>Ga0114963_10003424_pt1 | contig 10840 bp, 7 predicted proteins | sample C_131016_EF_Meta_FD_87019 | JGI IMG/M metagenome (GOLD analysis project Ga0114963, IMG submission 87019) | Freshwater microbial communities from Lake Croche, Canada to study carbon cycling - C_131016_EF_MetaG | ecosystem: Environmental > Aquatic > Freshwater > Lake | place: Lake Croche, Canada...
CATCATTGAGGTGACGCTCAAAGAAAGCACGATGCTGATGTTCATCATTGGTATGTCCCTCTTGTATTCCTATGTGATGAGTTACCTGCAAATCTCTCAGAGTGCAGCGCAGTGGATCGTAGCCCTACAGCTTTCAAAATGGATGCTCCTGATCACCATATTGCTACTCGTCGACGTGCTGGGGTTCTTCTTGCCTCCTGTATCGATCATTTTAATGACCGCCCCCATCCTGTTGCCTCCACTCAAAGCAGCCGGTTTTGATTTGATCTGGTTTGGAATCGTGATGACCATCGTGATGGAAATGGGGTTGATTCACCCTCCTGTGGGGTTAAATATCTTTGTGATCCGTAATGTGGCGCCTGATATTCCCTTAGGTAAAGTCATTTATGGCGTTCTGCCCTTTGTCGGCTTGATGATGCTGGCGATACTGATTCTTTGCTTATTCCCGCAATTAGCGACCGGACTGCCTGATTTGGTCTTCGGCGCTGCTGTATAAGAGATTTACGCTGTGATAACCAGGTCAGAGCGACTGAACAAGATCGCCCACTTTCGTGATGGGCGGCACATTCCTTCGGATCGCATGGTTGAGGCTTTGAATGCACTCATTCAACCCGGTGATCGGGTGTGTGTTGAGGGTAATAATCAAAAACAAGCCGATTGGCTGGCTGAGTGTCTTGCGAAGACGAATCCAGACTCGGTTCGCAATTTACATTTAGTGCAGTCGGTGCTGGCGCTCCCTGAACACCTCGATATCATTGAGCGCGGGCAGGTAGAGCGTTTAGATTTTTCCTTTTCTGGACCACAGGCAGGTCGTTTAGCTCGCTTACTAGAGAAGGGAGCCATTCGCCTAGGTGCTATTCACACCTACCTAGAATTATTCGCACGCTACTTTGTGGATCTCACCCCGCAAGTTGCTTTGGTTGCTGCGCAAATGGCCGACCGTGAAGGAAATTTATATACCGGGCCTAATACTGAAGACACTCCTGCCATTGTTGAAGCCACTGCTTTCAAACAGGGCATAGTCATTGCTCAGGTGAATGAAATTGTGGATGTCTTGCCCCGCGTGGATATCCCGGCGGGATGGGTGCATTGTATTGCGCAGGCCCCTCGTCCTCATCACGTTGAACCCTTGTTCACCCGCGATCCGGCCTTGATTACTGAAGTACAAGTCTTAATGGCGATGATTGCGATTAAGGGGCTTTACGCAGAGTACGGCATCACGCGCCTCAATCACGGAATCGGATTTGATACAGCAGCGATTGAGCTCCTCCTTCCAACGTATGCGGCTTCATTGGGGTTAAAAGGAAAAATCTGCACCCATTGGGCGCTGAACCCCCACCCTACTTTGATTCCCGCCATTGAAGCAGGATTTGTGGAATCGGTTCACTGCTTTGGATCTGAAGTCGGGATGGAAAATTATGTTGCCGCACATCCGGAAGTATTCTTTCTAGGTGAAGACGGCAGTCTGCGTTCTAACCGTGCTTTCTGCCAGGCAGCCGGGCATTACGCTTGCGATCTCTTTATTGGATCGACGCTACAAATAGATCTACAGGGAAATAGTTCTACCGCCACGAAAGGGCGTATTACCGGTTTTGGGGGAGCGCCCAACATGGGGGCAGATGCCAGAGGGCGCCGCCATGCAAGTCCTGCATGGCTTCGGGCGGGTGCCGAGAGTCGTGCCGAGGGTGGCATGCCGCGCGGACGTAAACTCATCGCACAGACGGTAGAAACGTTTAAAGAACAAATGCAGCCTACGTTCGTAGAACGCCTTGATGCATGGGATTTGGCAGAAAGCGCAGGGCTTGATTTACCTCCGGTCATGATTTATGGAGACGACCTGACACATCTGATTACCGAAGAAGGGATCGCCCATCTATCACGATGCCACACTCCGGAAGAACGTGAACAAGCCATCCGCGGTGTTGCGGGCTTTACTCCGGTGGGTTTAGCCAGAGATCGGACGGCGGTTGAAAACCTCAGAGACCGAGGCATTGTGCAGCGGCCGGAAGATCTAGGAATTGCCCTAAGAGATGCGAATCGCGATTGGCTTGCGGCCCGCAGCATTAAAGATCTGGTTAAAGCTTCGGGAGGCTTGTATCAGCCCCCCTCACAATTTCGCAACTGGTGAGTGTGATGGAACATCTCCGTTTTGAGTTACAAAGTGCCCCTGCAGTGAAAGGTAAACCCCTGAAGGGGGATGTGCTTTGCGGGATTGTCTCGTCCGGTAATCTCGAAATTCTAGTTGAACCCCTTATGTCAGATCACGCAGCGCATACCTGCAGTATCGATATCCAAACCGCAGCGGAAGGATTTGGTGAAACCTGGCAAGCGGTCTTGAGCCAATTTGCGGAGCGTCATGCTGCCGGTGGACTTAGTTTTACCTTGAATGATGTCGGCGCTACCCCAGCGGTTGTGGCATTACGCATGGCCCAAGCCTATGAAGAATGGTGTGCGGTGAATGAGGGGGCAGCATGAGTGGCCGTCGTAGTTTTCTGGAGTCAAGTGCGCGAGAACGTATTCATAGCCTTGTTGACCCTCACACATTTACAGAATTTTGCGCGCCCTCAGAACGTCAGGTCAGCCCCCATTTAGCGCAATTAGGTCTCTCCCAGGCTTTAGATGATGGGATCGTGACCGGGTCAGCAAGCCTTACAGGAAAGCGGGTGCTCATTGCTGCACAGGAAGGCAGATTCAATGGGGGATCCGTAGGTGAGGTTCATGGCGCAAAGCTCGTAGGACTATTGCGAGCGGCCATCACGCTTCAACCTGAAGGCGTGATATTGATGATTGACTCAGGCGGAGTCCGCTTGCATGAGGCCAACGCCGGTATTGTGTCGATCTCTGAAATCGCACGTGCTGTGTTGGATGTGCGTGCAGCAGGGATCCCCATTTTGGTATTGCTGGGTGGAAGCTGCGGGGCTTTTGGTGGCATGGGCATCGTTGTGCGTTTATGTCATACCGTCGTGATGAGCGAAGAAGGACGTTTAAGCCTATCCGGACCGGAAGTCATTGAAACCGTCATGGGCCGCCAAGAATTTGATAGCAAGGACCGCGCTCTGGTCTGGCGCGTCACGGGCGGTAAGCTCCGTCGCGCCTTGGGTGAGGCGGATCAACTGATTGAAGACGATCATGCCGCCTTCCGTGAAGCTAGTGTGGAATGGCTGAAATTGAAGACAGATACACCCAATCCACCACTGGATTTTGAAGCGCTCTGTGCACGACAAAATGATCTTTTGATGCGATCTGAAACCTTTGCAACGGCACGAGATGGAAGAGACATTCTTGCGCAGCGCCTGACCCTCAATGAAGACCAGTGGACGCTGGCGGATGCACACACCTTTGAGCAGGGACTCCGGAAAACCGACCCAGTACAACACCCCCAAGGACAGAATGCTTGGAAAGAGGGGTTGCAGCCTTTGAACCCAGAAGACCTGGAATTTGCGAATCGTCTTTTTGGCGAAGGTAACCATCAAATTCAATCATCGGGTTACTTTCTAGTGGGATCAGCCCAAACCCTCAGAGGGCCTGTTCATGTGATCGGTACGCGTGATCGTGCGCCCATTGGAGTAGAGGTTGCGCTGAAATTGGCAGGGGCGGTTCTTGATGCAGTGTCGACAGATCATGAGCGCGCCGAGTCATGGCCTATTGTGTTGATCTCTGAAACGCAAGGCCAATTGTTGTCACGCCATGATGAGTTACTGGGACTCAATGGTGTGCTAGCGCATGTTGCTTTATGTGTGGATCTGGCGCGCCGTTCGGGGCAGAGATTATTAACGGTGGTCCGAAATGAAGCCGTAAGCGGTGGGTTTCTTTCATTCGGAATGCTCGGTGATCGCATCTGCGCTTTACCCGATGCCCAAGTGAGAGTGATGGATTTACGCGCGATGTCTCGCGTAACCAAAATACCGCTTGAGCGACTTGAGGCGCTTGCCAAGCATTCGCCTGTTTTTGCTCCGGGCGCAGAAAACTATGTTCGATTGGGTGGGGTTCATGAGCAATGGACTGCAGAGCAGGACTGGAAAGAAGCCTTAGCCCTGGCACTAGATGCAAGTGTCTCGAGTGATGAGCGTGCTGTATTGGGTGCGCAACGTGGGGGGCGTCATTTAGCTGCATCCATTGCTGAAAGGGTTGAGCAACAAGCTACGGCTTTGGTATGACAGCGTGCTGCGCGGTGGGGTCTCAGGATATCTATCCTGATTCTCTTGATCATCAACCTCCATCCCTACGCGGTCGCCCCGCGCTTTTCCAGCGTCATGATTGGGTTTGGGTGTCTCCCGATCATCTGGATCCTGCTCTTCACGATCAAAGAGAAACGATCCCTCTTGTCGTCACAAGAAGATCGCAAGAGGATGTGGCAAATCGAGTCTTGCGTTTAGGTTTATGTGTTCCCAGTCCTGAGAACAAGAAGCCCATCAAAAGAGCTTTTTCTTGTCCCGAACACGCCATTATTGCCCATCGTCCGGCGCTGCTCCTGGATGAGGTGATGCACGATTTTCAAGCGCCTGTGCCATCGAAATGGACCGCTATTCTGGATGCGCTTGCAGCGCTGCAATCTCAATTTGGGTTCCCTTTTCGTGTATTTGGGTCTGTGGCTTGGCAAGTGCTGAGCCCAGCAGAGCAGACATTCCTGCGCGAAAGTAGTGATCTGGATCTACTGATTTGTCCGCCTCGGGGTTTGACCCAAGAACGACTGAGCGCATTACTTCACGCGCTCTACAGTCTCTCTCAAACATCAGAATCCGCAGGCGGTCCGCGTTTAGACGGAGAGTTGCGTCATGAGGTTTTGGGCGATCTCTCATGGAAAGAAATGCACCTGGTGTCTTCGCAACCGGACCGCTTCAAAATATTAAGTAAACGGCCCGATTCGGTCAGCCTGGTTGACCTGAGTCTTCATCACATTCCGATTGAAAACAAACCCTATTATTTTCATCCAGAAGAGCTTGATGCCTGGGCAATAGAAGCGCTAACCGCTGAAGCCTGTGCTTGGCCCAAGCCTGGATTGGTATCCCCAATCGATTGTGGTAGCCACGATGATATGGATATCCATCTTCTACTCAAGGCGATTCATTCGCTCAAAACATGGTTTGCAGCATTTGCACGTGCTGCCCAAGCGGGTGCAGAGTTTCAAGAATTGGCTGCGATTGGACGAGCTGCCGAAGCAGTCATGATGCGTGCAACCCAAGGCGTCAATGTGTACCGGGGTGCCATATTCAATATGGGATTATTGGTCGCGGCGGCGGCGCTGAGTACAGAAGCTGAGCAGGTAACCCCCTTCATTGCATCTCGCTGGGGCCCTTCAATCTTGGCGCATCGTCCTCCCAGTGGTCAGCACGGCACGCAATTGAGACAGCGCTTGGGCACGGGAGGGGCATTGAAAGAGGCGGCAGAAGGATTTCCTGTTTTAATGCAGTATGCCCTTCCCGCTTATCTCAAAGCATACCGTGCAGGCTATGAAGCAGACCGTTGTCTGGTTGCAAGTTTAATGGCTAGCATGGCACATCTAGAAGACACCAATTTACTCTGGCGGGGCGGACCTGAGGGGTTGGCTTGGGCGCAACAACATAGCCTAGATTTTATTCAGAGAGGCGGAGTGCATCATCCAGAGTGGCAACAGAGCCTTAGTGATTTACATGAACAATGTGTGGCCAAGAGGTTGAGTCCGGGAGGAAGCGCAGATATGGCCGCCTGTGCCGTTTTTTTAGGCCGTCTTAAACTGCATCGTGATACGCACGACTTGAGACATGCTCCCTAAGCGCTTCGCAATCATATGTGCCGGTCAGGGTCAGCAAGCCTCGCTAGACTTTAATGGGTTAAGACCTTCAGCCCAGGATCACAAAGACTATCAGGGTGTATGGGAAGGATTTAGTGCAGAAGTAGGGCAAGATTTCGCTGATCATTGGAATACGTTGTCTCTGGATCAGCGTAACCTGAATCGCTACGCTCAGCTGAGTGTAGTGGCCTGGCAAGTCCTTCACTATTTAAGGCACCGATCCACTTGCCCTAAACCAGATTGGGTGCTGGGTTATTCGGTGGGTGAATTAAGCGCACTGGCGATTGCGGGTTCTCTTCCCAAGGATCGCTTGGCCCATTGGGTTGCACTGCGAGCGCAGTTGATGGATGCCGCAATGCCCAACCCCGAGGGCGTCTCTTGTCTCATTCTGTTGTCTGAGCGCTTGCCCCCCGCATCCCGAACCCGTCGCCAACTCTGTTTGGATCAATTGGGTTTGCAGTGTGCGATACGCCGATCCAGTAGTGAATCGATTTGGGGAGGGCCCGCAAATCAGGTGAGCGCCTTTCTTGAACGCGCTGCTCAAGAAGGTTGGAATGCCCGCTCCATTGACGTAAAGGTGCCTTCACACACCCGCTATTTAAATTCAGCCCTACCGCTTTGGTTAGACGCCCTTCAAAGTGGTGTTATCCACGATCCGGATACCGGTGTATTGGCAGGGATTTCTGCAGAGCCGATTCGAACGTCCTCAAGAGTGTGCTGGGCATTAAGCCAACAATTGGTTCAAACGATTCGGTGGGATGATTGCCTTGAGGCGATGCTAGAGCATGGCGTGAATCAGGTTTGGGATCTAGGCCCAGGACAAGACCAAACCCGCCTGATCAAGGAACGCAATCCAGAGATGGATTTTGTAGAAATATAAGCGTGCCGCGAGCAGGTATAATCTAATTTTCGTTTCTTGCCCCGCTCATGCGCCTGCATTTTGGGGTGCCCGTGAATCCAGGGGCGCCCATTGCCCTTACGATTGGTAACTTTGATGGTGTGCATCGTGGACACCGAACGATGTTGGCTCGTCTGCGTGAGGCAGGGAAGCAGCTCGGATTGCCCACCGGGGTCATGAGTTTTGAGCCCCATCCAAGAGAGTTCTTTCGCCCTGAAGAGGCCCCCGCAAGGCTCACGAGTTTGCGTGAAAAAGTCGAGCTATTGCGTGAAGAGGGGGTGGATCACCTGTATGTCTGCCACTTCAATGCCCGCTTTGCTGCACAAAGCCCAGAGGATTTCATCGATGATTTACTGGTGCGGCAACTGAAGGTGCGATGGTTACTGGTTGGAGATGATTTTCGCTTCGGTGCAAAGCGCGCGGGAGAAGGGGCGCTGTTGCAGAAAAAAGGAATGGAGCACGGTTTTGTTGTGGAGTCTCAATCAACGGTCATTGATGGTGAAGATCGTATTTCCAGTAGTTTGATTCGCGAACAACTCGCGGCTGGAAATATGGAAAGGGCGGCAGCATTACTGGGCCACCCCTGGCATGTCAGTGGGCGTGTGGCGCACGGGGATAAAGTAGGCCGCACTTGGGGTTTTCCTACAGCAAATTTACCGTTGTCAGGTCGTAAAATGCCGGTGACTGGAATTTTTGCAGCACGGCTTCAGTGCCCGGATGGCAAAACCTTTCAAGGTGTTTCGAGCTTAGGAACGCGACCGGCAGTCAAAGATCAAGGTAAGCAATTATTAGAAACTTTTCTATTTGATTTTTCGGGCGATTTGTACGGGCAGCGTGTTCGGGTTGCGCTTCTGCATAAATTTCGCGATGAAACACATTTCACGGACCTCGATGCTCTGCGTGCACAAATTGCACTGGATGCAGACAATGCCCGCCATTATTTTGCACAACTGGCTTCTAAAGCCTGAGCGAACTGAGTTATGAGTGATTATAAAAGTACATTGAATCTTCCTGACACGCCGTTCCCAATGCGAGCCGATCTTGCAAAGCGTGAGCCCGCATGGCTAGCAGAATGGCAGGCCAAGCAGCGCTATCAAAAACTCAGACAGCATTGCAAAGGGAGGCCTCTCTTCGTATTGCACGATGGCCCCCCCTATGCCAACGGAGATATCCATATTGGTCACGCTGTTAATAAAGTCTTGAAAGACATTATTCTCAAGAGCCGGACTTTGGCGGGGTTTGATGCGCCTTACGTGCCCGGTTGGGATTGCCATGGCTTGCCGATTGAACATGCCGTTGAGAAAGCGCACGGAAAAGGATTACCCCCAGCAGAATTTAGAGAAAAATGTAGAGAATTCGCTGCGACTCAGATCGAACGGCAATGTAAGGACTTTGTGCGGCTGGGCATTCTGGGGGATTGGGATCACCCCTATCGCACGATGGATTTTCAAACCGAAGCCGACATTGTTCGTTCGCTCGGTAAAATTCTAGATCGTGGTTGGTTGGTTCAAGGACAAAAGCCAGTTAACTGGTGTCTTGACTGCCACTCTGCGCTAGCAGAGGCAGAGGTGGAATATGAAGACCGCACCTCTACAGCAATTGATGTTGCCTTTCAGGTTCAGGATGTCGAGGCTTTAAAAGCGGTTTATCCCGCTCTGACGACACGCGCTGAGATTCCCTCCGTGGTGATCTGGACCACAACGCCCTGGACGCTTCCTGCGAATGAAGCGGTATCGGCTCATCCCGAGTTTAATTATGTGTTGGTGGAGACCCCTAAAGGCTTACTCATTCTGGCTGCGGATTTACTAGAAAGTTGCTCCGTGCGATGGGGTATGAGTGATCTCAAAATTTTGGGTGAAACGCATGGCCAGCAGTTAGAGAACTTGTCACTGACCCATCCCTTTTATACGGATAAAACCGTTCCTCTTATTTTGGGAACGCATGTCACGACCGAAGCGGGAACAGGATTCGTGCATACCGCACCTGCCCATGGTGTAGACGACTATGTAGTGGGTCAGCGATATGGTCTCCCGGTTGATAATCCTGTGATGGATGATGGTTTATTCCGCCCCTCACAAGCGATGGTGGGCGGACTGCATGTTTGGAAGGGGAACACACGCGTCCTAGAAATTTTACGAGAAGGGGCGCATCTCATTCACGAAGCCCCTCTTACGCATAGCTACCCACACTGCTGGCGCCATAAAACCCCAATTATTTATCGGGCCACGCATCAGTGGTTTATCGCGATGGATCGTGCTCCTGAGGGCGCGCAATCAAGCCTAAGAGAATTGGCACGAGAAGGGGTGGCCGCAACCAAGTTTTATCCTGATTGGGGGCGTGCACGTCTTTCCGCCATGATTGAAAACCGCCCTGACTGGTGCGTATCACGTCAGCGTTCCTGGGGCGTGCCGATGACCTTGTTTATTCATCGTGAAACAGGCGCGCTCCATCCAAATACCTCTGCGCTATTGGAACAGGTGGCGCAACGAATCGAGCAGCGGGGCATTGAGGCCTGGTTTGATTTGGATGCGCAAGAATTACTCGGAGATGAATCGCATCACTACCGTAAATTATCTGACACCCTCGATGTGTGGTTTGATTCGGGTACCACGCATGAAAGTGTTCTTGCGCGCCGTGAAGGATTACAAAAACCGGCTGACTTATACCTTGAAGGCTCCGATCAACATCGTGGTTGGTTTCAATCCTCTCTTCTGACGGGCTGCGCCATTGATGGACGTCCCCCCTACAAAGCCTTGCTGACACACGGATTTGTAGTGGATGGCAAAGGCCGAAAGATGAGTAAGTCTCTTGGCAACGTTGTCTTTCCACAGAAGGTAGTGGATAGCTTAGGGGCAGATGTTTTACGCCTTTGGGTGGCGGCGACAGATTATTCAGGTGAGCTCAATTTATCTGACGAGATCCTGAAGCGGGTGGTGGAGTCTTATCGTCGTCTACGCAATACCTTGCGCTTTCTTTTGGCAAACCTGGCGGATTTTGATCCCGCAAAAGATGCGGTTGCGCCTGAAGACTGGCTAGAGATTGATCAGTATGCAATAGAGCTCACACGTTCCCTTCAGAGCGCAATTGAAGAGGATTACCATCGCAATGAATTCCATGTGGTGGTGCAGAAGCTACAGAATTTCTGTTCAGAAGAATTAGGCGGTTTTTATCTCGATATCTTAAAAGATCGTCTCTACACCACCCCCTGCAAAGGATTACCCAGACGCGCGGCGCAGTCAGCGCTATGGCATATTGCTCAAAGTCTGGTCAGATTACTGGCACCAGTGCTGAGCTTTACGGCCGAAGAAATTTGGGCCCTTCTTCAAACAGAAAGCGAATCTGTTTTCTTTGCCACTTGGCATAGCCTTCCGGTGATACATCACAGTGATGCGCTGATCGCCCGCTGGGATCGTTTACGGGCCTTACGCGGAAGCGTTCAGAAGCATCTTGAATTGCTGCGTGCAGAAGGCAAGATTGGCTCATCCTTAGAAGGCGCGGTGAAACTCTATGCTGACCCTGAAGCGTATGCATTTTTGAATCACTTCGCGGATGACTTGCGTTTTGCATTCATTACTTCATTTGTCAGTGTGGAATCCGGTGAAGGTCCAGCGCATGCAGTGATCACCAGCGAGGAAGGGATTCGAATGGTAGTAGAACCCATCGAAGCAGAAAAATGTGATCGCTGCTGGCACCTTCGCCCAGATGTGGGGCACAACCCAGCCCATCCTACTTTGTGTGGTCGTTGCGATGCGAACCTACACGGAGAAGGCGAGATGAGACGTCATGCTTAAGTGGCCTGAAGCCCAACCAGGCTGGAAGAAATGGTTGGGTTTAAGTGCATGCGTGATTGCACTCGATCAATGGACTAAGATCGCTCTGGTCCAATATTTTGAATTACATCCGCCGCTGATCGTTTTAACCGACTGGTTTAATCTCGTCCTGGCGTATAACCGAGGGGCGGCATTCAGTTTGTTGGCAGAGGGGAGTGAACTGCCGCGCATTCTCTTTAGCGCTTTAGCGCTGATTGCGAGTGGGCTCTTAATTGCGGCCTTGCGAACGCAAGCACAATACGCAATAACATCTACCGCGTTGGCTTTGATCTTGGGTGGAGCCATCGGCAACCTCATTGATCGCATCCGAATCGGAGCCGTAGTAGATTTTATTCAGTGGCA
>Ga0114963_10003425_pt1 | contig 10839 bp, 8 predicted proteins | sample C_131016_EF_Meta_FD_87019 | JGI IMG/M metagenome (GOLD analysis project Ga0114963, IMG submission 87019) | Freshwater microbial communities from Lake Croche, Canada to study carbon cycling - C_131016_EF_MetaG | ecosystem: Environmental > Aquatic > Freshwater > Lake | place: Lake Croche, Canada...
ATAAACTCATCTCCTCAACCCGAATATATACCGGGTAATTTTGTGGGCGACAAATCGGATTATCAATTTCAAAAAAACGGTATTAGAGGCTCGGGATACTATTTGACTAAGAATGCGAGCAATTATTTCTTCAATGATGACTATACAATCGACCTAAAGGAAAAATTCAAGGTGATTGCAACCACTCTTACGGTGGCAATTGCCACCGAATTCTTAGGATATATCCATTATAAAGAAATCTTAGAAACACTCGAACCATTACTCGATATGATAACTCCCGATATAACCGATATGGTAAGTTCAGGTAGATTGCATGTACCCAATTCCAATATTGGAACGAAGGATGCACCCAAGTATTTCGTTCCTAAATCTGATGCTGGTACAGTGAATGGCGTCCCGGGCACCCATTTCAAAGCGGCGGTATTAATGGACGGATTCTCACTCGGCTTAGTATATGGCATCTTAGCCTTATCCGCGACATCGGTCTGGATTACACAGAAAATCGGCTCGCGTATGGGTGCGGTCACGGACCCACCTGCGCCACCCAAGATTACTCGGAAATAACAAGATATATTCGTATAATAAAATAAAAATACGTATCTATGGATGATATACGTATTTTGTGTTTGCCTATATGTTGAAATTCTACGAAACCCAATTTGACGAATATACAAATGCCGCTGAAAAATACGACCTGCATCCCGAATTGGCCGCCGTATCTGGGTCGATGCCACCCGATATAAAGAACATGAGCAATATGATTATTCACGGACCGAGTGGGGTGGGTAAATATACACAATTACTAAGAATATTGAAACGCTATAGTCCATCCGACCTCAAATACGAGAAAAAGTTGACCGTCCAGACCGATAAAATCGCCTATACCTATTCTATAAGCGACGTCCATTATGAAATCGACATGTCAATATTGGGGTGCAATTCGAAAGCCCTCTGGACCGAGATATTCCAACAAATCGTCGACATCGTCTTAGTCAAACCCGACAAATTCGGCATTATCGTCTGTAAAAACTTCCATCATATACATACCGAATTACTCGAGATTTTCTATAGTTACATGCAGCAATACAATCACGCCTTTTCCAATATACAAATCCGATTTATTATTGTATCGGAGCATATCAGTTTCATTCCAGATACGATATTGAATAGTTGTTATATATTGTCGGTGGGCCGTCCCACCCAAGAAAAATACACCGAATTATTCGCCCATTTTTCGGGGAGTCGACCGGTAGTGATGGATATAGTGTCGGCGAATCAAATATTGAATATAAAGGAAATCCGGCCACTCACCACGGTGACAGATACGGACAAATATCCGGAGGACTTTTTCAATATTATATGCGATACGATTATTCACGAGATGGAGAATCACGACAAGATTGTGATGACGGCCTTTCGCGACATCATATACGACATATTAATCTACAACTTGGATATTGGCGAATGTCTGTGGTATATTATGTCGCATTTCATTCGGACCCATCCTTTGCCCAATGACGTGGTTAAACGAATGACGGAAAAGACGTTTTCGTTTTTGAAATACTATAATAATAACTATCGCCCAATATATCACTTAGAGAGTATTCTATTCTATTTTATAGTAAATATCTTTGGATACTCGAAGAATGAGATTGAAAGAAGCCTGTGACATCTTAGAAATCGAAGTATTGGAGGGAATCAATGTGGAAGTCGTGAAACGCCAATATCGCAAAAAGGCGCTAAAATACCACCCCGATAAAAATCCGGGGGACGAATCGGCGCAGGCCATTTTCCAAGAATTGAACGAAGCATATCAGTATATGATGCAGATTTATGACCGCCCCGACATTTTCAGGGAAGATGAGTCGGACTCGGGGCAAGGGTCGAATGAGTCCACCGGATATGTCGGTATTCTCCTCTCGTTTTTGAAGAGTACCATTCATCGCGACTTCTTAGACAATAGTCAGTCCCGAATCTTCTATATGATAGTGAATAAAATCGCGTCGAGTTGCGAGGGTAAAGCGGTCGAGCTAATGGAGCGACTGGACAAAGAAGTCCTACTAAAGATACAGGAATTATTGAAAAAACACCAAGATGTATTCCACTTTTCCGACCATTTCCTCGTCTTAGTCGAGGAGGTTATACGAAAGAAGACGGTCATGGACGAGCGGATAATACTATACACCTTCATTGAGGACCTCCTCTCCGATAATGTGTATCGAATGATGGTGGGAGTAAATATATATTACATTCCATTATGGGCTCATGAGTTAGTATATGATAATGGGGGTTACGACATCTATATTGAATGCGTCCCCATTTTACCTGATAATATGTCGATTGACAGTGATAATAATCTCCATATCATATTAGATTACAAAATTGCGGATATTTGGGGACAGGATATGGTCCAGGTCAATATTGGAAACCGGGGGTTTTCATTCGACCCCTCATTATTAAAATTGTCCCCCGACAATCGCGTCGTCTTAGCAAAACAGGGTTTAGCGAAGCTGAATACTAAGAATGTATATGACGTATCTAAGCGTGCCGATATACATTTACACATACAATTGGTCTTATAAGTGGTCCGGCAAAACGGATATAAAATGGACGGTCTATTTTATATCATATTTCGAAATGTGCGGTATTGTCGGATTTCTTGGGAAACGCGGATGTATTCAGCATTTATTGGTCGGACTGAATATATTGCAGAACCGCGGATATGATTCGACGGGGATTTCCTATATCGAAAATGGTAATCTAATTACGCGCAAATATGCCTCGTCCAATACACACAATTCATTGGATACGCTGAAAAAGTCATTGGAGCAAGTATCGTCGGAAATACAGATAGGAATCGCCCATACGCGATGGGCGACACACGGCGGCAAAACCGACGCAAACGCACACCCCCATACGGATACTAAGAATCGCATCTCTCTAGTTCACAATGGTATTATAGAAAATTACGAGGAACTCAAGACGGAATTGTTATTGGAAGGTGCGACATTTGCCTCGCATACGGACACCGAAGTGATTGCCCTCCTCGTTGCGAAATATTTGGACCAGGGGTATATGATGGAGGCCGCTATACAACACACGGTTATACGAATGTCGGGGACATGGGCCATTGCCATTGTCCATCGCGATTATCCCAATAAATTATGGATTACGCGGAACGGCTCGCCCCTACTCTTAGGAATCGAGGACGAATATGTCTTGGTCGCATCGGAGCACAGTGCATTCGGCAACGCCATCAAAAAATACATTATAGTAGACAATCACGATATTATCGAGATTTCGAAAGAAAATGACCGTATCAAGTTCAATACCGATATATGCCGTTATACAATCAATTACAAAACGGGTGGCGCGTACGATATATTGCCATGTACCTATCCCCATTGGATGCTGAAGGAGATTAAGGAGCAGGCATCGAGTATTCATCGCGCGATGAACAACGGGGGTCGCATTTATAACGGACATTGTGTGAAATTGGGGGGATTAGACGAAAACCGCGACCAACTACTCGCGCTCAACCATATAGTCATTCTCGGATGCGGAACGTCACATAATGCGGGCCAATGGGCCGCCGCCATGTTCAAAATGTTGGATATAATGGATACGGTGGCGGTTTTCGACGGCGCCGACTTTAGCAAAAACGACCTTCCCAAATCGGGAAAAACGGGGCTCATTTTATTATCGCAATCGGGCGAGACGAAGGATTTGCACCGATGTATTCATATTGCGGGGGAGCTGGATTTGGTGACGATTGGTATAGTGAATGTGGTCGATTCCATGATTGCGCGTGAGACGACCTGCGGCGTTTATTTGAATGCGGGGAGGGAGGTCGCCGTCGCCTCGACCAAGTCGTTTACCAATCAATGTGTGGTGTTGGCCATGGTTGCGATATGGTTTTCGCAAAATAAACCGACCCATTTCGAGAAACGGAAACAGATTATTTCGGATATGCGGAATTTGCCGAATCAGGTGGATGATTTAGTGAATATGGCCGAAGGATTCATTTATAGTATAATACCTCAATTTAGGGAGAAAACGAGCGCATTTATCTTGGGTAAGGGGTCGGCTCATGCCGTTGCCGAAGAGGGGGCATTAAAAATGAAAGAGGTCACCTATATCCATGCCGAGGGATATTCGACGACGGCACTGAAGCACGGTCCATTCGCCCTAATCGACGCCAATACACCCATTCTACTATTGGACGTCGATTCAGAGCACCGCGACAAGACGCGGAATGCGTATCAGGAAATCGCGGCGAGAAACGGACCCATTATCAAAATAACGACCGAAGTGTCCAATTGCACGCTGAATACGCTGGTCATCCCCCATAATAGGACCTTTGGTGCCATTTTAGCGAATGTGGCGATACAACTACTTAGCTATTATTTGGCAGTGGACCGCGGAATCAATCCCGATTTCCCCCGAAATTTAGCTAAAGTGGTGACGGTCGAATAATAGGCGGGGTATATTGTATCAGAATGCGTATAAAATTGAAATACTTTTTCTCGGCCTGGTGGTATATACAACCCCTTACCCGAAAAGCGAATATGAACCAAACGATTGACGAGATATATGGAAAATTGGTGCCCTTTGTGGGCGTCGAAATGGAATTGCCCGCGACAAAGAACAAGGGTTTGGTGGGATTAATGGCGGAGAAAATCCTGGGTATTCCGCCGACACCGAACTGCCTCGATTGTGTCGACGGTGAGCTCAAGACATTTCCCTTGAAACGGCTGAAGAACGGGCAACTCGTTCCGAAGGAGACGATTGCGGTCACTATGCTGGCACCCGAGCAGCTGAAAGAGCACGAATTCCAAGCATCGCGATGCTACAAGAAGATGAGTCGTATGCTGATTGTGCCGTATTTGCGAACAGGCGATATAGTGCAATTTATGACACCGCAGATTATTTGCCGCGAGGACGCCAAATACGCGGAATTATACGCGATTATGGAAGCCGACTATACCCAAATTAGAGAGGAATATTTGGCAACGGGGGTCATCCAGTCAAAGACGGGGAAATTGTTGCAGAGTCGGACCAAGGGGGCGGGTCATGGGTCGACCTCGCGCGCCTTTTATTTGCGTCCGGAGTTTATGAAGCGGTGTCTCGATAGTTTGCGATAGAGAGATAGTATTGTATTTATATTGTAAAATAAATACAGTCCGAGTTTATTTCCGTGTTTTACGACCATATTTTGATTTCTTGGCACGCTTGGATTTCCCTTTTCTTAGGCGACGTGTAGTGGTAAAGACCTTTTTGTTGCGGCGAGTTCGTCGAGTCCGTTTCAATTTTGATTTGCCGCCCTCTTCCGTGAAATCGGGACCCTGTTCTCTCGAAACGGGGACCTCTTGTTTCACCGAAACGGGGACCTCTTGTTTCACCAAAACGGGGACCTCTTGTTTCACCAAAACGGGAAACTTTTCATCTAACTTTTCATCTAAAGTAAATACAACCATTTGGTGGTCACTCAATGGAACCACAGGAATAGTTACTCCCTCACCTAGAGTATTTTTATCTTGGTCTAGAGATGAAGTACCTTGGTCTAGAGATGAAGTACCTTGGTCTAGAGATGAAGTACCTGTGGGTACAGGAGTATTGCAAGTACCTTGGTCTACAGCTAAAGTACCGGGTAGAGTAGAAAAAACATAATCTCCAATATAATAATATTTGTCAATTCCACCTCTATTTGCAGGTAGAGGACCTTTTGCGAATCTCAATCTTTTTTCTAATAATGGTAAATATTTTTCTTTTTGGTCTGGTGTTAGTGATAATATTTTATTTAAAAAATTTATTTCTTTTTTCAGATCAGGGTTATATTTGTAACCATTTTTAGAATCTTCAGCATCCAATTCAAAATCCTCAAATGGAAAATTTCCCGTCATTGCACTTTTTTTTTCAGACCAACTAAAATATTTTAAAGCGTTAACCATATCAGTTTCTTTTAATTTTTGTTCCCCCTCTGTATTATTTTCCGATGTCGTTTGAATATATTTGTATCCTTTTGATGGGTCATATTTAAAATCTGCAAGACTCTGCAACCAATCTTCTGACCACGTACTATACCAACTATAACAACAAGATAATGGAAAATTGTCCTTAAACTTAAATGTCAATACTCTGGTCGAATCTGGTGGTTCATCGTATAAATTAAATACCCCACTTGAGTTAGGTACGGTATTTTCTGGTGGTTGTTGGTTATATCCATCATTTTTGAATACTCTTTCTCTAAAAAGATTCTTAGTTTCACCATTTAACAAACCCCCAAATCTATCATTAAAATCTCCAGTCATAAATATTTCATCAAAATTATTAAAATCTTTGACTTCTTTTGACTTTTCAGGAAAATTTTCCATAAATTTTTTATAATTTTTTATAATGGACATACGAATTTGGGTATAATCGTCCATCGAATAATCTGCATTATTTGGTGCATGTAAATTAATGAGTAAATAATATTTACCTCCATTCTTTGTAACAACAAATGTATTCGGTCTTGATAAATCCATTACTTTATCATCTGGGTTTTTATATGAAAAAACTTGTCCAGCGACAAATGTACCTAGACGATTTTTATCCCATATTGTCATTGCAGAAAAACTACCTATATGTTTTGAAAATGCAGCATATACTTCATCATGAAAATATCCATAATTATCAATTTTTTCCACCATGTCAACTATTTTTTCAACCCCTCTCAATTCATTCCATGGTTCGTTTCCATTTATTGTTTCCCAAAGTTTACTTTCTTCATCATGTTCTCCTTCTTTTTTTATAAAACCAAGCGAGTCATATGAATCTTCGCCAATCATTTGTCTTAATGTACGTCGTTGTTCTTTTTTTTTTGGTAATTCTGTATAATAATGACCATCTACACCAGATTCGGTCATTTGGTATTCATAATCAAACCAACGATTCAACTCCTGTAACCCAATCAACATTGGTTTTTCTTTTTCCATGTAATATTTCAAATACTCAAATGCTTTCTTCCAAGCAGCTCGAGGTGTTCCAAATGTATCTTTAGCCAACTTTATAAATTGTATTTCTGATGGAATAAATAAATCACCACCTGCAAGTTTTTTGTTGACAAAATTTTGAATAGCAGCATCGGGGTTTATACCTAAATCGGACGCATAACTCATATTCCAGCTTATTATAATATCGGGCAATGCGAAACTCGCGGACATTATTGTTATATATAATAAATATATAATAATACCTTTATTTTCGACCCTTTCTTTTTGTTCCTCTCTTTTTTCGCGACCCGCCCTTCCTCGATGCAGTTGCACCCGCACTAGCACCCGCACTATCTCTCGGTGACGTCACGGGTTTTATCTTAAATCTTGGAATTAACCCTTTCAATTCTTCTAAATTATCAATGGCCTGTTTGGCGGCAGAATCGGCCGGTTGTACATGTTTAACCGTTCGTATAGTATATTTGGTCCCCGAACGCACTACGGTGCGCGCTGGTTCTTGTAATTCTGCATTTATATTATCCTTTACCGTATTAACGCGGTGAATAATACTGTTTATTTCGTCTCGAATTTCCTTCTTTGTTGGCATTAATATATAGTAAAAAAAGATTATATTTACAGGAGTTATGTGAACGAGTCATCTATCTATTTATCTTAGAATATATCCACAATTTACCTGTTTGGTTCGAATGTCATAATCATATCACCGGTCAACGAATCGCCGGTAATCTCTACTATACGAACATCTTCGTGACGCGGTTCTACGTCGGCATCCTCATCATCCGATACATCAGACCACACCGTTTCATCGTCATCCTCTTCGCCTTCTTGGCCTTCTTGACCTTCTTGGTCCTCTTCTCCTTCCTCATCTTCGTACTCTAATGCGCTGTCGGGAATGAGTTGACGGCGACACATTGCGCACCCGCTCTCCGTGGATGTCATAATCGATTCCAGTAAACATGATGTATGATAAGCGTGACCGCAACGGGTAATACAAAAGTCGACCATAGTCATGGGGTCGCAGCAGATAGGGCATTCGCCTCTATAATCCGTCTCGAAAATAGGTTGACATATGACGACCTTGTGCTCAGGTACTTCGGGTACTTGTTCACATACAGCATCATTTAGCTCGGTCACCGACAACGCATTTGGCTCAGCGTTTGGCCGCGCATTTGGCTCGATGACCGACAATACGTTGGGTCCAAGCTCGACGTCCCAGTCATGCTGAATCGCCCATATATCCTCGTCGATGCCCCAGTCAGCTGAAGGGGAATTCTGGATGACATTTGTGAAATTGAAGTTGAAATATTGAATGACACCACTAAATATGCCATTGGTGTTCATAATATAATGATTATTTGAAATAAAATTGTTCATGGTATTCATTGCGTTGCTTTGTTGGGAAGGGTTGTCTTATATTCCTTTGCGAAAAAAGTGTTTCAATTTTATGTCTATGGCGTCTAATTAGTATCTTATCGCGCTTTTCCACCCGCACTGGCTCCACGTCTTCGCTTTGTTTTGCTTTTCAAATGCGTAGGTAAGGATTTGTATGCGCGGGATGTATATGACCGTTTATTCGAACTAGTGAGCGATATACTATATGCGCGGCTTGGTCGCGTTTCTCTCCATACATGAGCTCGAGGTGTAATCCGTTTAACTAAGCCGAACTCCTCATATTTAATAGGCGGTTCAAATGGATTCCCATTTTTAATGTCTTTCAAGATTTTGGCAATTATTTTTAGCTGTTTGCAATTATATTCCCCCTTTTTCATTTTATCATGGATGATAGTAAAGTATGACTTCACGGTATGCTCTCCGTATTCCAATACACTTTCGATACGTGTAGTTAAACCCACGCCGATAATATTATTAAGGATAAATGATTCGACTGATTTCGTTTCAATCGTGCGACGATTATGTGCCGTTTGTTCTTCATACAATGTAGTTTCTGCAACTCGATTCATTCGTCGTAGAAATGTAGATTCATAATTTTGTTTATATCCGTGTCGATTATACCAAGATTCGCCGGTTGTTAATATACTAATCATTGCTAAATCGATTTCTACTTTGCCAGAGCCGGGCGGGTTACAGTTTACACGAATATGACTGTCGTCTTGTCCAATAATTAAATGTTTTATTTTGAGTCGTCGAGCTAAGATTTCCAATTTTTGCAATACCTTTGTTCCGCCCATATCGCATGCATATACATTGAAAATATCGATAAGGTCATTTTCGAAATCGATTTCAAACCGGGCACATTTAACCCCTTTTGTCGAGAATATAGTAAATAGTAGTTTTACGTGCCCGGCCTCACTGCTGTCTACTATTTCCATTTTAGACGTTTTGAATACATCTTTGATGATTTTCACTTTTTTAGCCATCTCTTCCGAATAGTGTGGTTCTTCTTCGTCGTAGTCCCAGTCATCGCCTTCTTCGTCATCTTCTTCATCTTCTTCATCTTCTTCATCTTCTTCTTCATCATAATCATCCTCATATTCTTCTTCTTCCTCCTCTTCTTCTCCGGTAATACCAAGCGCTATACTATATGCCGCAGATGGCACCGGCTCTCTTGGTGAAGGCGTCTTTTTAGCTTCGATATGTTTCACTAAAGTAAAGGCTGAATACCGAAAATCACTATTAAAGTCCAAAGAATCAATTGTATAGCCAATTGCTGTTGCTATAGAACAGTTGTATTTTCCCGCCTTCATCATCTTGTGTATTTTTTTAAAATAGGCCTGAACAGTTTGACCCTTGAATGGTAATGCAATATGAATCATTGGGTCTATTCGTCTGTAACTCAGAAAAGTCTCAATTTGTTCCCCCCTAATTATAGACAGATTGTTCTGTTTTTCATCATCATACAAAGATGTATCGTCAAATATAGTATCCAATGATATTTCATATTCGTCGGAAACCTGTTTATAACCACGGCGATTATACCAAGATTCGCCGGTGGACAATATACACAATCTAGCCAAATCTATCTTAATATCCTCCGACCGACATTTTTTCATCGCAATATAACTGGCGTCTTGTCCGATGATTACATACATCAACTTGAGACGACGAGCCACGGTTTCCAACATATCCAAAATCACATTTCCACCAAGATTGCACGCACTGATTTTGAGGACTTCAATATACCCATTCCCTTGACCGTTGTTTAGAGAAAACTTTACACAATCGTCGCCATCTAGGGTAGATATTGTTATATACCTACTCCCTTGGGAATTATAGTAATCTTTGTATTCAATATTCCCATATTTAGGAATATCAAATACTTCTTTTATGATTTCAATTGAATATTCTATCGAACGCAAGTTTTTTTGCGTTGCCATATAATACATTATGATATAATATTTATCGTTTCCGATGGCCTCGACTAATTCTCCCATTGCCACCTAGACTGCTACTCCGGAGAGCGGCATCCTCACTATGGTTAGAGCGACGCGTGTGACGACGATGCAATGTTTGCTGCCATTGCCGGAGTGTCCCTTTAGACGGGACTTTACCCGTTAATCGCGTGGGAAGGGATTTAGTCGACCGCGACCCCTCCAATATCCGCATTTTATCCGGCATATCGCGTATATCTTTCGACATAGCGGATAAACGTTGGATTCCGACCCGTTTGATGAGGTTCTGATTACTATATTGTATTATGTCCTTCTTGGCAATCGCCCTGACTAAGGCGGCGATTATTTTTATTTTGGGACACTTGTATTCGCCGCGTTTCAATCCATCATACAATCGTTTGAAATATTGCCGGACACTTTGTTTCTTCGGTGGCAAAACGGTGTGTATTCCCGTATCCAATAATTGATGACCTTCTAAGAATTCGACTATATTG
>Ga0114963_10003427_pt1 | contig 10836 bp, 10 predicted proteins | sample C_131016_EF_Meta_FD_87019 | JGI IMG/M metagenome (GOLD analysis project Ga0114963, IMG submission 87019) | Freshwater microbial communities from Lake Croche, Canada to study carbon cycling - C_131016_EF_MetaG | ecosystem: Environmental > Aquatic > Freshwater > Lake | place: Lake Croche, Canada...
AAGGTGTGTTGTTAATAATTTTCGATTTTTTTTTTAAAAAAAAAATAGAAAATAAAAAAAAATTAAAAAAAAAAAAAAAAAAAAATATAAAAAATAAAAAAAAAAAAAAAAAGAAAAATACAATTTTTGAAAAATTGACAAACTTAAAAAAAAAAAGTAAACTTACCCCATCAGGTTTGGGTGGGGTGATATAGGAACTTTATGTATTTTTCTTTTCTTTAAAAACTTGGATGAACAAAAATTTATTATTTACGGAGTAGAGCAGCACGGTAGCTCGTCGGGCTCATAACCCGAAGGTCGGTGGTTCAAGTCCATCCTTTGTAATTTCAATTTCAAGAACTTAAATGGAATAAAACAAAACGATTATTCTCTTAAAAATCTATAAAAAGACTGACTTTTTTATCTTACATTATCCTTGGATCGAAAAATAATATGAAATAATTTTGGTTTGTACCCAGTAGGATTCGAACCTACATTAGAAGCTTAGAAGGCTTCCGTCCTAATCCCTTAGACGATGGGTACAGAATAAAAATCTATAAAAAATGCGTTTTTTTTCCAAGAAAAGAGAAAGTTGTTATGGGCTGTGCAGGACTTGAACCTGCGACCAGCTGCTTGTAAGGCAGCTGCTCTACCACTGAGCTAACAACCCATATTTTCGAAAAAAAAATGATTGATCTGATAAAAAATAAAAAATGCAGTCACAGCAATCATTATAATCCGGTGATAAAAGATTGTCAATGCAAATTTTCCATCTTGACTCTGTTTAGATAGAATTATTTTTTTTTACTTAGATAGAATTGATATTTTTACCACTTGACAGATTTTTAGAAAAAAAGTATAATTACACGGAAGGGGGAGGGGGGTCAAGTATATATATATATGTTATATCATTTCTTAACATAACTTATCATCTATTTAATAACATCTAATTAAGATAATAACATAATTTATCATTTATTGAATAGTTAATTACATGTTATGATGTTAATTATTTTAAATAATTTTTAATTTCTTTTAATAATTTTAAAAATTATATCTTACTATAAATGTACATAACTTACTATTTGATAACATCTAATTAAGATAATAACATAACCTATCATTTATTGACTAAACTATTTTTTGTTTTTATCTCTTTCAAAAATGAGAAAGAGATAAAAACAAAAAAAAAGAAAAGAAATTCTTCTTTTTTAATCGATTGGTTTTAATTGTAATACAGGTTCTGTTTCTCGATTAATTCCTTTTTCAAAACCAGCAGAAGCAGCACGAGAACGTCCTGCATGCCACCAATGACCAACAAGTAAAAAGAATCCAAGAACAAAATGAGAACAAGTTAACCATGAACGTGGAGAAACATAATTAACTGAGTTAATTTCTGTTGCTACTCCTCCAACTGAATTCAATGATCCTAATGGAGCATGTGTCATGTATTCAGCGGCTCGACGTTCTTGCCATGGTTGAATATCATTTCTAATTTTATTAACGTCTAAACCGTTTGGACCACGTAATGGTTCTAACCATGGTGATCTCATATCCCAGAATCGCATTGTTTCTCCACCAAAGATAATTTCTCCACTAGGTGAACGCATTAAGTATTTACCTAATCCAGTCGGTCCTTGCGCAGAAGCAATATTTGCTCCTAAACGTTGGTCACGAACTAAGAAAGTAAAAGCTTGTGCTTGAGATGCTTCAGGACCTGTAGGACCAAAGAATTCACTAGGATATGCCGTGTTATTGTACCAAACAAAAACTGAAGCAGTTAATCCCATTACAGATAAAGCTGCTAAGCTGTAAGATAAATACGCTTCTCCTGACCAAACAAAAGCTCGACGGGCCCAAGCAAAAGGTTTTGTTAAAATGTGCCAAATACCTCCTACTAGACATAAAACACCAACCCAAATATGACCTCCAACTAAATCTTCCATATTATTGATAGAAACGATCCATCCATCTCCTCCAAAAGGAGATTTAAAAACATAACTAAAAATAACTAAAGGATTAAATGTAGGATTTTTAATTAGTCTTACATCTCCTCCACCTGGAGCCCATGTGTCATAAACTCCACCGATATAAACAGCTTTGATAACAAGTAAGAATGCTCCAATACCTAATAAACATAAATGAATACCTAAAATAGTTGTCATTTTGTTTTTATCACGCCAATCATATCCAAAAAGAGGTGCATTTGTTTCCAAAGTATCTGGACCAAATAAAGAATGATAAATTCCTCCAAATCCTAATACAGCTGAAGAAACTAAATGTAATACTCCTACAACAAAGTAAGGATAAACATCAAAAATTTCTCCACCAGGTCCTACACCCCAACCTAATGTTGCTAAATGAGGTAAAAGAATGAATCCTTGATCATAAAGAGGCTTCTCTGGAATGAAATGAGAAACTTCAAATAAAGTCATAGCTCCACACCAAAAAACCATTAATCCAGCATGTGCAACATGCGCTCCTAAAAGTTTTCCAGAAAGATTAATTAAACGTGCATTTCCAGCCCACCAAGCAAAACCTGTAGATTCAAGTGTTTTATCTGTTGTAACGTCTAGTTCATTAAAGCGCGTTTCCACGTGGTAATACCTCTTCTGGAAAAATATAATTTTCATGCGGTTGGTCTTGTGCAGCCATCCACATACGAATACCTTCATTTAATAAAATGTTTTTTGTATAGAATGTTTCAAATTCTGGATCTTCAGCCGCTCGTAATTCTTGAGAAATAAAATCATAAGCTCGTAAATTTAAAGCTAAACCAACAATTCCTACAGAACTTGCCCATAATCCTGTTACTGGAACAAATAACATAAAGAAGTGTAACCAACGTTTGTTTGAAAACGCAACTCCAAAAATTTGAGACCAGAATCTATTTGCTGTAACCATTGAATATGTTTCTTCGGATTGTGTTGGTGTAAACGCACGAAATGTGTTAGCAGCATCTCCATCTTCAAATAAAGTATTTTCTACTGTTGCACCATGAATTGCACATAAAAGAGCTCCACCAAGAATTCCTGCTACACCCATCATGTGAAATGGATTTAATGTCCAATTATGAAAACCTTGTAAAAATAAAAGAAAACGAAAAATAGCAGCTACTCCAAAACTAGGTGCAAAAAACCAGCTTGCTTGTCCTAACGGATATAGCAAGAAAACAGAAACAAAAACAGCAATTGGACCTGAAAAAGCTAATGCGTTGTAAGGACGAATTCCTACTAAACGAGCAATTTCAAATTGTCTTAAACAAAAACCAATTAACCCAAAAGCACCATGAAGGGCAATGAATGCCCATAATCCACCAATTTTAAACCAAAGTGTTAAACTTCCTTGAGCTTCTGGCCCCCATAATAATAATAAAGAGTGACCCATACTATTTGCTGGTGAAGAAACAGCTGCTGTTAAAAAGTTACAACCTTCTAAGAAAGAACTTGCTAATCCATGAGTGTACCAAGAAGTAACAAATGTAATTCCTGTTAACCACCCACCTAAAGCTAAATATGCACAAGGAAATAAAAGTAAACCTGACCAACCAACGAAAACGAAACGATCACGTTTTAACCAGTCATCAATTAGACCAAATAAATTTTCTTTTTTTGAAGAAACTTCTCCAACTACAATTGTCATCAATTTTTGTGTCTTTTTAATTATCTCTGTTTTTTTTTCTTTTTTTCACCTTATTTTTTAATAAAAAAATACTGAAACAAAAGAAAAAAAAAGAATTATGAATATACTTTTTTTAATTTAAATCTTAATAATATATCTACATATTAGACATATTAGATTTTTTTTCTTCTGTCTTGTTTTCTCTGTTTTTTTACACAAGTTATTTCTTTTTTTATATTCCTCAATCTGTCTTTTACTTATTTTTATTTTTTTTGAAACTATGGTTAAAATAAAAAAAAATATTATGATCATTATTATAACCATATAAAAAGAAAAGATTATTACTTCTTTTTCTTTCAAGAAGAAAATACAAATCAAAATAGAAATAAAAGCTTAAAAAAGGAAAGAGTGAGATTCGAACTCACGGAACCGGATAAGTTCATCTGATTTCAAGTCAGACGCGATAGACCAACTCTGCCATCTTTCCAACATAATAAGAGTCCTCTTTATTATAACATTAGTATACAAAAAAAAATATTCTGTTTGCATTTTTTCAGTCTCTACTTTTTTTGATTTTTTTATACATCATTTCATTAATAAAATGATGTATAAAAAAATCAAAAAAAAATAAAGAAATACTATAAAAAACTATTCAACATCAAAAGAATTTTTACCTGTAAATTTCACAGAAACAGGATTAGGATTTTTTCCAATCGAAAAATCACGTTTTCCAACAGCTGTTCGACCTTGATTTACTTTTTCAGGAAAAACCCCATCTTTAGGATGAAGAAATTGAACTTCTCCACTTGGAAGAAAACGAAAAATTCTATAATCGTTAATTTTAAAATTTGTTCGTAATTCCTTTCCTAAAGCAAGACATTGTTCTTTTCTAGCAAAGTAAGCCATATTTGTTCCTTGTTTCATAATTGCAGCCCCACCTGTAGGCATTTCAAAAACATTATCTTCTGCTAATGGTTTTTTTCTATTATTATTCCAAGTAATAACATATTTTTCTTCAGTTTCGGCAGCTTGTAACGATCCACCTGTACTTCCGCCAAATTCTGGAAAACACAAAAAATTTTTTTTTGACTCAATTGACATAGAAAGAGAAATTTCGTTTTTTTCTTTTCATTTTATTATTTTTCATTCTTTTTTTTAGTACTAGGCTATTTTCTCTTTTCTTTATGATTTTTTTATATTTTTACCTTTGTAAAATAAAAGTTCAAGAAAAGTTTTGAAAAAAATTAATTCTCTGAAAAGAAATCCATAAACGTTGCTGCCACTAACTCTCCAGAATTCATTAAATCCATAGGATCTCGACGTAAACGATGTCTTAAACAAAGAACGATAACTCTACGAATATCATCTCGTGTAACTTCAGTACGTGTTTCATAAGCAGCTAGTGCTTTCGCTGCTCGAGTAATAACAAGATCTCCACGTAATCCTTCAATTTCTAATTCACTACAAATTTGTGCAATTTTTAATTGATATTCTTTCGGAAACGTTACTTTTGGTAAAAGTAATTGGGCTTGTTTTATACGTTCCTCAATGATTAATTGTTCTTGTTGGTATTTTTCAAACCAAAGTTCTGGAGTTTGATCAAAACTAATTCGTTCATCTACAATTTTTACTCGTAATGAAGGTTCTTGAATTGTTCGAATTTCAGCATGCATTCCAAATCTATCTAATAGTTGAGGTCGTAACTCACCTTCTTCTGGATTTCCAGAACCAACTAGAATAAATTTTGCCGGATGTTTGATTGAAATCCCTTCTCGCTCTACAGTATTCCAGCCAGATGCTGCCGAATCTAATAAAACATCTACTAGATGATCATCTAAAAGATTCATTTCATCAACATAAAGAATTCCACGATTTGCTCTCGCTAATAGACCAGGTTCAAAAGTACCTTCACCACCTGATAAGATTTCTTTTAAATTAATTGTTCCACAAACACGATCTTCTGTTGCTCCCAATGGTAACTCAACCATTGGAATTTTAATTTCTTCTGTTTCATATTTTTCTTTCAGAGGAAGAGGATTTGTATTAAACGGATCATTTTTAATAACAGTAATTGTTGGTAACAGGTCAACTAACGCACGAATTGTGGTTGATTTTCCTGTTCCACGATCTCCCATAATCATTACTCCACCAATTCGCGGATCAATTACATTTAACTGCAATGCTAATTTCATTTCTTCTTGTCCAATGATGGCTGCAAAAGGAAATGTTGTTAAATCTCTCTTTTTTAAATCACACATACTTTTCTTTTTTTCTTCCCTAACTTAAGCAAAACAATTCAAAAAATGAATTATCTAAGAATTTTAGAACTTTAAAAATGTTGAAAAAAAAAGAAGGAAAAAAAAGAGGGAAAGAAAAAAAATATTAACTTTTTAATTTTATATTTTTTATATTTATTATCTTTTTCACTTTATTCCTAGTTTTTGTTCCCTTCTTTTTCCTTACGAACAATATTTTATTATAACCAAAACACAACAAAGAAAAGAACAAACAAAGAAACTTAATATGTAAGCAAAATAAGAATTAAAAAACGTACCAAAACCTTTTATGTCAATAAAAACTATAAAAAAAGAAAAAATATTTTTATAATATTAATATAATGTTAAATTAAATGATATAAATTTAACAAAATATCACTATAGCACTTGTCCCAGCTCTTTTTTCATTTGTTCTTTTATTTGCTAGTTTGTTAACCAGTTTTTGCTTTCTAGAAAGCAGCATCCGGATGATTTAGCAAATAAAGGATGAACTGTTGCTCTTCGAAAGAAAATTCAGTAGGTTCTTTCTTATCGTATTTCTCAAAAGGATTAACCCTTTTATTTTTTCTGCCCAAAAATTTATCAACAGCATTTTTAACTAAATTTGCTGTTTTTTCTTGTTGAATAGCAGCAAAGTTAAATATCTTTTCAGTGATTGTTTTTCCTTCACTTTGTAACAGTAAAGAAAAAAGTTTCCCTGACAACGCACAAAACAAAATCACACACAAAATTAAAATTGGGTGTGATCGCACATAGCTAAATGTTTGTTCGATTAAACTTTTTTTTGTTAGTGGTACTTTAGAAGAAGGATTTCCCAAAGTATTCACTTCTTTCCAAAGTTTTTGCATGAGTGCTTTTCCTTTTTCGGTTTTACTCCCGAAAATTAAGGCGAAAAACATAATAACTGGATTATGTTTTAAGACCTGTAGAATTTGATTTGTTGGCAAATCCAGCGTAAACAGCTTTGTCTTAGGCTGATTATCGAATTCCTCAGAACTGTCGAGATTTTTTTGATTTTGTGCGCCCTTGTACTTTCGGTAACGCTTTTTCAAAAATCGACGTAGAGAATTGACTCCTTGCTTCGCCGCCTCGACGGCCATAGGATTTAAAAATCCGCCAGTGATATTTAGAACAGTTAAGAACTTCATTGTTCTCATCTGTTCTTCCAACAAAGGCTTGATTGTTTCCACAATCAGTTTTTGTTGTTGTTCACCAGTAGTTTGTACTACCCGTTGAGCAACTTTCGATCGTACCCCAAAAGTACCAGCAGGAAAAGAAGGCGCAAAATCAAGAAACTTGTTCTTGACAGGAAGAAGGACTGGTACCACAAGGCCTGGAGCAGGGACTTTAGCAGCATTTGCAAGTTGCACCAGCAAGAGAAGATCATTTTTATCACCTTGCAAGGCGCTCTGTCTTTGGATTTCTTTCGTAACGATTTGTTGAATCTGTTCGAGAGCTTTGGCTAGCACTTCTGCTTGGTAATTGCCATCTTTTTCCCTGCTCCAGGTATGCATGGTTGCTTCTCCAATCTTGCGAAGCTTTTCTCTAGCGAAGGCGCTTTCAGGTGATACGAAAAGTACACTACCTAAAATAATTCCCAGACTTAGCATAAATCTGTGCTTGTTAAGAGCTTGAAAGATTAAGTTTATTTTTTTAGTTTTTTTGTTTTGTTCCATCATTTGTGATTTTATTTCATTATTCTACCACAAGTAACTAACCAGCGTGGTTGTGAATCAATTAAACCTTTCTTTGAACAAGAAAGAGAAGACTAGTCGGTCTCTAATCGAATTGATTCTTCTATGTAATATTGATTCTTCTATATAGTATTGATTCCTTGATATAATTATATCAAAATTATATTTCTTTGTCAAGTCTTTTCACTTTTCACTTTTCAATAGACACTAGCCGAAAAAAAAGAACCGAACAGCTCTTCTTTTTCGATGTTGTTCTTTTCGATTAATGTTTTAGTAGTTATTATGCTTTCGTATATTGCTCAATTCCTAAAAAAACAAAACCGATTCCAAGCCCAAAAAGTGTTAATTGCATGCATGTTAGAGCTGTTTGTATAATTTCATTCATAATTTTTCTTGTTGATTAATAAAGAGAAAAAAAGAAAAAATAGCTAAGAAAAAAAAGAAAAAAGGAAAAAAAAATTACTTTTGAGGATACTTTTTGGTTTTTTATTTATAAACCATTTCTTCCCCAGACTACAAAAGCTAATGAAAACGAAAACACTAACATTAAGGAAGCCCAACCTAACTTTAAGACATCTATCACCATATACCTATTGTTTTTTTGTATACACTGATCTATTATAACACAGACTATGGATTTGTTTTTTCAACAAAATTAAAAAAGATTTTGAAAAAAATATTTCTAGATTCGTTTTTTTATCATAATAAATATGTTTTTTCTGAAAAGAAAAAACATATTTATTTTTTAACTTTAGTAAAGATTTTCTTCTTCGTGTGTTAAAACTGTCACATCTGAAGTTGGATAAGCTACACAAGTTAAAACAAAACCTTGTCCTAATTGATCTTCATCTAAAAATGTTTGATCAGGCTGTTCTAATGTACCAGCTGAAACTTTTCCTAAGCAAGTTGAACATGAACCTGCACGACAAGAATATGGTAATTCAATATTGTTTTCTTCTGCAGCTTCTAAAATAAATTGATCTCCAGCGCAAGGAATTACAACGTCTAAACTTTTCGATTCATTTAATAATCGTACTTTATATGTAGCCATAAATAATAATAATAATAAGTTAATGAAAACAGTTGAATAAAACAAAAAAAATGAAAAAGAAAAGATGCCGCCTTTTTGTTCAAAAAGAAAGAAAAAAAAAGAGTCAAAACTTTTTTTTCTTCTTTCTTTTCCCTTCTCTCTTTCTTTAGCCAAAAAAGTGAAAAAAAACAACCGATTAATTTTTTTGAATCTTTTTTTGATCCTTTTTCTTTTTAAAAGAAGTCAAAAACGTTAAAAAAATGAAGAAGGATTGAAATTAAAAACCAGGAAGAAACTTTAATAATAAATAGGCAATACTTGTTCCACTAAATCCACCAACGATGAAACCAGAAGTAAATTCTCTCCATCCTTGAGAAGTTAAAAAATCTAGTGTTCCAGATTTAGGACTTTGTTGTTCTTTTTTTCCACCAAAAACAGTAAATCCATATATCACTAAACCTGTAGTTAAAATAAGAATTAAACTAATTGTTGATAAAAAACCAATAAAATTAGCGACTTCACTTGTTCGTAATGGACCTAATTTAACAAAAGGACCCAATAAAAAATATCCATGAACAAAACCAATACTTAATCCTCGTAAAAGAGGAGAAAAACCTGTTTTATATGCAGGTAATAAACTTAAATAAGTTTTTGTTAAACGAGAAGTTGTAATAGGAGTTGAAAGATGACCTACAAATGGATCACCTTCATAAGGTGACACGACATCAAAAGATTTTTTTGCTGTCGTAGCAGCGTAAGCAATAGATTCATTAATATCTTTTACCATGAGTAATACTTGTTCTTTTTTATTTTTCGTCAAAACGAATGCTATTTTTGTGTTTCTTTTGGTTTCTTTTGTTAAAAAAATAGACAGGAAGAGAAAAAATAAGAAATTAATATAATTTAACCTTTTTTCTTTTTTGTCTACTAAATAATAGAAAACTAAGGCAATTGTAATTCTGAAAGAGCAAAATTACTTGTTGTAGCACCACTATAATTTACTGAATCAAAACGGACAATAACTGGATAACGAAAAATAGTATCTTCTTTTTCGACACTAATGATGGTTCCTATTTGATAAAACCAATAAGATTCTTTGCGCAAAATGCGTACTTTTGCTCCTTTTTTGAACATACCTTGTAACTTGTTGTAATTAAATAAACTAAAAGAAAAAAAAGAAAAAAAGGAAAAGAAATGTTTATGTTTTTTAGTTATTATAGGTATACTAAAACATAGAAAATTATTCTACTGAGATAAATCTTATTTTTACTATAAATAGTTGAATTCATAACATTAATTTTGGTATTTTTTTCAATAATTTAAAAAATAAATAGCATGCTTACTTCGTTCTTAATTATTAATCATATTTTTCTTTTACTTCTTATTTTCACACAAAATGATATAAGTAAAAAAACAACTCTATCCAATACTTTTTCAGCCGAAACTCTTCCTGAAACACTTACTTGGATGAGTTTGGCGTTAGAATTTTGCTTTCTTTTTTTAAAATTAAAAATTAATTACTAATTTTTTATGTCTGATTCTTTATTAGATGTTTTTCTTTTTTGTCCAGTTCCTGATTTACAAAAACCTATTGCAGAATATTTTAATTTAATGTCTCCGGGCTTTAAACCGTCTTTTTTTTCTGCAAAAATTTGGCCAGATAAAATAAGCTTATTTATAATCCGTTGTTATTTTTTAATTATTATCATTAGTATATTTTTCTCATCAATTTATTATTTTCAATCTAACTTTTTTTTTTATTTATTTCCAGTTTCTTTTTACTGGGCATTCTCTTTTTTGCGAAAAAATCAACTTCTAAATAAATTATTAAAACCTTTAGTAATTTATGAAATAAATTGGTATGAAGCCTCTAGTTGGGAAAAACCATTGGACATTATTAAAACAGATAATTTATTAGCTTTAAAATGTAAGGAAAACTGGTTTGATCTTTTTCTTCTTTAAAGTAACAATTACTTTAAAGAAGAAAAATATTTAATCATTTAAATCTACAACAGAACCGGCTTTTCTTTCACCTTTTTTATTTTCAGTTCCTAATTTTTGTTTTAAAAGAGTAATACTTATTAAACGATTTAATGAATCAAGTTTCTGAATTGTATCAAGTAAAAAAACTGAAACAGTTTTTTCTGTATATTGATCTTCTACAAGTTCAATCATTTTTGTAATTGTTTTTTTAATTTTATCGCTAATGGCATTATCTTCAATTAGTTCTAATTGA
>Ga0114963_10003428_pt1 | contig 10836 bp, 8 predicted proteins | sample C_131016_EF_Meta_FD_87019 | JGI IMG/M metagenome (GOLD analysis project Ga0114963, IMG submission 87019) | Freshwater microbial communities from Lake Croche, Canada to study carbon cycling - C_131016_EF_MetaG | ecosystem: Environmental > Aquatic > Freshwater > Lake | place: Lake Croche, Canada...
TAATTCAGAACTAGTTAGTGAAATAAAGCAGATTATTGTTTATGGTAAACCAACACTGAGTAGACCGGTTATTGCACTTCTTAGATCAGGTGTGCAGGTATTTGTTCGTGAAGGACAGATGGGTACTTTCCGTATTCCAGCAGAGAGCACTGTGGTTGATTCAGTTATCGAGGCAAGCAGTTCTGATGAGACTTGGACCTCTAAATGGTTAGCTCAATCTGAATCAGTAGCTACCGCTCCAACCGGAGAACTAGATCGCAGAGCCATGATTACAGGGGTTTGGGAAGCATCTGATGCTGGTGTGATTGTTTTGGGGGCTTCGCAGTTGATTCGTGAGGCTGATTTCTATGCACCAGGCAACAAGGTTCAGGTCTGGGCTAATCGAGGGCTAGCGGGTATTGATGGCACAATCGCAACTGCTACCGGTATTGCTTTGCAGCAGGGCAAACAAGTTCGTGCGCTTATGGGGGACCTGACCTTCTTGCACGATGTTTCATCGCTTGTGATTGATAGTTCCGATGGTGTTATAGATTTACAAATCATTGTTGGTAATGACAACGGTGGCAAAATCTTTAGCAACTTAGAGGTAGCTAAGACAGTTGAGAAGAACATGTTTGAAAGAGTCTTCGCTACACCTCAGTCAGTGAATATTTCAAAGCTTGCTGAGGCTTATGGCTGGAAGTATGTGAAGCCAACAACAGTTGCTGAGTATCAGGCCGCGCTTGGTTTATCTGGCAGAGTAATTATTGAAGTGAAACTAAGCTAACGCTTCAGTTATTGGTTTGAACTTTAGATTAGTTTCTTGTAATTCGGCTTCAGGATCACTGCCTGCAACAATGCCACAACCCGCAAAGGCGGTAAGGGTGCTCTTCTCTAATTGAGCTCCTCGTAGAGCAATAGCCCAAACCCCATCACCATCGGCACCTATCCAGCCAACCGGCCCTGCGTAGCGACCTCTGTCAATAGTTTCAATCTGTTGAATTATCTCTAGTGCTTTATCTTTAGGTGTTCCTGCAACAGCAGCTGAAGGATGTAAAGCATTAACAACCTGAAGAGAAGAACTATCTGATTTCAGCACAGCGTGAACATCACTTGCTAAGTGCCAGAGGTTAGGTAAAGAAAGACTGAAAGGTTCGTTATCTGCATCTATTTCAACGCAGAGTTCATCAAGCGAAGAAACAAGTGAGTCAACAGCAAACTTATGTTCAGCTCTGTTCTTAGCTGAATCATGTAAAGCCAAACCAATTGCTTGATCAACCCCAGGGTCTGTTCCTCGACCTGCAGTTCCAGCAAGTACTCTTGCTGATACTTGAGAATGAGATACCTGAACGAGTAATTCTGGACTTGAACCAAAAAGGCCCGCAACTGAGTATGTGAAACAGGAACTGAACTTCTTAGACAGGGTAGCAATAGCTGGATTGATATTGAAAGAACTGGTTACTTCAGCTTTTAGATCTCTGGCTAGCACTACTTTCTCAACAGAGTTAGTTGTGATCAGTTCTAAGGCCGTTACAACATTCTGAGTGAACTGTTCTGGCGAGGTGTGACCTGGCTCAAAACGAATAGGTTCATTTATTGTTGTTTTCTTGATTAGAGCTAAAGCTTCTTTTTCTTCAATGTTGATTCGAGTAAGCCACAGTCTGGAATCTCTAAGTCCAACTATCAGCCTCGGGATTACTAGAACACTCTCCGTGTCACTTTGATCCGCAAAAGCAATTGAACCGAAAGCTATCAGCCCTGATCCAGGTAAGTTGACCTCATCTGTTATCTCTGCAGTTGAGACTATTGCCCGCCATTGGCTATCTAGGGATTCAATCCGGTTAGCACCTTTGGCGCTTAGACGATGAGCTTCACCCCAACCGATAAGGCCTTGATTCTGATGCAGGAAGGATGTTGATGCAGAGCCGAGTAGTTCGGTGAACTCGAAGCCTTGGGCTAGGCCAAGCTCCTCGGCCGTTATCGGCCTTGAATGCACCCTGAGAGTCAATTAATACATCACTTTTCGTCTGCTGAATGTTGTCTGTGAAAGCCCAGACAAGCCCTTAGGTACTTGCCCTGGCTGGGATATTCTTTAGATAAGACCCTAAAATCCTAAGCCAGCGGAAGGAGCTCAAGATGCGTAAAACAGTAATTACTATCGTGACCTTGGTTCTTTTCATTGGTGTTGCCGCTCCTTCAATGGCTTTTGCTGATGATGAAAATGATGATTCAGGTTGGAACAACGTCTTTGGTAATGGCCAAGGGGATGATTCCAAGCCGAACCCAATCAAAAAGGCTCCACCTAAGCCGGACAAAGAAAGCAAAGCGAAGCACGACGAAATTGAAGGTCAATTCGATGACATCTCCGAAGTTGTTATTCCTCCTATTGTGATTAGACCAGGTAGCAGGGTAGATCCAAACATCTACGAACTACCAGTTGCACCTAACCCAGATATTGACCTTCTTTCTAGTGAACCAAACTCTGAAAATGATTCCGTTGATGTAGTTATCGATGCAGTTAGTGGTGTTGTCGAAACCAAACAGAATTATTTGAACACCCAGTTGGGCCATCTTGGCTCGAGCGTAACTAAGTTTGATGCCACCAGCAATATCAACCCAAACAAATACAAACCGATCCAAATCAGGAAAGTTTTGGCTGTTAAGACTCCAACCGATGAATTTATGCAAGAGGCGACTGTTTTTAGTGGAATCCTAGGAACCACTGCTGTTGGGCTTTTAACGCTAGCAGGGTTCAGCACTCTTCGTTTACGCAAAGACCCTAAGGCAAATTACATTTACGAGGCTAAGGACTAATCTTCAAAGATTAGACTTGCCTAGTGAGCAAAGCTGATTTGGCCAAGAAGCCAGCCGAAGTCGCGGCCATGTTTGATTCGGTTGCCGACAGTTACGACCGCACCAATGATTTACTATCATTCGGACAGGACCGGTTATGGCGAAGAAAAGTACTCAAAGCGGTGAACCCGCAATCAGGTCAAACTGTTTTGGATCTAGCAGCTGGGACGGGCTCATCTTCTATTGTTTTTGCCAAGCCAGGGGTCAAAGTTATTGCCAGTGATTTTAGTGAAGGCATGTTAGCCGTTGGTCGTAAACGCCATCCTGAACTTGAGTTTGTCTATGCCGATGCCACCGCGTTGCCTTTCAAGAGTGAATCAGTTGATGCGGTGACAATCTCTTTCGGACTTCGAAATGTTGTTGACCCTAACAAGGCTCTTACCGAGATGCTTAGAGTTCTAAAGCCAGGTGGCGTTGTTGTGATCTGCGAATTCTCTCATTTGCGAGCTCCTGTTATTGGTGGTCTATACCGCTGGTATCTAAGAAATGTTTTACCTAAGCTATCCAAGCTGTTGGCTAAGAATAAAGGTGCTTACGATTACCTAGCTGAATCTATTGAGGCTTGGCCAAAGCAAGAAGTATTAGTTGATTGGCTCACTAAAGCAGGTTTTGTTTCTGCGTCTTACAAGAACTTGTCGCTAGGTGTCGTTGCCTTACACACTGCTAAGAAAGCAGCTAAATGAGCAAAATAGAACTTCCACCACAACTACGCAAGGTAGTTGATAAGAACCTGCTCAAAGCAATTCAAGCTGGTTTAGAGAAGGTAGAGGTAGCTTTACTTGAAAGCGTTACACACACCGATCCGGTTGCTAACGTAACCAGCCGTCACTTGCTTGAAGCAGGCGGCAAGCGACTTCGTCCAGTTTTGGTTCTGTTAGGTGCTGCTTTAGGAGATGCTAATAAAGAGGAAGTTATTAAGGCTGCGGTTGTTGTCGAGCTAACCCATCTGGCAACTCTGTATCACGATGATGTGATGGATAGAGCACCTATGCGCAGAGGTGTTCCAACTGCTCATGAGGTTTGGGGTAACAGTGTTGCTATCTTGACTGGAGATCTACTCTTTGCCAGAGCAAGTCAGATTGTTTCTCGCCTTGGTGGTAAGGCGTTGACTCTGCAAGCAGATACTTTTGAAAGGTTATGTCTTGGTCAATTGCATGAAACCTTAGGTCCGCAGGATGGTGAAGATCCAATCGCCCACTACATTCAGGTTCTTGCCGATAAGACTGGTTCCTTGATTGCAGCTAGTGCTGAACTTGGTGTTGTTTATGGTGATGGACCAGATGAATACCGTGAACCAATGAGAATCTATGGTGAGAAGGTAGGGGTAGCTTTCCAACTCATTGATGATGTCATTGACATTCTCTCTGATGCATCGGGTAAGACTCCTGGCACAGATCTTCGTGCAGGGGTACCAACCATGCCAACTCTGTTACTTAGAGCAAGTAACGACCCTGAGGCTAAAGAACTTATTGAGATAATTGATGGTGGCCTCGAAGATGATGCTCAGCTAGCACTAGCTGTTTCTAAGCTTCGTAAACACCAAGCACTGGAAGAGGCTTACCAGTTAGCTAGAACTTGGGCTCAAGATGCGGTTGCAGCTTTAGCCCCACTACCTGAATCACCAGTAAAAGAAGCTCTAAAGGTTTTCGCTGAAGCAGTTGTTGACCGCGAACAGTAACTAAGGATTTGAACTAAGTTGAACAAAATGCGTTTAGCCATTGTTGGTGCCGGTCCTGCCGGCATCTATGCTGCTGACCTGATAGTCAAAGCTGAACGGGACTTTGATGTCAGCATTGACCTGTTTGATTTACTACCTGCACCCTATGGCCTAGTTAGATATGGTGTTGCTCCTGATCACCCAAGAATCAAAGGAATCATCAAGGCGCTCTATGAAGTCTTAGATAGAGGAGACATTAGATTCTTCGGTAATGTCACCTATGGCACAGACATCACCCTCGATGAACTAAAGAGCCATTACAACGCGGTCATCTTCGCTACCGGTGCTATCAAAGATGCTGAACTAAATATTCCTGGTGTTGAACTTGATGGTTCTTACGGTGCTGCTGATTTTGTGAACTGGTATGACGCTCATCCTGATGTTCCAAGAACCTGGCCACTCAATGCCAAAGAGGTTGCTGTTATCGGTAACGGCAACGTGGCTTTGGATGTTGCAAGAATCCTGTCTAAACATCCACAAGATCTTCTTGCAACAGACATCCCTGACAATGTTTATCAGGGCTTACTAACCTCACCTGTTACCGATGTTCATGTCTTTGGAAGAAGAGGACCTGCTCAGGTTAAGTTCACACCACTGGAACTTCGTGAGGCATGTGCTATTGAAGGTGTTGACACCATCGTTTATGACGAAGACTTCAAATACGATGCCGGTTCACAAGAGGCAATAGATTCCAATAACCAAACCAGAGTGATGGTTAACACTCTTGAAGGCATTAGAGGCAAAGAACTAACTGGAGCAACCAGAAGATTGCATTTACACTTTTTTAGTTCACCTAAAGAAATCATCGGAGTTGCTGGCAAGGTAACTACTCTAAAGATTGAAAGAACTGAACTTGATGGTAAGGGTGGAGTAACCCCTACGGGTGAATTTGTTGAATACCCAGTTCAAGCTGTTTATCGTGCGGTTGGATACTTTGGTAGTGAACTGGCTTCAATTCCTTTTGATAGTAAGTATGGCGTCATCACCAACGAAGCAGGTCGTGTTCTAGATAGTTCTGGAAAACACATTCCAGGTATCTATGCAACCGGTTGGATCAAGCGTGGTCCTGTTGGTCTTATCGGTCATACCAAGAGCGATGCTATGGAAACTATTGCTTGTGTGATATCCGACAAGAGTTCCTGGTGGCAACCAGAACATTCAACAGATGATGCTGTTGTTGAACTTTTGAATTCAAAGAATGTTCAGTTCCTAGGCTGGCCTGAATGGCTAAAGGTTGATGCCACTGAAAAGGCTCTAGGTGCAGCTCAAGAACGTGAACGAGTGAAGCTCGTTGAAAGAGCTGACTTCCTTGATGCAGCTTTCAAGAAGAACTAGTTTTGTCTAATAAAAAAGGCATGACGCAATCTAGGGCTAAATCCACTCAGTTTGCCCTGATGGTGATGTTCTTTACTCAGGGAGTATCTTCTCTTTCCTGGATGCCTAGAATTCCTGAGTTCATTACAAACCTTCATGTCAGCAATGAGGTTTGGGGTTCCATCATTGGCTTTGGTGGGGCAGGTGCAATTATTCCCCTGCTCTTTACGAACAAACTCGTACTTCGTTTTGGCACCACTCCGATCATCAAGTATTCAGCAGTTTCAATTGCCATAATCATTGGTTGTTTACCGCTAACCTCGACTTGGCCATTGTTTCTTGCTCTTCACTTCACCATGTCTTTTGCTTTTAGTACTTTCAACATTGCTCTGAACTCCCAGGCAGTTGCCTTCCAGAAACGTCAGGGCAAAGTATTACTGGGTTCTTTCCACGGTGCATGGAGTATCGGTGCTGCAGTCTCAGCATCAATCTCTGCTGCTATTGCTTCATACACCCCACTTGTAATACACATCGCTGCTATCGCAGTTATTTGTCTTGGGTTATTCCTATGGTCAGCAAGTAACATGCTTACCCCTGAAGAAGATAACCACGGTCAAGAACGTGAGAAGACCAACAAGGTTTCTTGTTTCAAGACACCTAAGTATCTTTGGTTGCTATCGATTGGCACTTTCGCTGGCATGTGGCCGGAGCTTGTGATCATGGACTGGTCTTCGGTTTATGGCAGGCAAGTACTCTTCCTTGATGCCGGTCAAGCAGCCCTGCCTTACACCTGTTTCATCATTGCAATGATCTTCGGCAGATTCTCAATTGCGAAACTAACCGAGAAGTATCAGATAGCTCGCATCTCCCAAATAGGTGGAGCATTTGCTTTTGTTGCTTTTGCTCTGGCAATCTTTAGCTCAGCAACCTTAGCTAGTTCTAATCAGCCACTGGCTCTTGGCTTGCTGTGTTTTTTCTTTGTCATAGCTGGTTATGGGATTTCATCCATGGTGCCAGGGTTTTATAGTGCTACGGGACACATTGATGGATTATCAACCGCTCAAGCACTATCGAGAATGGCGCTGTTTAATTACACAGTTATTATCTTCGCCAAGATGTTCATGGGTTCATTGATCGATAGATCTAGTTTGCCCTTAGCCATGATTTTCCCAATAGTGATGCTCGCTTGTGCTTCGGTAATCAGCGGAATAGTAGCTAATCGAAATAAGAACTTAGCTAAAACTGATACGTTGGCTTATCCGCCAACTTCACCTATCTCTTCGATAGATGTTCCTTAGCGGTAGTTCACAAACTGTAAGTCAACATCAAGATCACTGGATCTCAATAGATCCATTACTTCTTGCAGGTCATCGCGACTCTTACTAGAGACTCTTAGCTCATCGCCTTGAATGTTTGCTTTGACAGACTTAGGACCCTGTTCACGAATAAGTGCAGATATCTTTTTAGCATCAGGCTGTTCAATTCCTTGCTTTAGTTCAGATTCAATCCGGTATTCCTTACCTGAAGGGTAAGGATCTCCTGTTTTCAAACTCTTTAGCGAGATGCCTCGTTTTACTAATTTGCTTTGGAAAACATCTAGCACAGCCTTGACTCGTTCTTCACTGTTTGCTTTCATCAGGATCTTTTCACCTGACCAATCGATTTCTGCACCTACGCCTTTGAAGTCGTAGCGCTGCTCAATTTCTTTCTGAGACTGGTTTAAAGCATTAGCTGCTTCTTGCTTGTCAACTTTGCTGACTATGTCGAATGAGGAATCTGCCATGAAAGAGAGTCTAACTAACTAGGGGAGAGTTTTTGCTTTAGTGGTGCTGCCACGAACTATTAATGCAACCGGCCACTCCACCACATCATCAACAGCATGCTCAGGGTCATCAAGTAACTGGAGCATAGTTTTCACCAGTAACTCAGCTTGCCCGGTGACATTCTGGTCAATTGTTGTGATGCCAAAGAACTCTGCTAGTTCGTGGTTGTCAACGCCAACAATAGAAACATCTTCTGGAACTTTCAGTCCCATGTCTTTAGCAGCCAGCATCGCACCAACAGCTAGTTCATCAGAGGATGCAAAGATAGCAGTTGGCGCATTGTGTGGATCTCCGAGAAGTTGTTTAGCCGCTGAGTAACCTTCGCTGATTGCATATTTGTTTACTGCTTTATACCAACCAGCACGAGGCAAGATGCCAGCTAGTTTCAGAGCTGTTTCATAGCCATCACGTCTTTCATTGAAGACGTTGAATACTTTGTCGTCTTTTTCATTCTGACCAATCATGGCTATGTTGGTATGCCCCATGGCTAAAAGATGATCTGTTGCTAACCGTCCAGCTGCGGTGTCATCAATCTTGATTGATTTCGCACCGGCTATAGGACCACCTAACGCAACAATAGGTTTGTTTACCTTGGTTATAGCTGCGATCTCATCATCAGTCATCTTCACTGAAATACACATAACCGCATCCACTCGTTTACGAGCCAGCGATTTAGTAAATACAGAGTTACGGTGATCATCACCACTGGAGAGGTTATACAAAGTAACGTCATAGCCAGCTTTTACAAGTTCTCGATCAACTGTTTCAAGAGCAGTTGAGAAGAACCATCTGTCCACGTAAGGAACAACAACACCGATGTTCTTAGTCCGACCAGTTACCAGGGTGTATGCAGAAGCTGAAGGAACATAACCTAAACGCTCAGCAACAGCTTGAACTAAGGTCTTGGTCTCTTGAGAGACGTAGTCCTTGCCGCTTAGTGCTCTTGAGACGGTAGCAGTGGAGACCCCAGCCTCACGTGCAACATCAACAATTCCAGCCACCAAGAACCCATTTCTGTAAAGGTATGCAAATCCCTATGTAATCTACAAACATAAACCAGCTTTTGCAGAACATTTGCAGTCATTGCAACCTTATTGTTGTGTAAAGGCGATTAGCGCCAAAGGGCATGATTCAGGTATTCTTATTCGGCACCCGTCCGGCTGATTACAGGCGGCCGGGAGCACTGGCTAGTTACCCAAGCGGCCAAAGGGATCTGACTGTAAATCAGCCGGCTCAGCCTTCGGGGGTTCGAATCCCTCACTAGCCACGCAGAAGACTCGGTACTCACGTCCGAGTCTTTTGTATTTAAGGGGAAGTGTTATTTGTCGGCTTTTGGAAAGAACTTGAAGATCAAAGTTGCAAATAATGGGGTAATCAGAAAACTCAAAACAGAGCTTGCTGGGACTCGGTAGCCACGCCTGGTGCCATACCAAGTGGTGATAGCTCCTATGACTAGGTAAATAGATAGCAAGAATATGAATCTTGCAACATTGTCGCGAGGCATCTCAATTGACTCAACTGTAACCAGATCTGTATTCAACGACAGCTCCTAACCCTTGGGGATGTCTCAATAATAATCTGTGTGGATGCCTAGCGGAAACACTGGATAACTACCTAAATACAAGTAAATTCGGAATTACGATTAAGTAACAAAGACTTTACGGTTCCAATAATGATCGAAAGATGAAGTTATTGTCATGAATAGCAACATCAAAGGGGGATTCAAATGAGCCAGCAAAAAACTAGTGTCGGCAAAATTATCGGCTTCACGTGTCTTGGCATAATTGCGGTGCCGATATTACTCAGCACAATCATCGGAGCAATGTTTACCGGTGGTGGATCACTAGGCGGCATCGTTGTCCTGCTAGTCATAGTTGGAATCATCCTGTTGGTAGTCAACCAAAATAAAAAAACTAAACTAAAGATTTCAGCCTGGGAAGCACAGCAGGTAAATCAACCGCAGCAGGTAATGCAGCAACAGGTAACACAGCAGCAGGCACCAGTCCAAACTCAAGTTATTCAACCTGTGGTTGCTGTGTCTGGTGTTGGTTTCGAAACCAGCGTTTGTCGACACATATTTTCTGAAGCAGATCTTAAAGATCAAGAGTTTGTGACTTGTCCATGTGGTTACACCTTTAACGTTAAAAAACTTCGTGATTACGCTCAACTAACCAAACGCTTCAATGAGACTCAGCAGAAGCTAGTCATTCTTGAACGTGAACTTCTTGAAGGTTCAAGGAGCCAAACAGCTGAGACACCTGCAACTGCTGCCCGAGTTCCTGCTCTTAGTAAACCCGCTATCGCTCCACAGACCTCAAAACCATTTGTGGCACCGGTTGTAGTCAAGCGAAAGAGAGTTCCGCTCTCTGCTCAGCAGTGGTTGGTCATGGGAGCAGCTGCTATTACCGTGATGGCTGGAAGTGTTTTCGTATCAGCAAACATAGCAACTCTTTCTTCAGCCCAGTTCCTCATGGTCACTCTCGGTGTTGGTGCAGTAACTGGTTTCTTAGCTTTCTGGGGACGTAAGTTCTCAGTGATGCTAGTGAACTTTATGGCAACGTTCTCATCAGCGATGCATTTGTTTAGCATGCTCATCATTGGAGATATGTTCTATGAGTTTGCTTGGAACACCGCACCAGCTTGGTGGTTCAGTGTTGATCTATTTGTTGTTGGAGCACTTGCCTTTATCTTGGCTAGGTTCAAAGCTAACTTTGGCTGGAAGCTGATCTCGATTGCTGCGCTATTCGGCTCTTCTTGGGCTTTGATTCTTGGACCATTGAGTGATTTGAATTCTGTCGGTTCTGCAACATTCGGTTGGTTAGCGGCAGTATGCACCGTTGCCGGTGTCGGCATTGCGTTAGTGAGCAAGGTTGTTTTGAACTACAAATACAGCATTCCTAAGGACAGTCAAGATCTTGACTATGAAAAAGATTTGGCGGTTCGTGAGGATAACGTCATGCGCAGGGTGGCAACTGTCGCAACCGGGATGCTTTTAGGTTGGGGGCTTGGCTATGTTCTATTCGGCTTGGTGACAACTCTTATCTCAGGTATCGAACCAATCTCGTTCACCGCTTTTGCTCTTGCTTGGGTAGCTGCCGGTGCCTTCCAAGATAAGTGGATTTCTGTCCTAGGTGCTAGTGAAGCTCAGGA
>Ga0114963_10003431_pt1 | contig 10832 bp, 10 predicted proteins | sample C_131016_EF_Meta_FD_87019 | JGI IMG/M metagenome (GOLD analysis project Ga0114963, IMG submission 87019) | Freshwater microbial communities from Lake Croche, Canada to study carbon cycling - C_131016_EF_MetaG | ecosystem: Environmental > Aquatic > Freshwater > Lake | place: Lake Croche, Canada...
AGAGCACCGGCCGATCAATGTGGGGAACCCCGAGCCAATCTCGATGAATGAACTCGCGGCCGAAGTCATTAACCTGACCGCATCGACGAGCAGCATTTCTTATCTTCCATTACCCGAAGACGATCCGCTGATCAGGGAGCCCGACATAAGTCGCGCCAAGGATGTCCTCGATTGGACTCCTCGCGTGGAGCGAACTGAAGGGATGGCGGCCACTATTGCCGATATCCGTGAAAGAGTTTGATTCCGCGGATTTACCGCACAAGGGTTCCCCGTTCCCCCGCACACTGGACGCAGTTCAACTCGAGAGAAGTAGGGCGAGCGGGGCTTGAACCCGCGACCGACGAATTATGAGTCCGCTGCTCTAACCAGCTGAGCTATCGCCCCGAGAACTCAAGCCTACCGAGCGCGATTAGGAGCCGCGGTAAATCTGCTCGAATCGGTCGAGAGTCGTGGAAATGTCGTGACCGGACACGATCGACAGGGACTCACGTTGATAAGCCCGATATTCGGCGTCAGAACTGTCGAGAATTCGTGCGATTGACTGTGCCAGGCCCGAAATGTCCCGCGGCTCGTACAGATAGCCGTTGTCACCATCGTGCACGAGATGCGGAAGCGCCATCGCATTGGCCGCAACGATCGGAAGGCCACTCGCCATCGCCTCCATAGTCGAAATCGACTGCAGCTCGGCAATCGATGGCATCACGAACACTGCGGCTTCGGACAAGAGCGTCCGTAACGTTTGGTCGTCGACGTGCCCACGGAATGTGACTCGGTCGGCGATTCCGTTGTCTCGCGCGATCTTTTCGAGGCGTCCCTGATCGTCACCAGACCCGGCGATTACGACGCGAAGAGCGCCTTTCGGAAAGCGCGCGAGGGCATACAACAATTCTTCAATCCGTTTTTCCTGTTCGACCCGACCGAGGAACATCGCGTAGGGATCTTTTCGCTTACCCAGAACCGGGCGATAGTTCGAGATATCGAGCCCACACGAAATCGCATGAACGCCAGACCGGCGCACGGATCGCTCCAAATACTCGGCGGCCTTTCGCGTCGGTGTGGTTGCTTCGTCGACCATGGCATAGGTCTTCATCGCGACCTTCCACAGCGTGCGTGTCAACCAATCGACCCCGAATTGAGGCAACGGAAGAAACTGGGCAGCGTTCTCGGGCATGAAATGGTTGGTCGCGATTACTCGAATGCCTTTGTCGTGGGCTTCGCGAACCAAACCCCACCCGACGTTGATGTGCGACTGAATGTGCACGACGTCGGGTTTCACTTCGTCCAGGATCGCTCGGGTGTCGGGGCGAACCTCCCACGGCAAGGCGAACCTCGCCCACGGGTGATTGAACCACTTCCACGAGCGCAGTCGGTACACCTCGAGGTCCACTCCGTCGTGATTTTCGATTCGAAGTCCGAACTTCTCGTCCGGTGACGGCGCAACAATGACAACTCGGTGTCCCCGGCCAACCAAACCGACAGCAAGGCGCTCGGCAAATTTCGCGGCACCGTTCACATCAGGCGGGAAAGTGTCCGCACCAATAAGGATTGTCAATCGTTTGCTCACCATAAGAGTCGCTGGGGCTATCGCATGGTTTGTGGATGGTGGCGTGCGAGCAGGACTACTCCGACGACTGACAGAACGCCTCCCACCGCGAGTCCGGCCAGGGCGAAGGGAGGAAAGCGATCGGCCTCACCCAGCACCGTGATGGCAATCGCCACCGCGACCAGGGGGTCGATGACGGTCAACCCGGCAATCACGAGGTCTGGCGAGCCGACTGAGTACGCGGTTTGAACGAAGTATCCACCCAGAAGAGCGGCGACAATGAGGCCGGCCAGACAGAGAATCATGAACGCGTCAACCTGGCCGGATTGCCACCGATTGATGAGAACCTTGGTGATGGTGACCACGAACCCATAGAGCGTCCCCGCGGCAACGATGTAGAACATCGCGCGAAGCCGCTGGCGAAAAATAACGAACGCGCTGACCACTACAGCAATAACCGCCGCGAGCAACCACATGATGAACAGCAGTTGTTCCTCGGACAGTGCGCGCTCGAAGGCGTAGACCGCCGAAAAAGTGACGAAGATGCCGATACCGAGCACAGCCAGGGCGATGCTCCCGCGAACTCGGGAATCGGGTGCCATCCCGTTGACGCGGGAATTGATGACGTTCGTCAGGACCATCGCTACGACACCCAGCGGCTGAACCACAATGAGAGCCGCGAAACCGAGGGAAATCAACGGGATTACGATCGCAAGCGTGAGAAGGATAGTTCCGACCACCCACGACGGTCGTCGAACCAACAACACGAGTTGCGCCATCGAGAGTCCCGATTTAGCACCGACTTCGTGTGTTCCATCAACTTTTGAAACGCCTCGGTGCTGCAGTTGCGCACCGATGGACAGAAACACCGCACCGAGCAAAGCAATGGGAATACCAATTGCCTGATACGGAGTGAGAGAGATCTGTCCAACCAGATTCGAAAGTTGGTCGTTCACCTCTCTAGGCTACCGATATTAGGCTGGGGCGGTGCGTATTCGGGACATCGTCATTACGGGAAATCCCGTGCTGCACCGCCCGTGCGCCCGAGTGGAGCAGATTGACGACCACCTGAAAGAACTCGTTCAGGACATGTTCGCAACCATGGAACTTGCGCCCGGTGTCGGATTGGCCGCGCCGCAGGTTGGAGTAGACCTCGCTTTGTTCGTGTACGACTGGGTCGACGAAAGCGATGTTCAACACCGAGGTGTTGCCATCAATCCGACGCTGTTGCTGGAACCCGCACCCATTGGCCCGCTCGACGACGAAGAAGAACTGGAAGGGTGTCTGTCGGTTCCCGGGGAACGGTTCCCGCTTCGACGAAGTGACCGCGTCACCCTCACGGCGACGAACCTGGAGGGTAACGAGTTCACGATCCATGCGGACGGATGGCTCGCACGAATATTTCAGCACGAGTTTGACCACGTGCTCGGCGTCCTTTATGTTGACCGCCTGGTCGAGCCATATCACGCCGAGGCACGCACGGCGATTCACGAAATCGGATGGGGTGTGCCCGGTTTTTCGTGGTTACCTGGGCGCGACCACCTCGAGGGCTAAGCGGCCCATCCCATTGCTCGAAGCGCCGCCGCCACGGCAGCTGCGGCGAGGACAACGACGATGAACGGTGCGCGAATACGAAGAAGCGCCGCACCGAAGACGAGTGCCGCGACTCGCGCGTCGACGACGATTACACTCCCGGTTGCCACGGTTTGAGTCACGACGAGCGACGCGAGCAGCGCTACCGTCAAAACATCACTGATTCGCTGAATCCTTGGATGTGCCGCCACGCTGGCCGGCACAAGGTAGCCCAACAATTTAGTGCCCAACACAACGGCAGAGGCAATCAGAATCGTCATCCACAGAGTCACGGGTGCCTCCGCTCGGCCAGGAGCGCCATGATGATTCCAGAAGCGGCGGCGATAAGAACCGGTAATCCCGCAGGTGCCGTAGGCACGGTCAGGACGGTGATCACGGCTGCGACCGCGGCCACCGCCGCAGGTTGCCGGGATTGAATCCTCGGCCACAATAGTCCGAGGAACGCTGCGGCAGCGGCGGCATCTAATCCCCAGGTCCGTGGGTCTCCCAGCGCGTTTCCAAGGATGGCGCCCGCCGCGGTCATGGCGTTCCATCCGACAAAGATTGCGGCACCGGTGAGCCAGAAACCGATGCGCTGGGCGCGAGGCTCGGTTTGCGCGATTGCAACGGAGGTGCTTTCGTCAATTGTCCAGTGACCAGCTATCAGTCTCTTCCACAACCCCGGTCCGACCACCGACGACATTCGAACGGCATATAACCCGTTGCGAACGCCGAGAAGGCCGGCAGCGGTGATGATGCTGAGTCCGGGCGCTCCGGTCGCCGCGAGGCCGATAACCGCAAACTGCGATCCACCCGAAAACATGAAGAGCGACAACACTTGGGTCTGCCAGAAATCAAGCCCCGAAGCGACGGCCAGCGCTCCAAACGAAATTCCGTACAACGACACTGCGGCGGCAACACCGAGCGACATGCTCACCGATGCCCGCACGGCGCTAGACGTCACGACCCCGACTCTGCGGTGTATTTCGGATCGGTTGCGTAACGCAACATCGGGAACGATGCGGTGATGGTGAAGCCGACCCCGGGCACGCGTTGGGTGTGGACTATTCCGTCGAACGCCTCTGCCCGACTTTTCATCTCTAACAAACCGCGACCGGTGTTTTGCTCAATAAGCGCGTCCTGGTCACTTTCGATTGTCACGCCCTCGGGTACCTCGTCGCCCGCTTTGAGTGCTCGTCGCGTCGCAGCCCTTTCGCCGTCATCGTTTATGGCGATTGAGAGCCCGTGTGGGCCCCACGTCATGAGAACATCGACCTCGGTGCCGATGCCGCCGTGGATTCGAGCGTTGTCTATGGCCTCGGTGATGATGCGGAACAGCGCGAGCTCTGCCGATGGCGACAGCGCGAAACGGTCACCCGCTTCTTCTAAGTTGACAATGAGACCCTGTTCCTCTGCTTCGGCAAAAAGATGGGTGATGGAATCCAAGGTGGGCCAATCCTCAACAGATTCGAACCCTTGTCCCGCCAAGTCCATCGCTCTGCGCATGTCATCAAGTGCGTTTTTGGCACCCTCCGACAGCAACCGTGAGTGTCGCTGTAACGCCGGACGGTCCTTAATCGAGAGAAAGGCCGCACTTTCTGAGCGAGCGAGCAATTGAACCAAGGCACGAGTCACGATGGCCTGCTGTTCGTGGATGATGCGCAACCGGTCAGCCAATTCTGCGGCACGAAGCGACGCCTCGGTCTGACCGACCGTGGGGGTTGACGACAACGAGACAGCCGACCGTGATTCGGTTCCCCGCCGCGATTGCAGATAAAAATAGATCGCCGCTGCGACCGCAATGACCGCCGCGACACTCAATATCGTGTCGAGAGGTGACCAGGTGCCCATTGCTTCTCCTTGGAGGTGATTCTCCGAGCTCTATGCCCTAGGTGTTTGGCTCCCCGACTTGGACTCGAACCAAGAACCTATCGGTTAACAGCCGATTGCTCTGCCAATTGAGCTATCGAGGAAGGTGTCATTACTATACCAAAACTCTCGGGCTCAATAACCTGCTCGAGTGTCCACAATCCCGATAAACGGCGTCCGTGCGAGGTACGCCGCCACGTTCCGTTCGATCCGGGTTCCGAGCAGGTGAGCGGTCATAAGCGGGGTGTCCGCCGAGTGAGACGTGATGACACACCTCGGAAACTGCCAGAGCGGATGATCGGCGGGCAGCGGCTCGGGGTCGGTGACATCCAGGGCCGCTCCCCACAGTTCATCGGCGTTGAGTGCGTCAACGAGCGCGTCGTGATCGAGCAACGAGCCGCGGGCGACGTTGACCAGAACCGCGTGACGCGGAAGTAGGGCCAATTCGGTCGCACCGATGATGTGATGAGTGTCCTGAGTTGCCGCAGCAGCGAGAATCACAACATCGGCCGACGGCAACACCGAGTGCAATTCTTGAGCGGTTACCGTATGAGTCGCTCCCGGAAGTGGCTCATGGGTCCGACGTACAACAGTTGTGGTGACGCGAAATGGTTCCAGTAGCCTGATGAGCTCGGTCGTGATGCCGCCCGCCCCAAGAACGACGACGTGGTTGCCGTATAGCGACAATCCCGTTCGTTCCGTCTGCCACACCGCGTCGCGCGATTTCGACGGTAGCTCCCGTTGAAGTGCGAGAGCCAGTGCGAGAGCGTGTTCTGCGACCGGCTCGGCATACGAACCCTTCGCCGACGTAAACACCGGGGCCGCGTCATGGTCAGTGACGTCAAAAAGTCCCCGAAAACCATCGACTCCCGCCCACGGCAACTGCACCCAATCGATGCCGGGGTGGTTCTCGAGAATCTGAATGAGTTCGTCGGCCCGCTTTTCGCTGAGCCACACGAGTCCTCGCGTTTCACTCGACAACGGAGAAACCGTTCCACCTCCGGCTTCGACCGCCGCAACAAAAAGTGCGTTCTGCATTGGTTCGACGGCAATCGGTCCAGGGGTCGGCGAACGGTGGTTGACGGATTGCGACGAGCCGGGTAGGTCGCGATGTTGCCCAGGGCGATCGGGTGCGACGGACACGAGGCTATTCGACCTTCATCGTGCGCCGGCGCACTTCGAGTTCCGAGATGCGTTGTTGCAACGAATTGTGCTCGGGGTCGCCCTCAGTAGTGCGTTGCAAGACGCTGTGCAGTTCGTCGCGCTGCCGGATGATGTCGGCTTCGATGAGAGCCGAGGCAACATCGACGACATAGGTGGCGATGTTGGCGCTCGTGCGTCGCTCCTCTTCCGCGACACGGGCGATGACCGCCGCATCATCCTCGACTCGCGGTTTTGAGATGGTGACACGCCTGACCGGAATGTCCACCATAGCTAGCTCTGAAACCAGGGGGCGTAATTCCTCGCCGGCCTCGTCTATTACGCGCGAAATCCAGTTGTGAGTTGCGAAATCTGCGAAAACGGCAACCATCGCACTGCGGATGCGACTCAGCGACGGGTTGGTGAAGTGGCAGGCAACGATGTCCCCCGCACGGGAAAGCCCGATGAGGTCCGGGTATCGAAGCAACGCGACGATGACATCACGTTCACGTTTGGCGTTGACGTCGGTGCCAAGAGAGGCAAATGATCCGATCGCGCCATCCTCTTTTTCGACTTCAATGACGACACGGCCGTCGCCGGCACGCATCGCCGCACGAACGTCGGCGGGCTCAACGCCGAGCCAGCCCGAGACGACCCGAACATAGCCGTCGATCATCGAGCGGTCCTTGATTCCGATGATGATGGGGGCAACAGCACGGGTCGCGTGAACACGACCCTCAACTGTCGACAGGTCAAAGCCCGCGATTGTTCGGCGAATGATGAACTCGAACAGGGGCGTTTTGGTCTCAAAGATGGCCGCCAAAGCAGCGTTTCCACGCTGTTGACGCAAATCGGACGGGTCAAGACCGTCGGGCGCGACCACGACGAAGGTGTTTGCCACAAATTTGGAGTCTTCCGCAAAAGCCTTAGACGCCGCTTTTTGCCCAGCTTCGTCGGGGTCAAAGGTGAAGATCACCTCACCGCGACTACGAGAGTCTCCTGCGTCGATGTCCCCGAGAACACGGCGAATGAGAGAAACGTGGTCGCTTCCGAATGCGGTTCCACAGGTCGCCACGGCCGTTGTGATACCCGCGAGATGACAGGCCATGACGTCGGTGTACCCCTCGACGACAACCACCTTGCGGTCTCTAGAAATATTCCGCTTTGCGAGGTCAAGCCCGTAAAGGACTTTCGCCTTGTGATACACCGGCGTCTCGGGGGTATTCAGATATTTGGGTCCGTTATCGTCGTCACGAAGACGGCGTGCCCCGAACCCGATGGTCGCACCGGTGACATCACGAATCGGCCAAACGAGTCGCCCGCGGAATCGGTCGTACACACCGCGCTCTCCGCGGGAAAGCAAACCAGCGGCTTCGAGTTCGGCTTCCGTGAACTTTTTGGCCGTCAGATACTTGCGCAGCGCGTCAAACGAGTTGGGGGCGTATCCGACCCCGAACATTTCGCACGCGGCGCGATCGAAACCTCGACCGGTCAGGAAATCGCGCCCAAACTCGGCCTCGGGTGACGACAGTTGTTCGATGAAATACAGTTCCGCTGCACGATTCGCTTCCAACAACCGCGATCGGTTGCCGGATTCGCGCTCGGGGCTGCCGTCTTCGTAGGTCAATGAAAAGTTGATGGTGGCCGCGACCTTTTCGACTGCTTCCGAAAACGACATCATGTCAATCTGTTGCAGGAACTTGTAGACGTCGCCGCTCTCGCCGCACCCGAAGCACTTGTACATGCCAACATTCGGTCGAACGCTGAAACTCGGCGATTTTTCGTCGTGGAACGGGCACAAACCCTTGAGCGAATCGGCCCCGCCGCGCTTGAGAGTGACGTATTGGCCGACGATATCCGCAATATTGGCGCGCTGCTTTACCTCGTCGATATCCGATTTCCGTATGAGCCCAGCCACATCCCCATTCTACGGAAAGGGTCGACAGGTTTAGAGGGCGAGCCTTTCGTGCCAGCCGAGCGCGCTCTGGTCTGTCAGTGACGCCACCTGGTCGATGATGGCACGCATTGCCTCGGCTTCAGTCGTCGCCTCGCGGAAATCGGTGGCGAAACCCGGTTCAAGATGGTCAGGCCCCGACGCAGCGAGAATCGCACACAATTCCTGAACGAGTTCACGCTGACGAGAATAGATTGGCCTGCGCGATTCATGAGACATGACGTTCGCTGCGACGATCCCCTTGAGAACCGCGATTTCGGCGCGGGTTTCTGCTGGTACGACGACGTCGGCACCGAATCGAACGAGGCTCGCGGTGCTCGCGTGTTCGCGCGTTGCGGCGGTGGCCGACCCGGCGAATCGTCCAATCAGTGTTGACGTGAGGTTCTTGAGCGCACCCATTTCCTGACGCGACCCCTCCCACGTTTCAATCCACGAGGTGAGTCCATCAAGGCGATCGAAGGCGGCAACGAGTTCGTCGTGCGGCAACTCGCCACCGATCCACTCGACCATCGAATTGACGAGATCATCGTGATCGACACGTGACGACAGTGCGCGGACATCGATGTACCCGTTCACAATCGCGTCTTCGAAATCGTGCACTGAATATCCGATGTCGTCGGACAGGTCCATGACTTGCGCTTCGATGCACAATCGACGGTCAACAGCTCTCTGTCGAATCCATTCGAAAATCGGGATGTCTGATTCATAGACGCCAAATTTGGTGCGACCGCTCGGCTCGGCGACACCCGTTTCCTGGGTCCATGGATATTTGCATGACGCGTCGAGGCTTGCGCGCGTGAGATTGAGTCCGAAACTGCGGCCGGCATCGTCGAACACCTTGGGCTCGATCCGAGTGAGAATGCGAAGTGTCTGCGCGTTGCCCTCGAAACCCCCAAACGGTAGCGCCCAATCATTGAGTGCTTTTTCGCCGTTGTGGCCGAACGGCGGGTGTCCCAAGTCGTGGGCGAGGCACGCGGTGTCGACCAGGTCCGGGTCGAGCCCAAGACTCGCACCGATTTCACGACCAACCTGTGCGACTTCTAGTGAGTGGGTTAGACGATTTCGCGCGAAATCGAGTCCCGCCGTCGGCGACAATACTTGGGTTTTGGCGGCGAGACGGCGGAGTGCGCTCGAGTGCAAGAGCCGTCCTCGGTCGCGAGCGAAATCGGAGCGCTCGCCCTTCGAGCCTTCGGGGAAGGCGCGTTCGCGATCAAATGCGGTGTAGCCGTTATCCCCCACTATGGCTCGATTCGGTGTCGACCAATTCCTTCATGTGAGAGCCCAAAATCTCGCGTGAGTTCAGCCAACCGTCGGGTAATGATGGGCGTTTCGGGCTCCCGGCGCGACCGCGCTGTCCCTCGGCATCGGCGCCGGGATATGGAGCATCCCGGTCGAGATCGGCGAGGATGGTGTCCATTTCCTTCAGGCTACCGACCAACGCGAGAGCCGCGCGCGTTTCTCCCCCGACTGCATATCCCTTGAAGTACCACGCAACGTGCTTGCGAATATCGCGACATCCGTGGTTTTCATCCTCGAGGAATTCGACCAACAACTCTGCGTGTCGACGGAACGCGTCGGCGACAAAGCCGAGATTCGGCATGATTGATTCAACGTCCTTGCCGAATGCCGCTTCGAGATCAGCGAACAACCACGGTCGCCCGAGGCAACCGCGACCGACGATGACACCGTCACACCCGGTTTCATCAACCATTCGTTTCGCGTCCGCACCGCTCCAAATGTCACCGTTGCCCAAAATCGGCAAACCCTTGATTTCCGCCTTGAGGGTCCGAATCGCGTCCCAGTGGGCGTTCCCCGAATAGTGCTGCGCTGCGGTTCGGGCGTGAAGCCCAATTGCGGCCACCCCGATGTCTGCAGCGATTCGAGCAGCGTCGAGATACGTGAGATGGTCATCGTCGATACCCATCCGCATTTTGATGGTGACGGGGACATCGCCGGCCGCAGCGACCGTCTCGCGCAAAATCTGCTCGAACAGGGTGGTCTTCCACGGCAGAGCCGCTCCACCGCCCTTCCGGGTCACCTTGGGCACGGGGCACCCAAAGTTCATGTCGATGTGATCAGCGTGGTCCTCGTCAACGAGGATCCGGGTCGCTGCGCCCATCGTTTTCGGGTCGACACCGTACAGCTGAATCGACCGGGTGGTTTCTGACGGGTGGTGCTGAATGAGACGCATCGTGGTCTCGTTTCGCTCGACCAGAGCGCGTGCCGTAATCATTTCCGAGACGAAAAGTCCGCCACCGTATTCGCGACACAATCGGCGAAAGGCCGTGTTCGTAATTCCCGCCATAGGAGCGAGAACGACGGGGACGTCGGTTTCAATCGGGCCGATTCGCACCCTATGCTCCGAGCAGTCGCTCCGCCAGGTAGCCCTCGAGGCGGTCGAGCGAGACGCGCTCTTGCGCCATCGTGTCACGTTCGCGAACGGTCACAGCTTTGTCTTCGAGCGTGTCGAAGTCAACCGTGATGGCGAACGGTGTTCCGATTTCGTCCTGGCGACGGTATCGGCGTCCAATCGCACCGGAGTCATCAAAGTCGATGTTCCAGTGCTTGCGAAGGTTCTCGGCAAGATCCCGCGCCAGCGGAGAAAGTTCCTCGTGGCGTGACAGCGGCAAGACGGCGGCCTTGACGGGCGCAAGGCGACGATCGAGGCGAAGAACGGTTCTCACATCGACGCCACCCTTGGTGTTGGGGGCCTCGTCTTCGTAATACGAATCCACCAGGAATGCCATGAGCGAC
>Ga0114963_10003434_pt1 | contig 10825 bp, 9 predicted proteins | sample C_131016_EF_Meta_FD_87019 | JGI IMG/M metagenome (GOLD analysis project Ga0114963, IMG submission 87019) | Freshwater microbial communities from Lake Croche, Canada to study carbon cycling - C_131016_EF_MetaG | ecosystem: Environmental > Aquatic > Freshwater > Lake | place: Lake Croche, Canada...
TCGCCGCGCTCGCGTCCCGGCCTGCTGCTCGCGGGAAACACACAATCCCGATCGGCCGAGAGGCACCGACCGGAGGCCCACTGGCGTAACACCTCGATCTTGTCGCGCGCAGTGACAGCCACGGGGACGACATTCTGCGCGGCCTGAACAAGCGGCACGTCGAGCAGCGAGGCTAGCCTGCAGCAGCTCTGGATCTCGGCGCCCGTCCAGTTGGCGTCATCCGGGCGGTCCTGCTTCGCGTCGAGCCGATAGTGCCGACATTCCTGCGACGCGAAATGCGACGCTGTTGCGACGCGAAATGCGACGCGAAATGCGACGCTGTTGCGACGCGAAATGCGACTCCGCACGCCGCGGCAGGGGATGGCACGCGCGGGCACGAAACGACGGAACCCGCGGCCACCGCTCGGGTTACCGCGGGTTCATCGCAGATTACGCAGGTTCCGGAACCCGCGAAATGGGCAGCACAGGATTCGAACCTGTGACCTCTACGGTGTGAACGTAGCGCTCTAACCAACTGAGCTAGCTGCCCGCAACCACGCTGAAGCAGAGCCTAGCACGTGAACGGCGGCGGAGAAAGATTGCCCCGGGGAGCACGGGTTTCGGTCGGCCTATCGCCGCTCCGCCCCCCGGACACCAAGCTCATTCCACCGGCGGATCGAACCGGGGCCCCGCCACGTTCGCCGCCCCCGCCCCCTCGTCGTCAAAGCGGCGCACTGGCCGGGCCGGGCGCGGCTCGCGGCCCTCGAGATGAGCCGCGACGTCGAGGTCGCGGGAGATCGTCATCCACTGCTTCCGCAGTTCGGCGATGCCTTGGCCCACGCTCCGCCCCACCTCCGGCAGCCGCTTGCCATAGAGCATCACCGCGATCGAGCCGATGACGACGATCTCGAGCGGTCCAAGGCCAAACATCTCTCGCTCCTCGCCGGCGTGCAGCGATCGCAGGGCAGGGACCGGACCGGACCACCGAAGCCCGCGTGCCGCGGGCCCCATGGACAAGCCGCCACTACCGGCGGCTCTCGGCACGGGCGGAGTCGTGGGTCGACTCGCTCCGCGACTCGTCCTCGATGCCCTGAACACCGCGCTTGAACTCCACGATCCCCTCGCCCAACGACCGCATCACCTTCGGCAGGCGCGACCCGAAAAGCAGGAGGATCACGCCGGCCACGATCAGGATTTCGAGGGTTCCAAGACCAAACATCGGTGGACGCGGTGAGGCGCTCCAAGCGGGAGACCAGGCACTTCAATCAAGTCTAACCGGGGTGCCCCAAGGGTCAAATTCTCGTCCCCACCACACCCCTTCCGCCCGTCAACGACCCAGGCGCCCAGCCGCCGCGGCCGTCGCTGTGACGCGCCTGTGCATCGGGAGATGGCGGTAATACACCTCCAGCGTCATCGCCGCCAACGCCGTCGCATAGACGCGGCCCCCATGGCCGCCCCAGACCGGATCGGGATCCCAGCTGCCATCCAGGCCGCTCGATTCCCGACGCTGCAGCGGCAGCAGCGCCGCCTGCAGCCGATGATTCCACGCCTCCCACTGCGGACCGCCGACGTGAAACGACGCCAGCGTGGAGTAATACCAGGCATAGGCGTTGGGATGGCGCGGATCGGGGGGCGTGCGGGCGAGAAACTCGATCCCCTCGGCCACTGCCGGATGATCGGCGGGCATGCCCAGCAGCATCCTGCAGAAGAGGGCCTCGGCCGTCATCGCCGCGCCCGGTCGCTCGCCCGGCCGATACGCCGCGAGTCCGCCCGCCCGGCCGGAGGAGACGGTGTGGAGAAACGACCGTGCGCCCGCCTCCGCCGACTCGAAGCCGCCGAGTCCGGCGGTCCGGGCGCTCGAGAGCAGCATCAGTTGCCAGCCCAACTGGCTCGTGTCCCCCTTGTCGCCGGCGGCGTAGCGCCAGCCGCCGGTGGCCGGGCTCTGCATCGCGAGCGAATACCGCACCGCCCGCTCGAGCACCGGCCGCAGCGCCTCGTCGCCGCTCATGGCCAGCGCCTCGGCCACCGCGATCGACGCCATGCCGTGGCAGTAGAGCACGGCGAAAAACTCGGCGTCGCCGGCGAGCGCGCCGTCGGCCCGCTGCCGCTTCGTGAGAAACGCGAGCCCGCGGGCCACGGTGCCCGCATGCGGCCCCTCCTCGTGCGTGTTGCCCGCGCCGAGAAACGCGAGGAGCGCGAGCCCCGTCACGCCATGGTCGCCGCGCAGGCCGGCGCCGCTGCGATGGTGTCCCTGCACGGCCCGCTCGACCCCCGCGCCGTGCCGCGCGGCGTTCCAGCGGCCGTCCTCCGACTGCGCCGCCGCCAGCCACGCGAGCGCCGCCTGCACCGCCCGCTCGGTCTCCGCCGATCCGCCCCGGGCCGCGGCCGCGCCGGCCCGCCGGCCGCCGCTCCTGTCGGCATACGTCTCCGGCACGACGTGCGGCCGCCGCGCCGACGAACCTTGCGCGTGCGCCGCGGCGCGGGGGGTGAGGGAGGAGGCCTCTCCCGCGGTGTCCGCGGCCACCGCCGCGGACCGCTCGTCCGCCGCATCCGTGGCGGCATCGCCCGGGCCATCGACGGCGGCCTCGGCAAGGGACTCGGGGACGACGTCCGACCGAGGCTCCTCGTCGGCAGGCGGCACGGGCGCGGCTTCGAGGAGCGGCACGTGGTCTTCGGGCGGGCCGGATGCGTCCGCGCGGCCGGGGGGCGTCGTGGCGACCACGACGGGCGAGACCGGCGCCACGTCGGCGGCTGCCGCCGCGGCAGCGTCGACGACCGCAGCGTCGACGACCGCAGCGTCGACGACCGCAGCGTCGACGAGTGCGGCGTCCGCGGCAGCGCCGACCGCGCCCGCGGGCCCGACGCCGTCGCCAGGCTCCTCGGCCGCCACGACGAGCATCGTGATCGGACCGTCCTCGGCCGTGCCGAAGGACGCCGGCCGCAGGCCGCCGAGCGATGCGAATACGACCGCGATCGCCGCATGCAGGAGCACCGACAGGAGCACGCACTTCCGCAGCGTGTGCGACTCGAGCCACTTCGTCCGGCCGATCACCGCGAGGGCGGCCGCCACGACGACGACGAGCCCGGAGACGAGTCCCGCGCCCGGCATCGCCCCCTCCTCACCGCGTGCGGGAAGCGCCCTGGTCGCCCGCCGACCGCACCGCGATCGCCAGCTGCCGCACGCCGGCCGCACGGCAGGCCTCGTAGACCTCGGTCATGCGGCCGTGCGGCACGGCCCGCGCGCCGCGGATCAGCACGCCGGCCTCGGGCCGCCGCGCCGTCACCGCCGCCAGCCGCGCGGCGACGTCGTCGACCGCCACCGGTTCCCCGGCGAGCCACAGGGCCCCGTCCGCCTCCACTTCGATCACCGTCGGCGGCGACTCCGCCGCGGCCGCCGCACGCCCGGCCTGCGGCAGGTCGAGATCCAACTTCCGCTCGTCGCCCGAAAACTTCGTGGCACACATGAAGAAGATCGTGAGCACGAGGATCACGTCGATCATCGGCGCGAGGTTCGGCGCCGGCTCCTCGTCGTCGGAGAGTCGCACGAGCGGCATGGCTCACCCCGCGGCGCGGCGTTTCACCTCGCCGAGCGCCTCCTGTGAGATCTCGTCGATCACCTGCTGGCAGGTCTCGTCGAGCCGCATCGCGAGCCGATCGACGCGGCTCGTGAAGACCCAGTGCATCACCATCGCCGGGATCGCCACGAGCAGCCCCATCGCCGTGGTGATCAGCGCCTCGCCGAACCCGCGGGCCAGCAGGTCGGGCCGCCCCATCGCGCCGGCCCCGGCCACATCGTTGAAGGAGCGGATGAGACCGAAGACCGTGCCGAGGAGCCCGAGCAGCGGGCCGATCGTGGCCACGCCGTTGAACACCCGGCGATACCGCCGCAGGTGGTTGACCTCCCGCTCGCAGGCGTCGATCGCCGCCTGCTCGATTTCCACGGCGGGCCGGCCCCACCGCCGCACCGCGGCGGCGAACACCTTGGCGGCGGGGCTGCCGTTCTCCTCGCAGGCGTCGAGCGCCTCGCCCCGCGAGAGCTGCCCCGACTGCACCTGCTCGATGAACCGGGTGACGAAGATCCGCGGCACGACGCGGCCGGTCCGCAGGTTCACGAGTCGCTCGATCCCGAAGACCGCCAGCGCGAACGAGCAGGCCAGCAGCGGCACCATCAGGATGCCGCCGTCGCGGATCGTGGCCAGCAGGTTTCCGGTCGGGATGAGCGGGCCGCCGGGCACGGCCGCCGGTTCAGCCGCCGATCCCTCGGGCTCCCGATCGCCCGCCGGTTCGTCGGCCTGCTGGGCGGGCGCGCCGTCTGCCTGCCGGTCGGCGGGCCGCGCCGCGACCCGCACGGGCTCGCGGGCCGTCGATCCCGCCCACGCGCGGGCGTTCTGCGCGGCGGCGGTCGCGGGCGCCGTCGCGAGGAGCGCGGCGCACCCCGCGACCGCCAACAGGCCGGCCTGCGCCGCCGGCCGCCGGGAGCATGCGAACACTCGCGGCGTCATGGAAGGCCTGCCCGCAGGAAGCGGGCGGCACGCGGCGGTTCGTTCCCTCGAAGCCCGCCGACCACCCGTGGGTGGGATCGACCGGTGGAGCCGCTTCCGGCGACACGAATCCGCACGGCCGCGTCGTCCGGCACAATCCGCACGGCTGCGGCGGGCCAGCGGCCGCCGGCAGGCTGTTTGTCCACAGCCTGCTAGAAGTTCGCGTCGCAGCCGCCGTCGACGTCGCCCACCATGTGCAGGTGGTCGTGGTCGATGTAGACGACTTCCTGGCAGTCCTCGTCGACGAGCGTGTGCGGCACCGGCCAGCCGATCCGCTTCACTTCCTGGAAGTAGATCGTGCACTTGTAATGGGCGTGGTGCAGCTGCGCGGGCCCGGCCAGCGGGTAGTGGCGCGGCGGATCCATGTAGTCGGCGATCTTGCACTTCGAGATCCGCACGTGGTTCCGCTGGATCTCGTAGAGGAAGGGCCAGTTGCCCTGCACCGGCCGGGCCTTCTCGAGCGCCCGCATCACCTCGTCGTCGCTGGGCTCGTCGGTGGCCTCGCACGGGCCGCCGGGCGGAATCGCCCCGAGGACCGGCGCCCGCTCATACCGTTCGTAGTTCCAGAACTGGTCTTCCTTCTGCTTCTGCACATACACCGGCACGGGGATCGGGAACGCCAGGGGGCCGATGTTGGGGCCCTGGCTGGCAAGCCAGAAGCAGCCGCTCTGGGTCGTCGACACCACCGCCAGCACCAGTGCCAGCGACGCGAACCGTGCTCGTGCAAACATCGACGACCCTCCTGCGGTGACCGGGTGGCGGAATGGACGCCGACCCTGCGGGTTGTATCGACGGCGCGGCCGCCGAACTTGCGGATTTTTCCGGTGGCGGAAAAAAACCGGTCCGCAGGCCGGCGCCGGCCGGCACGAAAAAACCACTCCCCCGACGGGCGGGGGAGTGGTTCTTCGTGTGTCTGGAGATCCCGCCGGGCGGGGTTCAACGATGATGGCTGTGGATGTGCCGCTCGTCGAAGTCGAGCCACCACCAGCCGTCGTCCCACTCGAGCGACACCCGCCGCCAGCCGAGCGGCACCTGCGGGTAGGGGTAGAACGGGCCGATGTAAGGCCAGGCGGTCGGCGAATACTGGGTCGGATACTGCACCGCCGCGTAGTTGGGCGAGGCGGAGTAACTCGGCCAGGCGTAGTTGGGCATGTTGGGGCCGTCGCCGCGGCCGGGAACCGGCGGGAGGCCGACGCCCGTGCCGCCCATGGGCATGGGGGCGCCGAGGGCTCCACCACCGGCCGGGCCACCGGAGGCATAACCTCCCGCCGCCGGGCCGCCGTCCGCGTAGCCGCCGTTGGCGTAGCCACCCTCGCCGCCGCCGTCGACGATTCTCATCGAGCCGGGCACCATCTGGCCGTCGGCCACCGGCCCGCCCTGCATCGGCCCCTCGTAGCCGCCGGGGGCGGGCAGGTGCATCGGATCCATGCCGCCACCCCGCATCGAGGTGCGCTGCGCGGGCCCCCGCATGGCGGTCCGTTGCAGCGGCTGCTGCCGGCCGGGGGGAGGAGAGGGCTGCATCGCCCGGGCCGTCTGGGCGCCGAGCGGCCGCGGAGTGTTTGACCGCGGGCCGGCCGGAGGCCTGCCGCCCTGGGCCGTCGGCATGCCGACCGGCCCGCCCGCCGTCATGGCGACGGGACGGGGCGTCGGCGCGAGCGCCTGCGTGAGTTGCACGCCTGCCGCCTCCTGGCCACCGAGGCCCAGCAGGCCGCGGGTTGCGGGGGACGTCATCGAGGGCGGAGTGGAGGGCGGCGTCGCGGCGCGAGCCTCGGACGCCGGCTTCGGCACGCCGGCCGTGCCCCAGATGGAGTTCGGCAGGCCGAGGGTCGGCGCCCCGCCGGCGGCGTCACCCTGCCTGCCGATCGTGAGCCGGTTCACCACCCGCTCCACGCCGGGCGTGTTCTCGGCGATGCTCACGGCGGCGGCGAGCTGCTTGGAGTCGGCCACCCGGCCTTCCAGCCAGACGGTGCCCGACTTCGCCTTCACGTTCACGCGGTAGCCGGACAGCGTGCCCGATTCCTTCAGCTTGCCGGCGACGGTGCCGGCCAGTTCGTCCGCATGCGCCGACGTCACGAGCGCGGCGCCGGCCACGGCGGCGAGGAACGCGGATCTCAGAATGGACATGCTTGACTCCTTGGATCGAAACGGCGGCGATCGCGTGGGGCCAGGGCAGGCCCGCGCTGCGAACGGCCGACCGGCGGGCCGGCCGCTCCGGGAGTCTTTTCGGCGTCCGGCGGTGCCGAAGGGGAGTTTTTTTCCGATGCCAACGAAAGCGCCGTGCGGCGCGGTGGCCCGGGAAGGATGGGCAAGGGCCGCCCACGGCGGCCCGCCCCTCACCCGACCGCCGGCGGGGTCCGGCGCGGGGTTCCCTCCGGCCGCGTCAGCGGAAGTCCGTCACCGCGATCAGCGTCATCAGCGTCAGCGTGACGGCGCAGGCGGCGACGGAATCGGGGCCGAGCCGCAACGCGAGGAAGCAGACCGAGCCCACCATCGCCATCGCGGCCAGGCAGAGCCAGTGGCCGCTGCGTTCGTGGCGGGTGCCCTCGACCATGCGGGCGCCCGTGGCGGCGGCGAGGCCGAGGATCTGCACGAGCCCGAGCGCACAGAGGATCGGGCTGACGGCGAAGGCGAGCAGGATCATGCGAGGGGGCGCCGGCGGTGGCCGCTCGCCGACCATCGCGAACGGGCCGCGAACCGTAGCGAAGGGCCGCGGCCGACGCAAACCCGCTTTCCAGCCGACGCCCTCTGGCCCGTCGTGGGCCGGAAGCGCGCGATCACGCCCCGCGGCCGCGACGCCGGTCGCCCGACGGCCCGCCAGCTTGCGGACCGCAACCGGCGCACCGGCTCACTTCGCCTCCACCATCGCGTCGAGCTTCTTCTCCAGCTCCGTGATCACGACGTTGCGATCGACGACGTTTCCCTTGGCGTCGAGGAGGATCATCGTCGGCAGCGTGAGCACGCCGAGTTCCTCGGCCAGCCGTCCGTCGAGGCCACCCGCCTCGTGGAGCTGCGGCCAGGCGATCGGCTTGGCCTGGAGAAACTTGTCGAGCTGCTGCCGGTCGGAGTCGAGCGCGATGCCCACGACGGCGAACTTCTTCGGGCCATACTTGGCCGCCAGTTCGCGGATCTGGGCGATGTCGACCTTGCAGGGCTCGCACCAGGTGGCCCAGTAGTGGACGAGCACGGGCGTGCCACGGAGCGACTCGATCGACACGGTCCTGCCGTCGAGCGCCGTGCCCGAGAGCGCGAGCGGCTTGCCCACGCTCTCCAGCCGCCGCGCCGCGCCCCGGGCCTTCCGGGCGGGCACCGATTCCGGGAAGGAGGCGATGATCGCCCCGTAACGCTCGAGCGCCTCCCGCTCCCTCCCGGCGAACTCGTCGGCGATGCCCATCTGCAGCATCGCCTCGGCCGCATCGGGCGACTTGGGATACTTTTCCACGAACGCCCGCAGCTCCTCCAGCCACGCCGCCTGCACCTTGTCGATCTCGACGCCGGGCTGCTGCATGTTGGCGGCGTAGCGGGCCTGGGCCAGCCGGAAGGTGACGAATCCCGCCAATTCCCCGTCACCGCCGGCGCCGGCCGCCAACTGCTCGAGCTTCTTGATGCCGTCGGCGAGCAAGCCTTCCTGCACGCCGGCCGCCAGCGTCTCGGCGTACTGCCTCACCCAGAACGCCCGCTCGGCCGGCTCGGCCCCCGCCGTGACCTGCTCGAGGAGCGTGGCCTGCTCGGCGGCGAGCTTCTTGCGTCCCGCGTCGTCGGCGCCGGCGATCTGCCCGTCGAGCTCGCGGAGCCGCGCCAGAAGCGGCTTGATCTTCTCGCTCGCCTGCGGCCCGGCCTCCATGCCGCCCGCTGCGGGCCGCGGCGTGAAAAACCCGACCGCCTCGGTGATCTCGCCCTGCGCGCCGGCCAGTTGCGGCGCCGCGACCGGCCGCCAGGCGTCGCCGCACCGCACCAGCGAGCCGACGAAGACCTGCGCGTTGCGGCCGCCATTGTCGACGACCGCCACGACGTTGTCGTAGGCGGCGACGTCGCGGGCGACGCCATCGCTGCCCGCCGGCAGCGTGCCCGGCGGCTGCGGCGCCATCATCGCGGTCCATTTGGCCTCGGGCCCGATCTGCTTCTGCCCCCCCGCGACGCGGGCGAACTCCGCCGGGGCGGCGGCGACGCGGGCCACGAGATCGGCCAGCATCGTCCCCTCGAAGCCGGCCGCCTCGAGCTCCTCACGGGTGGGCAGGAGCCGCTGGAAGGCGGCCGCGTCGCGGTTTTTGATCGCGTTCACGAGCTCCTCGCAGGTCTCCTCCGCCGAAATCACCTTCCACGATTCGATCTGGCCGTTCTCGTCCTTGTCGATCCCCCAGCGGCTGCCGGCGGAGTTGAGCCAGCGCGACTGATCGACCTTGGCGTTGTGGTCGGAGTCGATGTCGCGGAAGACCTCCACGCCGTCCTTGTAATAGCTCCAGCGGTCGACGACGCGATCACCGTTGGTGTCGGCGAACACCCGCAGCACCTCGCCGGCCGGCCCGCGCACGACGAACGCCGTCGCGCCCCCCGCTTTCTCGGTCTTGATCGTGGCGTTGCGGACGGCGTCGCCCTGCGGCCGGTCGTAGTCGACGTTGGGCTGGATGGGCTTGAGCCCCAAAGCGTAGTCCACGGTGGGGGCGGCCCCCCGGGCGGCCGCGGGCAGGCAGGCGGCCGCCACGGCGGCGGCCACGACGAAAACTCCCCGACCCAAACGGGCCGGCCGAACGCTGCGCGACGTGGACATGGTCTCGTGAACCCTCCGTGGTGAAGACGGCAACAACGTACCCGGAACCCCCCGCCGCGCCAGCCCCACTTTTCCGCCCCGTTCGGCGGCCGTCGCGGCGGTCGGCCACGCCCCGCGCACCCCATTGGAAAACCCCCCGAGCCCCCTTAGAATCCGAGGTTCGAGTGGTGGCCGCCCTCACCGGTGCCGGCGACCACCCGCGTCGCGCGCGTAGCTCAGTTGGTTAGAGCGCTACCCTGATAAGGTAGAGGTCCCAAGTTCGAATCTTGGCGCGCGCACTGGCCGGTTCGACCGTGATTCGCCGAGCGATTCACACCCTGCCGATGGTCGGCAGCGCCCCACGGGGAACGTCAAACGGGTACGAACCGGGTAAGGGCCTCGAGCCCTACCCGTTTCGACCCCGCCGGACACGTTTCCCGGAGGGTTCGAACATGGGGCGGAGGATGATCGGCGCGCTGCCGCAGATGCGGCTCCACAAGCCGAGCGGTCAAGGTCGGGTGCGGATCGGTGGCCGGGACTTCTTCGTGGGGAGGTTCGGCACGCCGGAGGCCGGCTCCCGCTACATGGCGCTTCTGGCGCAGCACGGGTTCCTGCTGCCAGCCGCCGCGGCAGGCGGCGGGCCTGGAGCTGCCCCCAGCACCGCCGCCCCGCAGATCGAGCCCGCGAGGCTCCCGGCCGCCGGCGAGCCGCTGCCTGCCGGGCTGACCGTCGCGGAGGTCGCCCGCATGTACCTCCACGACGTCGAGGCCCGCGCCCCCGGCGGCAGGCGGTCCGGGCGGTACGTCAAGGCCCTCGCCGCCGCCCGCGCGGTGCGACCCCTCGCCACGATGCCCGCGGCGGAGTTCGGGCCGCGGGCCCTGCTCGACGTCCGGCGACAGCTGATCGCGACTCCGGCCGCCAACCGCCGCCCCGGTGCCGATGGCAAGGTGCCGACCCTCTGCCGGCGGTACGTGAACCAAGTGATCGGGCACGTGCGGCTGATGTTCAGTTGGGCGGGCCAACAGGAGCTTGTTGCGGCCGAGCGGGCGCTTTCACTCAAGCTTGTGAAGGGCCTTCGCGAAGGCGACGACGCGACCGTCCGGGAGACTCGCCTCAGGAAGCCGGTCCGCCCCAGCGTGGTGCGGGCGACGCTGCCCTACATGAGCGCGGAAGTGGCCGATCTGATCTGGTTCATCCGGTTGACCGGATGCCGGCCGAGCGAGGCCGCGCGGTTGAAGCCGTGCCGGATCTTCGACCGCGACCAGCCGGTGTGGCGGTACGTGCCGAAGAAGCACAAGACCGCCCACCGGGGGAAGTCTCGCCATGTGCCCATCGGCCCGCAGGCGCAAGAGATCGTGGAGGCGCACGCCGCCGGCCGCGAGAAGACCGAGCACGTGTTCACGCCACGGCGGAGCGTTCCCGCCCGGAAGCTGTGCGACGGCGTGCTCGCGATGGTCCCGCGGAGGCCGCCGCCCCATGCCCGCGAGACGTTCACGAAGGACGGGATCCTACAGGCCGTGCGCCGGGCGATCGCGAGGGCGAACCGCGTCCGCGCCGAGCA
>Ga0114963_10003435_pt1 | contig 10824 bp, 5 predicted proteins | sample C_131016_EF_Meta_FD_87019 | JGI IMG/M metagenome (GOLD analysis project Ga0114963, IMG submission 87019) | Freshwater microbial communities from Lake Croche, Canada to study carbon cycling - C_131016_EF_MetaG | ecosystem: Environmental > Aquatic > Freshwater > Lake | place: Lake Croche, Canada...
CGAGATCCAGCGGAAAAAACAAATCGGCAGCGTCGGCGGCTTTTTGCACGGTTTCCATGGCCACGCCGGCTTCGACGGTGATGGTGGCTGCGGCCACATCGAGTTCGACGATCTGACGCATGCGCTCCATCGAGATGCAGACGCTGGGGCCGATGGGCACCGAGCCACCGGCAAGGCCGGTGCGACCACCCTGCGGCACTACGGCGATGCTGTGTTGGTTGCAGTAGGCCAAAGCCTTAGACACATGCTCGGTGGTGCGCGGCAGCACCAGCGCGTAGATGCCGACATCTTTACGACCGTGTACACACCAGTCGTGGGTGAGCGTGTCGAGCAGCGCATCGTCGATGGCTTGCACGATGTCGGTGCCTAGCAAGACCGACAGGTCGGCAACAATCTGGGTGGCGGTGGTCATGAGTATCCTGCGGCGCAGACTGCGCGGGTGTTGTGCGAGGCGCAGATGATACCCAATACGCCAGCCGGTCAGCGTGTGCCCAGACGCCGATAGTACTCAGCCACATCGTCGACATGCTGTGGAGGCTGTGCGCCGCGCGGCAGCGCCCGGGTACCGGGTGCCTGAGACGGCTTGGCAGCCCGCAAGGCAGCCAGCTCCACCTGATCGAGCAACGCAGCCATACGTGCATATTCACCGGCCATCGGATCACGGCCGCTGCGGCCGGCGCGCTGCGCCAGTTCGCGTAGCGCCTCACGGTCGGCACCGGTCAGAGCCTCGCCAGGTAACCGTTCGCCCAATTCGCGCAGGCGATTGCCAATGCGTGCGCCTTCGCCGCCGTTCCAGCCGCGGCCACGGTCATCACGGCCACCGCCCTGTTGACTACCGCCCTGTTGACCACCTGCTTGCTGACCACCCGCCTGTTGTCCGCCGGCTTGTTGGCCGCCGCCCTGTTGAGCGCCGGCTTGTTGCAACGCGCGTCGCAGCTGCCCCAACTCGGCCAGCAGATCGTCGGGTTTAGCCGGACCTGCGCCTGAGCTGCCCTCGCCGGCCTCGGCGCTGGCCAGTTGACCGGCCTGGGCCAACTGCTGCTGCAAGCTTTGCAGTGACTCGCCGATCAGCGGTTCGCGGACCAGCGCGGGCTCACCGCGACCGCGTTCGATCTCCTGGGCACTGCGCGCCAGGCGCGCCAAGGTCGACTGCTCTTCGAGTTGCCGCAAAGCCTCATCGACCTTAGCCGCCGCGCGGGGTGTCTGCGCCTTGCCCTTTTGCCGCGCGGCCTGCATCTGCGCTTGCAGGGATTCCAACTGCGACTGCAGGGCGCGCTTGCGCTCGGCCAGGCGAGCGGCATCGTCAAAGCGCAGGCTGCGATTGCCCTTCATGGCCTCGCGCAAGGCTTCTTCGCTGCGCTGCTGTTCGCGCAGTACCGCATCAGCATCGCGTGCCAAGGCGCTATAGCGCTCACCGCTGGCCTGCTGACGGCCGCGGTCGAGTCGCTCCAAGGCCTGATTGAGTTGCTGCTCAGCACCGGGACGGCCCTCGCGCATCGCACGGATGGCTTGATCGAGCTGAGCGGCCGCCTCGCGCGCCGCATTCGCAGACTGCTGACCGCCCTGCTGTTGGCCACCTTGTTGCTGACCGCCTTGCTGCTGTCCGCCTTGTTGTTGGCCACCTTGTTGTTGCCCGCTTTGCTGTTGTCCGCGCTGCTGCTGGCCCGACTGCTGTTGCGCCAGCTGCTGTAACTGCTGGCGCAAGGCTTCGGCCTCGCGACGCAGTTGCTCTTGCTGCCAACGCTGCGCTTCGGGCGGCTGATTACGCTGCGCCTGTTCGCGAGCCAACTGTTCCTGACGACGGGCCAGTTCACGCAGACGACGCAGCGCATCGTCTTCAGTAGCGCTGGCCGCGGCGCTGCCCGGCATCTGCGACTCAGTCTCGTACTGGTTCTTCTCCAGATCCATCTCGAGGGCGGTCATCTCGGCGACATCACGACTGGCCTGTCCACCACCTCCACCACCACCGCCGGAACGATTGCCGGATTGCTGCGCCACTTGGATATCGCGGAACGTGGCTTCGGCACGCAGCAGATGCTGCAAAGCCCGCTGCTCATCGGAGACCGCCTGTTGCAACTGCCGCTTGGCCAGATTCTCGGCAGCAGGCTTCATCGCCTTGGTGGCTTCTTCAAGTTGCGTCACAAAGCGCGTGACACTGTCGTCGCCACCGACCAGTTCGCGTGCACCGGCGCGCTCGACCAGACTGCGCGCCTGCTCGGCTAGCGTCTTCTGCAAGTCGGCAAGCAAGGTGGCGTTGTCTTGAACACGCGCCTCATCCTGAGTGCCATTGTCGACGGCACGCGACAGATTGAACGTTGCCATCAGGATCTCGCGCTGCCGGTCTGAGATGCGTCCTTCCTGCTCGCCACCGCCACCGCCGCCACCACCACCCCCGGCCGCCTGCGACTGCGTATAGCGCCGGTCAAACGGCTGCACTTGGATCAGGAACAGATCGGTCTGCACCGTGGAATGATGATCGCGCGCCACGGCGTAATAACTGATGACATCACCGGGCTCCAACGCCAGCGCCGGTGACTGGCGCAGTTCTTCCAGACGCAGCAGCACGGCACTGCCGGCATCGCTGCCACGCGGATCGATGGTCTGCGTCCGCCACTCACCACCGTTGACCGCATAGCGCAGTTCCAGCGCCTCAAGCCTGAAGTCATCGTGGGCACGCACCGTGACGGGCACTTCCTCGATGCTGCTGGCTTGATAGTCACGTCCCGGCCGGCGGATATCGACCGTGGGCTTTTCGTCGGGCACCACCTCGATGCGATAGTTGTTACTGAGCGCCACCGATTCGCCCTCGACCGTGGCAGCGAGGCGATAGCGTGTGGTGCGGTCGCTGACCACCAACTCGCCACGCCCGGTGACACCTTGCTGTGACAGCGGCTGAGCTTGCTCGTCGATGACCAGTTGCGGCTGCTGCAAGGGCACATCGCTGCGCCACTCGATGCGCACGCGTGTGCCGGCGACAGCGCTGATGTCACCACCGTCCTCCTGCACGCGTTGCGGCAAGCCAGTCCAGGACGGATAGGTATAGGTCAGGCGCAGACCGGCGATCTGCGGCAGGTCCACCACTTGAATGCTGTGCTCGGCGCTGCGCACCCCCTCTGCGGTCACGTAGTAGCGCGCGGCCTCACGCACCGCATACAGCGTGTAATCGAGACGTCCGTCGGCAGCGCGCATCGGCACGGTTTCCCACTCACCGTCGCCAAACTGCACATGCAACTGCGCCTCGCTCGCTGCAAAGCCCACCGGTGAGGCCTGAACAGATAAATCGTTATTACGCCGCACACGGCTGTCACCGGGTTTCACGTCGATGCGCCGCAGCGCCATGGGCAAGACGCGCACCGGTGCAGGCGCCCCGAACCACAGACTGCGGGCTGCAGCGCCCCAGTCAGAGCCGCGCCAGACTAACAAAACCGCAAACAGCATCATCACAGTCAGCGCGGCCGCACCAGGCCGCCAAGCGGCTCTGTCGATGCGCTGTTGATCGAGGGGCGACTCATCAACGCGCGCCAAAGCATCGGCAGCCAGCAAGTGGATTAACGGTGAGGATTCCCCTTGCGCAACCCGCCGGCGCTGATCCAAGTAAGTGAGCAGTCGCCCTTGCTGCAGCGGCAGGCTGCGTTCCAGTTCGTGTGCGCCCTCATCGTGTTGCAGGCGGCGCAGCGGCTGCCAGGCATAACGCCAGGACAAGCCGACCAGCAGCAGCACCAACAGCACTCGTGCGATAGCACGCCAGGGCCACGGCACACCGGCATACAGCAACACGGCTGCGCACAACACCGTGACACCCAGCAGAGCCAAGGCCACAGCCAGTGCGGTGCGCGCACCGGCACGCCAACGCAAGCGCTGCTGCCAATGGGCGATAAGCTGATCCAGGCGCTGCACTGCACTCACGTGGTTTGCTCCCGTTTGACGGCCAGATGGCCGTTGGCCACCAGCGGCTCGATAAAGGCCAACACGGCCGCCAGCAACAGCAGCCAGAACCACACCGGTATCCAACCGGTTTTTATCGCGGTAACCACGGAGGTCCGCGCGACCGGGGTGGCCATCTGCTGCCAATCTTGCACACGCGCGGCTGTCAGACGCTGTAACTGCGACTCGCGCGGATCGGTATTCACCGCCAGCCACTGGCTGCGGCCACCGCCGCGCAGCTCATAAAAACCCGCTTCTGCCGGCGCCAGCCGTAACTCGTCGCGGCTGCTGTCCAGCAGCGTGGCCCGCCGGCCATCGGGAGCGAACACTTGCACGCCTGCGCCGTCATTAAGCGGACGGGTGAACAGGCCACCCACTGTGGCCGACTCGACGCGGCCGCGTTCACCGGCCAGCCATGCGGCAGCTTCGGCCAGAAAACCGACGAACTGCGGGTGCACGGCCAAGTCATTCCAATCGCGATCGAGTGCGGAAGTCAGCAACAACACCCGACCGCGGCCCGGCTGCTGCTGCAGCAACAGCGGATCGCCACCCTCAAGGCGCAGCAACACTTGCGTGCCCTCAGCCGGCTGCACCGGCACATGGCGGAAGAAGCGCAAGGCCCGCCAATCACCGGCTTGGCGTAGCGCGGGATGACTGTCATCGACCTGTGCGATGCGGGGCGCCTGCGCATCGACCGCGACGCTGCTGGCGGCTGCGGCACGACCACCGATCACCGGTATCGTGGTCACCGCATGGCGACCCAGAGTCAGCAGTACGCCACCGCCTGCAGCGGCGTAGTCCTGCAGGCTTCGCGACTGGCTTGCACCGAGTTGGCCGGCGTCGGCCACCACCACCACCGCATAGTCCGCGAGCGCACGTCGCTGTAGCAGGGCCATATCGATGACTTCCACGCGCAAACGCAAGCCTTGCAAGGCACTCAGGGCAGCCCGCAGATAAGCGGCATCATCACCGGTGGTACTGGCGGCCACGACCAACACACGCGGCTCTACGCGCCGCAGCAAGCGATGCAACGCATCATCACCAGCCAGCGCATCACCCGCCGACAGCACAGCGCTGGCCCGGTGCTCACCCTCACCCAGGTCAGCGACCGTAAAGTGCTCGACATAGGGCGCAGCGCGTGACGGGTCGAGTGCCTTGCGGCCCCGCTCAACGCCGTCGATAAACAGCCGCAGCTCGCGCGGCTTGCCAAGGCGAAGATCGCCACCGACCGTCACATCGACAGTGTTGACTGCTGTGGCCGACCACTCCACCGCGTCGATGCGCTGATTGGCAGCCTCGGTACCACCGGCATCGATGAGATCCAGCGTCATGCCCTGCGGCGGCTGCAGATCAGCCAGATGCAGGGGACTGCCCGAGGCCTGCAGGTCGGTGATCACGTGCAACACCACAGGCTGGCCTGAGCCTTCGGACAGGGACGCGACTGCGCCCATCAGGTTGCCGTAATCCAATCGCGACTGGCCTGGCTGCAGATCGCGCAAGCTGGCGCGCAGCGCACCGGCATCATTGCCAAACACGGCGGGCTGTAAGACTCGCACTTGATGATCGGCGGCGGCGAGTAACACGCGATCGGCACTACGCAGGCCATCAAGCAGTGAGCCGGCCTGTTGCTGTGCCTGCGCCCACACGCCGGCGCGCTGCATCGACAGCGACGTATCAAGCACCAGCAGATGCAGACGCGCCTCGGCCTGCGCACCGGCATCGGCCTTGCGCGGCCATTGCGGCCCGGCCAGCGCCAGCACCAGCAAAATCAGCAGAGCCAGTCGCAGGGCTAGCAACAACCAGTAACGCAGCTGCTGCCGGCGGCTGCGGCGTACCTCGCCGGCCTCGATGAGCATCAGCGAAGCAAACGCCCTGCGCTCATCGGTGCGGCGCGCAAAACGATGCAGCCACAGCGGCAAGCCTATACCCAGCAAGCCCAGCAGAAAGGCAGGTGCAAGCCACATGGTTTAGCCGCGCCTCTGTCGCAGTTGCAAATAGCGACGCAGAGCCTGATCTAAGCGTTCGTCGGTGACCACCACCGTGTGCTGTGCACCGGTGGCAGCCACGGCATCACGCAAGGACTCCAGGTGAGCCTGCAAGCGCGCCGGATAGACTTGACTCAGGTAATCGGGCGACACCTCGCGCTGCTCGCCGGACTCCAAGTCTTGCAGCATGACCGACTCTGACCAGTCAGGTTGCATCTCCTGCCGATCGAGGACTTGAAACACCATGACATCGTGGCCGCGCTGGGCCAGCGGACGGACGGCACGCGTCAGTGCTTCGGGGTCGCAGTACAAGTCCGAGATCAACGCGACCAGACCGCGTTGACTGTAGTGACCGGCCAAGGGCTCTAAGGCCGTTTGGATATCGGTGGACTCACCCGGTTGTACGGCATCGAGTGTATGCAGCAAAGCGCCCAGACTGCCGGCGCGACTGCTGGGTGGCAGCCAACTGCGCTGTTGCCGGTCAAACACCATCAAGCCCACCGGGTCGTGCTGCTGAGTCGCCATATAGCCCAAGGCCGCGGCTAAAAACTGCGCATAGCGCAACTTGGTGACGGGACCGGAGCCATAGCCCATCGAGGCACTGGCATCCAAGGCCACCAGCAAACGCGTGTTGGTCTCACCTTCATAACGGCGGATGTAAGTGCGATCGGTGCGTGCATAGACGTTCCAATCGACATGGCGCGGATCATCGCCTTCGGCATAGGCGCGGTACTCGGCAAACTCCTGGCTGAAGCCAAAACGCCGCGAGCGATGCAGGCCATGAAAAAAGCCTTCGACTGCGCTGCGCGCCACAAGCTCGAGCGTACCCAAGGCCGCCAGGGCCGAAGGCAGCAGCAAGTTGTTGCGGACTGCAGCGTTCATATCATCAAGCCGGCAGCACGCTGTCGATGACCTGACGCAGCACAGCATCGGTGCTCAGGCCATCGGACTCAGCTTGGTAGTTGGTGAGCACGCGATGGCGCAGCACCGGCATGGCCAGCGCGCGCAAGTCATCGGTGGTGACGTGATAACGTCCCTGCATCAAGGCACGCGCCTTGGCGGCCAGCGCCAGAAACTGCGTGGCGCGCAAGCTGGCGCCGTAGCGCACGTACTTACGCACCAGCTCTGAGGCCTGGGCATCAGAAGGCCGCGTGGCACGAACCAGCTGGACTGCCTTACGGGCAATGTCGTCGGCCAAGGGTACCTGCCGCACCAGCCACTGGAACTGCAAGATGTCTGCGGCAGTGGTGCACGCGATGACTTGCGGCTCATCGACGCGGGAGGTGTTGGCCTGCATCACGGCCAACTCTTCATCAGCACCGAGATAGTCGAGCAATACGTTGAACAGGAAGCGATCCAACTGCGCCTCAGGCAAGGGATAGGTGCCTTCAAGCTCGATGGGGTTCTGAGTGGCCAGCACAAAAAACGGGGCTTCGAGGGTGCGCGTGTTACCGCGCACCGTGACCGAGCGCTCTTGCATGGCTTCAAGTAACGCCGACTGTGTCTTGGGCGGCGTGCGATTGATCTCGTCGGCCAGCAGCACCTGTGCGAACACCGGACCGGGCACAAAGCTCCAACTGCGCTGACCGGTGGCGTTGTCTTCTTCGAGGATGTCGGTACCGGTGATGTCGGTGGGCATCAGGTCTGGCGTGAACTGTATGCGCTTGAATGACAGCCCCAAGGCCGTGGCCAGTGTGCGCACCAGCAAAGTCTTGGCGGTACCGGGCATGCCGGTGATCAGGCAATGACCGCCGACCATCAGGGTGACCAGCAACTGCTCGACCACCTCGTCCTGGCCGACGATGAGTTTGCGGATCTCGCCGCGGATGCCCGACAGCGTGTGGGTAAAGCGATCGACCAGCTGGCGCGGATCAACTTCGGGGGTGGTGTGGTCGGTCATGGTGCGGGGTCTCCACGCAGTTCGAGCAAGAAGTGTTGTGCAGGACGAAAGTGCGGCGCGATCTCCAGCGACTGCAGCGTCTGGCGACGCGCCAATGCGCGGTTGCCGGCAGCAGCTTCGGCACGCGCCAGCCCCAGCCAAGCGCTGGCCGGGTCTTGTGTTTGCAAAGCCAGCAGGGCGCGGTATTCGCGCCGCGCCTCAGCAGGCTGGCCGGCCTTGAGCAATTGTTCGCCCAGCGCCTGATGATCGGCGATGGCCAGCGGATCGGCCAGGTTTAAGGCGACACGGACCGGCAAGGCCTCGGCCTCGCGTCCGGCTTCGGCCAGCAGTTGCACCAGTTGCCGCTGCGCCTCGGGGTCCCAGCCGCCTGCGGCGCGCCAAGCCAGCAAGGCCTCGATGGCCGCAGGCTTATCGCCGGCTCCCAGTCGGGCGGCAACCAGCAGCAAGTGTGCGCTGGCTGCGCTGGTGTATTCGGGTAGCACGGCCACCGCTTCGCGGGCGGTACGGGTCGCGACCTCCCAATCCTTTTTGCCCAAAGCCGTCTGTGCCTCACGCAGCAGCACCCGCAGTCGTTTCGGGTCGGCAGCCCACGGTGCGAAGCGCTGCTTCATGAAGGCGGCAAACTCCAGGTCAAACGCTTCAGTGCTGATTCCCAGCGCGGCCTGCACTGCGGCGGGAACCGTGGTGTCGCGTTGATATTGCTGCAGCAGAGCGACCAGTTTGTCGCTGCCAAAGCGCTGCTCGATGAACAAACACACTAAGCCGGCCTGCGCGTAGGAGACCTGCACCTGACCTTCATAGGCAGGGCGGATAAAGCCTTCATCGAGACGCGCTACCGGCAGCAGTTTGCCGGCCGTCCACGCATCCAGAACCATAGGCTCAATGGCCACACCGGGTGTCGGGCCGCTACGCCATTCCTCGAACACCGACAGGCCCTCGCTCAGCCAACGCGGCACACGGTGATCGGTGGCGGACAGCGTGAACACATGCGCCAGCTCGTGCCAGAGCGTGCTGCCCCAATGAAACTCACCGGTACGGCGGCCCGACGGGCTGTCCATGGCCACCACATCACCGAAGGTCACGCCCAGTAAGCCGATGCCAGGCAAGCCCGCTGTGCGCACTGCAAAGTCATCGTGATTGGGATACAGCTCGATGCGTATGGGTTGCTTCGGCTGCCAGCCATAGCGGGCGCTGAAGCTGGCCACGGCCTGACCGGCGAGCTGTTCCACGTAAGGCTGCAAGACCGCAGATTCTTTGCGATGCAGCAGCAGCGCCAGCGGCGGCGGATTGCTCTGCTCAAGTGTGTATTGCGGCAAAGTGTCGAGCACACGCAGCGTATTGACCGTAGTGGCGCTGAACGGATCGCCTGCATAAGCGCGCTCAAGCGCACGACGCGCACCCTCGGCATCACCCAGACGCAGTTGATTGACGCCCAGCTCTTCCAAGGCCTGCCAGTTATCAGGCTCGACTTGGACCGCGCGTTGCAGCCACAGCGCAGCCTCGCGATAACGGCGCCGCATGATCTGCGTGTGTGCCAAGGTGGCATGAATGTCGCCGTAGCGCGGGTTAAAGCGCAGCGCACGATCGACCGTCGCTTGCGGATCACCACCAGCCACGAGTTCAGCCGCAGCCAGAGCCGACAGCGCGGCCAGCGGCGTACGTTGCTGCGCCTCAAGTAATGCCAACGCACGGTTAGCGCTATCCAGCGCTGCAGCCGCATCGCCGGCATCGAGTTGCAACTGCGATTTGATCAGCAGAGGCTCGGCACGCTGCGGCTGCTCAGCAGCCAGTTTGTCCAGCTCTTCAAGGGCCGCGCCCCCCTGAAAGCGCTGCGCACCCAGTTCTGCCGCAGCCAACTGCAACTCGAATGACTTGGGATCGAGTTTCTGTGCCTCGGCAAACAAGGCCGAAGCCTCGGCATACTGATGAGCCGCCAGATACAAGCGGCCCCAGCGCAGACGCGCCTGCACACTGCGTGGTGCAGCGGCGGCAGCGGCGCGAAACAACTCGTTGGCAGCGCGCAGATCACCCAAGGCCCATTGCGCCTCGGCGCGCACCAGTGAGGGCGCAGCGCTATTGGCCAAGGCCTGGTAACAACGGCGTGCCTCGGCTTGCCGGCCGCGGTCCCGGTCACTGTCGCAGGTTCGCAGCGTGGCGGCGCGCTGTGGATCACCGTCCAACTCCAGCGCCTGTAAACACGGCAACCACACAACAGCCAGTGCCAACAGCAACAGTCGTTTCATCGTGCACCCCCGGCAGCCATCAACTGCGCTTCGCGCGCATCAATGCGCTGGTCGAGCTTGGCGATTTCAACCAGCAAGGGTTCGAGTGCCGCATACCACGCGTCTTCGCTCAAGGAGCCCTTTCGGCTGCGGACCGCAGCCAGCCGCACCTCGACCTGCTGCTGTTCGCCGCGCAAGGCCTGCAACTGCAGATCGGCGGCATACAAGGCTTTGGCACCCAACAAAGCGACAGCGATGCGCGCTGCGCCCTCGCCATTCAATTGCGAATGTTCGGTAGCCAGTGCCGCATCGGCCTTGAATGCATCGGCCACTTGGCGCTCGGCAAACTCATGCGCTTCCTGCGCGGTGACCGTACCGTCTTTGTCGCGATCGGCCTCATCACTGGTCAGCGCCCGCTCCCACTGGCTGGCATAGCGCGTGGCATTGCGCTCCGCGCCGGACTTGGTCGCGGTGATCACGACCCGCTGCGCATGCTGCAGGGGCTTGGCCAGTGCACCACTGGCGCTGGTGGCTACGATCACCAGTTGCTGCACACCGGGCGCGTAGGCATCGAGCAGCTTGACCAGCCGTGTACCGGTCAGATCGGGGCCGGGCAGGTTGTAGCGGTATTCGCTGCCGTCAAAGCTGCCATGACCGATCAGCATCAGGATCAGCAAATCGCCGCTGCGCAGGCTGTTGCCCAATGCGGTCAAGGACTGCTCGACCGCTGCCGCCGTGGCGGCCTCACCGGATAACTGGCGCACGCGCTGCGCATCACCGGCAACCGAGCGCG
>Ga0114963_10003437_pt1 | contig 10823 bp, 7 predicted proteins | sample C_131016_EF_Meta_FD_87019 | JGI IMG/M metagenome (GOLD analysis project Ga0114963, IMG submission 87019) | Freshwater microbial communities from Lake Croche, Canada to study carbon cycling - C_131016_EF_MetaG | ecosystem: Environmental > Aquatic > Freshwater > Lake | place: Lake Croche, Canada...
CAAAGGTGGAAAAACCTTCAATGCAATTGACGAGGCCAACCGGCGTCTGGGCGGCATCCGGCGCAAACACCAGAACGCTAAAAGCCTGCGCGCGCGAGGCCAAGCCGGCCACTACATGGGTTTTGGCGTAGTCACTCAGACCCGCGCCGCCGCCCATGGGATCCTGCGCATAGGCATCGAGCAAGGCCACCAAGGCTTGTGCGTGTACTGGGTCCGCGTAGTCCACGCGGGAGATGCGAATCGGGTCTTGGAGTGCCGTCATTGCAGTGTCTGGGCAATACGCTCTGCGCTGGCCTTGGCGACTTGCGCGTCCCGCGCTTCCACCATGACGCGCACTACAGGCTCAGTGCCGCTGGCACGTATCAGCACGCGGCCTTGATCGGCCAATTTGGCTTCGACTTGCGCAATGGCTTGCTGCATGGCCAGGTTGGACTTCCAGTCCGTGCCCGGCGCAAGGCGCACGTTGACCAATGTTTGTGGGAAAAGGCTGACTCCATCCAACAACTGTGCCATGGATTTTCCCGCCCGCACACAGGCTTGCAATACCTGCAAAGCAGACACCAAGCCGTCGCCGGTCGTGTGCTTGTCCAGCGCGAGCAAATGGCCCGAGCCTTCGCCGCCCAATATCCAGCCGTGCGCCTGCATTTCCTCAAGCACATAGCGGTCACCCACGCGCGCGCGCACCAATTTCAAGCCACGCGCCTTCAGGGCCAGCTCTACGGCCATATTCGTCATCAAGGTGCCGACCACGCCACCCAAGGCTTCACCGCGCGCCAAGCGCTCATCGGCCATCAGGTAGAGCAACTCGTCGCCGTTGTACAAACGTCCTTGTGCATCGACGATTTGTAGGCGATCGGCGTCCCCATCGAGTGCGACCCCCATGTCCGCGCCATGCTGAAGTACAGCGGCCACCAAGGCCTGGGGATGGGTGGCACCCACGTCCTTGTTGATATTTAAACCATCGGGTGCGCAGCCAATGGCAATGACTTCAGCGCCCAACTCATGAAAGACTTTGGGCGCGATCTGGTAGGCCGCACCGTGGGCTGCATCGACGACAATTTTGAGGCCTTTGAGCGTCAGATCCGAAGCAAAAGTACTCTTACAGAACTCGATGTAGCGGCCCGCCGCGTCGTCCAGCCGCTTCGCTTTACCCAAGTGGCTTGAGGCCTCCCACACCGCGGGCTCGGCCAAAGCCTCTTCTACCGATTGCTCCCAGGCATCAGGCAGCTTGCTGCCTTGGGCGCTGAAAAACTTGATGCCATTGTCCTCAAAAGGATTGTGGCTGGCGCTGATGACCACGCCCAGCGACGCGCGTTGTGCCCGCGTTAAATACGCGACGCCCGGGGTGGGCAAGGGGCCCAGCAGCACCACATCCACGCCAGCGGAATTAAACCCGCTTTCCAAGGCGCTCTCCAGCATATAGCCGGAGATACGGGTGTCCTTGCCAATCAATACCGTGGGACGGGCTTCGCTGCGCTTGAGCACACGCCCTACCGCGTGTCCCAGGCGCAGCATGAAGTCCGGGGTAATCGGCGCTTGGCCCACCGTGCCACGAATGCCATCGGTTCCGAAATATTGACGCGTCATGGATTGCTGCTTCTTTATAAAAATTGGTAAATGCTTTGGCGGCTACTCCAGGGCAGCCGCTTGCGTCGCGGCCAGCACCTTGAGGGCCTGCGCTGTGGCCAAGACATCATGCACCCGGACAATGTGCGCTCCATTTTGCACTGCCAGCAGCGCTGCAGCGGCACTGGCCACCACCCGGTCCCCAGCGACGGCACCCGTCACCGCGCCCAAAGAGGACTTGCGCGACCAACCGGCCAGAACCGGTAAGCCCAGCCGGAGTAACTCAGCTTGGCGGGCCAACAAGCTGAAATTTTGCGCCACCGTCTTGCCGAAACCAATACCCGGGTCTACGCAAATGCGCGCCGCTGGTACTCCGCGTGCCACCAACAACTGGCTGCGCTGCGCCAAAAACGCCAGCACAGGGGCCAGTACCTCGCCTTCCATGGGCGCAACTTGCATGGTCTGCGGATCGCCATGCATATGCATCAGGCAAACACCACAACGGCCATGCGCGGCCACCACGTCCACGCCGCTCAGCAAGGAGCCAGGGGCCATCCAACGCAATGCCCACACATCGTTGATGATGTCGACACCCAGGTCCAATACCGCTTGCATCACCATTGGCTTGTAGGTGTCGACAGAAACCGGCACACCCAGAGTCAAAGCATGGTGCACAACCGGCAAGATGCGGGCCAGCTCCTCAGTCGCCGACAAGGGTTGTGCGCCCGGGCGTGTGGATTCACCGCCTATGTCCAGGATGTCAGCGCCATCGGCCACTAATTGCTCGCAATGGCGCAAGGCAGCGGCGGTACTCGAATGCAAGCCGCCATCTGAGAAGGAGTCCGGCGTGACGTTCACAATCCCCATGATGCGGGGCTGCGAAACATCGATAGCGAAGCGGCTAGTTTGCCAAATACGCATAGGGGGTACTGCTTAGAAGTTCAATGAAAACTGCCTCAAACGTACAAACGGGGCCCGAAGCCCCGTTTGTCGCATAGCGCCAGTTTCCTCAGGCCACTGTCGCCGCCGGCTCAGGCGCTGCGGCCGGGGCCGCATTGCCACCACTGTCACTCGGGCCGGGCGTGGTGCTGGGCGGCGTCCAATCTTTGGGTGGGCGCGGGTCTTTGCCGGCGATGATGTCGTCGAGCTGGTCGCTGTCAATGGTTTCCCACTCCAGCAAAGCCTTGGCCATGGCGTGCATCTTGTCTTTGTTGTCTTCAATCAGCTTGCGGGCCAATTGGTATTGCTGGTCGATGATACGACGCACTTCGGCGTCCACCTTTTGCATGGTTTGCTCGCTCATATTGGTGGTTTTGGTTACCGAACGGCCCAAGAAAACCTCGCCTTCGTTTTCCGCATACACCATGGGGCCGAGCGCATCAGTCATGCCATAGCGCATCACCATATCGCGGGCTATCGAAGTGGCCCGCTCAAAGTCGTTGCTGGCGCCGGTGGTCATCTGGTTCATGAACACTTCTTCGGCGATACGTCCACCAAACAGCATACTTATTTGGTTGAGCATGTATTCGCTGTCGTAGGAATAGCGGTCCTGCGCTGGCAAGCTCATGGTCACGCCCAAAGCGCGTCCACGCGGAATGATGGTAACTTTGTGAACCGGATCGCATTTGGGCAATAGTTTGCCGATGAGCGCATGGCCAGACTCGTGGTAGGCGGTATTTTTGCGCTCGCCCTCGGGCATAACCATGCTTTTGCGCTCCGGGCCCATCAGGATTTTGTCCTTGGCTTTTTCGAAGTCTTCCATGTCCACCAAACGGGCATTACGGCGGGCGGCCATCAAGGCAGCTTCATTACACAAATTCGCCAAATCAGCGCCAGACATGCCAGGCGTGCCACGGGCGATGATGCCGGCGTTGACGTCCTGGCCCAGCGGCACTTTGCGCATGTGCACGTTGAGGATTTGCTCACGTCCGCGGATATCTGGCAGCGTCACATACACCTGCCGGTCAAAACGGCCCGGGCGCAGCAAAGCGGCATCCAAAATATCAGGACGGTTGGTGGCAGCCACCACAATGACACCTACGTTGGTCTCAAAGCCATCCATCTCCACCAACATCTGGTTGAGCGTCTGTTCGCGTTCGTCATTACCGCCACCCAGGCCGGCGCCACGCTGACGGCCAACCGCGTCGATCTCGTCAATAAAAATAATGCAAGGCGCGTTTTTCTTGGCGTTATCGAACATATCGCGCACACGTGAAGCACCCACGCCGACAAACATTTCTACAAAGTCTGAGCCAGAGATACTGAAAAACGGCACTTTGGCTTCGCCGGCAATCGACTTAGCCAGCAGGGTTTTACCCGTGCCAGGGGGGCCAACCAGCAGCAAACCACGCGGAATACGGCCACCGAGTTTTTGGAATTTACTGGGATCTTTGAGGAAGTCCACGACCTCTTTGACTTCTTCTTTGGCTTCGTCGCAACCGGCTACGTCGGCAAAGGTCACGGTGTTGGTGTTTTCATCAAGCAAGCGCGCTTTGCTTTTGCCAAAACTAAAAGCGCCACCTTTGCCGCCACCCTGCATTTGGCGCATGAAATATATCCAGACGCCGATAAGCAGCAGCATCGGGCCCCAGCTAACCAACAAAGTCATCAGCAAAGAGCCTTCTTCGCGCGGTTTGACATCAAACTTGACGCCGTTGGCAATCAGATCGCCCACCAAGCCCCGATCCAAATAGGTCGCCGTGGTTCTGACGCGCCGCTCGTCCGCGGTCAGTGCGACGATTTCTGTAGTTCCGCCCTGGCCTTCTTGGATGACGGCGCTCTTGATGTGCTTGTTACGCACTTCTTCCAGGAAATCGGAATAGCCCAACGTCACGGCGCCGCCGCCGTTGTGCGAGTCAAATTGCTTAAAGACGGTAAAAAGTACCAAGCCGATGACCAGCCATACTGCAATTTTGGAAAACCACTGATTGTTCAAGCGAAGCTCCGGTTGAGGCGTGAGCCGGGAAATACCCTTGTCACATGCGCTTCATTTTAGGCTTTTCAAGCGGACTTTCAACGGTATTTGCGTGTAGTGGCCGTAAATCGAACAAGGCCATCGCCTAGTTTCACCATGGCGCTTAGCCTAACGCAGGCCGATACCGACTAAAAAAGTCTCCGACGACCGGTCACGCGAGGCTTTAGGCTTATAGGGTTTGACGGTTTGAAAAGCCTCGCGAAAGCGCGCCACCACCGCGTTATAGCTGCCGCCGTGGAAAACTTTGGCCACCAAAGCCCCCTGCTTTTTCATATGGTTTTGGGCGAATTCAATGGCCAATTCCACTAAGTATTCGATGCGGGCCGCATCGGCCGAGGAGATACCCGAAAGATTAGGTGCCATATCCGATACGACCAGGTCCGCCTGGGCGCCCGCCAAGGCCAGCTCCAGTTGCTGCAAAGTATCCGCCTCGCGAAAATCGCCTTGGATGAAGGTCACGCCCTCGATAGCCTCCATCGGCAGCAAGTCCAGGCTGATGATTTTTCCGTCCAAGGCCCCTGCTGCTGCGCCCTGCGGCGCAAGTCGCCGCCGCAAATACTGGCTCCAAGCGCCGGGCGTGCATCCCAAATCGACCAACACTTGGCCGGGCTTGACCAGGCCGAAGACTTCGTCTATTTCCTTGAGTTTGTAGGCCGCCCGCGCCCGGTAGCCTTCGCGTGCCGCCAGCTTGACGTAAGGGTCGTTGATATGGTCGTGCAGCCAGGCCTTGTTGACCTTGCCGCCGCGCGTCGCTTTGGACGGAAGTGGCGCCGCAGGCGAAGAGACAGAAGGCTTTTTCATTGCGTCGATAATAGCCCCATGCCTCTTATCCAACTTAGTCCTAGCGAGCGCAAAGCGCAGCGGGCCCTGGCCCATCATCTTGATCCAGTGGTCATGGTCGGCGGCGACGGCCTGACGCCCAATGTCAAAAAAGAAACCGACGCTGCCCTCAATGCGCACGGCTTAATCAAAGTGCGGGTGTTTTCAGACGACCGTGCAGCCCGCGAAGCTATGTTCCAGACCCTGGCAGAGGAGCTCCATGCCGCGCCGATTCAACACATCGGCAAACTTCTGGTGCTGTGGCGTCCGATGCCGGAGAAGGAAAAAGTAGTCGATGAAGACCGCAAAGCGGGGCCACGCGATTTCAAGGTACTCAAGTACAGCAAGCGCGCCGGGCAGCGGCCTGAAGTCAAAACGCTTCGGGTGCTCGGGAATCAAAGACTGACACCGGGCGGCAATGTCAAGCGGGCCAAACCCAAACCCAAAATTAGCCTGAAAAAACGCAGCCAGGGTTCCTGAACGCCTTAACTTAGAAGCCGGTGTGCGGGCCCGCTAGTAAAGCGTCTGCGCAAGCTTTAGATGTAGCGCACCGCCACGATTTCGTAGGCTTTCTGGCCGCCAGGGGCCATCACAATGGCCGTATCGCCCACTTCCTTGCCGATGAGCGCTCGGGCAATGGGGGAGCTGATATTGACCAAGCCAAGTTTGAGATCCGCCTCGTCTTCACCCACGATTTGGTAGGTCACCCGATCGCCGGTCTCTTCCTCTTCCAAGTCCACCGTGGTACCGAATACCACGCGTCCGCCGGCGTCCAGAGCAGCAGGGTCTATGACCTGGGCCACGGATAATTTACCCTCGACCTCTTGAATCCGGCCTTCGATAAAACCCTGCCGGTCTTTGGCCGCGTCGTATTCTGCGTTTTCACTCAAATCGCCTTGGGCGCGGGCTTCAGAGATCGCGCTGATCACGGCGGGGCGGTCCACCGTTTTAAGCCGGTGTAACTCGGCTTTCAGGATTTCGGCGCCGCGTTTAGTAATTGGAATAGTGGCCATCGGAAAACTCGTACAACGGGGGTTTATAAATGACGATGGACAGCAGCGCTCCAAAGCGCGCTGCTGTCCATCGGGTCGAGCGCGGATTATGCCAAGAGTTGAGCGTGCATCTCCTGTACCGAAATAACGCCTAGCTGGTCCAGGTATTTCATGCCTTCGACGGCAGCCTCGGCGGCGGCGATGGTGGTGAAAGTGGTGACCCGGCTCAGCAGGGCTGAGGTGCGAATGTAACGCGAATCGGCAATGGCGTTGCGCCGCTCTTCCACCGAGTTGATGACCAAAGCCACTTCCTCGTTTTTAATCATGTCCACAATATTGGGACGGCCTTCGGCCACTTTGTTGACGGCGCGGCACTCCAGCCCCGCTTCTTTGAAGGCAAGCGCCGTTCCTTTGGTCGCCAGCAGCTCAAATCCCATCGCCGCCAGGCTGCGGGCCACCTCGACGGCGCGGGGCTTGTCGCTTTGCTTAACCGAGATGAACGCCCGCCCGCCGCGCGGCAAACGGGTACCCGCACCCAGCTGCGACTTCACAAAGGCCTCGCCAAAGGTTTTGCCAACGCCCATCACTTCGCCGGTGGATTTCATCTCCGGGCCGAGGATGGTGTCCACGCCGGGGAACTTGACGAAGGGGAACACCGCCTCTTTCACGCTGAAATAAGGTGGCGAGACTTCTTGGGTGACGCCTTGCGACGCCAGGCTCTGGCCCACCATACAGCGGGCGGCCACCTTGGCCAACTGAATGCCGGTGGCTTTGCTGACAAAGGGCACGGTGCGCGAGGCACGCGGGTTCACTTCCAGCACATAAATCACGTCTTTGCCCTCTACCGATTGGATGGCAAACTGCACATTCATCAGCCCGACCACCTGCAAGCCCGCCGCCATGGCCGCGGTCTGGCGTTTGATTTCCGCCACCGTGGCTGCGCCTAAGCTGTAGGGGGGCAAAGAGCAGGCGGAGTCACCACTGTGCACGCCCGCCTGTTCGATATGCTCCATCACCCCACCGATCAGGGTGGCACCGGTGGCGTCGCGAATGCAATCCACGTCGCACTCAATCGCGTCATTGAGGAACCGATCCAGCAGTACCGGCGAGTCGTGGCTGACTTTGACGGCCTCACGCATATAGCGCTCCAGATCACGCTGCTCGTGGACGATCTCCATCGCACGCCCCCCCAGCACATAGCTCGGCCGCACTACCAGGGGGTAGCCAAGGGCGCTGGCTTTTTCCAGCGCCTCGGCCTCGGTGCGCGCGGTGGCATTGGGCGGTTGGCGCAGTTGCAAGGCATGCAGCAATTTTTGAAAGCGCTCCCGGTCTTCGGCCGCATCGATCATGTCTGGGCTGGTGCCAATGATGGGAACACCGTGGGCTTCGAGCCCAAGCGCAAGCTTCAATGGCGTCTGCCCGCCGTATTGCACGATCACGCCTAAGGGTTTTTCCTTTTCCACAATTTCAAGCACATCTTCCAAAGTCAGTGGCTCGAAATAGAGGCGGTCGCTGGTGTCGTAGTCGGTAGATACCGTCTCGGGGTTGCAGTTGACCATGATGGTTTCATAGCCATCCTCGCGCAGGGCCAGGGCGGCGTGCACGCAGCAGTAGTCAAACTCAATGCCCTGGCCAATACGGTTGGGTCCACCGCCCAGCACCATAATTTTTTTGCGATCCGTAGGCTGCGACTCACACTCTGCGCCCTGCGCTTCGTAGGTGGAATACATGTAGGCCGTGTTCGTGCTGAACTCGGCGGCACAGGTATCCACCCGCTTATAGACCGGGCGCACGCCCAGCTCCTGGCGGCGCTGACGCACAGCCGCGTCACTGGTGCGCAGTTGGCGGGCCAGGCGCCGGTCGGAAAAACCTTTTTGCTTGAGCGCGCGCAAGGTCTGCGCATCCAAGCCCTCCAGCACCGCGCCGCTTGCCGGTTGGGGCAGGCGCTCCAACTCTAATTCAATCTGCACAATTTGCTCGATTTGCACCAGAAACCAGCGGTCTATACGTGTCAGGGCGAACACTTCCTCGACCGTCATACCCTGGGCAAAGGCATCGCCCACGTACCAGATGCGTTCGGGACCAGGGGCGCCTAGTTCACGCTCCAGCACTTCGCGGTCCTGGGTTTTTTCATTCATGCCGTCCACGCCCACTTCCAGGCCGCGCAAGGCTTTCTGAAAGGATTCTTGGAAGGTGCGCCCCATGGCCATCACCTCGCCTACGGATTTCATTTGGGTCGTAAGGCGGCTATCGGCTGCGGGAAACTTTTCAAACGCAAAACGTGGAATTTTGGTGACCACATAGTCAATGCTGGGCTCAAAACTGGCCGGGGTGGCACCGCCGGTAATATCGTTGCGCAATTCGTCAAGCGTAAAACCCACGGCCAATTTGGCGGCTACTTTGGCAATCGGAAAACCGGTGGCCTTGGAGGCCAAAGCTGAAGAGCGTGACACGCGCGGGTTCATCTCAATGACCACCATACGCCCGTCGTCCGGATTGATGGCGAACTGCACGTTTGAGCCACCGGTATCGACACCGATTTCGCGTAATACTGCCAGACTGGCATTGCGCAATATTTGATATTCCTTGTCCGTCAAGGTCTGGGCTGGCGCGACGGTGATCGAGTCACCGGTATGCACACCCATGGGATCGAGGTTTTCAATCGAGCACACGATGATGCAGTTGTCGGCCTTGTCCCGCACGACCTCCATTTCATACTCTTTCCACCCTAGCAAGGACTCTTCAATCAGCAACTCTTTGGTGGGCGAGGCTTCCAAGCCACGCTTGCAAATGGTCTCGAACTCTTCGGCGTTATAGGCAATGCCGCCACCGGTGCCGCCAAGGGTAAAGCTAGGCCGAATCACCGTGGGAAAGCCCAGGGTCTTTTGCACCGCCCAGGCCTCATCCATACTGTGCGCGATGCCAGAGCGCGCGGAGCCCAATCCGATTTTTGTCATCGCATCTTTAAATTTCAGCCGGTCTTCGGCTTTGTCGATCGCCTCCGGTGTGGCGCCGATCAGCTCCACCGCATATTTTTCCAGCACACCCTGGCGCCATAAGTCCAAAGCGCAATTGAGCGCCGTTTGTCCACCCATGGTCGGCAATATTGCATCAGGGCGCTCTTTAGCAATAATTTTTTCTACGGTTTCCCAAGTAATGGGCTCGATGTAAGTGACATCGGCCGTGTCCGGATCGGTCATGATGGTGGCCGGATTGCTGTTGATGAGAATGACTTTGTAGCCCTCCTCGCGCAATGCCTTACAGGCCTGGACGCCAGAGTAATCAAACTCACAGGCTTGGCCGATGATGATGGGCCCCGCTCCAATGATCAGGATGCTTTGGATGTCGTTACGTTTTGGCATGTTGTTTCAGCTCTTTCTCATTCTTCTTTCGCGCGGCCGCTGGGGCAGGCGCATTTCAATCAGTCCTTAGCAGCCCCAAAGGCGCCTGCCAGCGTCGCAGCGCAGGCCCTCAGCCGCGCGCCTCCATCTCCCGGATGAAGCGGTCAAACAAATAAGCAATGTCATGCGGCCCAGGCGAGGCCTCGGGGTGGCCTTGGAAACAAAACGCCGGTTTATCGGTACGCTCCAAGCCTTGGATGGTGTTGTCAAACAGGCTGATGTGGGTGGCGCGCAAATTGGCGGGTAGTGAAGCCGGGTCCACGGCAAAACCATGGTTCTGGCTGGTGATGCTGACGCGGCCAGTGGACAGCTCTTTGACCGGATGGTTGGCGCCGTGGTGCCCGAACTTCATCTTAAACGTCTTGGCTCCCGCGGCCAGCGCCATGATCTGGTGGCCCAGACAAATGCCAAAAGTCGGCAGGCCCGATTCGATCAACTGGGCGGACGCAGCAATTGCGTAATCGCAGGGTTGTGGATCACCCGGGCCATTGCTCAGAAAAATGCCGTCTGGCTGCAAAGCTTGCACCGCTTGGGCGGACGTTTGCGCAGGTACCACCGTCAATTTGCAGCCTCGCGCAGCCAGCATACGCAAAATATTGCTCTTGACGCCAAAGTCATAGGCCACCACATGGAAGCGAGCCGAATCGGCTTGCGCATAGCCCGCGCCCAGAGACCATTCGCCCTGCGACCAGGTGTAAGCCTCTTGCGTGGACACCTTTTGGGCCAAATCCAAGCCGGCCATGGAAGGTGCGCTGCGGGCCGCTTGTACTGCGTGCGCGACCGAGTCTGCGTCCGGCACTTGGCCCACTTCCAGCGCCAGAATGCAGCCGTTTTGTGCGCCGTGTTCCCGCAAATGGCGGGTCAGCGCACGGGTATCGATATTGGCAATGGCCACGGTACCGTTCTCGCGCAGATAAGCGCTTAGATCACGCGTGCTGCGAAAGTTGGACGCGAGCAAGGGCAAGTCTTTGATCACCAAACCGGCAGCATGTACGCGACTAGATTCGACATCTTCCCCGTTGGTACCGTAGTTCCCGATATGCGGGTAAGTCAAGGTGACTATTTGCTGGC
>Ga0114963_10003440_pt1 | contig 10820 bp, 17 predicted proteins | sample C_131016_EF_Meta_FD_87019 | JGI IMG/M metagenome (GOLD analysis project Ga0114963, IMG submission 87019) | Freshwater microbial communities from Lake Croche, Canada to study carbon cycling - C_131016_EF_MetaG | ecosystem: Environmental > Aquatic > Freshwater > Lake | place: Lake Croche, Canada...
ACATGATATTAAATTCTAATTCTGGATGTTTTTTAGCAATGTTCACAGCATTAGAATTCTTATTAATATCTTTTAATTGTTTTATTCCATATTCATCGAACGTAGCAATTATTTTTAATTTATTATCTGTGTAATATGCTTGACTATTTGCAAATGAATCAAAAGCAAAGTCTATGTGGCCTCCTAATACATCTATAATTTGTGGTGCTGATCCTTTATAATTTACTATAGTTGGAGTGGGCAATCCTTCAACTTTCGCCCATTCCAGAAAGAATTTACCTGTGTTCAAATTCCAAAAACCAATTTTAAATTTATCTGGGTTTTTTTTAATATATTCTTTAAATTCCTCGTAACTGTTTATAGGACTATTGTTAGAAATTATTAAAACCAAACTGTTTTTACCTAAAGAGATTATGGGTTTAAAACTGTCTTGATCATATTCTATGCCTGGAGATGTTTTTGGAAATGCAAGATTAGCAACTAAATTTTGTCCACTAACTAACAATGTATGACCATCTGGTGTTGCACTGGCTACATAATTTGCACCTATGACTGTGTCTGCTCCTGGCTTATTAACTATAATACTTTTCCAGCCATTCTCATTCATAATGTTAGAGATATGTCTTCCTACTATATCAGTTGCACCCCCTGCAGGATATGGCACGATTAATTCTATTGTTTTCTTTGTTGGTTGAAAAACTGTTTCAGAAGCAAACGCAGTAATTAAAGATAATAATAAAATTATTAGACTTAAAAATATTTTTTTCATTTTTTTCTTTTTGTTCCGACGTCACATAACTGCGGCGTTTTTATTATATATCATTATTTAAAAACAACTATTAACTTTTTGAGTAGAAATTTTTTAAAAATTTGTACAAACTAACAGAAAAAATTAATAAAATTATACCCAGCATAAACGCAGAAATAGGATTTGTATAAAATGTGGTAAAATGACCACCACTTATCAACATTTGTCTTCTAAAATATTCTTCTAATAATGGACCGAGTATAAGCCCTAACAAGAGTGGTGCTGCTTCTAATCCTAAAACAAGAAAAATATATCCTAACAAACCAAATATGCCAGTAACATATATGTCATTGAGATTATTACTACCAACATAAGATCCCAAACAACAAAAGAATAATACACAAGGAAATAAAACTTCGTAAGGAATTTTAAATAGACTCAACCAAATCTTAACCAACGGTACATTTAATATCAATAGAAAAATATTGCCTATCCACATAGATGCAATTAATCCCCAAAACATAGCAGGATGTTTATCGATCATTTGTGGTCCAGGGGTAATACCTTTCATTGCTAGAGCTCCTAAAAAAAGTGCTATAACAGCATTCTCAGGTATGCCCAAAGACATCAACGGAATAAAACTGGTTCTTGATGCAGATTCGTCTGCGGCCGCTTGTCCAGCTATACCCTCAATAGCACCTTTGCCTATTTCATCTTTGTATTTGCTAAACTTTTTATCCATGGCATAAGCACCGTACTGAGCAATAATTGGACCTCCTCCAGGTAGAATGCCAAAAAAACTACCTACTATGCTGCCACGCAATGCTGAAGGAATTATTCTTTTAAATTCTTCCCAGGTAGGGACTAACTTAATCTTAATACCAAATGGATTATTTTTATTCTTGTTATTTAAATTATTTGCTATTTCAGACAAACCAAAACACCCAACTGCCACACTGATTATGCCCACACCATCCATTAAATTTGACAAACCCATAGTATAACGAGGCACACCAGTATTGATATCCATACCAACAGTGCCCACTAGCACACCGATACAGACCATGCCCATACCATATAATAGATTACCTGTAGTTATTAAACTGACACAAACAAATCCTAACAGCATTAACATACAATACTCTGTAGGACCAAATAGAAATGCCATTTTGCTCAATAAAGGAGTAAATGCACAAATAAAAATAATTGCTACAGTGCCACCGATAAAACAACTGATTCCTGCAGTGAATAGTGCCAATCCTGTCTTGCCTTTTTGATGCATCTTATATCCATCTATACAAGCTATAATACTGCTGGCGTGCGGAATTTTCATAGTAATAGCACTGACATTGTCTCCATATTGGGCTCCATAATAGATACCTGCCAGCATAATAATACTGCTGGTTATTGGCATATGATAAGTCAATGGCAATAATAAACTAATTGTGGCTATTGGTCCTAATCCTGGCAATACTCCAATTAGAGTTCCAATTAGGCATCCTATTGCACAGTACATTAAATTTTGTAAAGTTAATGCAGTATCAAACCCTAACATTAAATTATTAATAATGTCCATTATGGTAATAAATTAAGGTTAAAAAATTTAACAATTAAAACAATTGCTGATAGTACAGCACTAATTTTAATAACACGCACAATCGAATAGTTCTTTGTAGCGAACGAAGAAATAGAAATAAGAAAAATAATTCCAAAAACAAGATGTATATATTTTGTAGCTAGAACAAATGACATTAAACTAAACAGAATAATTAAAATGTTTTTAATTTTAAAATCTATTTCAATATTTTTTTTTGAAAACCCATTAATTATAGTAAAAATACCAAATGAAAATAATAGAATGCTCGAAATTAAAGGAAATAGTCCTGGACCGGGATTAGCAAATGTTCCTACATTATAGTTTAAAACGTTAATACCAAAAAATAATGCTATAATAACAAAAAATATACCAATACATTTTTCTTTATTCATATAGAATTTAATTATATTACTTTAAAAGATATATGTAAACCTTTTAGAAAAAAGACAAAAATATAGAATTATCCTAGAGCCGGTAACTGCATTCAAACACGAAGTAGATCGGCCGATTAAGGCCCTAGTGCTACGACCTAATGGGTCTCTTGCATATACATGTTACAATGACCTATCTCCATTATTTGAACCTGTAGGTCACTCGACCCTTGGACAAATCATAGGGGCTAACTTCAACTTCAACTTTATCCCCTGTGAGTATCTTAATCTTGTTCTGCTTCATTTTACCACTGGCATATCCTAATACAGTATGTCCATTCTCTAATTTTATTCGAAACATTTGGTTGGGTAATACTTCCTCCACTTCACCCGGAAATTTTAATACTTCTTCTTTTGTCATTCTCTCGTTCTGCTCTCTGTTGAGCTTCTCTAATTATCTCGTGTAGAATTTCTATAGTTACGTCATTCATACGAATTTTTCTTTCCTCAATAATTTGATCCTGTATCTGCCTTGCTCTTTTGTTTTGTTGTGCTCTTTTTGTAAAAAATTCTAAATTGTTATCTTTGATCATTTTGTTCTTTCTCGTTTCTTTCTGTGATCTCTCTCATGGTTTGTTCTAATGATTTTATAGTTACTCTATTTACTTCTATGCTGGCATCCAATAACTCCTTGTATTTAGATTCATAGAATCGAGAACTTAACCACCATCCTATTGTGCCACCCAATGTTAATAATAAAAATATACCCAATATTAATGCTGTGTCAGTACTCATTGTTTCTTCTGTAGAATTTGTCGGGGTGTTTTTGTACCTGGTGTTAGTTTACTCAATCTGCAACTGAACAATTTCTTTGGTCCTTTACTTGTAATAATAACAGGTTGTCCATTATCGTCAATGGAAATATCTTTGATCTTTACAGTCACATTGCGGAATCTGCCCACTTCCACAGTGTCTCCCACGTTTATTTCTATTTTAAAGTTTTTCATTCTTTTCAAATCCTCGGAATCTTAGGAATCGTGGAAAACGCAGTGAATACTCATCCACGGCATCTTGGTTCTGTGTGACAGCATCTGCTCTCACTTCCACAATCTGTCCTATTAATTTTTCAGTGTCTTTCCAAAAAGACTCACGATCTTCATCGGTTAATCCTGATCCCACATTGGTTCTAATAAATTTGCCATCGTCCATACCTTCCACAATGAGAGCACCCAGTTTGCCAGCATTCCTGCCTGTGCCTTCTTCCACCGCCACAACCTTAAGACTTACTTCTATAAAAGGTTTTACTTTTAACCACAGAGAGGATCTTCGACACTCATACACACCGTTTTGTGGTTTGATCATTATGCCTTCATACCCTTTGTCTATGCAGGATCTATTGTAATCCATGAACCGGTCATACTCTCGGTCTAGATCAAATGGAATGCTCTCAATGATTTGGATGTTTGCTCCGAACTCAAATGAGTCCAACCATTTCTTTCTTTCAGTTAATGGTTTATTGCAACCACCTTCTAAGAATTCATTCAAAGGCATACAATCAAATAGATTTAATATCGCATCATCGGTTTGTGCATCACCTTTTCTATGTATCTGTTTCATTAGGCTTTGAAAATCTGCACTCATTATTTCTCCATCAAATACCCAACTACGATCTAATTCTCCCAATAAATGATACAGTTGAGTATTGATATGAGGGAAATTTACAAGCTCTTTGCCATTCCTACTCATTAGAATCACTTCATCTTTCTCTGTGTCACAGATCGCTATAACTCTTACACCATCCAGTTTAGGTTCTACAAATACCTGTCCTCGTAATTTGCTCTCGTGCTTTTTGCTGTCGTCGGCCAGCATACATTCAAACACTGGTACTTTGATTTTACTAAATTTATTCACAGTTTTTTCTGTGACTCCACATCTTAGATCCTTGATTAGTATTCTACGATACCAATGATTCCACTCGTCTCGAGTAGCTAGTCCTACAAGATAATCAATTTTGTCTCGTGCTGCATTACCGGTTAATGTTCTAAGTTCTAATTGATTAGTGGTTTCTAAAAATGTGTCCCATTCTAAGCCTGGACCATCCTGCTGAGATTCTGGCACTTGTTTTAATCCAAATGTTCTCAATTTGTCCATAGCCATACTAACTCCTTCAAAGAATTCTGTATTATTATTTTTATCTTCGCGAGCAATCACAGACTCTTTGAACTTGCGTGAGTTGTCACTTTCTAATTCTTTTATAATTTCGTATGGTTTCATTGTATATCTGATGTTTTTGATCTGTTGAAAGTTTCATTAGGTTTTAATCTTATTTGTGGATTTCTAAATGTCCAACACTCTCCAGTCTCATTAATAAAGCATACCCATAGCAGATGTTCTTCCATGCCATAATCAATTAAGAAATGAGCATAGGCTTCTCCTTTGGGAGTCAATATCGGCAGAGCTGGATTTAATTGCACAATCATTTCTTGTTTCCGTATATATATTTTGATAGTTTCTTACCACACTCGCCCAAGCCATTAGTGTGCCATGCTATTCTGTCCTGTGGAACACCTGTGAACATGGCTATTTTTCTTAGCTCGTTCTCTCGTAGGTCCATGTCACTCTTTAGGCACAGTGCATAGGGCATGATACCCATACGCATCAATTCTTTCACAGAATGCTGTACAGGTTTGGTCTTGATCTCTCCTGCGGCTTTTAGATATGGTACTGGTACATACAACACAATTCTCACATCTTCTTTCAGTGTCATCTCTCTCACTGCTTCTATGGCTAATTGGTTTTCCAAGTCACCCACATTACCACCTATCACTGTGACAGTGTTCTTTGCTCGAGTTTTTACAATCCAATTACGAATTTCTTCTGTGATGTGTGGAGTGACCTGCACTGTGCTGCCTTTGTAATCACCCATTCTCTCTTTGTCCAATACTTCAGCAATGATGTGTCCCACAGTTTTATATTCTGCTGTAACTTTCTTGGATACATTTAGACAGGGATCTAAATATTTGTAATCTGTTTGTGCTTTGGATGCTGTTTGTATGGCTCGTGCTAATTCCACTTTGTCCACTGCAGAATGCACTCCATTCAATATGATTGTGTGAATCATATCTATATTTTATAGTCTTTTATTAAATTGTCAATGCCCAACATTCGGAAATGATCTTCTATGGTCCATGTGTTAGGATCTATAACTTCTCCACGTAAATTTTTGATTTGTTTGGTAAATCCTGCCAATCGATATCTTTTAAATGGGTGAGTCCACGTGGCATTCTGCTCCCATTCTCCTTGTAGAGTATGTTTATCAGAATCAGCAATAACACACAGTGGCATGTGTATGGCTTCTAGAGCTGATATATTGCCTTCCATATACTCTGCTAGGATTTTATTCTGTGGTATTGGGTGTTCTAAATGTTTTTTAACATCTCCTATATCTACTGCCGCATAATGAGAACCGTTGGGCTTACATCTATCTTTTTGTGTATCTCTTAAAAATCTTTGTAAGAAATAAAAATATCTGCCTTTGGCTTCTCGAGAAACATTTTCACTCAATAACTGATTTTTAAAACGATCCAATATCTCACAATCAGTTTCTACAGAAGTATCGTTGGCAGATTTAAATTGTAACCTGCCACTTACTTTGTTATCTAATTGCTGATATCTCTTCAGCATTAGGCTGCTTTTTTAAAGTATGGTCTAAATTCACTACACACGTCACCAGTCATTATACCCATAGAAACTTTGGGTTCGTGTGGTGGATTGAATAAATCTTGCTGTGGTGCTTGTACAAGATATATTTCTCTCATCAGTGTACTCATAGCCACAGGTGCGTCCCAAGAAGTGCCTCGAGTGTGTTGCCATTGTTTCTTGGCTGCTGAGTGTATACCGTTGGCATTTCTTCCACATACTTTTATTGTGGCTTCTAATATTCTATCTACCCAGTCTTGTGGTAAGAACTTAGTGGATCCATCTTCTTTGGCTAGAGCATACATCTTAACCAATCCTATGTAAAGACCTTGATTGATTTCTCCACCATCTTCATCACCATAGTATTTTTTAATACCTAATAGAATTTTTTCTAAAACATCTACATCTCCGATCATTTCTAATCCTTTATAAGCATAATCAAAGTGTGAGAAGTAATGTTTATTAGGGCCACACTTGCCTGACGATTTTCTAACTCGTTTAGGCTCTAAGTCAATGGCACATTTCTTAAACAGAGTATCTACAGCAAATGCTATTTTAACTCTAGCTTGATTCCTATCATTCTCTCCTGTAGGGTCATTATGCCATCTGTGTAATAATCCTCGGTGTATCTCTTCTGTGCCAGCTCTTAAAATACCTGTGTCATTTAATATTTCAAATGCTAGAGCATCAAACGATGGTTCCAATGTCTCTACGTATGTTAATGGTATTGAATTGTACCCTAATACTGCTAACGCCACAGAAGTATGTTGTCCATCAAATAGATAATACTTGCTATCTCTTTTTACTGCTGATGCTGGACGAACCACTCGCGGATCAAACTTTTCGCAAATCCTTAGTACGTGAGCGGGTCTAAGATCTCGCTGTACAGAATAGTTGAAACAGAGATTATCATCTATGGTAATTTTATTAATGCCTTCAGGCAATTTTTTATTAGGATCTAATTTATCGCGAGCTGTAGCTAATCTTGTTTTAAAATTGGGTAACTCTTCTTCGCCTTCTCGGTAGAATTCTTCTACAACTTGACTTAAAGTCTTTATTTTATTGTCTTGCATTTTGTTCTCCTATAAGTTTATAGTATGACGAAAAATAACATCAGTTATTTCAGTCAATGTTTTATTATTATAACAGATAACAAAGATCTGTCAATTAAACAATCAATCCAGTTTTGGGAGGAGTCTTGATAGGACTTACTGCATTGCTGTACTCAGTGGATACTTTGTCCAAGCAAGGTCCAATGGACACTATGTCTGACTTATTAATTGGTACACCATCTGTGTTATCCATTGTGGGGATAAATGCTCCGAATGCCAATCCTTGCTGGCTGATCATTATCACTACGGGTCTATCCAAAATTACAGTATCATTGTCTTGATCTCGGATCTTGGCAACCACTTCTTCTCCGGTACTCATCTTGATCGTTACGATCTTATCATTTTCTGGTATTTTCATATGTATATGATATATGGATTTGTCAATTGTGTCAATTGCTATCTTTTTGCCAATTGCTTCACTAATTCTATCTTCTCTTCAGGAGTCATTAGGAACCAGTTGTTGATCTCTTCTGGAGTTCTTGAACAACCCATGCACAATCCACTGTCCGGATCTATGGTGCATATCTGAATGCAGGGATCTATCACCTGCTCGTGTTTCTTTTCCATGCTGTTATTTAATGTCTTACTTGTCGGAAGGTATGTGTGGCAACACCAATTGTATGCCCAACCAACGAAAGTTTTTGCCACTGTCGGCGAAACTGCAATTGATCCTGGCTGTTCTCACTCGATAGGGATTCAGTGGTTCCATGACCACTCGATCTTCTTCTGTGAATCTCAATGGTACGGTGGGCCAATTGTCTCCATCATTGGTGGTACACACTATATTCCTGATGTTCCTTAATCCTGGCACGAAATCTATCTCTAGATGTGGAGGATTTTTAAATTCTGAAAGTTTTTTATCTGCAGGCAGGAACTCAAGATAAGGCATAGGCAGTGTATTCAATACCATTTCAAATCGATCAGATTTGCCCCAATTCTCATTGATAGGGAATCGTGGCAACTCAAACCAATCTTTCAGTGTATCTATCACTCCTGAGTGCTGTCCAAATGCAATTTTAAATCCTAATTCTTTAACTAATTCTTTATATTCTAGACCATACTCACCAAATGGGTAGGAGAAATAGATAGGCACATATCCTAACTCTCTTTGAAAATCTGCATTGGCACGCAATAGATCCTTACGTATTTCTTCTTTGTCCCAATTCACAATATAATCATGTGAATAACTGTGATGTCCTATAGTGGCCAATCCGGATGCTTTTAGCTCTCTAATTTGCTCCCAATTCATATAATTACGATTCTTCTGATTAATTTCTTTGGTATTCAAGAAAAGAGTGAAAGGTATCTGTTCTTTTTTCAATATAGGCCATGCATTCTTATAGAAACTGGCATAGGCATCATCGATAGTCAATAGCACCCTCTTGCGATCCATGGGCAATCTGTATTCCATTATATCCATGAGTTGATCCATGGATATAAATTCTAAATTCTTTTTCTTGATAGCGTCGAGTTGTTTCGTAAATTCTCGAATCCTAACATTGGTAGTGGGATATCGATTCTCTTCAAATCGATGATACATTAACCCAATCACACCTTTTTCTTCGCTGGGAGGTAGAGCATGAGTTTGTGTAGTATGGATAATAAAAAAGAAAAATAATAATAAGAACCTCATGTTTCTATTATATTTTATATTTTAAAAATGTCAATTATTTTAATAACTCTAAATCAGGCCATTGTTTTAGATCTGGCGCTGAAGTTTTGATGCTCTTTAGATTGTCTGGTAATAATGGCATGAAATTAATTCCTGTGGCTTTTTCCACTGCGGCAATACTGGTAGCGTACTTGGGTAGATCTCCCACTGGCAGTGCTGCGTTTGGAAATATAAAGGCAATAGCATGACCAGTTTTTTTATCCACGATCACTTTAAACAATTTGTCTGGCACTCCCACTTTGTTATCGCCAATGGTTTTGCTTTTATTACTATAGATAGTTCCACTCACCACATAAAGATCCATATTATTTTCTAATACCCACTCTCTAACAAAAGTTTCTAATTGCTTCCAAATACCTCGGTTGTTGTTTGGCACTTGTGGTACCATGTTAGAAAGGAAGAAACTTTCACTCATGATCTTTTCATTCTGTGTATTATCTCCCGCAGGTGCTAGGTGTCCACGATCATATGGTTGTCCAGCATAGTCTGAAAGTTGAGCTTGGTGTTCTTTTTGAATAGCCGGATCTGGACGAAAATCATCTTTTCTTTTTGCTTTACCTGACACTGACTCTTTAGTCACATGCTCCACCACATATTCTGCTGTCTTGGTATCGAATCTGTAATGTATTGCATAATTGGTTTTACAAAGGTATTGATCGTTTGCATGAATAGAGCTAATTGGTGCTCCTCTTAAAACGAATTGAGGACACTTATCATCGATGGGATTTGCCCATACAGTATTAGAAATTACTAATGCAAATATAATTGTGATGATTCTTAGCATGGCAGTATTTATCTGCTGCTATTTGGTTTTGCGATTTTTTTTCTTTTTACGTGGTTTCTTTATGTAAGAACCTGGATGTAGGCGCACATCGAAGTAGATATAGAGCAAGCCGCCTAGCATAACGAGCATTATCAGAGCAGCAATCATCTCCTTCATCTGTGTCTCCTGTTGTTTGGGTGCCCGAAGGCACCCTCGCAATTACTTAGTCTTTGTCTTCATCTTCGTCCACTTCGTCGCCGTCTTCGAGGTCTTCAAGATCATCCTCATCAGAATCATAATCAAACTCATCTTCGTCCTGTATTTCTAACACAGATTTGATGTTGTCCATTTCAGATTCCAACTTCTCGATTTTTTCTTGCAGTTGTTCTATGATGTTTTTATTGTCTTCCATTGCACACTCCTGGTTGGTTGGCAAGAGTAATTATGAAGCAATGATTGAATAATATCTGGAGTGATAATCGTTTCTGTGATAGTATTATCGAGGATATTTTGGACGTTTGTGATTTTTAAATTTGTAAAAGTCGTCAATAACATCTCTGCAGGCATCGTGCCAGTATTGTCCACTGTCTCGCAAAGCTGAATTGGCATCACGTAGTTTTTCCATCTTTTTGTTTAATACTTTATTTTGTGCTGTTGTGAGTTTTTTAGTGGTGCTGCTGAGTGTGTCCAGTCTAGATATAACATCATCTATGGATGGGCAAGTGATGTCAGGCACTCGCGGAGCTTTTTTTCGTATTTTATTCCATATCTGCTCGTATTTGGGTAAACTTTTCGCACGTCTTTTTGTCATGCACGCTCCTGTTCGTGCAACTATTTACGGTTCGGCAGTTAAAAAAT
>Ga0114963_10003444_pt1 | contig 10815 bp, 10 predicted proteins | sample C_131016_EF_Meta_FD_87019 | JGI IMG/M metagenome (GOLD analysis project Ga0114963, IMG submission 87019) | Freshwater microbial communities from Lake Croche, Canada to study carbon cycling - C_131016_EF_MetaG | ecosystem: Environmental > Aquatic > Freshwater > Lake | place: Lake Croche, Canada...
ATCACCTGCAGGAGCATGACGGACAAAGCGCACTAATGAAGAATCCACATTGGGTACTGGCCAAAAGATGGAGCGAGCCACTGTTCCGGCAGATGTTAAGTCAGCCCACCAGTTCGCTTTAACAGTTGGGCTCCCATAATTCTTGGTATTTGGTTTCGCCACTAGTCGATCTGCAACTTCACTCTGCACCATCACAACACCTGAGTTTAAAGTTGGAAATAGTTCAAGAAAACGCAGTAACACTGGGACCGAGACGTTGTATGGCAAATTTGCAACCAGGACAGTTGGATTAATAGGAAGAGTTGCAACATCCATTGCATCTTGGTTAATAATCGTTAGTTTTGAAGTATCGAAGCCGTGTTTGGCTACCGTTAGCGGTAATTCACCTGCAAGTCGATCATCAATCTCAATCGCAATAACAGAACTTGCACTCTCAAGCATCGCAAGTGTTAGCGATCCCAAGCCCGGACCAATTTCAAGGGCAACATCCTTTGGACCAACCTGTGCGCTCTTAACTATGCGCCGACAAGTATTTGCATCGACTACAAAGTTTTGACCAAGTTTCTTCGTTGGCCGCAACCCAATGCGTTCGGCGATCTCTCTGATTTCGGTGGCGCCGAGTAAGCCAGACATTAAGCGAACGACCCAAAGATTCGTTCGGCAGTTGCCGAGATAGCACTTGCCAATTCATCTAAATCTGCGCCACGTTCTTGCGCCATAAAGCGAAGAATTGTTGGGATCTGTGCCGGTGTATTAAGTGCTCCTCGATTTGGCATTGGTGCAAGGAACGGTGAATCGGTCTCAACTAGTAATTGTTCTAGCGGAACTAGTTTTACCGCCTCGCGAAGCGCAGGCGCATTCTTAAATGTCAACGTTCCCGCAAATGAAAGGATGTAACCCTTATCAATACATTCCCGGGCCATCTGGGCATCACCAGAAAAACAATGAAAAACTGTATTGGTTGGTGCGCCCTCTTCATCCAACACATCTAGGACATCTCGATGCGCATCTCGATCGTGAATTACCAGCGCCTTATTTACCGCTTTGGCAAGTGCGATATGACGCCTAAAAGAATATTTCTGGCGTTCCTGTAATTCTGGTGGCGTGCGAAAGAAATCTAAACCAGTTTCACCAATCGCGCGGACTCGTGGATGTTCTGCCAGTTTTGCAATAATTGCGAGATCTTTCTCTAAATCATCTACTACTGGTGCTTCATTTGGATGCAGCGCAACTGTGGCGAGCACGTTAGGCCAACTCTCGGCACATTTCACACACCACTCAGATTGTTCTGCTGAATATCCAACCTGAACAACTCGATCAATTCCAACACTTCGAGCCTCGGCAAGAATCGCACCAACTTCGGGCGAATCCGCAGCGGTGTTTGTGACTATTTCAATATGTGCGTGCGCATCAACGCACTTCGTTGTTAGTGGTTCTGGAAGTGGCGCGGGCAGGCGATCAATGTCCCGGTTATGGCGGTCTGCCATACAGTTACTTTGCTACTTCTTTTTCTTCAAGTCGTGGGAACAACACCGCACCCTTTACAACTTTGCTGCCACTTGGGAGTTGACCCCAATTTGCAACATCCATAATTTTTTGATCGGCGATGGCACCCAAAGTCTTATCTGCACCAAGGGAGCTCCATAAAATTTCGCAGGTAGCTGGCATCACTGGGTGAAGTAGTACTGCAAGTGCGCGAATTGCGTCAGCCGTGTTATACAAGATCGCCATTAACTCAGAATTTCGAGACTCGTCTTTTGCAACAACCCAAGGTTCTTTCTCGGTAACAAAACCATTTACGCGTTTGCAGAAATCCATTATGGAATTGATGCCACCTTGGAAATCTAAGGCAACCATCGCGTTATCCGCGGCTATAACGGTTTGTGTTAAAACTTCAGCCAGTGCATCATCTTTTGCAACAGCCGGGATAACGCCATCGCAATACTTCTCAATCATGGCAATCAAGCGTGAAGCTAAGTTACCGAAATCGTTTGCAAGTTCGCTGGTGTAACGAGCCGACATATCCTCCCAAGAGAAAGAGCCATCAGAACCAAAGGGGATTGCCCGTAAAAAGTAATAGCGGAAGGCATCTACTCCAAAGTGATTCGTGATGTCACTTGGAGCGATACCAGTAAGTTTGCTCTTACTCATCTTCTCACCAGCAACTAGCAGCCAACCATGGGCAAAAACTTTTTTAGGAACTTGAAGATTTGCTGCCATTAACATCGCTGGCCAAATAACTGCGTGAAAACGCAAAATATCTTTTCCAACCAAGTGAACATCTGCTGGCCAAGTTTGCGCAAATTTCTTGCCACCTTCTGATGCTGGGTCATCGCCGAGTCCAACTGCGGTCGCATAATTTAGAAGCGCATCAAACCAGACGTAAACAACTTGCTTGGTATCCCAAGGAACTGGGATACCCCAGTCAAACGTCGAACGTGAAATTGAAAGATCGGTAACACCGCCTTCAAGAAATGCTAAAACTTCATTGCGGGCACTCGCAGGTTCACAAGCTTCAGGGTGATTTTTGTAGCGCTCTATCAGTGCTGGAACGAAAGCCGAGAGCCTAAAGAACCAGTTCTCTTCACTTAACATCTCTACTGGGCGTCCGTGGATTACACATTTGCCCTCATCTAAATCCGCAGGCAATTTAAACTCTTCACAGCCAATGCAATATGGTCCTTCATATTTTCCAAGGTAGATGTGGCCCGCATCTTTTAAGCCTTGGAGAAAGCGCTGGACCCGCTCTTCGTGGCGTGGTTCAGTAGTTCTAATAAAGTCATCGTTGGCGATATTTAGCGCTTCCCAATTTGGCTTCCAAGCATCGGTCACTAAGCGATCACACCAGTCTTGCGGGGAACTGTTGTTTGCCTTGGCGGTGTTCATAACTTTCTCGCCATGTTCATCAGTCCCGGTCAAGAACCAGACATGCTCGCCGCGTTGCCGATGCCAGCGAGTTAAAACATCGCCTGCGACCGTTGTGTAAGCATGACCAATATGGGGGGCGTCATTTACATAGTAAATCGGCGTCGTTAAGTAGAAAGATTTTGCTCCGCTCATTGTCATATCTTATCGCCTGATTTATGAGTGACCATCGCATCAAATACGGTTCGCTTGCTGATACCGCTCGCTTTTGCAACCTCAGCTATCGCATCTTTTCGAGAAATCCCCGCACTCTCTTGCTTTAGAACTTCTGCGATTAAATCTGCGGTTTCATAGGCTGTCGTAGCTTGGTCGTAACCCGCGATGACCATAGTTATCTCGCCCAATATTTCATTAGTTGCGGCCCAATTATGCAACTGAGATAAATCGCCACGGATTATCTCTTCATAAGTTTTTGTCATCTCGCGACAGATTGCACCTTTTCTACTACCGCCAAATGCGGACTTAGCATCAGCAAGGCATTCAAGTAAGCGATGTGGCGCTTCGAAGAAAATTATTGTCCGGCTTTCTTGAGCGAGAGTTTCAAACCAGGTGCTACGCGCACCGCTGGTACGAGGTGGAAAACCTTCAAAGCAAAAACGATCACAAGGTAATCCAGAAAGTACCAGTGCTGTTGTTACTGCACTTGGTCCGGGAAGAACTTTTACTTGAATATCTGCATCAATAGCCGCGCGAACCAATCGATATCCCGGATCACTAATTCCTGGCATGCCAGCATCAGTCACAACTAATAAATCAGAACCGCTGTTAAGTATCGCCAGCAATTCACTAATTCGTTCGGTTTCATTGCCCTCAAAGAACGAGATGACCTTGGCTGAGTGTTTGATATTTAGATCGCTGCATAACCTGGAAAATTTTCGAGAATCTTCGGCAGCGATGAATTTTGCGGCAACGATCGCTTCACTGAGATGGCGCGAGGCATCTTTAGGATTGCCTAGTGGAATCGCGGCTAGAACGAGCATTGGAGAATTCTCGCAGGTTTAGGCTTCACCCATGACAGATCTGCGCACCCGAATCAATCGCGATTGGGCCACCGCTCTCGGCTTTGCCGCATTTGGTTTATTGCTTCGCCTCTGGAACCTTGGTTCACCAAAAGGTTTTATCTTTGACGAGGTTTATTATGCAAAAAATGCCAACTCGCTCTTGCTAAATGGTGTTGAGATAGATCCAAAGACTCATAACGCTGAATTTATCGTCCATCCACCGGTTGGCAAGTGGCTGATTTCACTGGGCATAAAACTATTTGGCTACAACGAATTTGGGTGGCGCTTTAGCGGGGCAGTAATTGGATCAATTTCCATAGTCTTGATGTATTTCACGGCACGTAAACTCTTTGGTAGTACTTTCCTAAGTGCGGCTGCTGCCGCGGTTATCTCTATTGATGGTTTGCATCTGGTCATGTCAAGAACCGCGCTCCTAGATATATTTCTAACTTTCTTTATTCAATGCGCTGTACTAGCTCTTTTATTTAATAGATATTGGCTAGCTGCCATTACCCTCGGATTAGCAGTCTCAACAAAGTGGAGCGGTCTATATTTTATTGTTGCGCTTGCAATATTTGTTTTGATTTTAGATTACAACCGTAAAAAATATTATGGTGCAGAAAAACCAGCTCTTGCTGTTGCGATCGATGATCTACCGAAAAGATTTCTGCAGTTTTTTGTGATCCCCGTGCTCATGTACATCGCATCTTGGGTGGGCTGGATTGTTACTAAAACCGGCTGGGATCGAAACTGGTCACATAGCGTCTGGCGAAATCTTTGGCACTATCACTCTGAAATTTTAAACTTCCATGCGCACTTGGTCGAGAAGCATCCCTACTCGGCTAATCCATGGAATTGGTTAATCCTCGGCAGACCAACTTCATTCTTTTATGCTGCGCCTAAAAATTGTGGTTCTGGAAGTTGTGCGCAAGAAGTGATTGCACTGGGTACACCAATACTTTGGTGGAGTGCAGCGCTAGCCCTAGTTGTGACAATCGGTTACTGGATAAGTAATCGAGATCGAGTTAGCGGCATAATTTTAACTTTGATAGGCGCGGGTTACGTGCCTTGGTTTGCCTTTCAAAAGCGAACTATGTTCTCTTTTTACGCAATCGCATTTGAACCTTTTTTGTTGCTAACTCTCATTTATGTTTTAGCAAAATTTTTAGACTCCGCCACGGGTCAAAATCAATTACGCCATCGGAAAAATATTGCAATCGGAGTCGGGCTCTTATTCTTGGTGAATTTCCTCTATTTCTTACCGCTGTACTTAGGCACGCCAATAGCCCACAGTTCATGGCAAGACCGGATGTGGTTTGGGTCTTGGATTTAAAACTATTCGTTAACTACGCCATAGCGCTGGACTGCGGCTTCTTCGGCCAATACTTGATCAAATAGCTCATCGCGAGTTGGGATAACTGATTCGGCCTGCGCTTTTTGTTCAGCAGACCAAGCACCAGGAACGGTCAAATCAATAATTCTTTTTGCTGGGACAGCTTTTGGCGCAGTTACATAAGTTGGTTGTGGAACCTTAGTTGGTTGCCAACCATTTCCTTCACGCGGAATTACAACGACGCCGGCAGTATCGCTTCGTTCGGCGAGTGGAATCCAGTGCTCCTTATTCTCTACTGCAAAATCGATTCGCGAAGAAAAAGTAATTTTCTCGATTGGTTCCGTAATAATTTCCGCTGCGGTTATTTTCTCAAATGCTTTAACTCTTCTGGTTTTAATTTGTGAAGCAACAACTTGTCGGCGAACATGGATTACATAAATAAAGGAAGCACTCAGCGGAAGTAGCTCAATAATCGGTGAGAAAAATCCGATAAGAGCACCAACTCCAACAACAAGTAACAAGATTGCAAGAGAACCAAAAACAATTCTTCTAATTAATAAAGTATTTTGTTTCTTAGCAGGTGCACTTTTATCGATCACTTCTTCGGGGTTGGCTGGTACTTCACCAACTACCCGCATCGCACTCTTGTAGCGCTCAGCAGATTTTCCTGAAGCCTGGTCGTGATTTGTAACCCAGCGTGGAAGAAAATAGGCCATCCACATCCCGAGGATGATTAGATAGATAAATCCGGAGGCCATAGGGATTAACGATAAATCTAGTGAGCCTAAAATCTTGGGATTTGCGGGGTATGTCCAACTGTTATCGGATTGCCGGATTCTCTTTTACATAGGTCACATGATCCCGCCAAGCCCCATCAATATGTAAATAATTCGCGCGAATCCCTTCAAAAACATAGCCACATTTCTCGGCAACCCGCTTTGATGAGCCATTTTCGGGACGTAAATTGATTTCTATTCTATGAAGTGCGAGCTCTTGGAACGCGAAGTCAGTCAACAAGGAGACAGCCCTGGTTGTGAAACCACGGTTCACATAATTTTGATCGAGCCAATATCCAATATGGGCACCACGCATCGCACCAAATACGATCCCGCCCATAGTTATCTGGCCGATAAGGCGTTGCGCACCGTTTTCTAAGAGCCAAATTCCAAGGGAGATCGAATACAACCCTTTTCCATCACGCCTGTGGATACGAACCATTTCAAAATATGAAGGCAGTGGGTAGTTCGATTCAACTTCTGGTCTAGTCGCCTCCCAAGGAGCAAGCCATTCTCTATTGGCTAAGCGAACCCGGTCCCAAGTTTTTTTATCACGATAGCGAAGTGGGCGAAGTAATAATTCTCTCTCACTTAACTGGATCGGCCATTTAGAGCTGGCGCCGATGCCTGACATTTAATTATTGCTCCGTTCTAGAAGCATCACATCAACTTGCGAGCCAACTTTGTATCCAGCCACTTCCTCGGGGACGATAATAAAAGCTTGGGCCTCGGAGAAGGAGGTCAAACTATTTTGGTCAGGTAGTGGGGTTGCGCTAACGCCACCTTGTGTTGAAAGCGTTGCGCGAATAAATGATCTCATCCCGATCGGGGAATCTACTGAGGTTGTTAATTTAGATTGAACTTCATTTCGATAAATGTTGGCCGCCCCCAACATCGTGCGAATCATGGGCCGAACAAATATTTCTGCTGCAAGCGCGGTTACGACTGGGTCACCCGGAAGCGTTATAACAGGAGTCCGATCAGGGCCAATCAAGCCAAAGTTATGCAGACCACTCTCACTCATTTTGGGACGTACCGTATGAACATCGCCCAATTCGCGTAATACCGAAGTTATTAGATCAAAAGATTCATCGTGGCTCTCACCGCTAATTACAAGCAGATCAGCGCGGACCAGTTGATCTTCAACAATTTCCTTTAATTGTTGATGATTCTGGGCGATGGTGTGCACTCGAAATCCAGTAGCCCCTGCTTCGCGGACCGAAGTTGTTAACATCCAAGAGTTAGATTCAAATTCATCATCAAGATCTGCTAAACGCTGACCGGGTTCTACCAAATCATCTCCAGCTGAAATAACAACCACTCGTGGGTGGGGCAGGGTTGGCAAATGATTTAATCCAATAGATGCGGCTAGCCCGATTTGCGTTGAGCGAATTCGCGAGCCACCTCTTAATACGAGTCGCTCGCCCGCATAAATATCTTCCGCCAACGTTGCACCATGTGCATCCAAAAGTGGCATATCCAGCGCTGCAAGTGGGGCTGCAAGTCGCAAAAGCAGCGCGAGAAACTCATCGACGCCTAGCTGTTGCTCCATGACTAAACCTTACTTCTTACATACAGTATTTCCATGGATATAAAGCAGAAATTGCGGGATCGCTATCGAGCAGAGCGTTCCTTAAAAGATCATGTTGAATCCTGGGTCCACATTATTAATTCAAGTGAATTTAAATCGGCCAAAACGATTGCTAGTTACCACTCATATGGTGAGGAGCCACAGACCCAAGACTTGAACGCAAAGCTAATCGCACAAGGTTTTAGCGTTGCGCTACCTCGAGTTATAAAAGATCGCAATTTGGAATGGGTCCTCTGGGATGGCTCGAAAGAATCACTTCGTAAATCTGGCAAAGTTATGGAGCCGATTGGTGATGCGATTTCACCAACAAATATCGATCTTGTAATTGTTCCCTCGTTGCACGTTAATCAAGATGGCTATCGTTTGGGGCAAGGTGGCGGCTCATATGATCGTGCACTCAAAGAGTTAACTGCCTGGACAATCGGCTTGATTTATGCCGGCGAATTAACCCCAGAACCAATGCCAGTTGAAGCCCATGATGTAAAACTGGATGCGGTTGCAACGCCAGATTTAATTATTAGGTTTACGAAAGATAATTAACTCTAAGTACCTTCGGCACGACGCTCTAATTCGGCTAAATATTTGTTGTACTTTGCCAGTTCATCATCTTCACCCATGGCCGCCGCTCGATCTTCGGCGCGATCGATTCGCTTTGTCTCCTTCTTGTCTTCGCGAACCCATTGAATAAAAGTTGCGACTAAAGCGATCAAAATGGGAATTTCACCCATGGCCCAGCCAACAGCTCCACCAGTGTGTTGATCAACGAGCAGATCACTCAGCCAAGGGCGATGCAAACTCGCAAAGTAGCCACCATCTAGCAGGGTTGTTGCTGACAGAAGTGCAATAGAGAAGAAGGCATGAATACTCATTGCTGCAAACAAGATAATTATGCGCACGATATGTGGAACCTTTTGTGGATTTGGATCAATACCAACGATTACGTGGAAGAAGAGCGCCCCGGCTAAGAGAAAGTGAATATTCATAAATAGATGGCCCGCATGGTTCTGCATGAGAGCACCAAAGAGTGGGGTCATATATAAAAGAAATAGCGAGCCATCAAATATTGCAAGTGCGACGATTGGATTCGTTAGAACTTTCAAGTAACGCGAATTCAAAAGTGCAACGAGTTGACCGCGAATACCTCGCTCACCATCTCCTCGTCCTTGTGGCAACGTGCGCAGTGCTAGTGTGATTGGAGCCGAAAGAATAAATCCAATCGGTGCAATCATTCCTAAAATCATATGTGCAATCATGTGGAAGGAAAATGCAAAGTGCGCATAAACACCAAGACCACCACTTGTTGCAAAATCAGCCGAAGCAACCCCACAGGCAAATGCGATAGTTCGCCCGACTGGCCAGCGATCGCCACGCTTTGCCAGAACCATGACACCTTTTATATAAAGTGCGGTAGCCAAAATTAATAACCCCAAGAAGAATCCATCAGGAGAATAGGCCCAGATAATTCGCGAGAGCGTTGGTGCTTTAGGCATGGGCAAACCAGTAATTGATTGCGCGGGACTGACAACTCCACTTTCACTTGGATTTTCTGGGTGCTCTGTTGTGGAGAGCCAGCCACCCAGAGAAACAACAGTAATCATGAGCAAAACTTCACCGCATAACAAACGAAATATCTGCCGACTAGCTTTAGTTTTGGCCGCGATAAATTTACGATGTTGATAGCCAATAAATATCAAGATCATTGTCAGAAAAATCTTTAGCAAAACAATCTCGCCGTAGCGCGTGCCCCACGCACTCAGGAAATTCAATCGAGTCCAAGCATTTGCGGTACCGGTTATGACAATTCCAATTACCGACCAGAAGGCCAGTGCGCTGAATCTAGGGATTGCTTGTTCACGTTCTTCTGGATTGATCGCAAGCAAACCAATAACACCACCAACCCAAAGGCTGATAAAGATGACGTGAAAGAGCATGGAACCGATTGCAAGCCCATGATTTCCAAGGGCGCTAGCGTGACCTTCAAAGACTGGTGCTAATAGTCCGATAAAAGTGGCTACCAGCGTAAAGAAGGCGCCAGTTGTTTTTCGAATCCCAGTCAGAGCTGCAAATGCAATTACTCCTGCAATCAATTCGATCGCGTACGTTTTGCCAAGCGCCGTCTGGGAGATAAAAGAATTAATAACAACCGGATCGAAGGTAGAAACTAGTGAAGTCGAAAGCAGATTGGCTACCTCTAGAAAAAGGGAGCCGAGGGTTGTAACAATCCAGACCGCCGAAGCAATAAGTGCCAGTGATCGAATTCGAAGAGCTTCGCTAGAAAGTTTGGCGTGTTCCTCTTTGATAAAAGCAAACATGGCAAGTAGTAAGCCAATAAGAGTTATGGCAGAAATTAATTGTAGATCTTTTACTATTGGGACTACCGGCGTAAGCAAATTTTTATTATTTCTTCTTAGGGCTTCGCTTTTTTGAACCACCAAAAGTTTGCTTTGCATAAATTATCAGAAAAATAAAGACTAAAAACGCTAGAAGTAATAGGACGTAGACAAAGGTATCTGCCCCGTTATTTATGCTCAGCGATGAAGTTGATTTCTTGGAAGTGGTTGGCGCAGCTGCAGGTATTGATGGCGCTGTAACCACCGAAGGCGAGTTGAACTGAAAAGTGTATGAGCCAGCAACAGGTGCCTCATTCGCGGCTAGCAAGGTGTAGTTAACGGTGTAAACACCAGTAACAGTAAGTGCCTTTAAACCAACAACTGCATTGTTGCCCGTTACAGATATTGAACCATCGTCAACCGCTACGCCGTTAGGATCATTCACGACGATTAAATTCCCTTGCTCCAAAAGTGGATTTGCAGTTGTCATTGAAATCGCACTTGGCGCCACGCTCAGGACACTTCCGGCTGTTGGTGAAGTTGTAGTGAGGCTATTTGCTAGCGCTGCACTCGGGGAAAGAATGATAAAAATCGCAAGAGCGGCGGCGAGATACCTTGAATTACGCATACCCAACCCCCGGACCTTTAACTCGATTATAGGTAAAGCTCTTCACTTCTTTACAATAGTACCCATGCCTACTTATGAATACGCCTGTGTTAAGTGTGGCCATGAATTTGAGGCTTTTCAATCCTTTAGCGATAGCGCCCTCACCGAATGCCCAGAATGCAAGGGCGAGCTTCGCAAGGTTTATTCAAACGTAGGAGTTGTATTTAAAGGATCTGGCTTTTACAAAACCGA
>Ga0114963_10003446_pt1 | contig 10813 bp, 9 predicted proteins | sample C_131016_EF_Meta_FD_87019 | JGI IMG/M metagenome (GOLD analysis project Ga0114963, IMG submission 87019) | Freshwater microbial communities from Lake Croche, Canada to study carbon cycling - C_131016_EF_MetaG | ecosystem: Environmental > Aquatic > Freshwater > Lake | place: Lake Croche, Canada...
AGGCAGGCTTACTGGTGTCATTAAAAATATTTTTGAAGATTTTGGTAAAGGGGTTGAAAATCTCTTTTCAGAAGACGGTGCATTAGGTAAGCTGTATAAATTTATCAGCGATACTTTTGGTAATATAGGATCAAGTATAGAGAAATTACTATCACCTGATGGTGCAATAGGAAAGACTGTTAGCTTCATTTCAGATATGTTTACCAGTGACGGTATTTTTGGTAAACTTTTTTCAGCTTTTTTAAAGCTCGGACCACTAATGGATGGTTTTATAAATTTTCTCGACAAAGCGATAAATCTTATGCTTAAAATACCAGGACTCGGTACTATTGGTAAAATTGCTAAATTCGCGGGAAGTGAAGTAGGGATGGTAGCTACAAAAACAATAGGAAACGTCAAGGATTCATATCAATATCTCAAAGAACAGAAAGATCTTTCTACTGGTGAAAAGGTAGGAGCAGGAGCTGCAGCTTTAGCAGGCACAGGTGCTGATATAGTGCAAGATGTAACGAAATTACCTTTTCAACTTTGGAATCTTATTAAAGGTAAAGATATTAATAAGAATGTATTTCAGGAGCAAGTTTTAAATAAGTCGCAAATAGCGGGTTACGGTAAGGGTACAGATCAATTTCTCCGTAAATCCGCAGTAAACGCAATTCGTGAATCAAGAGGTGGTAAGATAGAAGATTTACTCGTAGGCTTAGGTCTCAAAAAATCACAATCTGAAAAAACAGCAGATGAAATGGAGCAACGGTTAAAAAGTAGACAAAACTCGATACAACCTACAATACAGGGTGATACAGGAGATAATATCAAACCACAAGACAGCACATCGCTACCTATACAACCAGCAGATACACAAGCAGTACCTCCTGATTTTAAGGCATCACAAGATAGTTTATCTTCTGATGAGCAAAAGGAATTACTTAAAGCACAACTTGAGCAAGCTAAAAAGAGTTTTGATCAACTAGGTAAGCAATTTCAGCTTATGTATGATTCAAATAAGAAACAAGATGAATTATTGAAAGCTTTTAGAGAATTTAAAGCTGGTGGTAACGTTAATATCAACGCTGTCAGTAGCCCAACGTCGTTCATATCAAACCCTACTACAAGTACAGGATTTCGCGGAAGTTTACTGGGACAGTAATTGTTAATTAAATACTTTTATGGGTAACTTTTTATGGAGCTTTACAAATGGTAATAATAACCAGGGCCTCGGCTATATAGGATCTGGTACTACATTACTACCAGGCATAGTTCCAGCGGGACTTTTTTCTCTTAATTCTATACTTGCTAATGGATCTAATTATAATACCCCCCATACAATCGATGTAGTTAAGGATTTTTATTGGACATATTCAAAACCAGGTGATATAAGCAGATCTGAAGTACCATATATTCTTTTAACCGAACGAAAATTAAAGAGTAATGCATTGATAGCTCAATTGAAATATTCCTACGGTAGAGCGTATAGTAGCGGTACTGAGACATTAAACAACTTATTAGGAACGACTGGTACACTTGGAACAGCTATCGGTAACGATATTAATGGCGCTTCACCTTCACTAGCACAACTTATTAAATCTTCTATTACAGCCACCGCAAACGGGATAGGTCTTGCAGCACAAGGTACAGCAAATTTGCTTGGAGGAGCCGGTACCGCTATAGCAAATGCTATTCCACGGACTACAAAAGAGATTAGTAAGTACGGTGCTGCTGTTGTTGATGCTGCAATAAACGCTACATCAGATAATAATACAACAGTTAATAGTAGTCCATATCTTGAACCATACAGAGATTTGTACATAACAGACGTTACAGGGTGGAAATATAAATTACCTTATTTTGATAACAATCAAGCTAATCAAGGTAATAGTTTTTCCGAAAACGGTAAAGTCGGTGGATTAGGTGAATTATTTGGTATTGCACCAGCTGTTGCTGAATTCGGTACAGCAGCTGCTGAAATCGTCTCGTCGATCAATTCACCGACAGAAATTACATATATTGAACGTACTAAATTTTATAATTATCCGACAGAAGGTGAAGATATTAATATAGAATTTCCCTTAATTAATACCGGAGAAGTTACTTATGACGATGTTGTTAGAAATTGGCAATTTTTATTTTTATTAGTTTATCAAAATAGACCGGCAAAAACATCGAGAAACACAGTAGATCAACCTGTAATTTATCAAGCTGAGATACCCGGTATTAAATTTTTTCCATTTTGTTATATGACTTCTATTAATATAGAATTTGTTGGTTCAAGACGTGAGATGTCTCTTAGTATACCATCAGGAATAACATCTAATACAAGTAACGGTACTGCAGGTGATACTGTATCTAATCAAGTACAATTTTCTAATGTTAATGCTATTATTCCAGACGCATATAGGGTTAGATTATCGTTAAAGAGCATGACTGCTAATTCTAGAAACTTTATGCAGCATATGGTATCTACACATAATTTAATTGAAACAGGTACCGTAGGCGGTTAAACACATTATACTTACATTCTTAGAATATAAGAGTAAATATATTATATGGTTACCGGGCAGTACCAAAAACAAATTTCAGCTTTACCTACCTTAAATAGCTATCGGTATGAAAACATTTTAAAGATGTATCAAACCGATAAAGGTAATCAATATTATTATAATTTACTACAATCTATTTTTTTACCAGATAATTTAGACAAACGTGCACTTACTAATATGGTTATTCGTGCAAATCAACCATGGACTACTGTAAGTTTTAACGCATATGGTACTATCGAGCTTTGGTGGTTAATTTTATTAACAAATAAAATTTATAATCCTTTTGAAACACCAAAACCTAATACAGTAATAAAAATTATTAGACCAGAATATATACCAGATATTCTTAAAGAGATATCAGCAAGATTGCAATAGCTATGGAAGACGTCATACAAGATCCATACTCGCATAAAATAAATAACAATTATTACTTTTTTAAAGTAACACTTGTGAGTATTGCTGGTGATCAATCTAGGGCACAGGACATCAAGCCTTCTGCTATTAAATCATTTGTTATTAATGATAATTTTACAAATTTTTATCAAAATGGATATATTGTTATTAATAACTCCTACGATGCTCTAGAGCGCGATACATATCAATATGATGATGTAAACTACTATAATAATGCTGGTAATGTAACTAGTAATCAAGATGCAGGATTTGTATTTCGAGGTGATGCAAGAGATATTTTACATGTAGAAATTATGCCTAGATTAGATGATACAGGTACTGATATCACAGGATCAAAGTTAGCACAGGGATTTTTTAGAATGAGTTATGATTTTGCAATTTATAATTCCGAAGAAATACCAGGTGATTCACCAGAAAGAAAATTTAAAAAATTATATTTTTGGGATTTATATTACCAGTTATTAACCGAAAAAAATACTTTCTTTTCAACAGCATTACTACCCGGTGTTTCTGGAACTACAACAAACCTTGATGATAAAAACCGTGCTGTTAGCACAGGAGTTGCAATTAAAGAATTATTAAAAGCAGCGTTCCCCGACAACGATGGTTACCCTATCTATTTTTCTGAAAATTCTGCAGGTATAAATATTACAAATTATACACAAGATCAAATTGATAATGCTAATATTGATTGGGACATAGGTGGTACGAATATTTTCTTTTCATCACCTGCTAACTATAAGGCAATAGACAGTTTAAATTATCTTCTATCTCGTCATGTATCAAATGCAGCAAGCAATTTTGATCAGTGTTTTTTACGACTTGATAGATATCCTAGACAATTTAAACTGAATAGTCTTGAGCAATATTTTAAACAAGCTTATAATCCTTCAAACGACACTACAGGTAATTATTATCTCGAGACATTAAGATTAGGTGGACTTACTGATGCAGATGGTAAGAGTAAGACGGATAATTATTTTACACCTAAAGATGGTCTATATTTTGAACGCATAGGTACAATAAAGAGTTTCTCTTTTGATAATATGCCCGGTGTCTATTCTCAGCAAAAAATCAATACTCGCGCCGTACACAGCTACGATTATGAAAATAAGCTCTTTAATATTGAATTAGTAAGAAATGGTGTTGAGCAGGCTATGAAGACATTTCAAGCCAATTATGTTAATCAACTCAATAGTGGTGGAGCTGAACCGTCATTTCCTAATTTTGCCCCCGGTCAATTAAGATATAGTAATAAGAATATTCATCATGAATTTTCTGTTGTTAGTCAAGATTCCGATCAACGTCTTGCTTTTGGAAGAAATAAATTTTTATACGCTAGTGTTTTTAGCAATAATTTAATAACATTTAGATTACCTGGATCTACCCATCGTCAGGCAGGGTTTTTTATTGGTATTGATCGTGATGGTGCTATACCGGCTAGTAAATTTGATAATAAATTATTAGGTATATATCTTATTATACAAGCTAATCATATCTTCAGCGGTGGTGAATACTACAATGACCTCCATTGTATTAAAACATATAATTTCAGGCAATTAGATAATACATATAACGATGCAGATAATAAAGGCCTGATCTCTTACGGACCATAAAAAATGCGACAACCCGATACAAACGAAATTACAATAGCACCTAGTCTTACAGATATCGATTTAATCAATCGAATGTCGGGATTAGGTGCTACGGTTACATCTAGTACAAGTGCTGGTGATATATCTACATTATTAGGTAATACGTCTGTACCGCCAATAAGCGGACTCATACCAGGCGGGGATGTAAATGCATTTACAACATTACGTCAAGTTTTTCCTAAAGAGGTTATTTCGGATACTGAAATACAAGCTGCTATTGAATATAGAAATGCTTTTAAACAAGGCGATATAATATTAGCTTATAACAACTTTATTGTCAATTTAAAAGATAGATTTACACATCCCGATTTTTCTATTGAAAATATTTTGTATTGGTTTAACAAATACAAATACAGTCATAAAGAATTTATAAGTTATCTCTCTAATAAGTCATTCAATCAACACACCGTTCTTGTTAATCAATTACCTGGAGCTGCAAAATTTACACAAGATGTCTATAATAACTCTACATATTCAACAGAAGATTATTTTTCCAATATAAGTGATAGTATTGGTACAATTGTTAATACAAAATATATACAACTTGATTCTACACAACCTATTTTTGATATGGGTCAAACTGTCTATGGTGTACCCATTACTTTTTCTGCTTCTCTTGAAAATAAAATAAGTGCTACTACAAGAAACGTTACATATGCGTTGAGTAAAAATACAACTGCTTTAATGAGACGTAATCTTTTAGGTGTCAGTATTACCAACACTATAACAAAATCAAATTATTCAGCTGATGCCAGTACACCTCATGGGTTGAATCTAATCAATGATTTACCTACATTTATTTATTTAAATTCTTCACTACACTCTCTTAAAGAGGCGCTTTTAAAAAACTATAAACAAGCTAAACTAACAGGTATTATAAACTACCTAAATAACATTGGAAACAGCACTGGTATAAATTTAAGAGATATATTCCCTGTTCAAGCTAGTGATCAGGATTTTAACGTTATGTCGCCTGCAGCAGGATCCGCAGCCGCACAGGCTGTTATTGATCAAGAAGTTGCTGATGCTGCAGCTGAACAAGCGCTCTTTGCTCAAGCAGCTTCAATTGATATTAATTCGACAACCGCTCTATCACAAGCTGGTGCAGCAGGCTTAGGTGAATACGACGTCAATGCACCTTCTTCAGCTCAAATTGCAGCTGCTAATAGCGCAGCTCAACAACGTAATGCAGACTTTCTTGCAGCACATCCTGATCTTGCAATTTCTGTTAATCAAAGCGGTGTCATGGATGAAACTTCATTTAAATCATCAGTTGTCACATTCATCCAAGGTGACGGTACAAACCCATCACCACTTCTCAGTATACCTGCTAATGAAGCTAATGCTAAATACGGAATCACAAATCCATCATATCCTAATCAATGGGCTGATTTCTTCTGGAGAACGGCAAATTATGAAAATGATTATAAGGTATATCAAAATGCACAAGGTGTTTATGATGGTTATCTAGCGGATGGCGGTGGTTCATATGGTTGGGGATCTGTTAGCCCTACTCACGCTCGAGCTGCAGGCCTACAAGGTTCAAACCAGGATCTATTTAATCAACTGCAAAATCCTGTTACAAATATGATTGTAACAGTATCAGAAACAGAGCGAGAAATAACAAAAGCTGGCGGTCAGATGGACGGACTGTGGGCAAGGAACGGCGGTCAGTTTGCTGGTCTTACAATGACTAAACTATCAAATGGCGTAGGACCGTCAAGAATAAACAAACAATCATAATCATATGGCTGATAACTTTCCTACAACTTTAGATCCGACATACGGTCAGTTTAAGTATTCCTATGCACCATCTCCTGCTTCTTCTTTATTAACTATACCAACTAATGCACCAGCTAATGTATTTACCAGTACATCCGTTCAATTATCACAAAATCTAATTTCTGGTACAATACCCAATCCATCTAGTCAACCAACAACTGTTGATCAGACAATAGCAACTAACCCCTCGACACAACCGTCACAAACTGGTTCAGATGCCCTACAAGCAAAAGCCACCAGTCCTTATAGTAATAAACAATTTATAGCACCATTTAGATTTGCTATAAACGTAGAAGGTACCATGGTTGTGGTTGATAATTCTGGTAAAAGAATTAATACAAATCCAAAACAACCATATAGAGCAATAGTATCCCTATCAGCAAGTAATTTACCTTCTTCTATTATACATGATCCTTTCTTACTATCCAATCAACATATAACCAAAAGTGTTAACCCGAGAAACGGTGCAAGTATTGTTAATATACCACAAGGAACATTAGGATCCGCTACACAAAGCACTGCAGCTCAAATATTTAACACAGGAGCCGGTGGTATATTTCAAAACACATCTAATCGCTTTTTACAATTTACACAATCCTCTCCGCAATCTCTCCTTCAATCAGGGTCTAATTTACTTAGCAATTTACAGAACACATTAAAGACAACTGGTAATATTCTTACTATTGGAGGTAATACTCTCAATACAGGACAAATTGTTGGCGGTGCGTTAAATATAGCAAATACCATAACAGGTAACCCCGCAGCTGCGATTAATCAACAAGTAACTCAATACATAGCAAAGGTACCAGGACTGACATTAGGTCTTAATGCTTTAGGACAAATACCAGGTGGATCAAGTATAACACAAGCATTGAATAACCCTGTAGGTGCTGCAGGTAGTTTACTTGCCTTTGCTGCATCAAAAGCAGTCGATATTCAAGCCACCCTACCTTCATTAACCGTACAAGCGCAAGGTGAAATAAGCATCGGTGTTCAAGGTGTAACAGGTTTAGCTAATACACTCGGTAATGCTTACGGATTAGCACAAGACATTTTCCACAATGGACCACCTACCAGTATTCAAGGTATATTTGCCCTTGAACAACGTATAAAAGCACTTGTCTGTCAATTTGAAGCCGAACTTCAGTTACTCATAACATTTATAAATCAATTTGATCAATTACAGGCTATATTTAACGGATTCACAGCTACTATTAAAACACTTGATGCTAAAGGTCTACTCAAAAAGCTTAAGAAATTAATTGAAGATGAAATTAAAAATATCTTAAAGCAATTTAATATTCAGGAAATTCTTAGACAGATTAGAGAAGCCCTTATTAAGGCTCTTAATGACTTACTCGCTTTACTTTTTGACTGTAATTACGGTTCTTCAAGCTCCACAGACAGCTCAGGTACAACAGCTACTGCAGGCGGTGCTGGTAAAGATGCAGAATCAACACCTACAAGTCCTGAAACAGCAGCTACATTTGATAGTAGCCTTACAACAGCCAACCCTTATCAGACAGCTTCAACTATAGGAACATACGGTGTAATGAATCAGGAAAACCCGATCGTAATGGATACAAGTTATGTATCTCTTTACAATTCTATGCAGCAATACGGAGGAACACCTACACCACCACCACAACCCACTACCGGGCAATTAACTATAGGAGGAGGCACAGGCGCGTTTAATAATATAACACCACCACAAGTACCTACATCTGTTGTACCTCTTTCACAACCTCAGAACAATACAGGCACTGGAGTAAATACAAGCACTACAATAACATATAATGCAAAGCCATAAAATAACTGTATAGTTAATCTAGTTTTTTATTTTCTATAATTTCTGCCTCTACAGGCTTTGTTCTATCTAATAAGGCTTTAAAAGCTTCCTCTCGGGTTAATAATACTTTAACGTTATTATCAATTTCTTGCATTTGTCGCTTAGCATCTAATTCCATTGTTTTCAATTTTACTGATGTATCGGATTTTTTATTTTGAAGATTAATTTTATTGAGGTTATCTATAGCAGATGATGTTGCGTTAATAAGATCTGCAAAAGCAGATATATCTTCACTATTTGGTGCCGATACAATAAAGTCACGCATATTTTGAACCATTTCTAAAGCATCCTCTACAAGATATCCGCTTTTATGAATTACAAAATCTTCTAAATCTTCTCTCTTAAGAGGCTCTTTCTCTTCTCTAGCTTTTTTTGCAACACCATCTGTATCCTTAAGTTGATCTACCAAAGAACCTACTATATTTTTTATTTCATCTTCCATGAATACTCAAATACTTATGATTGAGTTGATTTCTTTTCAAGAGTTATTATTATAGGTATATGTCAGAAATTGATCCAAATCTCATTTATATGCCAATCTTAAAATTTGAAAAGACACATGATCTTGCTAAGCTACCAACCAAAAACCACGAATCAGATACTGGTTATGATGTATATAGTATCGAAGACAAAATAATTCCTGCTAGAGGTAGTGCTGTTGTAGGTGTAGGTTTAAAGTTTGCTTCTATTCCTGATGGTTATTGGGTTAAGGTTGAAGCACGTAGTGGACTAGGTTTTAAGAGCGGCATTCAACCACATCCTGGTATTATTGATAATGCTTACCGCGGTGATGCAGGTATTAAACTTTACAATTTTACAGATGTTGATTACCAGGTAAAGGTTGGTGATCGTATAGCGCAATTTGCTATTTATATGAATATTCATATGGCAGTTGATTGGGGTAAGGTTGAAACTACAGATAGAGGTGAAAAGGGATTTGGGAGCTCAGGCAAATAATGTCTTACGATTTTCAAAGCCTCTGGGTGGAGCGGTATAGACCTAAAACTTTATCTGATTTTATTTGTACAGAAGAAGTAAAGAATTTTATTATAAGCTTTAAACAGAAAGAAGAAATACCAAATTTACTTTTTATAGGAAACCCGGGTATTGGTAAGTCTTCGCTAGCAAAAATCATTGTTAATGATGTTTTAGGTTGTCAATATCTCTATATTAATGCTTCTGATGAGAACGGTATTGATACAATAAGAACTAAGGTTACTCATTTTGCACAAACTAAAAGTATTGACGGTAAGATTAAAGTAATTATTCTTGATGAGTTCTGTGGGGTCTCGCTCGAAGGTCAGCGCGCTTTGAGAAATACTATGGAGGAATATGCTGGTATTACAAGATTTATTTTAACAGCTAATTACAAATACAAAGTCATACCCGCTATTCAGAGTAGATGTCAAGGTATTGATCTTACACCTCCTCAAGACTTAGTTATAAGAAAGTGTGCAAGTATTCTTAAGCAAGAAAGAGTTGCTGTTGATGATAGTCAAAAAGTATCGTTAGTTAAACTTATAAAGTCGCTTTATCCAGATCTTAGAAAGTGTATTAATGAACTACAGAAGTGTTCTACCTCTGGTAAGCTGGTATTATCTGCTATTGACAACAACGAAGTGCTTTCTTTGATTTATACTGAAGTAAAAAATAAAAATATCGAGGTTATACGTAAGGCTATTATTGAATCTGAACAGACGTTTAATGCTGATTACATCAATCTTCTTAGACAGCTCTTTAACTATATAGATAGTAACGAAACAAATACAGAACTTAAGAAGATGTACTTACTAACAGTAGCTGAATATCTGTATAGAGGTCAGTTTGTCCCTGATCAAGAAATTAATTGCTATGCCTGTCTTTTATCCCTAGCCGATATTAAGCTTTAAGGAAGATAATTTGCTGTATAAGAAGCAGGGTCATTATGACCTTTAGCAGGTGAAGATGGAATCACAACGTTAACATTATTTAATGAACGATCACCAGCTTCCATTTTACCATGCACGTCAGAACGACGTGTACCGGGTTTAGGTGAATAAAAAGGAACTTCTTCACCTTCTTCATCCTTAACCTCTTTAGGTTTGATATTAATTTTTTCTTTTCTTTTAAATTTATCAGGAACAGGTGTAAGATTAGGATAGACATCGATTCTCGCGAGCATATCCGGGTGAACAAGAACACCAGCTTCTTCAAAACGACCTGGAGCAATTTCACGACAAACTTCAATCATAACACCAGCTCCGGTATCATCTGTATTACCAGCACCCATAACAGCAGGGAAGGTATTTGTAATGTTCTTAACCCTCAGTGCACATCCATCATTAATAAGATCTTTAACAAACTTTACAATTTCATCAGACGATTTTTTAATAAAGTCATGCTTTAGGGCATTATCCTTAAATTTAACAATATCGCTAACTTCAAAGCCTCCGCGGTTTGTGCACCTCATCCAGCTTTCATAGAGTTTTAAGAACTTTTTATTCATCGTTAATTATTTATGTCTTTGTCGATTGTTTTCAAAAGACTTTAGAAGTAATAAATACTTATGTGGCAACTATCAAGTTAACTTCGCTCAT
>Ga0114963_10003447_pt1 | contig 10811 bp, 7 predicted proteins | sample C_131016_EF_Meta_FD_87019 | JGI IMG/M metagenome (GOLD analysis project Ga0114963, IMG submission 87019) | Freshwater microbial communities from Lake Croche, Canada to study carbon cycling - C_131016_EF_MetaG | ecosystem: Environmental > Aquatic > Freshwater > Lake | place: Lake Croche, Canada...
CTGACTACGACGAATAATATTAGCTGGTTTGATATCTCTATGAATGGTGTTATTTTGATGTAAAAACTTCAGAATATTCAATAACTCTTTGAGTAAAGAGGTGATCTTTTCTTCATTAAAAACGCCTTGCTTTTTCAGTTCTTGTTCTAGAGTGTCTCCCTCTATATATTGTTGGATGATATAAAACTGTCCCTGTTCTTCAAAATAGGCATAGAGTTGAGGTATTTGGGGATGTTCGCCTAGTTTTTGTAATTGCTTTGCTTCTTGTTCAAATAATTCTTTTGCTTTCTGTAAAGCTTCATTTTCCTGTACATTTGACTCAAACTTTTTAATAACGCAAAATTCATTGAGCCGATCAATATCTTCTGCTAAATATACTTGACCAAAGCCACCTCCTCCTAAGAGTTTTACAGGACGATAGCGATGCCGTAATATTGTAAGAGGGTTACCACATTTTTGACAATATTTATTGTTTTGAGGATTTTCAGGGCTTGAGCAATTAGAATTAAGACAGTAAATCATAGATTGAGCTTATTTTTTGGGTCGTGTAACAAAAAGCTGTGGTAGTAGTGTATAAAGTTCAATAGTAATTTAAAATTATGCTTATGAATCCCATAACATAGTTCCCGTAGGGTTTCCAGACAAATCGCTCAGGGAGCAAAACCCGCAATCAGTTGATTGATTCTAAAAAAATCAATACCTTATTACTGACCTTTGATAACCCGGCAAGCAAAGCACTTGAAGGCTTGTTGACCTGATAGATTATCGTAATATTGATCATCAATCAATAAGTTGGTTGCCTCATAGAAAGGGGTTCCTAGCTCTATCGCCATTTTTTGTTGAGGTCCAAACCAATTGGGAACAAAAATTGTATCTGGGCGAATGTGTTCCCAGAGCAAAGCGGTTCCTATGATTGTTCCTCTCGGACTCTCAACCTTGATCTGATCGCCATTGTTAATTCCTTGTGCCTGAGCTGTCTTCGGATGAATTTGAATTAGGCGTATACCATTCATTTGTTTTTCAGTATAAGTCCACTGGGTAAGCGAATGAAAATGAACTACACTTGAGCGACCTGACATTCCCATTAAAGGATATTGTTGATGAACTGTTCCTGTTGAGGGCTCACCAAGCTTAACTTTATGAGTCAATGCTTGAGGATTAACGGGATTTTGGACAAGTTGTAGCAAGTATGAGATTGAGGGATGCCCTCCTGTGACTTCTGGATGAGTATAAAAGTTGGGCAGTGCTGTATGCCCCGAATTTACTAACCGTTGCTGCATCTCAGGTGTATAAATTTCTATTTTGCCACTCGGAGTCAAAAACCGTTTACCTTTATTCTTCAGAGTTAGTGCTTGGACTGCTTCGTACCAAGAAGGATGATCCAAATAAAGAGTACTAACTCCAGGATGATTAACGTTAGGGCAGGGATAGCGTAAAGGTTCAGTCCGTTGCTCCATCCTTGCTTGTGTCATTCCACCCATACCTGGTGTATTTTCCACAAACGTTGCCCAGAGATTGCGATAGTCTTTCCAGTCGAGAGGAAAATGCTTTGTCCAGTATTCTGATGGATGTTGACGATCAAGTTTGGCTGTAACGTGAGCTAGATCAATCCAGATATGCCAGTCTGGTCTCGATTCTCCCACAGGTGGAACAACCTGTTTTTGCCAACGTATCGCTCTATCATCTCGCCGCATGTAAACGGTTTCCATCTCAAAACCACTCGTTACTGGCAAAATAATATCGGCATAGTAGGCTGACTCTTCCATAAACAAACCTGTATAGACGTAAAAGTCTAATTGGCGATAAGCTGCTTGAACTTTCTGATTGTTAGCAGAAGCTAGTAAGGGGTTGCCTTGCGTCACTACTGCTTTTAATCTATAAGGGTTACCTTTTAGAATCGCCTCAGCAAAGTAATCAGGACCAACGGGTAAAGCTAAATCTTTCTTTGGTACATTAGCTTGGAGTGGAGGTAAATTTAATTCACCAGGCCAAGTGTTATGCATAAAGTTACATCCGCCACCTGGAATACCGATATTACCCGTAATTGCAGCAAGGAAAGTCAAAGTACGATAGGTGTCAAATGCCCCAAGCTGGTGCGAAATTCCTGCATTACAGAAAATAGCAGCAGGTTTGGTTGTGGCATAGCTAATAGCAAGTTGACGGATTTTTTCGACCGGCACGTCAGTCACATTGGCTGCCCATTCAGTTGTGTAGTTTTGAGTGAAAAGATGTTGTTTAAGTTCCTCAAATCCTAACACCCATTTGGACACAAATTCGGCGTCGTAGAGATTATTGCTAATAATATAATACAAGATACCTAACACCATGGCCAAATCAGTATGTGGTTTGGGTGCAAGCCAGACATCTGCCTGTGCGCCTGTGGGGGTCAAACGTGGATCGATGACAATCAACTTTGCTTTGGTTTGAGCACGACTTCTGAGGAGATAAGAGAACGTCACTGGATGAGTTTCAGCTTGGTTGGTTCCCAAAAATAACAAGAGTTTTGCCGAGCCTAAATCTTCTTTTCCTGTTGCCTCATCCACACCATATCCATTAGTAAAATTGCCCATTCCAAATGTCCAAGATAAGGCATCACCTCCAGCATCATTACACACTGGACCTACATCTGTGTCATTAGGACTACCCAAGAGAGTAAAGTATCTTCCGACTAATGAGCCAGTACCACGTGGTAATCTGCCACTGGTTTTGTTGGCAATTGCTCTTGCTTCTCCACCATCACGCAAGGTCAGAAATTTCCTAGCAATTATCTCTAGAGCTTCATCCCAAGAAATGGCTTCAAATTGGGAATCAGGACTTCCTTTGTCACCTGAAATACGTTTCAGAGGACGAGTCAAGCGAAATCGGTTGTATACTAATTGTGTCATCATTGGACCTTTAACACACAAGCCTCCTGCTTGTACAGGATCATCTGGCTCACCTAAGACGTTAATAATACGTCCATCTTTGACATACACTTTTAAGCGACACAGACTATTACAAAACTGACAAGCACTATCGATGATTTGATCGGGTTGCAGAGCACCTGATTGCTGGGTAAAGTCAAACTCTGAGGCTTTAGAAGAGTTCCCAGGAGCACAATTCTTGTTAGCAATCTCTAGATCTTGCTTTTTCAATGAGTCTGTGGAGGCAGCCTGTAAATTATCTTGTTTTTTTAATAAGTCTGTCCCTGTTACAGATGCTGCGCTGATTGCAACTCCTTTAAGGAAATTTCGACGCGAGGTGCTTTTTGTTTTTTTATGAGATGACATAGCTAATGTTCACTAATCATTAAGTAAAGTTGGATAATTAAACAAAATCCGCTGTGTTGCCAAAAGAAGGAACAGTAGTTATTTTAGACTATGCGCTTATTCAGCAATACTATCTTTAGTTGGTAAATAACGCTTGTCGATTAATTGCTCCACAGAACTATTTTACTGTATAATCTACCCTATCTCCCTCGAAAAAATCGCTCTCGAATTTGAAGATGAAGAAATTACCTGTTGCTGAATCATTATGTATCTTTTAAAATTAAAGCCACCAAGAAATTTTATTTATTCAGCAGACCCTATTTATAAATTATATTGAAGTTATTCTTAATTTTGGCTTTGAATTTATCTCTACTTATTGTACCAGTAAAACAACTAAAAAATTCTTATGACCTATCTCGAAACAACTGCTCAATTCTATAGCGAAGTTGCCCAAAGCCCAGAAGTTGGTCTATGTTGTGTACAAAGCAGCTCCCTACAACTACCTGAACTGAAAATTCCTCTTGAGATGCAAGAGATGAACTATGGTTGTGGAACTACAGTACGGATGAAGGAGCTAGCTAATGCTCCGACTGTTCTTTATGTAGGAGTTGGCGGTGGACTCGAAGCCTTAGAATTTGCTTATTTTTCTCGTCGTTGTGGGGCAGTGATTGCCGTTGAGCCTGTAATAGCAATGCGTGAAGCTGCTGCTCGTAATTTAAAACTTGCTGCTTTAGAGAATCCTTGGTTTGACCCTGATTTTGTTGAGATTCGGGATGGGGATGCTTTTGTTCTTCCTGTTGCTGATGCCTCCGTCGATGTAGTAGCTCAAAATTGTCTGTTTAATATTTTTAAACCGGATGATTTGTCTCGTGCTTTAAAAGAAGCTTTTCGAGTTTTAAAGCCAAATGGATGTTTACTAATGAGCGACCCTATTGCTACCTCGGCAATTCCCGAACATCTGCAACAAGATGAAAGACTGCGGGCAATGTGTTTATCAGGAGCTCTCACCTATGAGCAATATATTGAACATCTGGTAAATGTTGGATTTGGTCAGATAGAAATTCGAGCACGTCGTCCTTATCGTCTTTTAGATCGTCAAAGCTATCGGTTAACAGAGCATTTGCTCTTAGAAAGTCTCGATACAGTTTCGTATAAAGTCTCTATTCCGGAAGATGGCCCTTGTATTTTTACTGGAAAAACGGCTATTTATGCTGGAACAGAACCTATTTTTGATGACCAAGCGGGACACAAATTACCACGAGGCATTCCTACTTCTGTATGTGATAAAACTGCTGCCAAACTTGCATTATCATTTCCTGAAGATCTCCTGATTACCGAATCAACTTGGCACTATGATGGTGGAGGTTGTTGTTAATTTTTTGCGTTTTAAATTATTAAAAGATTGATAATGATTCAGCCACAAGTAATTCCTTCATCTTCAAATTTAGTGAGCACCCCTTTTGCTCAAAAACTGGATTTATCCCTAACTAAGCAAGCCATCACAATCTTACAAATTAATCTGGGGAAACGCTGCAATCTAACTTGTACTCATTGCCATGTAGAAGCTGGTCCCAAACGAACCGAGGAACTTTCATCAGAAGTTTGTAATCAACTGATTGAACTGATCGAAAAATTTCCTCAAATTCAGATCGTTGATCTCACTGGTGGTGCAACCGAGATGCTCTATGGTTTTAAACCGATTGTAGAAGCAGCAAGATCCAAAGGAAAACAAGTTATAGTGCGTTCTAACCTAACTATTTATTATGAAAAAGGATTTAGCGATATTCCAGAATACTGTGCTAAACATCAACTAAGAATTGTGGCTTCTCTTCCTTGCTATCTCGCCGATAATGTTGATAAAATGCGCGGTAAAGGGGTTTATAATTCATCTATAAAGGCTCTACAATGCTTGAACAGCCTTGGCTATGGTCAAGACCCAAATTTAATTCTAGATTTCGTCTATAATCCGCCAATTCCTACTTTAAATAATTTTGCTCTAACGCCCAATCAGGCAATATTAGAACGAGATTATAAGCTTTTTTTGGGTGAACATTTTAATATTTCATTCAATAATCTGTTCGTCATTACTAATTTACCTATTGGTAGGACAAAGTTTCATTTAGAACATCAACAACTGTACAAACCTTATTTACATTTCTTAGAATCTAATTTTAATCCCGGTACTGTCGAATATTTAATGTGTCGTAATCAACTTTCGATTGACTATCAGGGCAATGTTTACGATTGTGACTTTAATCAGATGGAAAACCTGCCCGCTAAAACTCGCCATGGAGAGATAATAACTATTACCAAGTTACTAGAAGCTGGAACTTTAGACCTAATTGACCAAGTAGAAACTGCTTCCTATTGCTATGGTTGTACGGCAGGATGTGGTTCTAGCTGTGGTGGTGCTCTGATAAGCAAGGAAATTTAAAGGTGTGAGTACTAAAAAACTGGTTAAAAAAACCTTGATTGTCTTCACCCGTTATCCAGAAGCAGGAAAGGTTAAAACCCGCTTAATACCAGCAGTCGGAGCAGTCGAAGCAGCGAATCTTCATTCTCAGATGACTGAGTATACCCTAAGTCAGGTCAGAAAACTCTGCGACCGTGAGCCAATTTCTATTGAAGTACATTTTGATGGTAGTAAAGTACATCAGGCAATACAAGAATGGCTAGGATCAGATCTAATTTACAAGCCTCAAAGTAGCGGGGATCTGGGTTCTCGGATTGTACATTCCCTCTGTGGAGCTTTTGAAGATGGTGTTGCTCATGTGGTTATTATTGGTACTGATTGCCCTGGATTAAATCCTGAGTTAATGAAACAAGCATTTCATTCTTTACTTTCTTGTGATCTTGTTATTGGTCCAGCAATTGATGGCGGCTATTATCTAATTGGTTTACGTCAATTTATCCCAAAATTATTTTACGGCATTAGCTGGGGAACGGCTGAAGTCTTAAAACAGACTATTGAAATTGCCAAAAGGCTTGAGTTATCAGTTGCTTATCTTCCCTCGTTAGCTGATGTTGACCGTCCAGAGGATTTGTCTGTTTGGGAGGAGATTCAGCAAGCATCAGGAAATAGTAACCAGATCTTAACAGGCGAAAACCTTTCCAGTAAAGAACTCAGCAGTCACAATAGCAATACTAAAAATATTTCTATTATTATCCCTGTCCTCAATGAGATAGCAACGATCAAAAACACTCTAGATAGTATTAATAGTATTATTAATGTAGAGGTGATAGTAGTTGATGGTGGCTCTACAGATGGAACATTAGATTTAATTAAATCATTAGGGATTACAGTTTTGTCAGCACCTAGGGGTCGTGCTAATCAAATGAATGCTGGTGCTTTAGTGGCAAGAGGCGAAATTTTGTTGTTTCTCCATGCAGATACTCTCTTACCGCCTGGGTTCGACAAGATGATTCATACTGCCCTACAAGCATCCATTGTCGCAGGTGCATTTAACTTACAAATTGAGGGAAATTTGAAAAGTTTTCGCTTAATCGAACGGTGTGTAAATTGGCGCTCACGCTTTTGGCAAATGCCTTATGGCGATCAAGCCATCTTTCTCAAAGCAAAAACATTCCATCAGATCGGGGGCTTTGCGGAGTTACCGATTATGGAAGATTTTGAACTCGTGTGTCGGTTAAAACGCTTAGGACATATTACTATTATCCCTATCCCTGTAATCACGTCAGCACGTCGATGGTTGAAAAAAGGAATTTTCCAAACCACACTGATTAATCAAATGATGATCGTTGGTTACTTATTAGGGGTTTCGCCTAAAAAATTAGTTGAATTGTATCGTCTTTAGTTAAACAAAGTAAACTAAAAAAACTCATGACTTCCTTACTAAAAAGCAGATTCGGAACTATTATAAAGTTAATTCTTATTTGTAGTTTTATTGCCGTTATAGTTGTCGTAACAAAAAATAACAATTTTCAGGAAAAGTTACATACAGTTTTAATGGGAGTTAAAAACCTCGGTTGGTTAGCGCCTGTAGTTTATATTGTCATCTATAACATAGCTACATTACTATTTATACCAGGTTCTATCTTGACGATGACAGCAGGATTTCTATTCGGATTGTTTTGGGGCTCAGTCTATGTTTTAATTGGGGCAATGCTTGGTGCAATCTTGGCCTTTCTGGTAGGTCGCTATCTGTCACGAGATTGGGTTTGTCGTCAGATGGAAAGTCATCCTAAATTTCAAGCTATTGATGAAGCAGTAAAAAAAGAAGGTTGGAAGATTGTTTTGTTAACTCGTCTTTCTCCGCTCTTTCCCTTTAACCTTCTCAATTATGCCTTTGGTGTCACCCAAGTTTCTCTGCGAGATTATGTTTTAGGATCTTTAGGCATGATTCCTGCTACTGTTGCCTATGTTTATATTGGTTCATTAGGAACGAATTTAACAACAGTTTCTATGTCTAATCAACCCCTAACTCGAGAAACTCAACTTGTGCAGTGGTTCCTCCAAGGCGTTGGAGTGCTCTCTACTATCGCAGTAACATTCTATACAGCACGTCTGGCCAACAAAGCCCTTAAAAAACATCTAGTGTCGGTAGAGGTAAATCAATAGACCCATCTTTAATTTGACTAATTTTTAGCTTAAGGAGTTAAATGATGTCAGACTCAGTCATTAAGAGAATAGAGATTGTACCAATAGATGAATATAATCAAAAATTGGTTTCCTATGTTCATCCCGCCGATTGGGTCAATACTCAACCCAAAGATTATTATGATCTAGTGGTGATTGGAGCAGGTACGGCTGGATTAGTAACTGCGGCAGGTGCAGCAGGTTTGGATATTGGATTAAAAGTTGCCTTAGTTGAAAAGCATCTTATGGGAGGGGATTGTTTAAATTTTGGTTGTGTTCCCTCCAAGTGCATTATTCGCTCTTCCCGTATTGTTGGGGAAGTTTGGAAGGCAAAAACCTTGGGGATTAATATTTCTGAAGAGATTGAAGCGGATGTTCCCTCAGTGATGGAACGGATGCGGAAGGTTCGCTCCGAAATTAGCTATCATGATTCGGTGCAACGGCTTCAAAAACTCGGTATAGATGTTTTTTTAGGAGAAGCTCGCTTTTTAGAGAATAACGAGATTAAGGTCGAGGAAAAGACACTCAAGTACAAAAAAGCTGTAATTGCCACGGGAGCTAGAGCCATGCGACCTTCAATTCCAGGAATCGAAGAAGTGGGCTTTCTCACAAATGAAACGATTTTTTCTCTCACCCAACTACCTCAACGCTTTGCCATCATCGGAGGTGGTCCGATTGGGTGCGAACTAGCTCAAGCTTTTCACCGCTTAGGCTCTCAGGTAATTATATTTCACAATCATTCCCATCTCTTGAATAAAGAAGACATTGAGGCTGCTGAAATTATCCAAAATACTTTTATCAAAGAAGGAATCCAGTTAGTCCTCGATTCCAAAATCCAGCAGATAGAAAAGACCCATGACGGTAAGGTGATTCACTATACCAGCAATAATAGTAATATAAAATCTGTTATCGTCGATGAGATTTTAGTAGGAGTGGGGCGAACGCCAAATATAGAAGGTCTAAATTTAGAAGCAGTAGGGGTGGAATACGATGTAGGTAAAGGGGTCATCGTCAATGATTACCTCCAAACAGCGAACCCGAAAATTTATGCAGCGGGTGACATTTGTATGAATTGGAAGTTTACCCATGCCGCCGATGCCGCCGCCCGAATTGTTATTAAAAATACCCTTTTTTCTCCCTTTGGTTTAGGACGCTATAAACTGAGTAACTTAGTGATGCCTTGGGTAACTTATACAGATCCAGAAATTGCCCATGTGGGACTTTACGAACAAGAAGCTCAAGCCAAGGGGCTCAGCATTCGTACCATTAAAATTTCCTTGGCTAGTGTAGATCGGGCAATCACTGACGGAGAAACCGAAGGTTTTATCAAAATTATGCACAAAAAAGGTTCGGATGAAATTCTAGGAGCAACCATTGTGGCTCGTCATGCTGGAGAGATGATTTCTGAGGTGACCACGGCAATCATCGGTAAAATAGGTCTTAGTAAACTTTCAAGCGTAATTCATCCCTATCCGACTCAAGCTGAGGGAATAAAAAAAGCTGCTGATACTTACCGCAAGACTCTTTTAACAAGGAATACCAAATATTTCTTAGGATTACTGAGCAAATTTTCCTAATACTCACAGCATTATTCACTTGTTATTAAAGTTCATCCTGGCAGACAATTAAAATTGGCATACTTTTTGTCATTAGATATGAAAAATCTTGTTTTGATCGGAGGTGGCCACAGTCATGCGATAACCCTACGTCTATTAGGTTTACATCCCCTGTCTTGTGTTTGTCTAACCTTGATTACGGATGTTGTGGCTGCTCCCTATTCTGGAATGTTACCTGGTCATATCGCAGGGTTTTATACTTTTGATGAGTGCCATATTAATCTAGCTGATTTAGCCCAATTTGCCCAAGCACATCTGATTGTAGACCAAGTAATCGGATTAGATTTGCCGAAAAAGCAGGTTTTGTGTAAAAATCATTCCCCAATTGCCTTTGATTGGCTATCTATTAACATTGGTAGTAAACCAGATCAGACAACAATTTTCAGTGGTTCAGAATATGTGATTCCTGCCAAACCTGTGCCACAATTTTTAGCTTGTTGGAATCAATTTGTAGACTCATTACAAAGTGCTCAGAGAGTCTTTTGTGATCGTCCATTTCGGTTAGGTATTATTGGAGGAGGGGCAGGTGGAGTGGAATTAGCTCTTACTATGCAAGCAAAACTGCATCAATTGTTTAGCGCCAGAGGCTTATCACCTTCCCATATAGAGATCCATCTTTTTCACCGCCAACTCAACTTACTAACAGGATCTCCAACTTCTATAGGGCTGTGCTTTCGTCAACTACTTATTAGACGTGGTATTAATCTCCATTTAGGTGAAACTGTGCAGGAGATCACCCTCTTTTCTCATCATGATTCTAATTTATTGGAAAAGCTTATTCGTTGTGAATCTGGATTGACTGCCATCTGTAATTTGATTTTTTTGGTTACCAATGCTTCTGCCCCCCCTTGGTTAAGAGAATCTGGATTAAATACAGATGAGCGAGGATTCATCTTAGTTGATAACACTTTGCAGTCAGTTTCTCACCCTGGTATCTTTGCTACAGGAGATATTGCTGAGATAGTCAATTACTCGCGTCCAAAGGCAGGTGTTTTTGCCGTGCGACAGGGAAAACCCCTATTTGAAAATCTAAGGCTGATTGCTTCGGGAAAAACTCCTCGTCCATTTTATCCACAAAAATTTTATCTGGCTTTAATTGGTACTGGAAAATTACAAGCTGTTGCAGCTTGGGGAATATACTGTATAGGTCCATCCTCTCTATTGTGGTACTGGAAAAACTGGATTGATCGTCAGTTTATGAAACAGTTTGCCAAGTTGGAGTAGAAACAATACCGTTCGGTTAAGTTTTAAGCGGTGCTGTGAATAGCGAAAGTTCGTGTTTCAACATTAGAGCTACTTCCTCTATGCTTTCGCTTTCTGGCAGGAAATTTCGCCCTAGTTTTCTTGACA
>Ga0114963_10003449_pt1 | contig 10807 bp, 9 predicted proteins | sample C_131016_EF_Meta_FD_87019 | JGI IMG/M metagenome (GOLD analysis project Ga0114963, IMG submission 87019) | Freshwater microbial communities from Lake Croche, Canada to study carbon cycling - C_131016_EF_MetaG | ecosystem: Environmental > Aquatic > Freshwater > Lake | place: Lake Croche, Canada...
GAGTAATATCCCGGAGAAACTTGGGTACAAGTCCCAGTATCCATCGTTGTGCCAATAAAAGTATAAGAGCAGTAGTATCCGGGATTGTTAACACAGTAAAGCATGCCAGCAGATGACGAAGACACTGCGGGACAAGCCAAACAAGCCTTATAACCGGGAGTGGCTGCATAAGTCCCACTTGCACAAGGGGTTTGGGCACTTGCTCCAGAACATTGTCCACCAGGACCACATGCATAGTTGCCGGGTGAAGCAAGAACCGGAGCTTGAGTGGGGTCAGAAACATAGTATCCACCCGCAGCGAGTCTACATTTTGTCGCGCTTGTGGTATTAGCATATGTTCCTGGTGTACATGCAATTTCGTTGTATCCATCACACCAATTCCCCACATGACATGGATATGCTGTTTGACAAAATTGATCTGTGTAATTTCCAAAAGTCCCCACTCCTTTTGCATTGGGGCCACAAGTTGCGTTTGCGAATCCTGATACCCCCCAAAATGCCAAAAGCAACACCAATCTCGTAATCAATCGGATGCGTGTATTCAATTTTGTTGCTCCTAGAAGTTTAGGGTTCGAGTGCTAGTGATAATTGTTACTTGATGAGGAATTGTTGATGCTTGACGGGGAGATGAAAAGAAATATCAAAGACTTACAACTCTAAAAGAATACTAAATGCGTAAACATATAAGGTCAATCAATCTTGCACAAATCAATTCTTGACCCTGTTCAGGATCGTCTATCGGTTCGATACTTGGTGGGCAATAACATCGGTTAATTTGGTAGGTACCGCAATGTCGGATAGCATCAGTTCAAGTCGCGGTTTGAACATGGACATATCTAATCGCCACCTGGTTAACGTATACCTAACGGTCCAACTACTCTAAGTATCTACTTCAATCTTTGCTGAATGTGGTGGTTCCGCTGTTCAAGTATCCCCAAACACCTATGGTGCAATTCAAGAAAAAGTTAAAAATATCTGGTGCAAAAAAATAATGGATTTACTTCAACATTGGACCGGATGTTTTTCAAGGCTGCGACATCACTACTCATCAAGTCAATCTTCAACCCAAAACTCGTCTAGTCAGCAGCAGAATAATGGCGGAGTATCTGTTTCAGGTTCGCATGTTTAAGGGTATCGAAATACTGGGGAACCGCGGGCATCTAGTTGCAGTTCAGTACACTGCAACTAGATGCCCACTTTAGACGGCGATCCTGAGCAACGGGAAGGATGATGGTTGGCTACATGGCGAGAACATCACAATCCTGCCCTCTTCGCCATTTAGGGGGCTATGAATCAATGTGTTCCTTTTAATTCTCTTTAGCATTTTTTCCAGCATTGCAATAGGAAGCATCAGGCGACCCAGCTGGCGATTTTAGTCCTGCAGGACAAGGGGTCTGACTTGTTGATCCTGCCGAAGCGTAATAGTTTGCTTGAGCTTGAACACAAGTAATCGTTGTCCCGTTCAAAACACAATAATATCCAGGAGCCGATTGCATTCCGCCTCTTGGAGTAATTAAAGTAAACGTATCGGCTAATGCAACTCCACTAAGAGCAGTTGCTATGAATGCGATTAAAAACTTTTTCATCGTATTTTCCTTACAGTGCGAGTTGAACAAAAGGTTAGGTAATAAGAGCGCGGGGGGAAGGGATGAACGACTCAGTCAAGATGATCTTAGACATTCGTTCTTGAAATACTAAATGGGCAAATAGGTCAGGTCAATGAGTATTGTCCTGGAGACTACGAGTTCAGTCTTCAATATCAAACCGCCCTCCAAGATGATCGGCTTGAACAAGAAGCCTTTTCAATCAAGCTGTGTAGCCTGAAAATATCTCGCTTAAATCCTCAAGATCATCCTCTATGAGGTATGGCATTGCTGAGGCAAAACAATCCAAGAGAATCACTGCGTTCGCGCTAGAGTCATTCGGTGCAGCTTGGCGTAAACGTGCCCCCAACCCCTGATTCACCTTTCTCAAACTTTGGTAATGTGTTCGTAATTCAGTCATTAAGTGATCAGGCTGTTTACCCGATTTGCCCACAAAGAATTGCGCGAGAAGATACATCGAAACTACGCGATAGCTTGTCTCAATCTCAGTGGCCATCGGGAGATGAAAGCGGGCCATCGGTCTTAAAAAAGCAGTCTCAGGACACCCCGAACTGGCAAGAAGTAAACCCAGCAAGGACATTAATCCGCGCTGAGCCGTCGTTTTAGAACTTGTCGTGCGTTCTTCTGTGATGACTTTGAGTTCAATATCTGTAAAAGAGCTCATGTTGGCACACCACGCAATCACGTTCACTAAACTGACTGCAGCGGGACAACTTTTATGTTCATCTAAACTGAGAGGACAGTGAACACATTTCTCAACGCCCAAGTCTGTCCATGCCGGAAGACGTTCGGAAGGCTGATTGATGGGAAGCATGCGTTCAGCATCAAACTCTAAAGGGAATTTAGCCTCTCCACCCTCTTGAGAAATGAACTGATATTCAATCTTAAATACCGACATACGCTTAACCCCTAAAAACCATTCATTTTGGAACTATGTCATACCTCTATGAACTTGAGCACCAGGGAAACGCCAACTTTTTAAGGGGATGGATCTGTTTCCGTTGTTGCAGGTTTGAGATCGCCCTCTGTGATCATGAATAGCTCGTTATGAGAATCATGAGTAGTCTTATTGTCATGATTAGGGTCGTCTACCGAAGCGTTTTCGCCTTCCATTTCATCTGCGTCTTCAGGTGCTAACTGCGCCTCTAACTGTCTTGTTTTAGCAGTTAAGGTTGCTAATTCAACATTATTTTGGCGCAAACGTTTTTCTAATATACGAGCAATATTGAGATACAAGTCCTTAACCAAACCAGGAAACATATTCAATTTAAAAACATACACCTTAAAAACAAGGCAATCCGACATTGCAATGACTCGCGCAGAGCGCTTACTCGGATTGATGATATTCATTTCCCCGATACAATCACCGCTGCCTAAAGTGGCAATGTGATAAAACTCCTTGTTTAAGCTTTTCTCAACGGACGCCTCACCTTTTAATAAGATATAAAAAGAATCAGGTTCGGCCCCCTCATCAAAAAACATGTCGTCTTTTGCAATATGCAGCAACGACCCACATTTAATTAAGTCCTCAATGATACCTATACCAATTCCTTGGAAAAGAGGAATACGTGGGGCAACCTTCACAAGGAGCTCTGTTGGCTTTGTCATACTGAGAAATGAATGACTGATATTATTAAATAAACCATTTCAGTTTATTATGCAGATTAACAACCCCACCAACAATCACTAAGCTTGGGGACTTCATCTCAGCCATCACTGCTTGGGCCGCCAAAGAGCTTAAGGTACCCGTCAGCACGCGCTGACCAGGCAATGTTCCCTGCTCTATAAGCGCTGCAGGCGTTATGGCAGGTAACCCATGCGCGACTAATTGCGTGCAGATGGTAGCTAAGCCTTCCAATCCCATGTACACCACAATAGTTTGATTCGGTCTCGCTAACATTGGCCAGTCCAATTCAACACTTTGATCTTTAAGGTGACCCGCAACAAACACGCAAGATTGTGCGTAATCTCGGTGGGTAAGAGGAATACCTGCATACGCAGCTACGCCCGAGGCAGCGGTGACTCCGGGAACAACTTGAAAAGGAATACCATGTTCAGCAAGCGTCTCGATTTCTTCGCCACCTCGTCCAAAGATAAAAGGATCTCCTCCTTTTAATCGCACCACGCGCTTACCTTCTAGCGCCAAGCGAACTAACAGTGCATTAATCTGCTCTTGAGGAAGGGTATGGCGACTGCGTTGCTTTCCAACGAATATGGTTTCAATATCATCAGGAATGAGCGCCATCACCGCTTTTGAAACCAGATTATCAAAAAGCACCACGTTGGCTTGATGCAGAAGTTGGTAAGCTCGAAGGGTCAGTAGATCAGCGTCACCAGGCCCTGCCCCAATAAGAAAGACTTCGCCTCTATTTTTCTGCGAGCCTGCTTTATTCTCCTCATGAGCCATATCATTCCTTAATTGCCTTCAGTTCAAACCTTATTTTGATTTAAGGAAGGTATCAGGGATTAAGCTTGGGCTCTAGTCTAAAGCCCAAAAGACAGATCGAAGCTCAATACTTTTGAAATATGCTTCAGATAAAATAATAAGGTATGAGTCTACAAACCACAGACAATCTTCAATCTGAAGAAAATCTCAACAAGTATTTGAAGGGTATTTCTATTCCTTCTCGACCTGAAGCAGTGGATGAACTGCGTCGAGAAATGAGAAAACCTTTTCCTGACCTGCGTGTGATTTCGAACACAATTGGGAAAGACATAGCCCTTTCTGCAGGCGTTCTCAAAACGGTAAACTCCCCTTTTTATGGTCTCTCCACCAAACTCAGTTCAGTAGAGCAAGCCGTGAATTTTATGGGACTAGAGACGGTATCTAAAATTGTTACAGGCTTGTTATTACGGAACATTTTCCCGAACAACAATCTGTTCATGGAACGCTTCTGGTATAGCGCCGATCAAACCGCCCGAATCAGTGCCTACATAGCGAACACCCTGCATTTGATTGCGCCCGGAGATGCCCAGACCTTTGTTTTGTTTCAGAATATTGGTGTACCTCTGCTCATGCAGAAATTTGGAAACTACGAGCAACTTGAATCTGAAGCTGCCGCTGAAGATTTATCTATTATTGATTGCGAAAATCAAGTCTATTCTTCTAATCACGCATCGCTGGGATACATTATTGCTAAAGGATGGTTCCTGCCTCCCGAATTGTGTGTGGCAATTTTACGCCACCATGATCACGCGGTCTTTGATCCCTTAGATCCTATTTCCCCGGTGGCACGTTCTTTAATTGCCATTGGTGCAATGGCAGATCGAATGAATCGTGAACTGTTAGGGCTGACCGAAACAGTGGAATGGAGGCAGATGGCCAGTCACGTTAGATTGCATCTGGGTGTGACAGAACAAGACTACCGAGAAATGAAAAGCAATATCATTATCATGATGGAAGAATAAGACTCCTTGCTCACGCAGATACCGGATAGCAATACCGCTTAAATCCTTTTAAGTCCCGCGACGGAACAGCCCTCTTAATCCTGTTCGTAAGCCCATCATCAAAAGAAATACCCCAAAGAAAAGCAAATGAATGGGCCATATACCCACGATTGGATTTACACGGCCTGTTACTGTCCAAGATTGGGCAATGCTCATGAAGTTGTAGTAAATCATGTAGCACAAGATCGCAATGATCAAATTTGCGCTGCGCGCCGATCGGGTATTGACATAGGACAAGGGAATTGCGATCAAGGAAAGTATGAACAAACTGACGGGTAAGCCGATACGCCAGTGCAATTCGGCAATGTTTTCCGGGGTTGGGTTTTGCAAAATTTCGATGACGCTCTTGCCTTTGCTACTCGAATCACTATATTTTGCAGCGCGCTGCTCAATGCGAAGCTCAGCTCGGGAGAAATTCGTGTAATTGTAGTCCGGTGTTCCTGGAGTTCCCTCATATCGCCGTCCATCTATCAGCACCATAAAACGATCACCGCTCGGGGTATAGCGAACAAAACCTTTAGCAGCCACCGTCACGCCGAGTTTCCCGCTTTGCACGGACTGTACAAAAACATTAGATACCTGGGTCTCTCCGTCTGAGAGGGAGTCCACAAAAAAAACCTGATCGGAGTTTTTAGATTCACGAAACACGCCCGGGGCCACCAGAGAAACATCATCCCGGCTATCCAGTCGATTTTGATACACCGATCGCTGCTGAAGTGCCCAAGGAGAAATGATCAAACTCATTAAAGCAACAAGCATGGAGAGCGGAGCCGCAAAAGTCAGCACAGGCCTAATAAAGCGGGTAATACTGACACCCGAGGCAAACCAAACCACCATTTCTGACTCACGCCAACACCGAGAAAGCGTCAGCAACAAAGAAATGAATACCGAGGCACTTAAGACTACAGGCAGGTAATTCAAGGCGCCAAAACCCAACATGGCAAGTACCGCATCCGCTGCCAATACGCCTCCTGCGGCCAAACCCAAGAGTTTTACTGCTGAAACCGTGAGGAGAATACCCATCAAAGCAAGCGCCACAGAAAAACCTGTTTGGCTGAACTCACGGACTAAGCTGCGGGAAAAGATCACTGAATAAAGCTTATCGTTTTGACTTTTAGTGCGCCCCAAAAGGATAATCAGGGATTAGGTCGTTGACGCATCGCCGCTCACAACAGCATCGATGTAGTCAGACCCCCTCGCAGCAAAAATCGAGTTGTAGTTAAGGAGAATCAGGTGGAATTTAGCACAAAAGCACTGCCCCCCGAGAAAGACAAAACAGATTGCCTCGTTGTAGGTGTGTACGAAGGCAAAAAGCTCTCCCCGGCCGCCAAGTCAGTGGATGATCTCACCAGCAAGGCAATCACTGCTGTTTTACGCTCGGGTGACATCACCGGCAAGACAGGCTCCTGCCTGATGCTGCGAAAATTAGAGGGCATCGCCGCTCAGCGTGTTCTTTTGGTTGGCTTAGGCAAACCAGAAGAGGCCTCACTAAAGTCTTATCGCGAGGTCTTAACTTCTGCCTTTAAGGCGATTGCTGCAACGCAGAGCGCAAGCGCCACTGTACATCTCACCAGCGATCTTTATGCAGGTCTAGATGGCGAGTCTTTGCTTGAGCACGCCGTCGTCATTGCAGAAGAAATCAGCTATAAACCTCCCCGCCCAGGCATGAAAGTCAGCAAAGAAGAAGGTGTCACGCTGAGTAAGGTTACCTTTGCACCTCCCGCTGAAACAGATGCTAAATCACTGACGCACGGTTTGTTACGCGGGACAGCCATTGCGCACGGACAAAACCTGGCCCGGGACCTGGGCAATCTTCCCCCCAATATTTGTACCCCCACATACTTAGCGCAAGCTGCCAAAACGTTGGGCCGCAGCCACAAGCTCAAAGTGACAGTATTAGAAGAAGCACAAATGCGCAAACTAGGCATGAATACTTTATTGGCAGTCAGCCAAGGCAGCCGCGAGGCCCCAAAGTTCATCGTGCTGGAATACAACGGCGGTGGCAAAAAGAAGCCTATTGCTTTGGTTGGCAAAGGAATTACCTTTGATACTGGCGGAATCTCGATAAAGTCTGCATCTGAAATGGATGAGATGAAATACGATATGTGCGGTGCGGCTAGTGTGCTGGGTACATTGCAAACAGTAGCGGAATTGAAATTACCGTTAAACGTGGTTGGCGTTATTCCATCTTGCGAGAATATGCCGGATGGTCAAGCCACACGACCCGGAGATATTGTGACTTCCATGTCAGGCAAAACCGTTGAGATTTTGAATACGGATGCCGAAGGTCGTCTCATTTTATGTGATGCCTTGACCTATACTGAACGCTTTAAGCCAGATGCAGTAGTCGATATCGCTACCCTCACGGGCGCCTGTGTAGTGGCTTTAGGGAGTGTGGCTTCTGGCCTATTTTCCAACCAAGATAGCCTAGCCGATGAACTTCTAGAGGCCGGCGTCAGTGCGCATGACCGCGCTTGGCACATGCCCATTTGGGATGACTATCAGCCTATGCTTAAAACCAATTTTGCTGATGTTCAAAATATTGGCGGCCGTATGGCAGGTGCAATTACTGCAGCCTGTTTCTTGGCACGCTTCGCTGAGTCCTACCATTGGGCTCACTTGGATATCGCGGGCACTGCCTGGAAGGGGGGCGGAGATAAAGGCGCCACAGGTCGTCCTGTTGGCTTGCTTACGCACTTCTTGATGGGACGTGCTGCGAAGTGATTGCAATCTGTAAAAAGGGACTCAGCATGGGAGCCATACGCTTAGAAAGTGTGGTCCTACAACTCCTGTGACTGAGATAGATTTTTACACTCAGGTTGAAGACAGACTGCAGGTCACTTGTCAGTTAATCCATAAAGCGCGCGCTAAAAACTTGCGCGTGCTGGTTCTGCTGGCAAATGAATCCGCTTTGAAGAAATTAGATGAGCGGCTGTGGACCTTTCAACCACAGTCGTTTATCCCTCATTGCCGTGCTGACGATCCTCTCGCCTCTGAAACACCTGTGATATTGATGAGCGATCCCAACACCACTGTCCCACATGATGAGTTAATGATTAATTTGCAATCAGAACCACCGGCGCAATTCTCCCGCTTCTCCCGTCTCATTGAAATTGTAAGTACTGCCGATGCCGACAAAGCCAAGGCGCGAGAACGATTTCGTTTTTATCGTGACAGAGGCTACGTGTTACGCACCCATGATTTAAGTCAAACCACTCAAAACAAAGGACCTGCATCGTGAGCCAACAACTGCATTCAGATGCGCTTCTGGAACATATGGAAAGTCTGCTCAGAGCATGGCGCCCGATTGTTCCTGCAGGGGACACTCCAGCAGAAATACCGGAACTCACTGACGCACTTCAAAACTCTGAAGACACTCATTTTGCTTCTGTTGCTCCTATTCCAGCGGGCGTTTCACGTGAGGTCCTGCAAGCGCAATTAGCAGTAGCAGCAGAACAAGTGATGCGAGATCTATATCGAACGCTCTCCTCGGACTTAAATGATCGTATTAGTGCCCGTGTGAATAAAGCCGTGAAACATGCAGTCGAGCAAACGCTTTCCGAAACCGTTGTTGGTCTTCGGCGCTCCATCTTAGTCAGCGTAGCTGAAGCCTTAACTGAAAGTATCGAACACATTGGTGATGCCGAAACAACTCAGCCCGTTGAATCCCCTCTTCTCTCTCGCCCCAGCAAGACTACAAAAAAATAATGGAACTCGCTAAAAGCTTCGAACCCGCGCCGATTGAATCCCATTGGTCTCCTGTGTGGGAAGGCCGGGGCTATTTTGCCTCTCACACCAAAGGCAACGCGCCTGCTTATTGCATCCTTTTACCTCCTCCCAATGTTACTGGCACGCTGCACATGGGCCATGCTTTCCAGCACACCCTGATGGATGCGATGACCCGTTTTCACCGGATGCGTGGAGATCGTACCCTGTGGCAACCCGGCACTGATCACGCGGGGATCGCAACGCAAATCGTTGTTGAACGTCAGCTCGAAGCAAAAGGCGAAAGTCGAGCAGCATTAGGTCGCGAAGCTTTTCTTGAGCGCGTGTGGCAATGGAAAGAAGAATCGGGTTCGACCATCACCGGGCAAATGCGCCGACTCGGCACGTCATGTGATTGGGAGCGCGAACGCTTCACCATGGATGAAGGTCTCTCGCGCGCTGTCACCAAAGTCTTTGTGCAGTTGTTTAAAGAAGGGTTGATCTATCGCGGCAAACGCTTGGTCAATTGGGATCCAAAGCTACAAACCGCAGTCTCCGATTTAGAAGTTGTATCAGAAGAAGAAGACGGCTTCATGTGGTTAATTCACTATCCATTGGCTTCGGGAGAAGGGGGGCTGACTGTTGCCACCACTCGCCCTGAAACGCTATTGGGTGATGTGGCTGTAGCGGTGCATCCCGATGATGTGCGCTATCGCCATCTGATAGGTCAATCTCTAAAGTTACCTCTCACTGATCGCACCATTCCTATCATCGGCGATACCTATGTCGATCCCGAATTTGGATCAGGATGCGTAAAGATCACTCCTGCCCACGATTTTAATGACTGGGCTGTGGGCCAACGCCACGGTCTCACCCCCATCAATATTTTTACTCGCGAAGCCAGCATCAATGAGAATGGCCCTGCGGTCTATCAAGGTATGGATCGCTTCGAGGCACGCAAACGCATTGTGGCCGACCTAGAAGCACAGGGGCTGCTGGCTGAGATCAAACCTCATAAGCTCATGGTGCCGCGCGGGGATCGCACTCGCCAGGTCATCGAACCTATGCTCTCTGATCAATGGTTCGTGCACACCGAAGGGATGGCAAAAACTGCGCTGGATGTGGTGGACCGTGGAGAGATTCGCTTTGTGCCAGAGAACTGGACTTCCACCTATCGTCACTGGATGGAGAACATTCAAGACTGGTGTATTTCTCGCCAACTGTGGTGGGGCCATCGCATTCCTGCTTGGTACGATGAAGAAGGCAATATCTTCGTGGCCGAAACAGAAGCAGAGGCCATTTCCCAATCAGGCGGCAAGGTTTTGAAGCGCGATGACGATGTACTAGATACGTGGTTTTCTTCTGCGCTGTGGCCCTTCTCAACGCTCGGCTGGCCCGACAATACAGAGCATCTTGAAGCCTTCCTACCTAGCAGTGTTTTGGTCACGGGCTTTGACATCATCTTCTTCTGGGTCGCGCGTATGGTGATGATGACCACGCACTTCACTGGCAAGGTGCCATTCCACGAGGTCTACGTAACTGGCCTCGTGCGAGATGCTCAAGGGAACAAGATGAGCAAATCCAAAGGTAATATTTTGGATCCCATTGATTTGGTCGATGGCATTGCGCTGGAAGATTTGGTGGCAAAGCGCACCAGTAATCTCATGGACCCTAAGCAGCGCGGGACGATTGAAAAAAATACGCGTAAAGAATTCCCTGAAGGAATCCCAGCATTTGGTTCTGATGCCATTCGCTTCACTTTTGCGAGCCTGGCGACGCATGGCCGCGATATCAAATTTGATTTGCAGCGCTGCGAAGGCTATCGCAACTTTTGCAACAAGCTTTGGAATGCCACACGCTTCGTGTTGATGAATACCGAAGGTCATGACTGCGGACAAGATGAGTCCGCACCCTATACCTTATCTGTGGTCGATCGCTGGGTAATCTCACGCTTACAACAAGCCGAAGCCGCTGTGCTCGAAGCCTTTGCGACCTATCGTTTAGATCTTGCCTCACGCGCAATGTACGAGTTTGTTTGGGACGAGTATTGC
>Ga0114963_10003450_pt1 | contig 10806 bp, 12 predicted proteins | sample C_131016_EF_Meta_FD_87019 | JGI IMG/M metagenome (GOLD analysis project Ga0114963, IMG submission 87019) | Freshwater microbial communities from Lake Croche, Canada to study carbon cycling - C_131016_EF_MetaG | ecosystem: Environmental > Aquatic > Freshwater > Lake | place: Lake Croche, Canada...
CGCGTCCCCACACTATATCTGGTGTCCGTGACTCCATCAAGGCACTAGGGGTAGTGTTTTCTTGGATATGAGGGTATTTTCTTCCACATGGCAAAACTGTCATCAAATTTTCCTAAGACAACAGCGCATTTAAGCCATGTAGCTACTAGCTTTTTTGGATAAAAGCTTTATTTCATAAGAGTTTCAAAGGGATTTGCTTCGCTAAAGCCCAATAAATTTGGTGTGTAACCAGTGCACCAAAAACTAGCAGACCACTTGCCTAAGGTGAGGTGCCTTACATATTTTTTTTGATAATTTTGCCGTCGCAACGCGCAGATGGGAAAAATGAATTTGAAAGTTCTAATTTGTGTTGGAGTAACTGCCAATCAAAACCAGCGCCGGGATCACATTTGCGTCCAGGGGCGATGTCTTCGTGGCCGGCAATGTGTGCAATCGGATAGTTGTTCAAAAGCATCTTGCACAAAACAGACAGCGCGTTGTATTGCGCTGCTTCGAAGGTTTCACCCTCTAAGCCTTCTAACTCAATGCCAATCGAATCGTCGTTGCAGTTGTCGCGCCCGCGGTAATGCGATCTACCTGCATGCCATGCACGCTTGTCGCAACTCACGAACTGCAACAGTTGTCCATCTCTGCGAACCACAAAGTGCGAAGAGACCTGCATATCGCGAATTTGCGCAAAGTAAGGGTGGGCGTCCCAATCCAGTTGGTTGGTAAAGAGCGCTTCTATTTCAGGGCCACCATACACGCCGGGCGGCAAACTGATGGAGTGGATGACTAGCAAATCAATTTGCGCGTGGCTGGGACGCTCGCCAAAGTTGGGGGAATCTATGCGCAAGGCGCGCGACCACCAACCGTCTTGCCAGTGCGAAACGCCAAGGTTCACGCACGGCCCTCGTGTTGTTGCAAATGTTGTGGGCTGCAATAGGGGGCAGGGTTGCCGTTGGCTAAGTGCTGTCCAAAAACCGCCTCGGTTTCAGGAATGTGCAAACCGCAGTGTGCACAGGGCAGCATGACATTCGAGCCCTTGTTTTTTTTATTCAGAGGAGAGTTGGAACCACTGCGCTGCTGACGAATCCACCACAAACCGACAAAGATGATCGCCACCCAAATCACATACTTCATGGCGTGCGGTCCAAAATCACTTCCAAAACAAAGCGTGAGCCAACATAGCCAAGCAACAACAAACCAGTACCTGCATATAAAAACCGAATGGCGGTGCGACCACGCCAACCCAAACGCTGACGACCGATGAGCAAGACCGCAAAGGTGAGCCAAGATAGAACGGAAAATACGGTTTTGTGGTCCCAGCGCCAAGCTGCATGGGCGCCATACAAACTATCGCTAAACAACCAACCAGCTAAAAGTGTGGCTGTCAGCAAGACAAAGCCCGCTGAGACAAAGCGAAATGTCAAACGCTCCAAAGTGAGGATAGGCACATCAATCGATGCATCGACTGCCATACGCATATTTTTTTCCGCTTGCGACAAGATAGTGGCGTGTACCAAAGCCGCAGCAAAAAGCCCGTACGACGCAATACCCAATGCCCAGTGCAAAGGCAGCAGCGGGGATGCATTGGTATGCATGGGCGCACCTGGAAACACAGCCGCAATCAACACCACCGATGCACCTATCGCCATCAAGGTCCAACGGGTTTGCAGTCTAGGAAACCAATGCTGTTCCAAGACATAAAACGTCAGCATCAACCACACAGTGACAGACAAAGCGGGCGCAAAGCCAAAGCGCATCACACCATCTTGTGAGCCAAACAATGCATAGGCCAAACCCAAAGCATGGAGCAACCAAGGCACTACCAACAAGCGGTGGCCGGAACCAGATGCAAGGCGAGGACCCATCCACGCAGTGAGCGCGTAGGCTAAAGCGGTGGGTATCCCTAACCAAAGGTTGGGAGAGATGTCACTGGCTAAAATCATTGGGCAAGTTTAGCGTTTTGCTTGACGCATCTCACGAAACCCCTACGGGGATAAATATGGCTTCAGCCCTTACCGACAAACTCTCTCGCCTCGTCAAACACATCAGCGGGCAGGCGCGCATCACCGAAAGCAATGTGGCCGACATGTTGCGTGAAGTACGCATGGCCTTGCTAGAGGCCGATGTGGCCTTGCCCGTTGTGCGTGACTTCATCGCTCGGGTGAAAGAAAAAGCGTTAGGCCAAGAAGTCGTGGGTTCTTTGCAACCGGGTCAAGCGTTGGTCGGTATCGTCAACCAAGAACTCGCTGCCACCATGGGCGATGGGGTCAGCGATCTCAATCTGGCAGCGCAACCCCCTGCAGTAATTTTGATGGCCGGTTTGCAAGGTGCCGGTAAAACCACCACCACCGCCAAACTTGCGCGTTGGTTAATCCAGCAACGCAAAAAGAAAGTGTTGACGGTCTCGGGCGACGTCTACCGCCCTGCAGCGATCGAACAACTCAAAACCGTCACAGCACAAGTCGGTGCCGAATGGTTCCCCAGCAGCGCCGACCAAAAACCGCAAGACATTGCGCGTGATGCGCTGGACTATGCCCGCAAACATTACTTTGACGTGTTGTTAGTCGATACCGCAGGCCGCTTAGGCATAGACGAAGCCTTGATGCAAGAAATTCAAGCGCTGCACAAGGTGTTGAATCCTGTGGAAACTTTATTCGTGGTCGACGCCATGCAAGGCCAAGACGCGATCAACACGGCCAAAGCATTCAAAGACGCCTTGCCTTTGACAGGCATTGTGCTGACCAAGCTCGACGGCGATTCACGCGGCGGTGCGGCTTTGTCGGTGCGGCAAATCACCGGTGTGCCCATCAAGTTCGCGGGTACCAGCGAAAAAATGGATGGCTTGGAATTGTTCGACGCCAACCGCCACGCACAGCGCGTGTTGGGCATGGGCGATATCTTGGCTTTGGTCGAGCAAGTCACTGCGGGCGTCGATATGGCGGCCGCCCAAAAATTGGCCGACAAAGTCAAACGCGGCGACAACTTTGACTTGAACGATTTCCTCTCGCAAATTCAACAAATGCGCTCCATGGGCGGCTTGTCGAATTTGATGGACAAACTGCCAACCCAAATGGCCGCGAAGGCCAAAGATGTGGACATGGGTAAGGCCGAGAAAGACATCGGCCGCAAGCAAGGCATCATCCACAGCATGACTGATTTAGAGCGGCGCAAACCCGAGCTGATCAAAGCCACACGCAAACGCCGCATTGCTTCGGGCGCTGGTGTTCAGGTGCAAGATGTGAACCGTTTGCTCAAAGAGTTTGAGCAAATGCAAGACATGATGAAAAAAATGCGCGGTGGCGGTTTAATGAAAATGATGAAGCGCATGGGCGGCATGAAAGGCATGCCGGGGATGGGCGGTGGTTTTCCTGGGATGCGCTAAACCACGCTCTCTGACAACACCACTTCTCCGCGTAACGAGTGTGGATTAGCCTCTGTAATACGCACATCAATTAACTGGTGCATCAAATGCTCAGACATCGGACCCGCTTGAAAATTCACCACCCGATTGCATTCGGTGCGCCCACGCAACTCGTTGGCGTCTTTGCGTGAAATGCCATCGACCAAAATCTTTTGGACAGTCCCTACGCGTTCTACGTTGATGGCGCGAATGTTGTCGTCGATGATTTTTTGTACTTCTTGCAAACGGCGCAATTTCACCGCGTGCGGCGTGTCGTCGTGCAAATTGGCGGCTGGTGTGCCGGGGCGGGGGCTGAAGATAAAGCTAAACGAGTTGTCAAAGTAGATGTCGTGCATCAGCTTGATCAACTTTTGGTGGTCTTCTTCTGTCTCGCCAGGAAAGCCAACGATAAAGTCTGAACTCATCGCCATATCAGGGCGAATCGCGCGCAATTTTTTCACTGTGCTTTTGTATTCCATCGCGGTGTAGCCGCGCTTCATCGCCATCAAAATGCGGTCACTTCCGTGTTGCACGGGTAAATGTAAATGGCTCACCAACTTGGGTACTTTGGCGTAAACGTCAATCAAGCGCTGGGTGAATTCGTTGGGATGGCTGGTGGTGTAGCGGATGCGCGCAATTCCTGGAATGTCAGCTACCAATTCAATTAGCAAGGCAAAGTCGGCAATGTCGGCGGTGTTGCCCATCACGCCGCGGTAGGCGTTGACGTTTTGTCCGAGCAGCGTGACTTCTTTCACACCTTGTGTTGCCAAGTCGGCTATCTCTTTCATCACATCGTCCAAAGGACGGCTGAATTCTTCGCCACGGGTGTAGGGCACCACGCAATAGCTGCAATATTTGCTGCAACCTTCCATGATGCTCACAAAGGCGCTGGCGCCTTCAACACGCGCGGTGGTAAGTGGTCGAATTTTTCGATTTCAGGAAAACTGATATCGACTTGCGGACGCTTGAGCGCTTTGCGTTGGTCAAGTAGTTGAGGCAAGCGGTGCAAAGTTTGCGGGCCAAACACCACGTCCACATAAGGCGCGCGGGCAATGATGGCGTCACCCTCTTGGCTGGCCACGCAGCCACCGACGGCAATCTTGACACCCTTGGCTTTGAGGTGCTGGACCCGACCTAAATCGGAGAAAACTTTTTCTTGCGCTCTTTCGCGCACCGAACACGTGTTGAAGACGATCAGATCGGCTTCGTCGACATTGCTGGTTTTTTCGTAGCCTTGGGCTTGGCCCAATACGTCTGCCATCTTGTCCGAGTCGTACTCGTTCATTTGGCAACCGAAGGTTTTAATAAATACTTTGGGGCTCATACGGGAAATCTCCCGAGATGTATGCAGCGGTTCATGGTTTAGATCCAGAGGCTGTTGAAGAGTTACCATTGTAGGTGCTAAAGGTTGACCAACCATGTGCCGATAGGTACGCAAACCATCACAGTGAACGGCTATGAAAAAACATTTACGTCTGATACTTGAAATCCTCATGGGCTTGCTTTTGGCAGGCGCAGTCACGGTGGCTTACTGGAGTTACACCGGCAAAAGCAATGTCATGGGTGAATTGACCGAAGCCAGCGAAGGCATGGAAGAAGCCCAACAAGAGTTGGACAAAGTAAGCAAAGAACTCAAAGAAGCCCAAGAAAAAGTAGCGGAATACGAGCCAGCTGCCAAGCAAATGGCTGCACTGAAAGACGCTTTCTCCAATGGCGTAGTTTTGCAAGACTATGAAGCTTTCATCAAGGTACAAAAAGGCCCCATCATTAGCGAGCGCCAATTAGGTCTAGGCGCATTGCGTATGTTGACCAAAGGCGCAGACGATCCTGAGACAGTTAGCGCATTTGAAAAAGCTTTGGAAATGGCCGAGTGGACATCGCGTCTCAAGTCGATATGTGCTGCGCAAAACGCACTTGCCGCTGCAGGACAAAAAGTTAAAGTCCTGGCCGACTGCGCTCTAGAGGGCGATAAAGCTAAAAAACCGCATGCAGTGCATTGGGACTACGTTGGAGAAATGGGCCCCGACAAATGGGGTAAAGAGTTTCCAACATGCGGCAATGGCACCAAACAATCGCCTTTGAACATTGTGGGTCCATTCGAGAAATCGAAAGATGTATTGGCTGTGTCCTACAAAGAAGGACCTCTCAAAATTCTCAACAATGGCCACACCATCCAAGTCAATGTGGAGCCTGGTAGCACATTGAAGATCAACAAAGACGTTTACAACCTGCTGCAATTTCACTTTCACCGTCCTAGCGAAGAGCAAATTGACGGCAAGCCTATGGCGATGGTGGCGCACTTCGTCCACAAAAACGCTGAAGGTAAGTTGGCTGTGATCGGCGTCTTGCTCAACGAAGGCAAAGACAACGATGCCATCAAAACCATTTGGGAAAAAGCACCCAAATCAGAAGGCCCAGAAGTGGTTGTTGAAGGCGTGAAGTTCAACCCTGCTGTGTTGGTGCCTGCCGCCCTCACACACTACAGCTACGAAGGCTCACTCACCACACCACCTTGTACCGAAGGCGTGAACTTCTACATCTTGAAGACCACCATGGACATTGGTAAAAAGCAAGTAAGTGATTTCCCATTCAAGAAAAATGCGCGTCCTGTACAGCCTTTGAATGGTCGCAAAATCAGCGCGAACTAAACGTTAATGAAGAAACGCCAATTTAGTTGTTGATGGGTTGGACCGTGACTGTATGGTCCAAATTACTTTGATTGGGAATGGCAAACAGCAAAGGCATGGCGACAGCCACCAGCAAAAACGCCAATACCAAAAATATCAGCAACATCTTGAAGAACTCAGGTGAGTCAGGGTATTTGGGTCTGGCGGGTTTACCGCGCGGGGCGTGGTAGGTAACGGCCATACCCATTTGCGAGGCCTTGGCTTTGCTGCTGTGAAACACATTGGCCACAGGTAATCCGTTGTCTTGAACGCCGCTCAAGATGGACGCTACTTTGAGCGCCGCTTGGATTTTGAATTCAACCGAACTAAAAGCACTGACGCCACCCTCTTCGAGCTGGGTGATTTGCTGCACGCTTAAATCGGCCATACGGGCCAGACGCGCACGCTCTAGTTTGCACATCTTGCGCAAATTTGTAATCGCGTGGCGGTCGACCAGATCTACTGTCATCTCGTATGCCTATCGCTTAATCTGCGCCTTAAAGCACTTCAGGGCGAAAGGTTTAGACCAGTTTTAAACGCTCGGATGAGGGCACCACGCGGGTCAAGCGAACGCCGTAGCGGTCGTTGACCAACACAATTTCACCTTGCGCCACTACAGAGTTGTTGACCAACAAGTCGAGTGGCTCGCCCGCAATGCGGTCGAGTTCCACCACGCTGCCTTGGGTCAGGCGCATCAGGTCTTTGATTTTGATTTCTGCTCGGCCGACTTCGATCGATAAATTCACCACAATGTTTTGCAACACCTCGGGGTTGATGTTGCCGGGCATCGTTGGCTTGAAGTCTTCGAGCGTGGGCTCGTGCTCAACGTGTTCTGCTTGTTCGGCAGGCACTTGTGCTTCTTCGGCTTCTGTTTCGGTGTTTTCGGTGTTTTCACTCATGGTGGTTTCCTAACTCAAAGTTTTCCATGGACATGTTCATGGTCGATTTGCACAGCAACTTGCGAGCCGCGCGTTCCCACATTGACGTGGAAGGCGGGAACGCCGTTGGCCGTCATCAGCGCTGTGTCGTCTTTCTTGAAGAACAACAAATCGCCTTCTTGCAAGTTGTTCAAGTGGTGCAAAGTGGTTTTGACTTCTCCCATCGTGACTTGCAATTCCAATTTCGCGTCGCCAACAGCCGCGGCAAGATCGGAGCGCCACTTGCGGTCAGATTCTTCGTTGCCCTCACTACTGGCAAGGCGACTGCTGAGTAATTCGCGAACGGGCTTTAATGTTGCATATGGATAGACTAAATCAATGAAGCCTCTTCCTCCGCTAGCAGTGGCGTCGGCTTCGAAACGACTCAAGACAACCAGATCGTTCTCGTCGGCAATTTGCGCGAACTGAGGGTTGATTTCGGAGCTGACATGCTCGCATTCGATTGGCATCAAAGGCGCCCATGCATCGGTCAGTGAACGGAAAAAAACTTCTAAGATGATTTTGATAATGCGCGACTCTGTTGGCGTAAATAAACGCCCAGGTGGCAAATCAGCAACGCCTTTTCCAAATCCGCCAAAAAAGCTGTCGAGCGAACTAAATACCACATTGGGATCGATGATGATTACCGAATTACCGCGAAGCGGGCCCATGCGAATCATGTTGACAGCCAGCGGAGGCTTCAAATCTTGAAGATACTCCCCGTATTTCATGATTCGTACACGTGTTGGGTTGACACGCGGGCTAGTTCGCAACACTTCGAGCAAACCCATTCTGAACATGCGGATGAAGCGCTCGTTGATCATGTCGATCGACGTAACGTTCACGCCCAAGCTGCTGTCTTCGCTGGCGAGGTCGTGTTTGCGCACCCGCACCTTGGTGTTGAACCCGGTGTCGGTCTCGATCGAACCGTCGCGCACGCCCTCGGAGAGGGCGGCGAGTTCTTCATCCGAGAGCAGATTAGATTTCATAACGGTTTGTTCTTATAGCTTGTCGTAAGGAATTACTGCATCACAAACGATGTGAAGAAAACGTCTTCAATACCACCGAAGTCTTCGTACTTCTTCAAAATATCGTTCATCACGACTTTGATTTTGGCGGCGAGTTCACTACGGAAATCAGGACGTGACGCTTCGGCTTCTGTGGTTTGGCGCATTTGATCCAAGATCGCAGAGCGAATCGCAAACTCATGCTTTTTGACGTTGTCAAACACACGGTTGTCGTAGTGCGTCATCACGGCAATTTGCACCACCATCACTTTTTTGCTGCCCGTGAGGTTGGTCATGAATTCTTTGTCGATTTGCAAGTAGGTGTTCTCGAAACGCGTGTTTTCGCTTTCTTTCTTCACCTTCTCAGGACCTTCCGGCGTGGCCTTGGCTGCTTCGGCTTCTTTGTCGAGTTCGTCGACTTTTTCGTGTGCGGCTGCTTCGCTCTTATGCTCGAAGTAACCCGAGAAATAGAGGGTGGTGAATACCACTACGACCAATAAAAGAATCGTAGAAACGGCGATCAAGGCGATCAGAAGAATCGGCTTCTTCTTTTTCGGTTCGCCTTCAACGACTTCTTCTGCTGCTGGTGCTTCTGCGGTTGCCATAGTGTTTTCTCCTAAGGGTCAGATTGTGATCTGTTAGTTTTAAGCGTACAAGTCAAGCAAGGACGCGCTGTCTTTGCCACGGTTTGCAACGACTTGGGCTTTAGTGTCGTTGTTGTTGGTGTTCACGCCGGAATTGTCCCTAACTTGGGGTTGCGGTGTTGAATTTCCAGATGCGTTTTGTTGGCTTTGGCCACCGTTTTGTCCAACTTGGACAAAACCAGCATTAATACCAAAGTTTTGAAGTGCATCACGCAAACGTTGCGTGCTGTTTTGTAACAAGTCGCGAGTCATCGCGTTTTCTGCGCGGAACACGGCGTCTAGTTTGCCGTCTTTCATTTCGAGCTGAATTTCAACGCCACCCAAGTGGGCTGGGCGCAAACCAAACTTCATCTTCCATTGACCATCGCTCAATTGTTTGTGCATGCGCGCTGCCATTTCGGTTGCGAGTTTGTCACTCAATTGGTCGTAGACCTCGCTCATGGGTGTGGCGACTGCAGAATCAACGTCTTTGCTGGCTATTGATTTGCTGTCTGCGCTGGTGGACTGGGCCAGCGCTTGCGCAAAGCCAGAAGAAGACGATTCACCAGATGTATCAGAACCGCTCGAGCCACTTTGTTGACCCATGTCTTGCGAAAAACTAGACGCCAAACTGGCAATGTCTTGTTCTTGCACATTACCGCCGAGCAATGACAACACCGATGCTGTGCTCGGCGTGTTGAAAGATTGGCTGACATTACCGCTTTGCACGGGCAACACGGCAGGTGGCAAAACAGTCATTTGGATGTGTTGGATAGACGCCATCTCGGCTTGGCTTAGCCCATTGGCAGGCAAACCGCTGATTCCAAAATTCAATGGCGCTGCAGCGGCGCTTTGTAGTAGGTTGGCGCTGGCAGCAGGGGACCGCGCGCCAGAAGCCAAGGCTTGCGTCATCGCTTGGTTGAAAGCAGGCGCATCAGCCTGAGACATGTTGCCTTTGTCGGGGCCACCATTCAAAGCGGCGCCCAACAATGCGCTGATATTGAACCCATCAGCGGAGCCATTAACTTGGCCATTGGCTAGACCCGTCTGCAACCCAGACTTTGTGGCATCTGCAGTTGACGCATTGGCGCTAGCAGAGCCCATCAAATTCTGAATCGTTGCGTCATCCAAACCCATAGACTTGGCAAACGCCGTCAAACTCTCAGGGCTAGGCGCTTGGCGAGGGTCGGTGATGATGTGCACTTTGGGGCTCAGCGCGAACATCTGTAACTTATTAGTGGCGTTCGTGGATGCCTGGCCGAGTTCTTGCGTCGCCAAGTTGGCCGCAGTGCGCGCAGCTTGTAGGCCAGCCGCTGGGTTAGTCAATACGTTGCCAACGGCATTGGCAGCCTTAGCGGCCAAGTCCAATACCTGGGGCAAAACGCTTGTAGATGTTGAGTCGCTGTCTTTATCTTCATCTGCAGGCTTTTTACTGCGCTGCGAACTGCCAGAAGACGATTTCGCGCTTGATTCTTGCTTGTCGTCTTTTGCGTGTCCGGGCGCATCCTGAGACACACGTGAATTATTTTTCTGCTCTGGCTTGTCTTGGTTGTCTGCTTGTGAAGCAGCATCTTTATTAGCCAAAAGTGCCGAATGTTCTGAAGCTTGGGCATTGTCCGCATGAATCGCATCGCTCGTTGCGGCAAAGTTTTGCCGTTGCGAGGCTGGCAATTGCTGGAATTGCCGCGCCATGATCTGGGCAAAGTCTAGCCCCAGGCTTTGACCTGCGACAGCATCCACCCCGCTGGCGGGCCCTTGTGCAGGACTGTTTGCGAGGGGACTGGCAGCACGAGGCGCCGTTGGCAGTGGAAGGTAACTGTTGAGGTTCATGGTGTTTCAAAACAAGTTGACGCAGTGACTAAGCAAGAACCGTGACAGGTCACATCTTGCCGTTTACCTTGTAATGTGCGCAGGTGTCAGTTTCAGTTGGCACATCGATTGCTTAAGGTAGTTGGCCGTGACATGTTGTTACGGCAAAAAAGCAATCTAAACGTTCCAATTTCAACTGGATTTCACTGATGAGCACACTCACTCTGTCAACGATTCGACAGAACTTGTCGAAATTTGACCTCACCGGACTCAGTATTCCGGTGGTGGTGCTCGTCATCATGGCCATGTTGGTGTTGCCACTGCCACCGCTGTTGTTAGACTTTTTGTTTACTTTCAACATCATGTGTAGCCTGGTGGTCATCATGATCGCCATCA
>Ga0114963_10003454_pt1 | contig 10794 bp, 8 predicted proteins | sample C_131016_EF_Meta_FD_87019 | JGI IMG/M metagenome (GOLD analysis project Ga0114963, IMG submission 87019) | Freshwater microbial communities from Lake Croche, Canada to study carbon cycling - C_131016_EF_MetaG | ecosystem: Environmental > Aquatic > Freshwater > Lake | place: Lake Croche, Canada...
CCCAAGTGATCTTCATCACCCAGAATATCGGACAGAACGGCATAGCGCGTGCCTTCCAGAATCAGACCCATCGCAATACCGGCCACAGGGCTTTTCAAAGGAACGCCCGCATCCATCAAAGCGAGCGAGGTGCCGCACACCGTGGCCATGGAGGAGGAACCATTGGACTCGGTGATCTCGGACACAGCGCGGATGGTATAGGGGAATTCATGCGCGGCAGGCAGCATCGGATGAATGGCGCGCCAAGCGAGCTTGCCATGGCCGATTTCACGACGACCGGGCGAACCCATGCGGCCTGTCTCACCCACGCTATAGGGAGGGAAATTATAATGCAGCATGAAGTTTTCGCGGTAATTGCCCTCGAGCGAGTCAATGATCTGCTCGTCTTCGGCTGTGCCAAGCGTTGCCACAACCAAAGCCTGTGTTTCACCACGCGTAAACAAAGCAGAGCCATGGGTGCGCGGCAAAACGCTGACTTCGGCCACAATCGGACGCACGGTTTTGACATCGCGACCATCGATACGGCTGCCGGTGTCGAGAATGTTCCAACGCACGATTTTGGCTTCAACATCCTTGAACACGGAGCCGAGCAAAATCGGTTCAACGGGATCAGCCACGCCTTCACCGGTAAAGGCAGCCATGACCTTGGCCTTGGCAGCAGCGACCTTGTCCTGACGCTCCTGCTTGGCGGGCGTTGTAAACGCATCGCGCAAATCAGCTTCAACCAGCTTCAGGATCTTGCCTTCGAGTTCGGAATGATCAGGGGTGGTGAAATCGCGCGGCTCTTTTGCAGCCACTTCAGCCAGCTTGATGATGGCGTCGATCACGGGCTGGAAGCCGGAATGGCCGAGCATCACGGCATTGAGCATGACCTCTTCCGACAATTCTTTGGCTTCCGATTCCACCATCAACACGGCATCCGCCGTTCCGGCCACAATCAGATCAAGGCTTGAATCCGCCATTTCCTGAATGGTCGGGTTCAGTTTCAACGCGCCATTGATAAAGCCGACTTTGGCCGCACCCACCGGACCTTGGAAAGGTACGCCCGACAAAGTCAGCGCTGCAGACACCGCCACCATGGACAGGATATCTGGATCGGTTTCCAAGTCATGCGACAAGACCGTGACAACCACTTGCGTGTCATTCTTGTAGCCTTCGACAAACAGGGGACGGATCGGGCGATCGATCAGGCGTGAAATCAGCGTTTCACGTTCGGTCGGGCGGCCTTCACGCTTGAAATAACCACCGGGAATACGACCGGCAGCAAAGGTCTTTTCCTGATAATTCACGGTCAGCGGGAAAAAATCGATACCCGCTTTCGGCGTTTTGGCCGACACAACGGTTGCCAGAACCGTGGTCTCACCATAAGTGGCCAGCACGGCGGCATCGGCCTGACGGGCAATACGGCCCGTTTCGAGAACGAGCTTGCGGCCCGCCCAATTCATTTCAACTTTTTGGATATCAAACATCGTCGATCTTTCATTCACAGAAAAAACGCCGATCCCGTAGCATGTGCAAGACGGCGGGAGGCTCATGGGAAAAAGAACAGTTGACGATCTGTTCACGAGCCACCGGCAATCCTGCCATGAAAAAGGGACCGGCAGGGAGGAGGCCCATTTTAAAAAATATTAAAACAAGCCGAGGAAAAAGGGTGAACCATGTCACCCCGCAAGTGAAAAGGGCGGGTCCCGAAGGCCAGCCCTTTTTTTTGTTTAGCGGCGGATGCCGAGCTTGCCGATGATGGTCTTGTAACGGGCCTCTTCGATCTTCTTGAGATAGTCAAGAAGCGAACGACGCTGTGACACCATCTTCAAAAGACCACGACGGGAATGGTTATCCTTCGCATGGCTCTTAAAATGTTCGGTCAGGTTGGTGATGCGTTCGGTCAAAATGGCAATCTGCACTTCCGGAGAACCGGTATCATTCGGGCCTGTCGCATATTCTTTAACGAGCGCGGTTTTGCGCTCTGCACTAATCGACATCGTTTATCCTTTCGATAAAAAGGGGTGGCCTGTTTTGAAAAAACCTGCCGGATCGGCCGTTCCGGGATGTCGTCCAGGGCGGTCGGGTGAAAACAAGCCGAAAGACTCCAAGCGAGTTGGAACCCCAGCAAGTTGCATGAGGCTATACAGAAATATTTTGAGAAATGCCAGTCTTTATTGGGCATCAACCCAGATTGAAAACGCGGTTGGGCACAAATTCACCCCGCTCAATCATGCCAATCGCCAAAACCGCATGATCACAGGTCGCATAGACCGGACCCCCGTCCAGCGGCGCATCCCGCCCCCGCAAAATGACCGATTGACCGCGCCGGATACGGTTGGCCTGATCGCGGCTCATCATCAGGCATGGCAGCTCCAACAATCCGCTTTCAACGGACCGCAGCACCTGCGCCAGACGGACAGGATCTTCGAGATCGGCAAAAGGCGTTGCATCTGCTTCCAGAAAAGGGCCGACACGGGTGCGGCGCAACGCGATAATATGGCCAAAACATCCCAAAGCACGGCCCAAATCACGGGCAATCGCCCGCACATAGGTTCCTTTGCCGCATTCCGCCTCGAAAACACTTTGCTCCGGCGTGTAATCGACCATCCGCAAGGCATGGATTTCAACCTGTCTTGCCTTCAAGGCCACAACCTCGCCATCCCGCGCGAGATCATAGGCGCGTTCGCCATCCACTTTGATAGCCGAAAATTGCGGCGGCACCTGCTCGATCACACCGGTAAAACGCGGCAGCAGGGCTTCGATGGCGGAGGCCTCGGGCCGCACTGCGCTTTGGTGCGTGACAGGCCCTTCGGCATCATCGGTGGTCGTTTCCGCACCCCAGCGGACGGTGAAGCGATAGGCCTTTTCGCCGTCCACCACATAGGGCACCGTTTTCGTGCCCTCGCCAAAGGCCAAAGGCAAAATTCCGGAGGCAAGGGGATCGAGTGTTCCGGCATGGCCGGCCTTTTTCGCATGCAACAAGCGGCGCACCGCCGAAACCGCATAAGTGGAGGTCATGCCCACCGGTTTGTCGAGGATCAACCAGCCATGCACATCCACACGCTGTTTGCGCGGCGCACTCATTGATCCTCGTCCTCGTCATGATCATGCGGCTGCACCAGATCACGCTGGACTTCGGGACGGGCCAGCAAAGCGTCGATCTTGGCCGCACCATCCAAGCGATGATCGATGCGATAGCGCAAATCCGGCGCGAATTTCAAATTCACGGTTTTGGCAATGTGATGCCGAACGGATTTATGATGACGCTTTAAGGCTTCAAGCACTGCTTTTTCAAGTTTTGCATCATGCAAAACGAGATAGACCGTGGCCAGTTTCAAATCCGGTGTCATCTCCACTTCGGGAATGGTGATGAAGGCTTTGACCAGTACATCTTCGGGAATATCTCCGCGCGCCAGCAAAGCTGTCAAAGCGTGGCGGACAAGCTCGGCGGCCCGCAATTGACGTTGCGAGGGACCGGAGGCCGGTGGACGGGACGAGGAACGGGAATTTGACATTTAAAAAACCTCGGGCCGGGATTGGACCGGCATTCAAGGACACAATGAAGAACCGCGCACACCGACGCGGTTCCATGACGATCACCTGATTACAGCGAGCGGCGGATTTCCTCGACGCGATAACATTCGATGATATCGCGTTCGCGCATATCCTGATAATTTTCGAATGCCATCCCGCATTCCTGTCCGGAGCCCACTTCCTTGACCTCGTCCTTGAAGCGTTTGAGCGTCGACAGCTTGCCTTCGTGAATGACGACATTGTCGCGGATAAGGCGCACACTGGCACCGCGTTCGACACGGCCATCTTGCACGAGACAACCAGCCACCTTGCCCACTTTGGACACCGCAAACACCTGCAAGATGCGCGCTTCCCCAAGACGTTCTTCACGCAAGGTGGGAGCCAGCAGACCGGACATCGCCTGCTTAATATCATCCACAAGATCATAGATGATATTGTAGTAGCGAATTTCGATTCCATCGCGCTCGGCGGCTTCGCGTGCCTCTTTGTTGGCACGCACATTGAAGCCGATCACCACGGCATTGGAGGCCGCTGCCAGCGTAATATCGCTTTCATTGATGCCACCGACACCGGCATGCATGACACGCGCCATGACCTCGTCATTGCCCGCTTTATCCAGCGCACCGATAATCGCTTCCACCGACCCCTGCACATCGCCCTTGACCAGCAAGGTGAATTCCTTGCGTCCGGCGGTTTTGAGCTGGCTCATCATATCGGCCAGCGTTCCACGTGCGGTACCGGCCCGGGCTGCGGAGCGTTCACGCTTCTGGCGTTGGCGATAGGCGGTAATTTCACGCGCCCGCGCTTCGTTTTCGACAACCGCCATGCGGTCCCCTGCTTCGGGCGCGCCGCTGAAACCGAGAATTTCAACAGGCACCGAGGGACCGGCCTCTTCCAAAGCCACCGCATTTTCAGATAGCAGCGCGCGTACACGGCCCCATTCCGAACCGGCTACGACAATGTCACCTGCATGCAATGTCCCACGCTGCACAAGAACCGTTGCCACGGGACCACGGCCGCGATCGAGCTTGGCTTCAATCACAGTCCCTTCCGCCACACGATCGGGATTGGCTTTCAAATCGAGAACTTCTGCCTGCAAGGCAATCATCTCAAGCAATTTATCGAGATTGCGGCGTTCTTTTGCCGAGACCTCGACTTCAAGCGTATCACCGCCCATCGACTCGACCTGCACTTCATATTGCAGCAATTCCGTACGCACGCGTTCGGGATTGGCGCTTGGCTTGTCGATTTTGTTGATGGCCACAATCATCGGCACTTTCGCAGCCTTGGCATGATTGATGGCTTCAATGGTTTGCGGCATCACACCGTCATCAGCCGCCACCACCAAAATCACAATATCCGTGACCTTCGCACCACGCGCACGCATCGCCGTAAAGGCGGCATGGCCGGGGGTGTCAATGAAGGTGATCTTGCTGCCCAAAGGCGACATGACCTGATAGGCGCCGATATGCTGGGTAATGCCACCGGCTTCACCGCTCACCACATTGGTTTTGCGCAAGGCATCGAGCAACGAGGTTTTACCGTGATCGACATGGCCCATGATGGTAACAACTGGCGGACGGCTGACGAGATTGTCGTCCTGATCAACGGTGTCGAACAAGCCTTCCTCGACATCCGATTCAGCCACACGTTTCACGGTATGACCAAGCTCTTCCGCCACAAGCTGCGCGGTATCGGCATCGATCACATCCGTGATTTTGACCATCTGGCCTTGCTTCATCAAGAAGCGGATCACGTCGACGGCCCGTTCAGCCATACGATTGGCCAGTTCCTGAATGGTGATGGTTTCGGGAACAATGACTTCGCGTGAAATCTTTTCTTTCGGCTCGTCCGCCGCATGGCCTTTCAAACGCTGCACACGCCTGCGGAAAGAGGCAAGCGAACGTGTCCGCTCTTCATCCTCACCACTTGTTGCGGCAGAAACGGTCAAGCGACCGCGTCTTTTATCATCAGCCGTGCGGGTTCTCTCGGGCTTGGGCGCAACAGCAGGGCGCACACCGCCTCCGGGACGGCGAATGGTCTTTGCTTCTTCATCCTCATCCAAGCGCGCACGACCTGTGCCCGGAGGCAAAGGCGATGGCATGCCGCGACGTGGCTGAGTGGGTGCTGCCGAATCGGCCACCACGCTGCGGGGTGCAGAACGCGGCGATGGGGGCGCATGTTCAGCGGCCGGGGTATCGCCCAAGCGTTTTTGTGCAGCCTCTTCGGACTTGCGACGCAACTCGTCTTCGCGCCGATGGCGCTCGTCTTCTTCTTTGAGGCGGGCCGCTGCGGCTTCGCGCTCCTTGCGATCGCGCTCCTCACGTTCCACCCGATGCTTGGCCTCGACCTCAGCCTGTGCCCGCTCCTCAACTTCACGCTTGCGCGCTTCGACAAGCGCGACCGCGCGGGCATCGCGTTCATCTTCGGTCAAAGTGCGCAAGACCACGCCGGAAGCACCACGGCTGGCAGATTGTGCGGCAGAGCCTTCACGCGCCTGACTAAAGCGTCCCGAACCACTCCGGCCAGAGGGAGCAGCCGCAGGGGTTGGTGCCGGAGCGACAGGGGCTGGCGCAGGCGCCTCCGCCTTGACCTCAGGCTTGGCCTCGCCCGGCCCCAAGGTACGACGTTTCACTTTCTCGACAACAACCGCTTTGGTGCGGCCATGCGAGAAGCTTTGACGCACCACCCCCTGTTCGACGGGCCGTTTCAATGACAGCGTCTTGGTCGGGGCATGCAGCGTTTTTTCGCCTGTGGTCTTGTCGTCCGTCATTCCGCGTTAATCCTTGCGGTTTCATCAGTTACATGAATATCGAGCATTAAATCCGGCGTCAGAGGGACAACCGGACCATCCGCTTGGTAATCGTTCAAACGCTGCAAACGCGCAAGAGCTGCGCGGGCTGCTGGTCCGTCCATCAGGGCTGCATGTATCACATGTGACCGCCCGAAAGCCAAACCCAAATCCGTCGAATCAAGCCCTGAAAAGCACTGAACTGCCGATTTATGATCCGCAGCTATGATTTTAACAAGGTTTTTAAGTTTATTGCGGCCATCATCCGCCCCGTCGCTCGCCTCAATGAGACCAATGACCTGAACTGAGCGCAAAGCAGACTCGACTTTGGTGAAACCGGCAACGGCCTGACCCGCTTTATTGGCGAGACTGACCGATTCGCGTGCCCGCTGGATAAGAAGGGCTTCGACCTGATCGGACAAATCTGGTGCAACCTGCACCTCGTTTTTCAACGCCCGCTTGAAAAGCCCCTTGCGCACGGCCTCTGCGACCACCGCATGACGGGCCGTTACCCAGGCTCCGCGGCCGGGCAGATTATGTTTCAAATCAGCTACCACCGACCCATCCGGTGCCCGCACAAAACGCATCAACCCATCCGGCGAATGGGATTCACGCGTGACAATGCAACGGCGCTCGGAGCCGTTGTCCTCATCATCGCGATGGATCCGTTTTGTGTTCAAAATAAAGAGGGCCTTAATGGTTCAGAGGTCTCAAGGGGTCTTGAAGGGGAATACAGCCTTTAGACAGCTGCTTCCTCTTCATGGGTTTCAACAGGCGCTTCAATCCAACCGGCTTTGACACGCGCATTCATAATGATGGTTTCGGCATCCTCGCGTGACAATTCAAAGCCATCGAGGAAGCCAGCATTGCGCACATTTTCACCGTTCTGACGCTCGGTCCAACCTGTCAGATCGTCGGTTGCACATCCTGCCAGATCATCAACTGTTTTCACATCGTTTTCACCCAAAGCCACCAGCATGGCGGTGGAAAGGCCTTCGACAGTTTTGAGGTCATCATCGACACCCAGTGCTTTGCGCTTGCCATCAAGATCAGCTTCGATTCGATCCAGATAATCCTGCGCACGCCGCTGGATCTCCTGCGCCGTATCATCATCAAAGCCTTCAATCGAGGCGAGTTCTTCGGGAGCCACAAAAGCGATTTCGTCCACCGAGCGGAAACCTTCGGAGGCCAAGAGCTGACCCACGGTTTCATCAACATCCAAGGCTTCCATAAACAAAGCTGTACGCTCGACAAATTCTTTCTGGCGACGCTCGGACTCTTCCGCCTCGGTCAGAATATCAATGTCCCAACCCGTCAATTGCGAAGCCAAACGGACATTCTGGCCACGACGACCGATTGCCAATGAGAGTTGCTCATCGGGAACAACCACTTCGATACGCTCGGCGTCTTCATCAAGCACGACCTTGGCGACTTCCGCAGGCTGCAAGGCATTCACGATGAAGGTTGCAACATCGGGCGACCATGGAATGATATCGATTTTTTCACCTTGCAATTCACCGACAACGGCCTGAACACGCGAACCGCGCATCCCGACGCAAGCGCCAACCGGATCAATCGAGGCATCACGCGAAATCACAGCGATTTTTGCACGCGATCCGGGATCACGGGCCACTGCTTTGACCTCGATAATCCCGTCATAAATTTCCGGCACTTCTTGGGTGAACAATTTGGCCATGAATTGCGGATGGGTGCGTGACAAGAAAATCTGCGGTCCGCGTTGTTCGCGGCGCACATCATAGAGATAGGCCCTGATCCGGTCACCCGGACGGAACATTTCACGCGGAATGAGATCATCACGCCGTAAAATCGCTTCGCCGCGACCCAAATCGACAATCACATTGCCGTATTCCACACGCTTCACAAGCCCGTTGACCACTGTGCCGATGCGATCTTTGAATTCGTCATATTGGCGATCACGTTCGGCCTCGCGTACCTTTTGTACGATCACCTGTTTAGCGGATTGCGCGGCAATGCGACCAAAATCAAACGGCGGCAACGTATCGGCGATGGTATCGCCTGCTTGGGCTGCCGGGTTTTTGCGACGGGCATCTTCGACCAGAATTTCCGTTGCGGGATTTTCAATCTGATCAACGATCAGCAAATGCCGCGAAATATTCAATTCACCGGTGCGCGGATCAATGCGCGCATGCACATCGGTTTCCGTCCCGTATCGGGAGCGTGCAGCCTTGGCAATGGCATCCTCCATCGCAGCAATCACGATCTGCCGATCAATAACCTTTTCACGGGCAACCGCGTCAGCAATCTGCAACAGTTCAAGCCGATTGGCGGAAACAGCCATGGGCGTCACTCCTTGGTTTTGGCAAAGCGGCCGGGCCCTTTTTTGCGGGGCACTGGCTTTTTGGGTTTAAAGGGCGTTTTTGCTGGTTGAAAAGGCTTGTGCCCAGCCAGCATCGTATCAGGTTCAGCTTCATCAGCTGACTCAAAGTCTTCGTCATCAAACTCTTCATCATCACCGGCTGCTTCGCGCGCAGCCTTGTCACGCCGAAGCGATTCACGGATCAGATCATCAGTAAGCACAAGCCATGCGCTCTCGATGGTGCGAATGGCAAAGCGCAAATCAGGGTCATCGCCTTCTTTCACATCCGTGCGACGCAAAATGACCGTCTCGCCTTCCGTGCCGATCAGAATACCACGACCGCGCCTGCGGCCATCAACAATCTGACCCAATTCGATTTTTGCTTCATGACCGGCCCAGCGATCAAAATCACTCAATCGCACCAGCGGACGATCAATACCGGGGGATGAAATCTCAAGATGATAAGGCGTCCCAACAGGATCCTCGACATCCAGCAAAGGTGACAATGTTCGGCTGATGATTTCGCAATCCTCAACGGTCATGCTGCCGTCTGGCCGCTCCGCCATGATCTGAACCGTGCATCCGTTTTGGGCTGAAATCTTAATTCGCACAAGCCTGTAGCCCAGATGCTCGATGCTGGGCTCGACAACTTTTGCCATGCGGGCGGCAACGCCATTTTCAACAATCAGACGGGTGTCTGCGGATAAGGTCACGGATAATCCAGCCAATCAACATTTCAGCCAATAAAAAAGAGCGGGTCCGGACGGGCCCACTCTCATGAAAGGTCATGATGAGATATTTATGACCCTCTTATCGCGCAAAAGGCTTGAGAATGCAAGCCTTTTCTCAGATGGCACCGCATGGGCGCGGGTTGATAACCTTTTGGTGACTAGTTTATGCGATTTTGCCGCCTGTTGGAGAGGATACAGGGTGGCAGAGACCGTCATTTTAGACGCATTGGAGGAGGCCATCGGGACCCGCGACAGCGCGGTTTCCGGACGGGTTTTGCTGCGTCTGGTGGCCCTGCAAGAGAGCCTCTCCGCCCAGCAAAAATCCATACAAGACATTGATTTTGATGGATTTTTTGTAAAGCTTCTGGCGGCCTGCGACCGCGCGACAAGGCTAGGGCTGGCCCAGCATTGGTGCGGGCAAATCGACCCCCCCAAACAAGCCCTGATTGTGCTGGCTTTGGACCCCGATCCGGCTCTGGCAACCTATGTCATCCATAAAGCTAACTCATTGACAGAAAACGATTTATTGCACATTGCGCAGCGCGGGACCGCCATCCAGTGGCATGCTTTGGCCGACCGCACCGATTTATCCGCCTTAGTCGTTGATTTTCTGATGGTTTTTGCTGATTCCGACACGCGGACGCGCCTCAAATCCAACCCCTCCGCGCCGTGGTCCGAGCCCGCCGCCAACCTGTTTAACAGAGAAAACAAAGTCCCTATCCCGACGGTTAAGACGGTTTGTTTGCGAACAAACCCGCCCGAAACGGCCAAACAATCGCCCGAACAAAGCCTATCCGGAGGGCCCCTATCTCTGTTTCCGCGCCGCGATGCGCTGCTGCTCGCAACCCGCCTCGCACTTCATAGCCTCGAGCGTCCGGGTCCGATGAAGCCCATGCTGCCCGCTCTTTTGACCCATGATCTGGCTCAGGGTCATCATGCCCGCTTGCTGGCACGGCTGGCGCTCGCGACCCATTTACCGGCAGAGGCGGTGCTGCGCTGCTATAGTTCGGACGAGGCCCGTTACTTCGCCACCCTCTTATGGGCGCTCGATCTCCCTAAAGGGGTGTTTGAACGTTTGATGGCGCTGAAGCAGCACAATTTCCCGCTGCAGGCGGCAGACCAATTGCCGCATCTTCTCGACCATCCGCTGACGCCCCAGCAAGCCCGCCAAGCGCTGGTCTTTTTCAATCACGGCAATCCAAAAGGCGCTCAGGCCCCCGCCGCCTTGCGGTGATATAAGAGGGAACCCGTCCCTCCCGCAGCGCCTTGGCCTCATAGCGCGTGCTTTCCCAGCCCGACCATGGCTGTTTCCAATCCGCCGCAGTCTCGGCCAGCCAGTCAAAATGCGGGGATTTCAGAAGCCGCGCCAAAGTCCAGCCGACATAATGATCAATATCGCTGGCAAAACAAAACAG
>Ga0114963_10003456_pt1 | contig 10793 bp, 11 predicted proteins | sample C_131016_EF_Meta_FD_87019 | JGI IMG/M metagenome (GOLD analysis project Ga0114963, IMG submission 87019) | Freshwater microbial communities from Lake Croche, Canada to study carbon cycling - C_131016_EF_MetaG | ecosystem: Environmental > Aquatic > Freshwater > Lake | place: Lake Croche, Canada...
CTGAAGGCCCATAAGCCCGATCTGCGCATCACCCTGGCCGACCCCATGGGCAGTTGCCTCTACAATTGGGTCACCCATGGCACGCTGGAACTCGCCGGCTCCTCCATCACCGAGGGCATCGGCCAGGGCCGCGTCCCCGGCAATCTCGCCGGCGCGCCGATCGATGACGCGGTGCAGATCAGCGATGAACTCGCCCTCGAACAGGTCTTCGACCTCACCATCCATGAGGGCATTTCGGTGGGCGGCAGTGCCGGGCTGAATGTCGCCGCCGCCATCGCCGTCGCCCGTCGCCTCGGCCCCGGCCACACGGTTGTCACCATCCTCTGCGATGGCGGCGCGCGCTATCAGTCGAAACTCTTCAACCCCGAATTCCTGCGGGGCAAAGGCCTACCCACACCGCCATGGATGTCATGACCCCCCAATTCCGCGGCCGCATCCACGCCTCGGTGCTGGAAACCATCGGCGCAACACCCTTGGTCCGCCTGCCGCGCATCGCGGCGGAGGACCGCCTGGTGGCCGATCTCTGCCTGAAACTCGAATTCTTCAACCCAATGGCCTCGGTGAAGGACCGCATCGCCCTCGCCATGATCCGCGCGGCGGAGGCGGAGGGCCTCATCAGCCCCGGCCTCTCCGTGTTGGTGGAGCCCACTTCGGGCAATACCGGCATTGGCCTCGCCTTCGTCGCCGCCGCACTCGGCTATCGGCTGATCGTCACCATGCCCGAGGGCGCCTCCATCGAGCGCCGGCGAATGATGCGCCTGCTGGGCGCCGAGCTGGTCCTAACCCCCTCCAGCCGCGGCATGGCCGGCGCCATCGCCCGCAGCGAGGAGATCGCCGCCCAAACCCCACATGCCTGGCTGCCCCGGCAATTCGACAATCCCGCCAATCCCGATATCCATGCCCGCACCACAGCCGAGGAAATCTGGGCCGATACCCAAGGCTCGGTGGATATCATCCTGGGCGGCCTCGGCACCGGCGGCACCATGACCGGCATCGCCCGCGCGCTGAAACCCCGCGCCCCGGCCTTGCGCGTCATCGGCATAGAGCCCGCAGAATCCGCCGTGCTGCATGGCGATGACCCTGGCCCGCATGGCATTCAGGGCATCGGCCCCGGCTTCCGCCCCTCGGTGCTGGATGTCAGCCTGCTCGATGGCATCGAATTGGCCAATGAGCGGGACGCCATCGCCACCGCCCGGCGTGCGGCCCGGATGGAGGGTCTGGCACTCGGCATTTCCTCCGGCGCGGCGCTGAGCGTGGCGCTGCGCCTCGCAGCCCTTCCGGCCAATGCCGGCAAGCGCATCATCTGCATCGCGCCCAGCTTCGCCGAGCGCTATATGTCCACGGCACTCTTCGCGGGGCTCGACTGATGGAAATTTTCGAACTCGGCCGCACCATCCGTGAACGCGACCCGGCGCGCCCGACCTGGGCCGAGGTCCTGCTCTGCTATCCCGGGCTTTGGGCCGTGCAATCCCACCGGCTGGCGCATGCGCTCTATGGCCGGGGCCTGCCGGCCCTGGCCCGCTTCGTCAGCCAGACCACACGCTTCCTCACCGGCATCGAGATCCATCCCGGCGCCAAGATCGGCCGCCGGCTTTTCATCGATCACGGCATGGGCGTGGTGGTGGGCGGCACCGCCACCATCGGTGATGACGTCACCATCTATCAATGCGTGACCTTGGGCGGCCTCTCCCTCAAACCCGGCAAGCGCCACCCCGATGTGCTCGATGGCGCGGTCATCGGCGCCGGCGCCCAGGTGCTGGGGCCCATCACCGTGGGACGCGGCGCGCGGGTCGGCGCCAATTCTGTGGTGGTGGATCATGTCGGCGAAGGCCTCACCGTGGTGGGCATTCCCGCCCGCAGCCCCAAGGGCTGCGATGAGGAGGCGACTGTAGGTTATGGCATGCCGGTGCGCGCCGGGGCCGACCCGCTGGGCGAGGAGGTGGCAGCGCTGCGGGCCGAGGTCGCCGCCCTGCGCGCCCTGGTCCAGGCCCATTCACTGGACCGGGCAGGGTAGCGCGGGGCTCCGGCTGGCGGTGTTTTCCGCCCCGTGGCGCGTTCACAATTCGCCAAAACCAGACGCGCTGCCAAGGGCGACATCGGTCATTTCACTGTGAAGAACCAGACCCCGCGCCCCGCCCAAAATCCCCCCGGTGATGCCAGCCCACAATCACCGCAAGCGCGATCGCCTTGAGATTGAAAGGCAGCACCAGCGCGGCAATAACAAGACAGATCAGGTTGGCGCCAATATTGATCCAATCTGGCAAAGGCTCGGCCGTCGCCGGATTGCCCGAGCCCGATGCCGCCATCCCCATCGCCGCAGCAATCAGCCCACACAGAACCCAATAAACCAGCCGTGTCGCACCATTATCGCGCTGCATCGGCGGGGTATTGCTGAATAGCGACATCATCCACGGTGTTCCTTGAAGCCGAGATGGCCAGGCGCGCCCCCAGCCGGCTGGCACATACCGCTCACCGAACCGGGGTGAGCTGCCCGCGAATGTCACCGAAGAACATCTGCCCCCTGGTATGCAGGTTGAAATACAATTCCCCCTGTTCCGCAATCAAAGCCAGCCCAGCAATCGTCCTCACCCGGTCCATCGGAACAGCGGGAATAATCGGGCAGCCGGCGGTGAAAAAGCCAAGAGGCCCGTGGCTGTGATCGGTCACCGCCACCAAATCCTCATTGGTGATCTCGACCGAGAATTCGCCATCAACAAAGGATGCCGGCAGGTTGCGCGGGCCATTTTGCGTCAGCCCGAAATCCACCAGAATGGGCCCAAGCTGCCCCGGCCGCCCGCAATGGATATGGAACAACACGATATCCTGCGGCTCGATGCCCTCAATCTTCACATGCGCATAGGCACGGCCCTGATCACGGGCGATCGCCAATGTGCCATGCCCGCGGGACTGGCGAGCATTCCGCGCGACCGAAGGTGCCGTCGAACGAAACTCCCGTGGCACCAGCGGCGGGGTATCTGCCTCCTCGCCGCCTTGCTGCAGCGGGCTGAGCCAAGCCTGATAAATCCAGCCAATCTCTTGCCCCGCATTGGGCCGCAAGGTCATCCCGTCACGCGGCGGCACGCTCTGGGCAAAGACTTGGCTGGCACCCAGAAGCACAATGGCAGACATCCAGGCGATAAACCGCAGCTGGGGCATGCAACAATCCGATCACGACAATGTGTTGCGCCCTGTTTGACGAGCCATGCAGAGCTTCGTCAAGCATATTGACACTCCATCTGCAGCGCCGCCCGATCCGCGACCCCCTAGGCAAACGGCCGATCAGACCGGCAACCGCACCCGCGCCCGCAGCCCACCCATCGGGCTCTCCTCCAGCATGATCTCACCGCCATGCCTGCGCACCGCATCGCGCGCAATCGCCAGCCCCAACCCCGTGCCAGTGGCCGAGCCCGAGGCAAAGGGCTTGAACGCCGCCTCGCGCTCCGCCGCCGGAATGCCCGGCCCATCATCATCCACGGTGATCTCAGCCCAATTGCCGCTCCGGCTCAGCGCCATCCGCACCTGGCTCGCATGGCGGCGGGCATTGTCGAGCAAATTGCCCAGCGCCCGGCGCAGCCCATTCTCCCGCAGCCGCAGCCGCAAACTCTCCGGCGCCACCAGGGTGATATCGCCGCCGCTGCGCCGTGCGGCCGCACAAATATCCTCCAGCAGCGGCACCGCATCCATCTCCCGCGCCGCCTCCAGCCCCTCGCCGCGGGCAAAGGCGAGATAGGTCTCCACCAGCCGCTCCATCTCCTCAGTGTCCTGCACCAGCCCGGCCACATCCTCGGCACTCGCAGGATCCACCGGCAGCATGGCCAGGCTGAGCCGCATGCGGGTGAGCGGCGTGCGCATATCATGGCTGATGCCGGCCAGCATATCAGTGCGCTGGCTGACAAAGCGGCGGATATTCTCCTGCATTTGGTTGAAGGCGATGGCCGCCTGCCGGACCTCAATCGCCCCCTCAGGCTTGATCGCCCCCCCATCACGCCCCTGGCCGAAATCCTCCGCCGCCGCCGCCAGCCGCCGGATGGCGCGCACCTGATTGCGCATGAAGAGCACCGCAATCAGCGCCAGCAGCCCGGCCGAGCCCACCAGCCAGATCACAAACAGATAGAGCGTGGCGCTGAACAGCCGCTTGCGCGGCACCTCAATGTCAAGAACCCCACCCTCCAGCTGCACCCGCACCACCACATTCTGCGCATCGCTCAGCCAATCGGCATCAAAGGGCAGCCCCACCAGCCGGTTGAGCGCCTGGGCCAGATCAGGCTCCAATGGCAGCAGCGGCGACCAGGGCGGCCGGGCAGGGATGGCGCCCAGCTGCATGCCCGGCTCAAAGGCAATGCCCAGCCCCAGCCGCCAGGTGGCCTCGCGCAGAATGGCGGGATGCGCCTCCTCGGGCAATTGGCCCAGCAATTGCGTCACCATGCCAATCTCGCCCGCCAACGAGGTGGCCAGCCTGCGCGAGATCACATCCAGATGCCCGCCATAAAACGCCGTCAGCGCCACCGCCTGCACAATCAACAGCGGCGCTAAAATCAACAGCAAAGAGCGGCCGAGCAGCCCGCGCGGTGCGAAGCGCTTCAGCCCCCGCCGCAAAGCGGGCTGCGCCTCCGCCCCAGCACTCAAGGCCCGGGTCTCAGCACATAGCCCTTGTGGCGGATGGTGTGCAGGAAGCGCGGCTCCCGCGGGTCGGGCTCGATCTTGCGGCGCAGGCGGGTGACCTGCACATCCACCGCCCGCTCCCCCGCATCGGGCGTGCCCAGCGCCTCGGCGATGAACTCGCGGGACAGCACCTCCCCCGGCCGGCCGGCCAGGGCGGCAAGCAGCGCCGTCTCCCCCCCGGTCAGCCGGGTGGCGCCGGCCGGCCCGCGCAGCTCACTGCGATCGGGGTCAAACCAAAGCTGCCCCAGCTGCACCGGCCCCGCCGGCGTGGCGGGCAAGGGCGGCGGCGTCGCCCGCTTGAGGATGGTGCGAATGCGAAACGCCAGCTCCCGCGGGTCAAACGGCTTGGCCAGATAATCATCCGCGCCATGCTCAAAGCCCGCCACCCGGTCATCAGGGTCACCCCGCGCGGTGAGCATCAGCACCGGCACATCGCGCCCCTGCCGGCGCAGGCTGTCCACCAGCTCCAGCCCGGTCTCGCCTGGCATCATCACATCGAGCACCAGCAGATCAAACGCCACCGCATTCATCGCCGCCCGCGCCTCCCCCGCATCGGCGGCGGCGGTGACGCGAAAGCCATTCTCGGTGAGGTAGCGCTGCAGCAGGCTGCGCAGCCGCGCATCATCATCCACCACAAGAAGATGTGGGTTGTCGCTCATCCCTGTGCCGCCCTTTCCAGCCGTTCCAACTCGGCCCTTGCATCCTCGCCCATCAGCCCGCGCATGACGCGGCGAAACCCCTCCACCGCAGCCGGCCCGGCCTCACGATAGGCCCGCATCACCCATTCCCGCTGGCAATCATAGAGCTGGCGCTCCAGCCCCGCCCCCTTCTCAGTCAGGCTCAGCAGCCGCTGGCGCTTATCCACCCGGCCGGCCGCCTGGGTCACATAGCCATCCTCGATCATCGGTTGCAGCACCCGGCCCAGCGATTGCTTGGTGATGCCCAGAATCCCCAACAGATCCCCCACCGTCATGCCCGGCGCGCGGCCGACAAAATGCAGCACCCGATGATGCGCCCGGCCCATATTCAGCTCCGCCAAGAGCCGATCCGGCCCCGCGGTGAAATCGCGATAGCCAAAAAACAGCAGATCCTGCGCCAGCCGCAGCTCCGATTCGCGCAGGAACAGCAAATTGCTGCCCGCCGCCTGCTCCCGCAGCGCCGCCGGCATGGCTGCCATGCCCGGTTGTTTGGTCAGCATTGTTGACGCTTCTCCGCGCGATGTTCTAAAACAAACCCACTGAACGCAAGATTCTGACGGCAATCATAAAGCAGGAGACACAACATGGCACTCATCCCCTTCGATGACCGCGACGGCTTCATCTGGCTCGATGGCCATATGGTGCCCTGGCGCGATGCCAAGCTGCATGTCCTCTCTCACGCCCTGCACTATGCCTCCGCCGTCTTCGAAGGCGAGCGTTGCTATTCCGGCAATATTTTCCGCCTGCGCGACCATACCAACCGCCTGCTGGATTCGGGCCGGATTCTCGGCTTCGACATCCCCTGGACCGCGCAACAAATCGACGATGCCTGCGACGCGGTGGTCAAGGCCAATGGCCTCACCGAGGCCTATATCCGCCCCATCGCCTGGCGCGGCGCCGAGGAGATGGGCGTGGGCGCGAAGGCCACCAAAATCCACCTCGCCATCGCCACCTGGGAATGGGGCGCCTATTTCGGCGTGGAGCAGCGCATGAAGGGCGTGCGGCTCGACCTCGCCAAATGGCGCCGCCCGGCCCCCGACACCGCACCCACCGCCAGCAAGGCCGCCGGCCTCTACATGATCGGCACCATGAGCAAGCACGCCGCCATGGATGCGGGCTTCGATGACGCCTTCATGCTCGACCACAAGGGCGATGTGGCCGAGGCCACCGGCGCCAACGCCTTCTTCGTGATGGCCGATGGCCAAATCCACACCCCCACCCCCACCTGCTTCCTCGACGGCATCACCCGCCGCACCGTGATGGCCCTGGCCAAGAAGCGGCAAATGCCCATGGTCGAGCGGGTGATCCGCGCCGAGGAATTGTCCCAGGCCAGCGAAGTCTTCCTCGCCGGCACCGCGGCCGAGGTGACCCCCGTCGCCTGCATCGGCGCCCACACCTACACCCCGGGCGATATCACCAAGACGCTGATGGAAGACTACATGGAATTGGTGCGCAAAACCCCCGATGAGGTGATGAAGCTGGTGGGGTAGGGGCCCCAATTGACGCATGCTACAAGCCGGCTTGCGTCCCATGCCATGTACCGTGCAGCTCCATGGACGTAGAGGCCCTCATCGCCCGCTGGCGCCATTCAGCCAGCGGAGCATGATCAGTCGCGCACTGCGCAACCGCCCAACCGCAGCGGCCGACCTGCGGAAACAATTCCGCAACCCGCCGCAGACTGCCAAGGGGCAGCACATCCTCGCCAGCTTGGCAAAGGCCGGACAAGCGCACGCGTTGCCCGATTGTCGCTACGTGATGTAACCCCTTTCGCTTGACAAATCAAGTATAAAATCCTATTCTCCGCGCGCTGCCGCTGTTTAAAAACCCCATCCCGCCCGCCGCAAACCCCTCCGGCACATGCCAGAGGCAATTTGTCCGCAAACCCACTTCTGGCAAAAACCCCGGCGCTCCCCACCAGGCCCCAGGCGCGTCTCAACCCCGCCCGAGGCATCCCCCGCGCACGCCCAAAGATCAATTTGTCCGAATACAACCGCTTTTGAAAATCAAGGCCTAAGCCTCTCGCAAAGGCCCACGCGTCACCGCACTCAACCCCGCCACGGCCGTGCGATAGGTGGCCGTAATCGGCCCAATCCCCTGGCCCTCCAGCCTCGCCGCGTGCATGGCGTGATACGCCTCCGCCGCCGCCCGGCTGGCAAAGAGATAAATCCCCCCCGCCCGGCCACCCGGCACATCCTGGGTCCAAATTTTCCAGATCAACCCAGGCTCCACGGCAATGCTCTCCGCCAATTCCCGCATCGCCGCCGCCTGCTCCGGCCCGCCATCGCGGCGGGCCGGAAAATCCATAATGACCAGAACCGGCTCTTCAGCCGGCGGCATAAGCCACCGTCTTCTGCGTCTGCGTCCCCAGGCCCTGCACGCCCAGATGCATCACCTGCCCAGGCTTCAGGAACACCGGCGAGGGCTTCTTGCCCAAACCCACTCCCGGCGGCGTGCCGGTGAAGATCACATCGCCCGGATGCAGCGTGATAAAATGCGAGACATAGCTCACCAGGGTCTTCACCCCGAAAATCATCGTCCGCGTGCTGCCATTCTGCTGCCGCACCCCATCCACATCGCAGAACATGTCGAGATTCTGCGGGTCCGGCACCTCATCACGCGTCACCAGCCAGGGCCCGACGGGCCCAAAAGTATCCGCCCCCTTGCCCTTATCCCAGGCGCCGCCACGCTCAATCTGCCATTCCCGCTCGGACACATCATTGCCCACGGCATAACCCGCCACATGCGCCAGCGCCGCATCCTCGCTCACACAAGTCGCCTTGGTGCCAATAATAATGCACAATTCCACTTCCCAGTCGCATTTGACCGAGTTCTTGGGAATAATCACATCATCATTCGGCCCAGAAATCGCACCATTGGCCTTCAGGAACACAATAGGCTCCTTCGGAATAGCCGAGCCAGTCTCCGCCGCATGGTCAGCATAATTGAGACCAATGCAGATCAACTGCGAAAACCCAGCCACCGGCGTCCCCAGACGCGGATTGCCCGCCACCGTCGGCAGGCTCGCCGGGTCCAGGCTGGCCAGCTTGGCCAGGCCCGCATCCGAGAGCACATCCCCGGCAATATCGGCCACAACGCCCGAGAGATCGCGAATAACGCCAGCGGCATCGAGCATGCCCGGCTTTTCCTGGCCCTTGGGGCCATAACGCAGCAGTTTCATGAGGCTTTCCTCTCCAAGAGGACGCCAGAATGTCAGCCAGCCAGCGCCACGTCCAGCAGGCGGGCCAAGACTTCTGGCTCCTGCGCGCCAGCAATCGCATTGGCGCCATCCACCACGAAGCAGGGCACGCCATTAATCCCCAGCCGATGCGCCCGCAGATTTTCGGTATGCACCGCCTCCACCTCCTGGCCCGAGGCAAGGAAAGCCCTGGCAACACCCGAATCCAGCCCCTCCAGGGCCGCGATGGAGGCCAGCACCTCATGCTGGGCAATATCGCGCCCCTCACAAAAATGCGCCGCGAAAAGCGCCAGCACCATGCGGTCCGCCACGCCATGCCGCGCCGCCCAGCGCACCATGCGATGCGCATCCAGCGTATGCGGCACCCGCCGGATGGCATCAAAACGAAAGCCCAAGCCCTCAGCCCGGCCCAATTCGGCGATGCTGCCATGCAGCCGCCGCGCCCGGTCCTCACCGCCGAATTTGCGGACCATGTAATCCTGCCGCGGCACCCCGCCCGGCGCGATATCCGGGTTCAACAGGAAAGGCCGCCACTGAATTTCAACCGTCACTTCCGGCCGCTGGTCCAGCATCCGCATCAACCGCGCCACGCCCAGATAGCACCAGGGGCAGACCAGATCGAAGACAACCTCGACCAGCAGCCCCTCGCCCGGATGTGGCGCGATATGGTTCACGCAAACATCGCCACAGCGCGGATCGGGCTCGCGCTGCCGCCGCGGATTTTCAGCGGGAAGCCGATGAAGGTGAAGCGCCCGCGCCCGATCAGGCTGTGCAGATTGGCCAGGCATTCCATATGTGTAATGCCCAATTCGCCGCAGGCCATATGGGCCAGGAAATTCGGCTCGCCCTCAGGTGCCGGCGAAATCGCCTCCACCCCGAACATGCCAATACCCTGTTCCGCCAGCCAATGAATGGCCGGCAGCGACAGCCCCGGGAAATCATGCAAATAGCCCGGCTTGCCCAGCAGCCGCTCATTGGTCGCCATCCAGATCAGCAGCGTGTCGCCCTTCTGAATGGTCTGGCCTGAGGCCGCGACGGCGGCCTGCACCTCCTCCAGCGTCGCCGCAGTCTTCAGCGGCACATGGCTGAGGTCGATGCAGAACGCCGAGGTGTAGAAGTTTTCGAGCGGCATCTGCTCCACCGACAGCGCCCCCGGCCGCGGGTCGAAATGCACCGGCGCATCGACATGGGTGCCGGCATGGTCGCTCATCGACATATAGACGGCCTTCGAGGTGAAGACCGTGTTGCCGGCATATTTCTTCTCATCATGGTCACCCCAGACCGTCATCACCACCGGCGGGTGGCTCGGATGGGTCTGGGTGCGATGGAAAATCTCGCGCGAGAGGTCAACAAATTCAGGCATGGTTCTTCAAATCCCGTTGTTCGGAGCGTCACACATATAGCGGTTGAGATGGTAGGGCTCCATCGCCAGCCCAGGGCAAAAGCTCTCAATAATCGGCCGCAGCCGCTCATAGAGATCATGCATGCCAGCGTTGAGCCGCTCCAGCCTGTCGCGGGCTTCCTCGGCGTCGCGGGCCAGTTTGGCGATGTCGAGCCTGGTGTGCCGGCGGTCATAATAGACGAATTCGCCGCCGATCATGGTGTGGCGCACACCGCAGCTATCCTCGGCATGGACGAGTTGGTTCACCGTCCAATTATGCGGGATCCAGGTCATCGCCGTGAGGTCGAGAAAGACGATATCGGCCTTCATGCCCGGCGCAATGGCGCCGATATCCTTGAAGCCCAGCGCCCGGGCCGAACCCATTGTGGCGGCATTATAGACCTCCTCCACCGAGGCCCAACGGCTGGGGTCTGGGGTTTGCACCTTGCTCAGCATGGAGGCGTAGCGCATCGCCTCATACATATTGCTGTTATCGGAGCAGTTCACGCCATCGGTGCCGATGCCGATATTGACGCCCATATCGAGCGCGCGGCGCAGCCGGAACATCCCATTGCCCAGTCGCATATTGGAGCCGGGATTATGCGCGAGCGAGCCCCCCCGGTCGCGCATGATCCGCAGGTCATCATCATCGAGCCAGATGGCGTGCGCTGCGGTGAAATGCTCATCGATGAGGCCCAGCGCATCCATGTGCTGCACCAGGGTCTTGCCGTATTGGCGCATGCCAACCACGGCCTGCACCTTGCTCTCGCCCACATGGCTGTGCAGCGCCACGCCATGCTTCTTGGCCAGATCACGGCAGCCACAGAGGAAACCATCCGAGCAATGATGCGGGATA
>Ga0114963_10003457_pt1 | contig 10793 bp, 9 predicted proteins | sample C_131016_EF_Meta_FD_87019 | JGI IMG/M metagenome (GOLD analysis project Ga0114963, IMG submission 87019) | Freshwater microbial communities from Lake Croche, Canada to study carbon cycling - C_131016_EF_MetaG | ecosystem: Environmental > Aquatic > Freshwater > Lake | place: Lake Croche, Canada...
AAATTGTTAAAGGACGCTCACCCGGAATATGGGTCTTTTTAAGGCGCCTCATTTCATCCATTACCTCTACCTCATGCACCACGGGCACGGAGGCACAGGACATCTGAATGGTCGGTTTTGCTGCCATGAATATTCTCTAAGGATCGGGCTAGGTTGAATTTTATCGGGATTTATGAAGGCTTTAGGGTGCCTTACTTTAACCGCAGACTAAAATCACTGCTTAAGCCAGCATAATTGAGTGCCGCACCCCAATTCATTTCTAACCTTCTTATTTAAGTCCGCATTACATGAGTAGTTCCCATCGCCGCCTTCTTGTCACCTCCGCCTTACCTTATGCCAATGGTCAGATCCATGTTGGCCATTTGGTGGAATACGTTCAGACCGATATTTGGGTTCGCTTCCAAAGAATGCGTGGTCATGAAGTGCATTACGTTGGTGCTGACGATACACATGGCACCCCCATCATGTTGCGTGCAGAAAAAGAAGGGCTTACTCCAAAAGAGTTGATCACTAATGTTTGGAAAGAACATAAGCGCGACTTTGATAATTTCCTCATCTCATTTGACAACTACTACACGACTGATAGCCCCGAGAATGAAAAGCTATCACAAGATATTTATATCAAGTTATGCGATGCAGGCTTGATTGAAAAGCGCGCGATTGAACAAGCTTACGATCCCGTAAAAGAAATGTTTTTACCCGATCGATTTATTAAGGGCGAGTGTCCTAAGTGTGGCGCTAAAGATCAATATGGTGATAACTGTGAAAAGTGTGGTACGACTTATGCGCCTACGGATCTTAAAAATCCCTACTCCGTCGTGAGCGGTGCAACACCCATTAAAAAGATTTCTGATCACTACTTCTTTAAGTTATCTGATCCACGCTGCGAAGCATTCTTACGTGAGTGGACTCAAGTAAAAACACCATTGCAACCAGAAGCTCGCAATAAGATGAAAGAATGGGTTGGTCAGCCAGGAGAAAGTAAGCTGGGTGATTGGGATATCTCCCGTGATGCCCCGTATTTTGGGTTTGAGATCCCTGATGCGCCAGGTAAATACTTCTATGTCTGGCTTGATGCTCCGATTGGTTACTACGCTAGCTTCCTCAATTACTGCCAGACCAAAGGCCTGAATTTTGATGAGTGGGTGAAACCCGACACTACCACCGAGCAATACCATTTCATTGGTAAAGATATTTTGTATTTCCACACCTTGTTCTGGCCAGCGACCTTACAGTTTTCTGGATATCGCACACCAACGAATGTCTTTGCGCATGGCTTTCTAACCGTTGATGGCGAAAAGATGAGTAAATCACGTGGCACACTGATTTCTGCTAACAGCGTAATCGAATGTGGTTTTAATCCTGAATGGTTCCGTTATTACTTTGCAACGAAACTGAATGACAGCATGGAAGATTTGGATTTGAATCTTCAAGATTTTGTTGCACGTGTCAATAGTGACTTACTTGGCAAGTACATCAATATTGCGAGTCGTAGTGCTGGCTTTTTAGTCAAACGTTTTGGTGGTGTAGTTTCTGATGAAGCAATGAACAATCCACTTCTAAAAGAAATTGCTGCCGCTAGTGAAAAAATTGCGCAGCTTTATGAAGGTCGTGAATTTGCAAAAGCACTGCGCACCGTGATGGAACTCGCCGATAAGGTAAATGGTTTTGTCGATGAGAACAAGCCATGGGAAATCGCCAAAGATCCAGAGCGCGAGGCTGAGTTGCAACAGGTTTGCAGTATTACCCTGGAAGCCTTCCGGATGATGAGTCTTTATCTCAAGCCGGTGATTCCTCAAGTAGCTACTGGAGTAGAAGAATTCTTCTCATTGCCACCCCTGTCTTGGGAGGATATTAATACCCCGCTTTCTAGCAAGAACCCCATCAAGCCTTATAAGCACCTCATGACCAGAGTGGAGCCCCCTCAGATTGAGGCTTTGCTAGCGGCAAACTTGTAAAAAGCCCCCCTAAAAAGCACCTATAATGATGGCTGTAGTCCATAGATAACTTTTTGCATAAATTGCTTAAGTTACTGAATTTATTGAGTATTTTAGGAAATGCCATGGCAAGATATCAATCTGAAATCACCCAGTTCTTAACTGAACTCAAAACCGAGCATCCAAACCTCGAGGCTGAACAGCAAGCGGGCCGCGCGCTCCTTTGGGATAAAGAGCCATTGAGCGCAGAAGATCAGCGTCGCGCCAAAGAGGCAAAACTCAAGCAACCCGCTTACGTATATTCGAATGACTAATTCAGCCAGTTCGTCAGGTCATTCGTCAGGTAGTTCCTCAGGTAATGAGCCTATGGCTCAGCCAATCTCAGATTTGCTAGACAGCACTCCAGCGGTTACCGATGGCATGTCAGCTGCGTTCGCCAAACTTTACGGTGAACCGCTTTTTAAGCTCCCAACAGATCTCTATATTCCACCCGATGCCCTAGAAGTTTTTCTAGAGGCATTTGAAGGTCCATTAGATCTATTGCTGTATCTCATTCGTAAACAGAACTTCAACGTTCTAGATATTCCGATGGCGCAGGTTACCCAACAATACCTAAGTTACATCGATCAAATCCGCCATACTAATCTTGAACTTGCAGCAGAGTATTTGCTCATGGCTGCCATGTTGATTGAAATTAAATCTCGCATGCTCCTGCCAATGAAAAAAGCAGATAGCGAAGAAGAAGTAGAGGATCCACGCGCAGAGTTAGTGCGTCGCCTCCTAGAGTACGAGCGCATGAAGCTTGCTGCACAAGAGCTTGATCAAATTCCGCAACAAGGCCGTGACTTCCAAGTGGCCCATGGCTATGTAGACACTACTATTGCGATTGCTTGGCCTGATGTCAATGTAGAAGATTTACAAATGGCATGGCGTGACGTTCTGCACCGCGCTAAACTCACTCAGCATCACACCATTACTCGCGAAGAACTATCCGTACGTGACTTTATGACCCGCATATTGCGTCGCTTACAAAGCACTAGGTTCGTCGAGTTCGGCGAGTTATTTGAAGATGCCATTAACTCTGGAAAAGGCATTCCAATCATCATCGTGAACTTCATTGCAATGCTCGAGCTCTCACGCGAAGCTTTGGTAGAGATTACCCAGGCAGAGCCCTATGCTCCAATTTATGTGCGCCTCGCCTATACCCCTGTTGCATGAAAATCATTAGCGATATACAAGAATTACGCGACCATTTAAGAGGTCAAAACCGCGCTTCTTTTGTTCCAACCATGGGCAACCTTCACGAAGGGCACCTTTCATTGATGCGTCTTGCAAGACAGCATGGTGATCCGGTGGTAGCTAGCATCTTTGTGAACCGTTTGCAGTTTGGCCCGAACGAAGACTTTGATAGCTACCCGCGTACTATGCAGGCGGATATTGATAAGCTAGAAAAAGAAGGTGTCTATATCTTGTTTGCGCCTACTGAGAGAGACCTATACCCACAGCCCCAGGAATACAGAGTTGATCCACCACAGCAATTAGGTGACATCCTCGAAGGCGAGTTCCGCCCAGGCTTCTTTAAAGGTGTTTGTACAGTTGTTCTCAAACTCTTCTCTTGCGTACAACCTAAAGTAGCTGTATTTGGTAAGAAAGATTACCAGCAATTAATGATTATTCGTCAGATGGCGAAGCAGTTTGCTTTGCCAGTTGACATCATTCCTGGTGAAACGATTCGTGCTGAGGATGGTCTTGCCCTCTCCTCACGTAATGGTTATCTCTCAGTTGAAGAGCGTGCTGAAGCCCCAGAACTACAAAAAGCACTCAAAGAGGTTCGTGATCGCGTACTTCAATTAAAAGATCGCAATATTCAATCCATTACCGAGATTGAAAAATCAGCTATCGCCTCTTTAGCTAAACGCGGCTGGCAGCCAGATTACATTGCCATTCGTCAACAAAGTGACTTAGCTACAGCTAGTAATGAGCAACTACAAGCTGGTGAGCCACTCGTCATTCTGACAGCAGCAAAGCTTGGCAAAACACGCTTGATTGATAACCTAGAGATCTAAGCAAAGGTTCATTAAACCCTTGTCAGAGCCTCAATGGCTTTGATGCTGCTATAAGACTGGCCAAACTCATTTAACAAGCTATCGCGCTTACCGATTTCAAAATCAGCGAATTCAAAACCAGGCGCCACGGCGCAGCTGACTAAACAAAATGAGGTTTCTTCTTTAGGTTTGGCAGCAAACCAAGTATTCGCCGAAATAGTGGCCTGCAAGCATTTTGAATCCAGGCCCAATTGAATAGTTTGGAGTGCTTTATTTTCACTAAAGGAATAGATGATGACATCGCAGCCGCTATGAAAGTACCAAGTCTCATCCGATCTAATTCGATGCCATGATGAAAAGTCATTGCCTGATAAAAGATAGTAAATACTGGTGTATGCACTCTTTTTCACCAATCCATCGGCATTTACGATGGTTGGGGATCGATACATTTCTCTATAAAAACCTCCCTCGGGATGAGGGAGAAGCTTGAGATCCTCAACTAGGGAATTTATTGTTTGCATGCTTACCTTATTTTAGATGCTAGCTTGCTAACAATATAGCTCAAACAGGCACAACCGTTACACGCTGAACCATTCCTAAATCCGAGTACTGCAGCATTTGGCTGTGCAAGATGTAAGGACCAACAAAGTCATTAAATCGCATCCTAAAAGTGATGGAGGTGGGATTTTCTGGAGTTCCTCCAGCGGGTAATGCAACCGTGTCACACCAATAGGGCTTGACTGATATGCCATTTACCCTAGTGATGTACATCGGATTGACATGAATATGGAATGACTGAGCAATACTATTGCAGTTATAGATAGTCCACTCTTCAACCGCCCCCAGAATCACATTCTGAATAATAGTATTAGAGGCTTGTAGTTGATATTCATACACCGGCATCTTAAATAGGGGAATGTAAATCGATCCTTCAACAGGCTTACCAGTAATCTTTGATACTTCTTGCTTTGCTTTAGCCAGATTATTCTTAAATGATTCTTCTACTTCTTGCGCCATCACACCAGCTTTACTTGTGGTCTTATCCCATAACGACTGTGTACTTGCAACAGACTCGAGCGATCCATTACCTATCATATTAAATAGAATGCTACGTTTCTTTCCTCCCGCACTTGCAAACTCTGAATCAGTAATAGGCTTTAGGAACTCCGATACTGGAAGCGGCTCTGCTGGGATCGTAGTAGCTAATAGTTTGGCATTCTCTTTGAGTTTTTTTGGCTCGACCACAATGATCTTAGCTAAGATATCTCCAGGAAGGATGACCGTCTGCTCACCTTGAGCTATTTTTACTGGCAGTGATCTGAGCATGTAAGTGCCAGGCGCCCCTGCTTTGATCATTACTGAGGAGCGATTGCCAGCCGCGAGCACAATGCCCCTACCGCCCTTTTGCCTTGCGTCAGGATAGTCTTGATATGTGCTGCTACCCCAACCATCCATAGTGTATTGCTGGAGTACATGCTCATCTAGATTCAGGTTCAGATAGTTAAATACTTGAGTATTAATGAAGCGCCATCTTTGCACTTCACCACTGCCTATTACGATCGTAGGCTGACGCACTCCGTTAATGAGGACGGGTTGTGCATCAATATATCCCTTAGCATTTTCTGAGTGACTATTTATAAGACCAAAGCCTGTAGGGTGATTAGCTACTTGAGAGAACTTTTCTAACTGACCATCCTTTACCCCATAGTTATCAGCTGTTTGATTGTTCGCAAAATAGGGTGCCTGAAATAAGAAAATTAATTCTTTGGCTTGAGCCATCTCTGGCAAGTCATCCACTGGGCCGCGAACCAGGATAGCTCCTTGCATCAGACTTGCGACCTGTATGGCACTAGAGCCATGGTATTGAGGATGGTAATAGAAAGGGCCTGCTGGATGATTGGCTGGTAAGTCATAGCTGTATTGACGTGAGCCACCCTGAGGGTGCACCCCGCCATAATTGGGATCAACGACATAGTCACCATATTCAGGCGGCTTCTTATCAGCAAAAATTCCCGGATAAACATGTAAACCATGTACATGTAAATTGGTTGTATTCGGCTTCATGTAATTCGTTGGGTCAAGAAACGCTGCATAGGGTGGATTGAATGGTAATTTATTGATCAACCGAATACGTAACTGATCACCACCCTTAACAACTAATGTCGGACCAGAGTAAGTAGGTCCATTAGTGTCATAACCATAAGCACGCAATGATACGGGGTACTGTTGCTTAGGATCAGCGCCAGATAGCTTGCCATCCCAGTACGATGCTGTCAAAGTTATATCAAGCAAACCATTTTTCGCCTCCAACATTGGAGGCTGCACAAAGGTTTGTAGGGGATGCGGGGCATCACCACCCTCACGATCGCATGCTATCAAGCCTGCCGGGATAGCAATACCGGAAGCTATGCTCACTCCCATTCGCATAAAATTTCGGCGTGTAGTATTGGGAGCGGTGATTTTGGTCTTGGACATAATGAAGTTATTAAGCAATATCCAGGATTGAGAATGGCGTCATTTGCTTATCAGCAGCCTTAGCAATTTGTTTAGAGCCATTGTTGCCCCAACCCAGTAGCTGACTCTTTCCAATGGCAAGTGAATGCGTCTCACCAGCAGCTATCGCTCGCACGCCAATGAGTTGTGGAATCACAGTAGGAGTTCTACGCGACTTTAGATCACCCAAACCCAGTTGACCAAAACCATTCCAACCCCAAGCGTAGACTTTTCCACTTGAGGATAGTGCAAGCGAGTAATGCATGCCAGTAGCAACACTAGTGATTTTTTCAGTAAATGGAATTGGCCCGGGAGTATCAATATAAGAATTCCTACTATCCCCCGCTTGACCAAATTGATTACTACCCCAGCCGTATACTTTGCCTTCAGTAGAAACTGCGAGCACATGAGTAGAGCCTACGGCAATGCTATTGATCTTGGCTGGGACAGAGATTGGTTCTGGAGTATTGATAGTATTGAGATGACCAAGCCCTAATTGCCCAGCAGAATTACTTCCCCATCCGTACACTCTTTGATCTTGAGTGAGCGCAAGCATAAAGTTATCGCCCAGTGCAATATCTTTTATTGGTGGAATCCCAGAAACAATTCCGGGAGATGCATTCAATTGGGGGCTAGTGCGCCCTAAGGCCCCATCAACATTCAAACCCCAAGTATTGACATTACCCATTTGATCAATTGAAGCAAAGACAAACTGCCCTGCTACTACTTTACTGATATTAGAGACTCCACCAACAAGGGTCGGCGCCTCTGAAAACGTATTCTTACCACCGATACCTACTTGACAAAAGCCCCAGATGAACGCCTGTCCAGAAGAGACTCCCAGACTAATACCTTCACCTGCAGAGATATCAGAATAATGAGATGGTTTGCCAACATAAACTGGCTCAGTTTGAGGGCTATTACTACTGCAAATATCCACATAGAAAGGGGTGATGCGACCTGAGCCAGCACCACCCCATCCTAAAACTTCTCCTGACTTTAAAAGAGCTAAAGTCTGATCGTTACCCCCTGCAATAGCAGTAAGGTGAAATAATTCATTTTGCAATTCCGCCATAGATGTATAAACATAACATCATTTGCGTTAATTACCTACGGCCGTATCTGTGTAGGTTAGACCTTCTTTCATTAGGTTATTGGAAAGACCCTGACCAAGGGCTTGCACATAATTCACCTTACCTCTGAAGCAGCCCACTGAATATGGATATTCACGATTCAGAACATAGTGGTAGGTATTTTTTGAGGTACCGTCTGGCATAGTAATTGTCGATGTTGTGCCGTGGCATTCATCAAGTTCTGCGTTGGTCATCATATTAGAAGTTGCAGAGCGTGGACCAGTGATTGGATAACCATCTAAAGCAAAGCCAAGAACAGGTGATTGACCTGATGTCCCCTGATCTGGGAAGCACTTCCAAGAGTAGCCATGGTAGTGATACTGCTGATAGTAGGGATGGCCGAAACATTGATCGACTGGCAAAGCATTTGTAGGGTTGAATAAAGTATTAGCGTTATTAGGCGCTTTCTCAAAATGCCACACTGCACCAGTCAGCGTAATACCCACAATTAATGACTGAATTTTGTTGGGGGTCGCGCTTGGTATCGGCGTCAATGGTAGATAGCTCTGTAAAGCATATGGAGAAATACCAATCGCTGCTGCACTCGAATAGACTTGGCCTGTATCCGGATTAGTGCCGCCCGGTAAAGCCGCATAGTAAGAATAGGCAGGATCTCCAGGCTGGACAGGAAAGTTGCCCATTTTTGTAGCAGGCAAACCGTTTCCAAGAAAAATACGAGAGCCTGCAGTAAACCCATTGATCTGATACTTTGGATCAGTAGTCATCGTAAATTGACTCCCTTCCGAGCTGTATGCAGTGGCACTATTTGACCCACTGACATAAACCATTTTCGATAGATCCATGATGTTAGTAGTGGTATCTGTCCACGGAGAGTTTGTGCCAGAAAGTTGACCCATTGGTTGTGCTAGTAAGGCTGTAATATCAGTGCCTTGATAAGCTAATGGAGCATTGATACATTGAACATTTCTGCCGCAAGTATTATTAGGCGCCCCATTAGCACTAGTGACTAAAGTAGTTACCGTATTAGGATCGGCAGCAGCAGTACCAGAGGAACTAGAGGAGCCTCCACCACAAGCAAATAGGCCTACAGTAATAGAGGTGACCACTACCAGAAGAGCTGCATGTTTTTTGTTTATTTTGATATTCATTTGAAGTTCTTGTGTAAAAATATATGAGTCATTATTAGTGCAAATAGCGTATTTAAATAGTGATAGAGCGCCCACTTTTTACTCTTACCAAATGCCTCTGTAAGGCATATACTGTATGGGTTCAGAATCTATCTGTTTGTAAGCTTTTATCGTTGCCCACTTTTTAAAAATGCCTGAAAATCCCAAAATTGACTTTTTAGATGTCAAACAAGATCGATCTAAGAAAACCTTAGATGATCTTTTGGAGGCTGCTTGTGAAATTGTGGAAGCCGCTAATCCTGAGGCTTTTACTAGCCGAAACTTAGCTGATAAATCGGGTTACTCTAAAGGCACTCTTAATAAAAGATTAGGGCCGATAGAAAATGTATTTCTGTGGGCACTTGCACAAGGTAGGGATTTCAAAGCCAATCAAACTGCCAATATGATTTCTCAATTTGATCCGCAACTGACTATCCATGATTTTGTTGAAACTTTTGTTGATACCGGATTTAGCTTTATTAACTCTACTACTGCCAAGGTAATCAAATTTCATGACCAAAGATTTACCAAGACTTATGGCCTAACCCCTGATTACTTTGACTGGATCTTTATCTTTGTTGATCCTTATATAGAGCTGTGCCAAAGAAATCAAACCAGTACCTTTAAGGTACCCTCAAAAGATGAAGCAAGATTTATGTTTAGGGCTATTCACGCAGTATTAGAAAGACCCTTCGCAACCGATGACCCCATAGCGGGAACTGCAGAGCATCGACGGATTGTGATTGATACCTTAACGAGATTACTTGCTAAGTGATCTAGAGCAGCAATACTCTAACCCAATACTTCACCAGACTTTAGTAAAGCTAAAGTCTGGTCCCCTACCCCCTGAAATAGATACAACTTGGTTCAAATCTCTTTGCGAGCTTGGCTTAGGATTTGCTACAAGCCTTTGGAGGAAATGCAGGAGAAGGTTCATTTGGATACAAAAATCCTTCTTTCATAAAAGGATTAGTACCACAGGCTCCTGGCGCCGTATTCGGGGGATTATCCGGTCCAAGTGCTTGATTGTAATTAACCTTGCCTCTAAAACAACCCACAGAGTATGGATACTCTCTGTTCAGAACATAGTGATAGGTGAGCTTTCTTGTGAATCCGCCAAGTCCATCGGGAATGTCAATTTCTGATGTAGTCCCATGACAGATATCTAGGTCTGCATTAGTCAGATCCTTACCGTCAGCTCCGCGTGGGCCAGTGATCGGAAAGCCATCTAATGCAAAGCCGTAGACAGGAGACTGCTTACCTGCAGTGCCCTGGTCAAAACATTTCCAAGAATAACTATGATAGTGATATTGCTGGTTGTAGGGGTGACCGTAACACTTATCATTCGGCAAAGCATTTATGGGGTTGTAATAATTACCACTTGAATCGTTTGCTTTCTCGACATGCCAGGCTGCGCCAGTCAGTGTAATACCCACAATTAAAGAATTAATTGGATAGGCACCAGTGATTACTGGATTTAAAGGAACCAAACTAAGTAAGGGGTATGCAGAAATTCCAATCGCAGCAGCGTTTGGGTAGCCTGCTGGTGGCGCACCTGTTGCTGCAGTAGTGCCAGCAGGATTGGTTCCACCAGGTAAACCCGCATAGTAAGAATAGGCGGGATCATTGGACTGAACTGGATAGGTTCCCATCGGTGTAGTAGGCAAGCCGTTACCAACAAATAGTCGAGTACCTGAACCAGGAGGAAATCCAATAACATCTTGCAGTGGAAGCGTCAGCATCTGAAAACGACTGCCTTCAGTATCATATACGGTTGCAGCATTCGCTCCTTGAACAAATGGAATTTTTGAAAGCGTAATAATGTTTGTACTGGTATCTGTATAAGAATTAGCCTGCTGACTCAATGTCTGAGGCATCTTAGCCACGCCAGAAAAAATAAAATCAATACATTGCGCATTTTTTTCGCAAGTAACGTTAGTTACTCCATTAGCGCTCGTAACTATAGTAGTGATTTCAGTCGATGAAGATGTAGATGAGCTACTAGATCCCCCGCCCCCACCACAAGCAAAGATGCCTGCAACAGTGACCGACACCAAG
>Ga0114963_10003458_pt1 | contig 10792 bp, 13 predicted proteins | sample C_131016_EF_Meta_FD_87019 | JGI IMG/M metagenome (GOLD analysis project Ga0114963, IMG submission 87019) | Freshwater microbial communities from Lake Croche, Canada to study carbon cycling - C_131016_EF_MetaG | ecosystem: Environmental > Aquatic > Freshwater > Lake | place: Lake Croche, Canada...
AGCTTATACAAGGAGAGGTAGAAGAAGTGAACAATGTTAATAAAACTGTAAAAGTTTTACATACAGACAATGAATATTGGTATAGAATAGATGATATAAGTCCTGTTAAAATTAATATTGAAAAGCTTTTGCAGTTAGGGTTTCATGTAGTAGGGAAAGAAGAAGTGTATGAAATCTTTGAAAAAGGGCCATTTACGGTTAAAATAGATTTTTCGAGAGAAGATTACCCAGCAATTTTACATTATAGAGATGAAACCCGTGAGATATTAAATCTTCGATATGTGCATGAATTGCAGCACCATTACAAATCCATGACCAATTTTGAATTATGGAATTTTTAAAGAAGAGTAAGAATGCAAAATAGAGGGGAAATTGATGATTTTAGCATAGATTTGTAATCGGTTTTCAATATTTTAAAATTTATTTTTTTCAAAAGCATTTTATTTTTGGAAAAATAAATAATTTCCCTACCTTTGCGAACCTTAAAAGTATGGCTAAACAAGCATTAATTAAACAAGACGGAGTTATTACGGAAGCATTAAGTAATGCAATGTTCAAGGTAAAACTTGAAAATGGTCATGAGATTTTGGCTACAATATCAGGGAAAATGCGGATGCACTACATTCGAATTTTACCAGGAGATAAAGTAGGTGTTGAGTTGAGTTTATATGATTTAACCAGAGGTAGAATTATATTTCGCTATAAATAAGATCCGAAAGGAAAAACTAAGCATTATGAAAGTAAGAGCAGCAATTAAAAAGAGGAGTGTAGATTGCAAAATTGTACGCAGAAAGGGCAAACTCTACATTATCAACAAGAAGAATCCACGTTATAAGCAACGTCAGGGTTAATTTTGTAATTGATTTGGGAATAATATTTAACAATAACAGTAAATAGTAAATAAAATATGGCACGTATTGCCGGTATTGACTTACCTAAAAACAAAAGAGGAGAAATAGGTTTAACCTATATTTTCGGAATTGGATCTTCTACTGCAAGATATATCTTGGATAAAGCAGAAATTGATTACAGTAAAAAGGTTAACCAATGGAATGACGAAGAATTGAATGCAATTCGTACGATCATCACAACTGAACTAAAAGTTGAAGGTCAGTTGCGTTCTGAGGTTCAAATGAGCATCAAACGTTTATTGGATATTGCATGTTACCGTGGATTAAGACATCGTAAAGGTTTGCCTGTTCGTGGCCAGCGTACTAGAACAAATAGTCGTACACGTAAAGGAAAGCGTAAGACAGTAGCCGGTAAGAAAAAAGTAACTAAGTAATACATTTTACTGGTTGATTACTGAAAAGTGGTTGACTAGTTTTTGTTTAACTAATTACATGTTATTGTAACGAGCACTAGACAATCGAATATACCTGATCCATTAGTGCGGGGGAGGAAAGTTCGAAACTTCGCAAGAAGAATTTTAAGATTACCTATTAATTAAAAAAATGGCAAAAGTTCAATCACAAAGCGCCAAAGCGGCTGCTAAGAAAAGAATCGTTAAGGTTGATAGTTTAGGAGATGCACATATTTCTGCAACTTTCAACAATATCATTATCAGTTTAACCAACAAACAAGGTCAAGTTATTTCTTGGAGTAGTGCTGGTAAAATGGGTTTTAAAGGATCTAAGAAAAATACTCCTTATGCTGCACAAATGGCAGCTGCAGATTGTGCAAAAGTTGCATTCGAAGCAGGTTTAAAGAGAGTAGAAGTGTTTGTGAAAGGTCCAGGTGCAGGTAGAGAAAGTGCTATCAGAGGCTTGTCTACTTCTGGTATAGAAGTTGTTATGATTAAAGACGTTACGCCTTTACCTCACAATGGTTGTCGCCCTCCAAAAAAGAGAAGGGTATAGTATTTTTTTATCCATCACGGTTATATATATTACTGTTAATAATTAAAAGGTTTCCCGATTCAGTTTTAAGATTTTTTCATAATCGGGGAATGAAACTAAAAAATCGATTTTATTTTTATGGCACGTTACATTGGACCCAAAACAAGAGTAAACAGAGTTTTCGGAGAATTGATTCTCGGAAACGGAAAATCTTTTACTAAAACTAGTACACCTCCAGGACAACATGGAGCAACCCGCAAAAGAAAAGCACCAAGTGAATATGCTATTCAGTTGAAAGAAAAGCAAAAAGCTAAATACACTTATGGATTGTTAGAACGCCAGTTCCGCAATACATTTGAAGAGGCTGCTAAAATGAGAGGAGTAACTGGTGAAAATTTGATCAAGTTATTAGAAAGCCGTTTAGATAATGTAGTTTATCGTTTAGGAATTGCTCCTAGCAGACCAGCAGCACGTCAAATGGTTGCACACAAACACATTACATTGAATGGTGAAGTAATGAATGTTCCTTCTTGTAAATTGAATTCAGGTGATGTAGTTGGTTTGAAAGAAAAAACTGCTGAAAACACAAACTTCAAAGATAGGTTGAGAGGTAAAAATCCTAAATTCAGCTGGTTAGAGTGGAATGAATCAGAAATGACTGGTACATTTATTGCATATCCTGAAAGAGATAGCGTACCTGAGAATATTAAAGAGCAACTAATCGTAGAATTGTACTCTAAATAATAAACCCCTTTGTATTCAGGATTTTCCTGAATATTCACTTATTAAATCTGAAATTTAAATATGGCCATTTTAAATTTCCAAAAGCCTGATAAAATAGTTCTTCAAAAGGCAACAGAATTCGAAGCACAATTTGAATTTCGTCCCTTGGAACCAGGTTATGGTGTAACTATCGGTAATTCTTTGCGTAGAGTCCTATTGAGTTCTTTGGAGGGTTATGCAATCTCCGGAATTTTCATAGAAGGTGCAGAACATGAATTTGCAACAATTAAAGGTGTTGTAGAAGATGTTACTGAAATCATATTAAACCTTAAACAAGTTAGATTCAAAAAGATTGTTGATTTTGACGTTAATAACGAAAAAATAACTCTTTCAATCAAATCCAAAAGCGAATTCACAGCTGGAATGATTGGTGAATTAACCAGTTCGTTTCAAATAATGAACCCTGATTTGTTGATTTGTACTTTAGACACCACTGCTAAATTGAACATTGAACTGACCATAACAAAAGGTCGTGGTTATGTTCCAGCAGATGACAACAAAGTAAAAGATGTTCCATTTGGATACATTCCAATAGATTCTATCTATACTCCAATCAAAAATGTTAAATACATCATCGAAAACACGCGTGTTGAACAACGTACCGATTTCGAAAAATTAATCATGGATGTTGTAACTGATGGTACTATCCATCCTGAAGATGCTGTAAAACAAGCTTCTAGGATTCTTATCCAACATTTGATGATCATAACTGACGAAAACATCACCTTCGATAACAAAGAAGAGAAGAAAGAAGATGTTGTAGACGAACAAACACTTCAGTTGAGAAAAATATTAAAAACTCCACTAGAAGATTTAGATCTTTCAGTTAGAGCTTTTAACTGCCTCAAAGCAGCAAAAATCAATAGCTTAAGCGAATTGGTTGGTTACGAACAAGAAGATTTAATGAAATTCAGAAATTTTGGTCAAAAATCACTTTCTGAAATTGAGTTGGTTCTTCATGAGCGTGGACTACAATTTGGAATGGATCTTTCTAAATTAGGCGTAGATAAAGAAGAAATGTAATTTAAAAAAGTATCGGATTTAATGTTTAAATTTTAATCTTAAATTATTTCTTATACTTATTATATAAACCAGTTGCAATTCCTGACACGGTGCAACTTAAAAAATAGTCAACAATGAGACACGGAGATAAAGTTAATAACCTTAGCAGAACAAAAGCCCACAGAAAAGCACTTTTAACAAACTTAGCTTGTCAATTAATCCAGTACAAAAGAATAGTAACAACGTTAGCAAAAGCAAAAGCGTTAAGAACTTTTGTAGAACCATTGATTACCAAAACTAAGAAGACTGATTCAAAAGAACTAATAATGCACCAACACCGTGTGGTTTTTAGTTACTTGAATGACAAACAAGCCGTAAAAGAGTTGTTTACAGTTATCGCTCCAAAAGTAGCAAGCCGCCCTGGTGGTTATACAAGAATCTTAAAATTAGGTGCTCGTTTGGGTGATAACGCCGAGCGTGCAATGATTGAGCTAGTAGACTTTAACGAAATTTATGGCAAAGGAGTTGAAGTTGCAACAACAACAGCTAAAAGAACTCGTCGTAGTGGTGGAAAAAAGAAATTGGATGAAGTTGAATCTATTGAAACAATTGCACCAGAAACTGAAACAACAACTACTGAAGACCAAGCTCCTGAATAAATTTTATGTTTATAAATATTTGATAAAAAGGCATAGCGTTTACGTTATGCCTTTTTTATGGAACACATTTTTAATAAAAATTATAACCTTTACTATCAATGAGTGAATCACAAAAAGCAGTACTTGTATTGGCCGATGGCACAGTTTTCCAAGGTAAAGCATTTGGTAAAATTGGTACAACTTCGGGTGAATTGTGTTTTAATACAGGAATGACAGGCTATCAGGAAGTTTTTACAGATCCTAGCTACTTTGGTCAGATTATAATTATGAACAATGTTCATACTGGAAATTATGGTGTAATGCCTGAGGATGTAGAAAGTGATAAAATTCAGATAAATGGATTGATTGGTAGAAATTTAGAAGCTCGATTCAGTAGATTGAAAGCGACAGATTCTCTACAAAATTATTTAGAATCTCAAGGGATTGTATCTATACAAGATGTTGATACTAGAGCTCTAGTGATTAAAGTAAGAAATGAGGGTGCTATGAATTGTATAATATCATCTGAAACAGATGATGTTGAATATTTAAAAGCAAAACTTGCCGATGTCCCTTCTATGGGTGGTTTAGAGCTTGCTTCTGTTGTATCTACTAAAAATGTGTACAGTTTAGGAAATCCAGATTCAACAATTAGAGTAGCTGTATTAGATTTTGGGGTAAAAAGAAATATTATTAAGTGTCTTGCAGATCGAGGAGTTTTCATCAAGGTTTATCCTGCAAAAACATCATTAACAGAAATGCAGTTGTTTGAGCCACATGGTTATTTTATTTCAAATGGACCTGGAGATCCTGCTTCTATGGATTATGCAATTGCTACAATCAAAGAAATTATACATCTAAAAATGCCTTTGTTTGGCATCTGTTTAGGGCACCAATTATTGGCTTTAGCTAATGGAATCACAACCTTTAAAATGCACCATGGTCACAGGGGGTTAAACCATCCAGTAAGGAATCTTATAACTGGACTTTGTGAAATCACTACTCAAAACCATGGTTTTGGTGTAGATCCTTTGGCTGTAAAACAATCTACAAATACTGAAATTACACATATAAATTTAAATGATAATTCAATTGAAGGTATTAGGCTAAAAGATGCTCCAGCGTTTTCAGTTCAATATCACCCTGAAGCAACTCCTGGTCCACATGATAGTCGTTATTTATTTGATGACTTTATAAATTTGATTAAAGTACAAAACAATATATGAAGAACTAAAGCTTTATACTAATTACAAATAAGCAATAAATTGTATGTTTCTAAAATATATCGGTATTTTATTATTTATATTGATTACTGGTTCTATTTTATATTTTAGTTGGGTTCCAAATTCACATCTTGCATCATTACATTGGTTGCCTTGGTGGTTAACAAATTGGACTGATAAAGAAGAAAATAGCAATGTTAGAACTTCTATTCCTATGTTTTTATGGGGCTTTTTTGCAAGCTACATTTTCCGAATTGAGAAAAATAGTTTTAAAAAAATTATTGGATTCTCATTTTTGGGTTTTGCATTATTATTATTAGCGGAAGGGGTTCAAAGATTTTTACCTAATAGAATTGCAGATTGGGGAGATGTGTTTTGGGGATGTGTAGGATTGTTTTCTGGAATATTGTCTTTCATATTATTAAAGTGGCTTTTGGGAGTGTTTCAAAAATAATCTAATCTTAATCTTGTAGTTTCGCTAAATAATCTTTACTCTCTGTAATTTGCAATCAGATTTATTATTTATATTTATTATTTATATATTTTTTTATTGATAATTTTTTAAGCATTCTCAAAAGTTAAGATGGATAAAATTCCTACTCAGCGGAAATATTTTTTTTGGTTGGTTTTAATAATTACTGACTTTCTAACTATTAATTTTTGTTACTATATTTCTGTTCAAATATTGCAAAAAATCAATTTAGGATTATCTATAAATATATACAGGCATCATTGGTTATTTTATAATTTTTTTTGGATTAGCTCTGTTGGCTTCTGGAGAGTTTATCAATTTGAAATGTTGCAGAGTATGGAGAAACTTTACAGAGCCACCTTACGTACTGTAAGTTCTTTCATATTTGTTTTTATAGCTTTTCTTTATATCACCAATGATACAGAATTTACTGGTCAGTTTGTATGGATATGGATTTGTGTTTTAAGTTTTGTGGTTTTATTAGATAGAATTCTCATAACATTTTTTGATCCTTGGATCAATAAAAATAGCAAAAAACGATATACTGTTGCTATTGCTGGGTTTAATTCAACCGCAATATTACTTGCAGAATATTTTGAAACAAATCCATTAGATTTTCAATTTGCTGGCATATTGGATGAAGGAGAAACTTTACCAATTCAATCTGCCGAAGAATTAAATAAACATTTATATGTTCAATTAGAAAAAGCCGCAACACTCAATGTAAGAGATTTGTATTTTTCTATACCCCCTCATTTTATAACGGATGCGAAAGAATTGGTATTCGCAGCCGAGGATTATTGTATAAGATTGAAAATTGTGCCAGATTTAAGTTCAAATGTTTCCACAGATTTTTCAGTTAAATACATGAATAATTTCCCTGTATTTAGTTTAAGAAAAGAACCTCTTGAAGATGTAAGAAATAGATTAAAAAAACGAATTTTTGATGTATTGTTTAGCTCTTTTGTTATTGTTTTTATTCTAAGTTGGCTATATCCAATCATTGCCATCATTATAAAAATTCAAAGTCCTGGACCAGTTTTGTTTAAACAGCTAAGAGATGGATTAAACAATAAATCATTTTGGTGTTATAAGTTTAGAAGTATGCGTGTAAATGATGATAGTGACAAGAAACAAGCTACAAGGCATGATGATCGGATTACAAAGATTGGGAAAATATTACGTAAAACAAGTTTAGATGAATTGCCTCAATTTTTTAATGTTTTTAAAGGAGAGATGAGTGTTGTAGGTCCTCGTCCACATATGCTATCTCATACTCACGAATATAGTGCTGTTGTAGATAACTACATGGTAAGGCATTTTGTAAAACCCGGAATAACAGGTTGGGCTCAAATACACGGTTTTAGGGGTGAAATCAATAATCAAACTGAAATTCAAGGACGTGTAAACAAGGATATTTACTATTTAGAGCATTGGAGTTTAATGTTTGATTTTAGAATTGTTTTTTTAACAATTTTTTTGGTTATAAAAGGTGATGATAAAGCTTTTTAATTATATTTGCATAACTAACACCTAAAACCTTTCCTATGATTATTATTTTCCTTGCAGGATTTTTCTCTGGATTATCATTGACAGTATTAATTGTTTTTGGCCGAATACTTTCTGGTCAAACCCGCGTTCGCATCTTAGAGAAAAAAAATTCTAGATTAGAGAAGCTTAACGGTAAACTCAATCACCTCATTCATTCATCATCTTCTGCTAAAGAATACAATCAATCTCAACTTAAAGCAATTCATTAATTAGTTAAGAGTTATAAGTTATGAGTTATGAGGTTTAAATAGTTTGATTTTTAAAGATAGTTTTATAAATAAAATCATACACTCTACAGATTTGTATTTTTATTATGAATAATATTAAAAACCAATTATTCATAATTTATAAATCATAATTCATAACTTATAACCCAAAACAAATTAATTTGAAAAAAATATTTTTAATCGGTTTATTGGTACTGATTTCTATAAAAGGATTTAACCAAATTGGACAAACTCCGTTACATCAATTTTTGTCTCAACAAACGGAAAATACATTTTTAGATAGTTTAATGCCAGCATTTTCGGGTGTTAAACCTTATCAGCAAGCTTGGTTACCAGCTAATAATTTAAACACAAATACAAACTACGCAAAAAGTAAATTGTCTCGTTTTTTAAATCAACATCTTTTAACTTATAAAGATGAACAATTCCAGACGTGGCTGGATCCAATTGTTACAATAAATGGAGGATCTGCATCCAATCCTAGTCAAAAAACATACGAGTCTGTAAGAGGGGTTCAAGGTGGATTATCAATTAAAAATAAATTCTGGATTGGAATGGCTTTATCAGAACATCAAGCTAAATTTCCTGGTTTTGTAAATACTTTTGCTGCTGAAAATCGTGTTTTGCCTGGCATGGGTACTTTTAGGCCGTATAAGCAATCGGGTTATGATTATGAAATTTCTGATGCTTATATGCGATGGTCGCCGAATTCAATTTTTAGTTCCACCCTTGGATATGGTAAAAATTTTATTGGAGAAGGCTATAGAAGTTTCATTTTGAGCGATAATGCATTTAATTATCCTTTTTTTCAGTTGAACTTGAACATGAAACGTTTCCATTACACAGCTCTTTTTAATCAATACCAGAATTTGTTTTATACTTTGGGTGATGCTAACCAAAGAAAATGGAGTTCCTTACATTATTTAACCATAAAGCTTGGAAAACGATGGCATGTTGGATTAATGGAAACAGTTGTTTGGCAAGCAGAAGATTCTACTTTTCAAAGAGGATTTGATGTAAGTTATCTAAATCCAGTTTTATTTTTAAGGCCAGTTGAGTTTTCTAGAAATAGTCCTGATAATATGTTGATGGGATTGCATGCAAAGTACCGTATCATTCCGCAAGGCTATGTTTACGGGCAATTGGTTTTGGATGATTTTAATTTACAGCTCACCAAAAAGCAACACCAACAACATCTAAATAATAAATATGCAATTCAATTGGGTTTTAAATATTATGCTAAAACTTCATCCGGTTTGCAATACAACTTACGTACAGAATACAATCATGCCCGTCCTTATATGTATGGGCATCGAAAGCCAGAACAAAGTTATACTCATTTTGGACAATCATTAACGCACCCTCTTAATGCCAATTTCCACGAGGGAATTTTTCAACAAATGGTACAAAAAAAGAATTGGTATTTAGATAATATTTTTCAATATGCTGTTGTTGGGCGTGAAGACCCTTCAACACCTTATCCAGATGGTAATAATCTATTTGCCGGAGAAAAAAATGTTCCAGATTTTGGGAGTTATACTTTGCAAGGGATAAAGCAAAAACAAATAACAACAAATCTTTCTGTAGGTTATGTGATTCAGCCAATTTGGAATTTAGCTATAGAATGTAGTTTCTTGTACAAAGCTGTTCAATCACCCAGTCAACCATTAAATTCAACAGTTTGGTTTAAAATTGGATTGGTTACCAAATTGAGGAATACATATTGGGAGTGGTAGAGGTTAGTAGTAAGTAGTGAGGGACAGCATAATTGTTTGGATTTGTGAGAATGAAAAGTGAAAAATTATGGCATTTAAGAAGTTTAAAGAAATTATTGCTTGGCAAAAAGCACAAGATCTAGCTGTTAATATTTATGAGATTTTTATAATTAATGAAGACAGAGCTTTTAAAAATCAGATTTGTAGAGCAGTAATATCTATTTCGAACAATATAGCCGAGGGATTTGACAGAAGCTCAAAAGCTGATTTTATAAGATTTTTATATAGCTCAATTTCTTCATGTTTTGAAGTAAAATCTATTTTGTATTTAGCTAATCGATTAAATTATATAAGTGAAATCGAAAAAAATGATTTATTGAATAAAGTAGATGAAGTTTCTAAAATTATAAGGGGGTTGATGAAATTCTTAAAAACAAACAATTTAAATAATTAGAAAACAAGGAAATGATTTTTTGATTGTTTATTAGTTAATTAAAAAAAATATATTTAGTTTTAAACTTACCCCTTACTACATACCTCCACCATCCACTGAATTCCATACTTATCTGCGAACATTCCAAAATAATTGCCTCCAAAACTTTCTTCAATTGGCATTTCAATTTCTCCGCCTACGGATAGTCCATTAAATAGTTTGAATGCTTCTTGTTTAGTTTCTACATTTATTGAAATGGTATATCGATTGCCAGTTACCAATTCTTGGTTCATAAATTGTTCAGCCACATCGCTTCCAATGAGCGAATTTGATTGTCCAATGGGTAATGCTATAAATACAATTTTATTGGCTTCGTTTTCTGGAATTGGGTGGTTTGGATCTTGTGGTAAATCTTTTACACGCATGAGCCTTGAGTATTCGCCACCAAAAACGGATTTATAAAAACCAAAGGCTTCTTCGGTATTTCCTTTGAAGAGAATGTGTGGATTAATTTGTGCCATTTTTATATTGCTATTGTCTTATAAAATAATTTCGATTTATCTGTTTGCTTGTTCTGTTGGGAATTTAGACATGTCCAAATAGAAAATTTCCCAAGTGTGACCATCAAAATCTTCAATGGTTCGCTGTTGCATAAAGCCATAATCTTTAAACTCATTTACTTCTGTTCCACCAGCTTTAATTCCATTGGTCAAAATGCTATTTACCTCTTCAACGCTTTCAACAGATAACGAATAAAGTGCTGCTACATTTAGTTTTGTGTCTGCAATGGGTTTTGTAGCAAATGTTGCAAATTTTTCGTGCGTCATAATCATCACGAAAATATTTTCACACCAAACCATACATTTTGTTGTATCGTCTGAAAATTGTGGATTGTTTTCAAATCCTAATG
>Ga0114963_10003459_pt1 | contig 10789 bp, 12 predicted proteins | sample C_131016_EF_Meta_FD_87019 | JGI IMG/M metagenome (GOLD analysis project Ga0114963, IMG submission 87019) | Freshwater microbial communities from Lake Croche, Canada to study carbon cycling - C_131016_EF_MetaG | ecosystem: Environmental > Aquatic > Freshwater > Lake | place: Lake Croche, Canada...
ATTACCGAGGCTCTTGTGGAATTAGAATCGCATGGCTACCGACACAATGATATTAAACCAGATAATATCGTACGATGTCACGATCGTTATAAACTTATCGATTGGGGGCACGCAAACACGGAGGATAAGCCTTTGCTTGCTGGAGCGTCGACGCAGTCGGGTCCCATGAAATTTTACGTTGCGGGATTACCTTCCTATATCGCAAGAACGTATCCATACTTAGCCGCAGCCAATGTACATCGTGATTGGTTCAAGACGAAGGCCTACAAGGATTTATATTATCGAATCGACAAGGAGTTTTTAGAAATTCTTCAAACAACTGGTGACCGCAACACCTTATTCAAAAAGTATGGACCTTCCTCTGATCTGTTTCAACTTGGTATGACGATTGCTTTATTACAGTATGAGCATAATCTGAAAAACCCTGTGTATACGGCCATTGCGAACAAACTTACCTCGTTAAAACATCCCTTTTCTTCCGCCAAGGAAGCGCTCGCTTGGATCAAACATAAAGTTTAGGAACTTAGTAAGACTTTTCCCTTGTAAACGCCTAAGAACTGTGGATCCGACTTTCCCAACACATCTAATCGAGATAGGAGGGATCCTTCGTCGATATACTGAAGAAGGCGTCGCATTCGTTCTTGTTCCACGGGTCTTAGACAAGGGATGTAGGAACAGAGGGTCTCCACATCGACCCACTCATTGTAGATTCTGTACAAGAGATTCAGAAAGGAATGGAGGGTTCCGCCGGCAAAGAAGACATCCATTGTAATCCCCTCTACCACCGGCAGTTGATATACGCCGGAATCGAAGGGGGTTGTAAGATCAGGAGGATCGTCCGATTGGATCGTGTCGGAAGAGGGTACGTCGCACAATACATAGTAGGCCTTCCATGTGAAGTTCATTGCGGTGTTGTCTCTTATTTAGAGGGTGTCAATTTTTTTATAGTTTTTGTATGATTCTATGCTGATAACCCTTCGTCTTCAGAACATCCAGTTCCCTGTATTTTCCACTTGATACATATATATTCACATACTCGTTGATGTAATCCACATTGGTATCATCTACGATAATAATTCCGCCTTTCTTTACCAGAAAATTCGCATTTTTCATATCGTGAAAAATACAATGTTCTGTGTGGCCGCCGTCGACATGAACAACATCATAGGATTCTAAGGCGGACTTGTTTGCGTCAATCCATTTTGGTATCACTGTTGTAGAATCCCCCTCTACGTATCCAAACGTCACGTGGGGGAAGTTGGTTGCTATATACTCTATACAAGGCTTTGTATAAGGATGCTCTCCAATATCAAAAATCATAAATTCTAAGGGTGTTACCTCTCTTCCTAAGAGAAGCAACATGGCCGAGTGACCAGCATTAAACCCTATCTCGCATATCTTTGTCTTCCCCTGTGTTCCGCACCAGAACAGATTCAGTTGTTTGTTGTACAGATCTGGATACCGCTGAAGTGTATTATGAATATAGAAGGAGTTTCCCTCTAAGGAAGTCCCTGAATTCACAATGATTTTCTCGATATCCTGTAGATGAGATTCCTTTCTTGAGGCACATCCTTCATAGGCCTGTATAAGATCCGCTTCATGAAACGCTGGCATTCTTGGTTTATAGAGTTGCGGGTGGTTTAGACTATTGACCATCCCAAACAACGTCCAATTTCTTCGAATCGGCGATAAAGTTTATCACTTTCTATGCTCCATATTTTGTAATCGTCTGAATATACTGGTGGTTTTTTGCTCCTATGTAGGTCTATCTGTTTCGTTAATTGGTTACTTTCCCTTAGTAGTTCATCTTCTAATCGTGCTCTCTCTCGTATTTCACGTTCTTTCTCTTTCTCCGCCTTCTCTTTTTGGTTTGCTTTTCTTACAGGTTCACATAACTCTTCCAGCAAGGCGCACATTCGATCCATTTTTGATGTATTAGCCTTTATCAACTGCTCCAACATAGATACTCGCTCCTCTAGGGTCGGTTCTCGTACAGGCAACTCTTCTGGTTTGTAGTATAAATTGTTGGACATTCGAGTGCGGATCCTACATCGGCCATTCATGAGTTCAATTTTCCAATGTCACATGAAAAATTGAAAAGCAGTGGTTGCGGTTCCCAACGACTACACAATGGACTTTGCCTACAGTAATTACAACGTGCGATTCGTTCGAAATGCGACGGATTCCATCCTTCGTCTAGATGATAAGTCTAGCCACAAACTCTTTGAGATTACCATTACAGACCGTGACTTTCTTGAATATACGCCTTTCGGTGGTATAGACTTTATTAGTAATATTATTGCGAGTGGCTTACAAGATAAGGATGGATCCGTGGTCAAACTGGCGATAGAAAAGGAAGCCTTGACCTTGTCCTTTACATATGCGATTCCACTTGTTTTAAAACCAGTCGCCTTCTCCTTAAAACTTCCAGCGATTCGTCGTGTAGCAGCCACAGAGGACACCGAGGTCCTGATGCGTCGACTTCGTGATCTAGAAGCCAAGTTTATAGCGCTGGAAGATCGTGCGGGCTCTATTGTGTCGATTGGTGGAGGAGGTCCTCCTTGTCCCATCGACGCTACGTCTGTATCCATCTGTCTAAGCCCGAATGCGTGGAATCAAGGAGCTCCAAACGGTGCTTACAAGAATTCTTACGGAAAAGAATACTTCCATATGTCTATTTATACAGGAAATGGAAAAGAGGGAATCGACTCCGTAAAGGGGTTTGAATATCTTACAAATTGTACATCCTTAATACTGAGTGGATTTAAGGGTGTGCGTGTCGATTTCACCCCCCTTGGAAAAATGACCAGTCTTCAAACACTTCGAATTATATCTGAAACAAATCATACAGGGAATAATCCAGAACAAATGGGAGGATATACGGGTCCTGCATATCTTACTGATATATCCTGGATCACAAATCTCAAACAACTTACAGCCGTCAGTTTTTATGGATGTACAAGTCTAAGTGATATTACACCCCTTAAGGAGTTACCGAATTTAACCTCCGTTATCATTACCAAGACCGCTGTAACAAATACAGACTGGCTATCCGTCAGCAAACCCAAATGTGTGATTACAAAGTAATCATGCCGTTACACTATTTTTAGTGTTTGAAAAATTGATGTCATCGTTTGATCCATTAAAGAAGCACCGTCCTTCCTATGAATTTCATTACATCTCTCTTATCGAGTACAACCAATATGAGTTCTCCCTTTGTAAAAATCGTTGACGATAAGTTGACCATCCAAACGGCGGTGGATATCCCTGATTCCGAATCCATCCGTGTGGTCAGCATCTTGGGTAAGGCCCGCATGGGCAAGTCTACCTTTCTCAATGCCATCGTGAGCAAACTTGGTGGCGTCAATAAGAAGCCCTTTGCCACGCAGGACAATGACGAGCATTGTACCCGTGGCATTGATTCCTATTACTGCGCTGAACAGAAACTCTTATTGCTCGATTGCCAAGGTCTCGCCCTCGAAGATAGTAGCCATGATCCTGCGCTCCTCCTATTTGCGTACCTTATCAGCGACATCATTATCTTTAATGAGCGCATGATGCTACAGAACGAGGCGCTTAAGTTAATGGAGCCCATTTGCGCCTTTATGACCTACTTGTCGATGGACGATGTAGTCAAGCCCCGTCTATACTTTCGTATTTCCGATGGTGATATTGTGAAGGATGCGGGCAAGAATCTGGAGAAGGTGGTCTTCAAACGTTACAATGACCAATACCAGACGATACGTGATAGCATTACCAACCTCTTTCATAACGTGATTGGTATTGTAAAGACAGACTCGTTGGATCGTGCGATGAAGGCGAAATTGGCCGACGATGACTTCCTGGCTCTCTTTACAGATCCCGCACTCGGCTTTGAGTCCTCTATCGATGAGATTCTGGCGGCCCTTCCTACAGGTCGTTCAGCACGTGAGTGGAAGCAGCTCGTCCCCAAATTTATACAAAATATTAATAACAACGAAAAGATTACGATTGACAAACTGGATGTGGTGGGTAATGCTGGTAAGTTAGAAATACGTGAATGGCTGGATGAACTGGACACCAAGATGTTTACAGAGTTGCCAGCGGATGGCCAACAGGCAACGTATGAGGCTTATATAAAACCTAGACAAAACGACAAAAAGCGTATCCTAACCGAATTTACCCGTAAGTTCAAGGCCGTGAGCGAAACCATCAAGAAAGCTCATTATGACAAATTGGCTACCAAACTGAATGAGCCGATTCAGAAAGCACTCGATATCATGACGGAAAAGGCTCATTCGCTAGTGAAGAAGGAATGGACATTGGCTTGTTCTGATAAAGTAATATCACTGAACAATAACCAACGCTCCTTTACATCCATTGAACTTGTCGCCTGGGATAAAATGCTACCCGGACACTATGAACTTCGTACAGCGTATAACACGATTTACGAACCTGTAAAAGAGATTTATCAACAGTGGTTGGACGACTGTGCTGAAAAATTACGCTTGGAGGTTCGAGTGTTGATGAGCAAGGAAGCAGGTGAGATGAAGGTTCTGGAATCGTTCGCAAACAATACCTTGTCGAGTTTCATTCGAAATACTTTGAAACTGATCTCCGCATTGAATAATGATAAGACCTTTCATGCGCTTCTAGTCAATCCCAAAGCATACGTTTCGCATCAAATTGAGGAACACATTACACTTTCACAACCTACATTTCAAGCGCTGGCTGCGCCTCGATCACTTACCCTCACCATCAAGGACCAGAAGTTTCACGCCAAAATCACAGAACAGGTACCAGCAGGTTCCTTGTTTCAGAGTTTGCTCCCATTGACGCATGATATGATTGCGTCAACGTATAATGAATTTGTAACAAACATCCGAAGCGATACGATCAAGGCCAAACTTACGACTGCGGTGACAGAAAGAAAGTGTGAATTGCTATACGGTCTCAGCCTTACCCATAACTATACCACTCGTATTCCAGATGTCGAATTCGTTTACGTCCACATTTCTGGGCTATCCACTATGGGGAAATATATGACAAAGGCTACCTTTGACACCCATTTCGAACCTCTTGTAGATCAAGTTCTTGACCAAATGGAAGAAGAAGGATATCTTCTAGCCGGTGACAGAGGCGAACTATGTAGACTGAGCGTTTCAGAGAATAATTCCAATATTGTTCAACGATACTCTGTTGGCTATCATCCTGAATTCGCACTTCACCATATCTTCAATGAATTATACTATAAAACTATCGCAAAGGAACGAGTCAAAAGCAAAGACTCTCTGTATATTTCTCCTCCGATGGAAGTGCCCGCATAAATAGTTCAAGAGGTAAAAGCAGCAAATACACCAACAGAGTATAGCACGGCGTTGGAAACAGTATTTGCGTTGACGTTCAAGGTGATGGTGCGCATGGTGTATGTAGTTTATCATCCATTTTTGGTTTGAAAAACGAAAAATTGATAATTTCAAGCACGACGGGTTCTATAGCAAAATGTCCAATCCGTTCTATTACAAACCCGATGAATGTATTCCTACAGAAACGAAAGCAACTCCGATGGAAGAACGAATGTCAAACTTAGAAACTCAGGTGAAACTTCTTTCAGAAGATCGTGATGTTCTTATGAATTACATACATGTTATACATCAAAATATAGAAGAATTACAAAGACCTGTAATCAACCAAGAAGAACGAGAACGAATTGAAACAGCCGAACATAATATTGGCAGATTGGGGTATATCATTGGTAAGGCACAGAAAGGAATTAGACCAGAGTGTGGGAAAGGATACAGGCACGAAGCCGTGTCATGGAAAAATACTCTCTCAATACAGGAGGTGAAGTCACATTCTAACCAATCGGTGTCAACCTTTGTTGCGCAACAAATGCTACAACTAAATAAGCTTTGCGTGACACCCTAAGGATAATGAGATTCAATATCTTCATATACTTTTTGCATCTCTATCTTATTTTCATAGAGTGCTGAAGGTTCGATGGTTCTATCAGATCGTTTTGCCATGACCCATCCACGATCGTTACATTTATAACCCTTCGCCTCCACTAGAATATTCATCTTAATAAATTCATTTACCGCCTCAATCACACCTGCGGATCCGTGTTCTACGCAATAATCATCGATCATCACTGGTGTTCCTGGTTTTATATGCTTTAAAATTAGATATAGATCCAAATATGGAACAGGACGTTCATGTCCTCCATCAATAAATACAAAATCAGGTTGATAGATGGGACATTGCTTCAGAAACGAGGGAATCGAACAGACTGAATTTCCCGCAATAAGTATATTTCTTTCTGGATAAGAAATATCGAGTAACAATTTCGCACGTCGTGTATATTCAAACCAAAAGATATCAAAGCTTAGAACGGAAATATCCGGTCGAACATCTAACATAGTGGCAGTACCCATTCCCATATGAAATCCTGTTTCAAGAATCTGTTTTATGGACGGATTTTTCGTTAGAAAGTCTCTGAGAAATTGTTGTTGTTCATGTATAACGGATCCCATTTTAGGAGGAATTGTATGAATTCCTGTAATGAATTTGCGGAAGGCTTCTGACATGATATTTACTTTCAATATATAAATGGCTTTTTAGATCGTAATATCTTATCCCATATCAAAACAATCATCCTATGTTGTTAATCATCAAGACTCTATTATTTTCAAGCCTTATGACAATTCTTTTATTCTTTGTAGAAAATCGTTCGAACCTCCCTTCCGTCTTCATGATACCCCTTATTGTGAGTCTCCTGACAAAATATGTGATCGGCGATTGGGATAAAGGATTCCAATGGTCCTTATCGGACTTGATCTATTGGAGCAGCATAATTGGAACAAGTTCTATAATTGTGCTAAGTCAAAAAATGATCTTCTAGACTGTCCCTACAGATGCGTCTCCTTCTTGTTGCGCTGTTTCTTTGTTCCCTGATTTAGTCATTTCTCGAGTATTCTGATTTACTTTTATATCATCTTTGCGCTGAATCCTAAAATCTTCCACATCGGTGCGCACAATGTAGGAAAATGACATCTTCCTACATTGTGTAATTTTGTAATAATTCTACCATTACGCTCTGTATGAACTAATATACAACGAGTGTGTTACCTTTTTCTACAGACGAAACAAAGGGCATACCTTCTTTCTTAGACCCGTGAAGATTATATTCGCCGGTCTACATGTTCATCGGTCTAGACCCGTGAACATTACAAACGGGAACCTTTTTTTAAGTTCACACAGTCTTAAGGGTGCAACTATCCAATTCGGCTTTGCCGAATTGGATAATCGAACGATAAACCAGAGGCTCTGCCTCTGGTTTATAGTGCCGTGAATCTACTAAAATAAGCCTTTCATGACGGCCTCCGGCCGTTATCATGTGCTCATTTTATAAGTTCAACGGTCTAAGATGAAAAGATTCTTCAAAAAGTAGAATGGCGCATATCACCAATAATAATAATGGGTCCTTGCCCTCCGTCCCTCGACGATCCTATATCTCCACGGAGCCCTTTCAAAGCAGTTTTTACACCTACACAACTGCTTTCAATGGCTTAGTCTTTAATGGCACCCTGGGCAGTGTTCCGAGTAGCAGTGCAGCGGTATGCCCTTCCGGTCGCATTCTACACGAAACCGGCAAGAAACTGTTTCCTGGAGCCAATCCTGGTATTACAGACTACATGGTGAGTGTCTTTGATCCGGTGAGTATGTTAACAGGGTTTATTAATCCGAACAATGCTAATTTTTCCTTGATGAACACGGACCGTGCGGCCTTTCTCTTGGATAATGTTACGGGGTCAAACGCCGGTCTTTCGTCGCAAACGGCCCGTGCGAATGCGTTATACACCCGTGGCGATATCTTAGCAGGGGGCCGGTTCGATCTCAGCGGGAATGCGATGATCTACGGCAACATATCAACTCTAGGAAATTCCTACATCCGAGGAAATGAGCTTGTGGGAGGCAATACCTACATCGGTGGAAATCTGTCAACGATTGGTAATACTTACAGTGGCGGAAATGTCTTCTTTGGGAGCAACGTCTACCTTAAAAATAACAGCACGATTGGAAATGTAAATATGTTAAATGGAACTGTAAGCAGCTCGTACAAACAGTATTTTGTATCAACGCCATATGTGAGAGCAAGTAGCGTGGTCTTTTTGACCTATACCAATCAAAGTAATGCTGGAATTCTGAGTACAGATCGAATTGTCCCCACATCGACCTTCCGAATTGTTTCGAGCAGTAGCACGGACGAAGGACAGGTCAATTGGATGATTATGAATTACTAATGGGTGTTTTTCCGAGTTATTTTACAATCTTCAAAAATATTCGTGGCCCAATGTATAATGGCCCACATCACCTCCGTGTCCCATGGAAACTTTTCTTCCGTGCCCCGACGATCCTATCTTTCTACAGAACCCTTCAATACTGTGATTTACTCTTATTCCACGGCGCTTGTGAACCAGGTCTATGTTGGAACCTTGTCCGTCTTGTCCACTGCCACTGCGGGAAACTGTCCGGCGGGTCGCATTCTTCACGAAACGGGCAAGAAGTTGTTCCCTGGCGCAAACAATGGTGTCAATGACTACATGGTGAGCGTGTATGATCCAATCAGTATGTTGACGGGGTTTATCAATCCCAATCAACCGTTCTTCTCACTCATGAATACCGACCGTGCGAACTTCCTCCTGGATGGCCCGAACGGTGCGGGAACCGGTCTCTCTGCTTCTGCTCGTGCCAATGCGCTGTATACTCGTGGCGACGTGTTGGCGGGGGGTCGTCTGGACATCAGCGGCAATTCGATTATTTATGGCAATGAACTAGTAAAAGGAAGTCAATCCACCCTTGGAGGTCTCGATGTGGGAGGAAGTGAGACAATTAATGGCAGTGTCACAAGTCTATCCACCATTAATGCTGTTAGCAGCATTGTGTCAGCTCAGGGTCAAGTTCGTGTGAACCGTGTCACATCAATCAATCCTGCTGCGAACAACACTGCAATCGCCATAGACCCTACGCTTTCACAAGTCTTTTTCATCACGCTGGCAAATGGTGGAGGAACAAACGCAATCACCTCTTCAAAAGAAAGTGAAGTGACAGGAGGTATAATATATATTATTGTTCAAAACACAAGTGGTTCTAATCAAAACATTGATTTTAACGCTAATTTCAGAACCGAAAATGCTGGTGTTTACACAATTAACAACGCAACAACAAGCACCTTCTGCTTTTTCTGTAATGGCGCAAACTTTTTCCAACTAGGAAAAGCCGCACAAGTGATTTCTGTATAAACAGTTATTTATTTCTTTATTTTCAAGGTGGGCTTAGCACACTTTGAAAATGTTGTAACCATCCGCATAAAATAAAAATTGTCAAATAATAGAACTAATGGCTCACATCACCAGCGTATCCCATGGAAACTTTTCTTCCGTACCCCGACGTTCGTACCTTTCGACAGAAATCTTTAACAGTGTGTTTTTTTCTTACTCTACAGCACTTGTGAACCAAGTCTATGTTGGAACCTTTTCCTCGGTGTCCGGTGCGAACGCCACTAACTGTCCGGCCGGCCGTGTTCTTCATGAAACGGGCAAGAAGTTGTTTCCTGGAGCAAACAGCGGCGTTAATGACTACATGGTGAGTGTCTATGATCCGATCAGTATGCTAACGGGGTTTATCAATCCTAATCAACCGTTCTTCTCACTCATGAATACCGATCGTGCGAACTTCTTCCTGGACGGTCCTAATGGAACGGGAACCGGTCTCACTGCTTCTGCTCGTGCCAATGCGCTTTACACCCGAGGGGATATCTTGGCGGGAGGACGTATGGATATCAGTGGAAATGCTATTATATATGGCAATGAACTGGTAAAAGGAAGTCAATCCACGATAGGAGCCCTTGATGTGGGAGGAAGTGAGACAATTAAGGGCAGTGTCACAAGTCTATCCACCATTAATGCTGTCAGCAGCATTGTGTCTTCTCAGGGTCAGGTTCGAGTGAATGCTACTACAGGGTACGTTTCAAATAATAACAGTGCCGTTGTGATTGATCCCACATTGAGCCAGGTGTTTCAAATCACCTTCACAGGAACTGTAGGCGGTTTTACTGGCATCACATCCAGTAAGGAAAGCCAAGTAACAGGAGGAGTTATTTACATTCTTGTTTACAACAGCACTGGTTCCAACACCATCATTGATTTCGACACAAATTTCCGAACAGAAAATGTGGGCGCAGGTGCTGGACGATATACAATTTTAGCCGGAACTACAAGCACCTTTTGCTTCGTCTGCGATGGCACAAATTTTTACCAAATCGCACAAGCTGCTAGAAGTGTTACATAGTAATTTACTTTCTTATTTTACGTTCGATGTCTGTGACATCCCACGCAAAATTGAAGTGTTTTCATCATGGAAAATATCGAAAATCAAGATGACTTCTACACCACGAGACTGTTTCAAAGGCTTACGCACCACCTACAATTCGGTTCTGAAGGCAGTTGCATCTAATAATATTGTGGCGATGATTATATCTGGATCACCCTTTTACTATATGTTGGGCTACGGCATTTACTATTCGCGGGTAGCAGGAGGACAACCACTCCTGCTTTCAGCAAATTGGGGTTTTATGACCATCCTTGTCCTTGCTTGGATTGTAGCCAGTGTGTCGATTTGGAGAATCATGCCAAACTTACTAACCTTCAGCATCTTTGTGTATACTTCCATTGGTCACTGGTGCCTTATTTCCTTGTTTGTCTTCCTTTGCTATCTCATGTATTATACACCTATTGGAAGCACTGCGTCA
>Ga0114963_10003462_pt1 | contig 10787 bp, 4 predicted proteins | sample C_131016_EF_Meta_FD_87019 | JGI IMG/M metagenome (GOLD analysis project Ga0114963, IMG submission 87019) | Freshwater microbial communities from Lake Croche, Canada to study carbon cycling - C_131016_EF_MetaG | ecosystem: Environmental > Aquatic > Freshwater > Lake | place: Lake Croche, Canada...
CGTGAGGACGATGTGAACCGGGTCGAACTGGGCGATGTCTAGCGAGGAGGTTAGGTTAAGTTCCTTGAAACCCGTGGCAAGGCCCCAGTTGTTGTTGTAGTCATAAGGAGTTATGCCGAGGCCGTCTTTAGTGGACTGAGAATTAATCCTGAACAAGGTGTTGCCTCGCTGCCTGACTCCAGAGGGGTACTCAGAAGACAGGTATGAAGAGCCAGCGCTCAGATAGGCCCCCTCGGCTTTGCCCTCGACCCCCTTGTAACTGTAAAGACCCAAGGCGACCTGGAATTTATTTGGCCTCTCGCCAAACCTCATGCTGGTGCCTGTTTGCGCTCCAACCAGGCTTCTGTTGAGGGTCTTTCCAGAGTTAAAGGTGGTCAACGGGAACCAGCCCAAGGTGCCAAACACAACGGACTCGTCCGCCGAGACAGAGCGCATCGTGCTGGAGACACCATCAAAGCTCATGTCCTCTGCCCAGACAAGGTCCGTTCCCACAAAAGGGTTTCGAAACCGTCCGGCGTTGAGCTCAAAGGCACCGGAGGGCTGAAAACGGATGTAGGCACGGTCAAATTGGACAGGGTACTTGTTAAAAAATCCTGGTGACGCGCTAGTGCCCTGCCCCAGTGTCTGGTTGCTTGAAATTGGGCTGCCGCTGCTGCTGCCCGTTGTTACCCCAACCCCCACAGTCACCTCATCACTCAGGGTGCCCACCGCACCGAGCCGCACACGCACCCTCTGCCGCTGGGTGTTTTGTAGCGGGTTAAAACCCGGGCCGTATGGCTTGGAGGGGTCTGTTGTGTCCGGAAAGAAGTCCGCACCGCGAGACACAATCGGGGACGTGTCGCTCGAAAGCCCCGCAGAGCCCGTCGGCGTGTTTGAGCTCGACATTTTGTTAATCTCTTGTCGCACGCGCACGTCGCCCACGAACTTAAAACGGCTGCTGGCGCCTGGCTCGGCAGACCTGGCGGAGCCCCTGCTGTTTTTGGTCTCCTCAAGCACCTCAGCCTTGATCTGATCGCGCATCTCCGTCTTCACCGACTCTGGTATGTAGGGGACGCGGACAACCTTTTTGCCGTCAGGTGTTGTCTCGGCAGGGCTGGCACTGATACGCGCCCTGGCCCTGCTCTCAGCGTCTCGCATCATCGTGTCGGCTTGGCTGCGCGAGATAGCGCCACTTTTGACCAGGGTTTCGATCAAAGACAAAACCGTGGCACGCGTCTTTTCAAGCTCTTCTTTTTCCTGCGCAAGGGCCGAGCTAAGTCCGGCGACCAAGATCGACAGGGCGAGCGCTTTGAACATTAAATTTTGTTTGACGGCTTTCATGGAAATCGCTTCTCAATTTGAATGTTCTCAGTAAGATGTTTGAACAATGAACATCTTGATTCGAACGAAAACCACAGAAATGAATAGTCCGTTAAGACTATTTCAAGATAAATTTGGCCGTATATGCTTAATTCCCGCTGGTGATCACCCGCAAACGGATGGGCTGCGGCATCCCGTTAGGCGGCTTTTGGGAGAAGCTCGGCAGCTCCTTGACGGCTTTCTTGATGGCGTCGTCAAGCTCGGAGTCCCCGGTTGTTCCAATCAGCTCAAAGCGCTCGACACCACCGCCAGGGCTCACCCATATGCTGATGTCGATGGCGTAGCGACGACGTTTAAGGGCATTGTTTTTGGATAGATATCGCTGCAGCTCGCCCTTGAGCAGGTTGGCGTAGTTGGCGTTTGGGTTAAACATACCGCCCTTGCCACCTAGGCCCCCGCCACCCTTACCCACCTTGCTCAGGTCCTCGTTTGTCACCCTACCAGCCCCAAATGCGCTGGGGCCGTCACCGGCAGGACCCTCCATCTTAAGCTCAGGCGAGGGTGGTGCTTGCTCCTGCTTGACCACGGGCTGGTCAACCTTCATCTCCTTTTGCTCTTTTGGGGGGTCGGGCTTTTTCTCAAACTTTGGCGGTGGGGGCGGCGGAGGGGGCGGCGGCGCAACTAGGGTGATCTTGGGCGGCTTTTTGGGGCCGTCCTTTTTTGACCCCATCGCCGAGGAGACCCACCAAGCGACGGCCGCCAGCAAGATCAATCCCAGAGCAACACCAAGCCACAAAGCCCACCGCGGCTTACTTTCAGCCCTTGGGTCGCGATCAGATCCGCCGGTCGGTGCGGCCATCTTATGAGCCTATGCGCGAGGTAACCAAACCCACGTTGGTGATGTTGAGTCGCGCAGACATGTCAATGACCTCTACAACCATCGAGTAGGAGGCCTGGGGGTCGCCCTTGATGACGATAGACGTCTGGGGGTCCCTGGACATCGCAGACGCCAAGCGAGACTCTAACTCTGGCATGGAAATCGCCGCCCCATTTAGGAGCAAGTTGCCGTCAGGCTGGATCTGCACGATGCGTGTCTCTTTTTTCTCAAGACTGGGCTTGTTGCTGGGCTTGGGCAGGTCAATTTTGAGGCCCTGCACCGAGGCAGTTGTCATCACAATAAAAATCACCAGCAAAACGTACGCCAAGTCAAGCATCGGCGTCACGTTGATCGTGTCGTAGGGCTTAGAGTCTTCCTGAACTTGCATGATGGGCTACTTGGAGGGCCGAGAGGTCACCAAGCCTATGTCGTTGATATCCGCACGCTTCATAGCCTCCAAGACCTGCATAACCTTCACGTACTGCGTTTGCGCGTCGCCCTTGACCACCATGGCCTGCGAGGGGTTGACGTTTTTGAGGGCGCGCAGCTTTTCCTCTAGCTGGTCAATGGGCACAGGGTAGGCGTCTAAGAAAACATCTCCGGCCTCTGTGATAGTGACGGCCTTGAGGTGAGGCTTGGCCATGGCCCCGGTCATTTGGGCCTTGGGAAGCTTAACCTTGACGCCCTGCACCGAGGCAGTTGTCATGATGATGAAAATCACTAGCAACACATAGGCCAGGTCCAACATCGGGGTGACGTTGATGTCGTCAAACGGCTGGTTGTCGGCTTGGACTTGCACAGATCGGCCCCATCAAGCCGAGTGCATTTCAGCGGACTTGGTGATGAACTCGTCCAAGAACACCGCGCCGTCGTTGGACGCATTTTTGATCTGACTGGCCAGCCAGTTGTAGCCAAACAGAGCAGGGATAGCGACAGCCAAGCCCGCCACCGTGGCAACCAGGGCTGCAGCGATACCGGGGGCGATGGCGTTGACGTTCACGTCGCCTGCGGCGGCGATCGCCGCAAAGGTGATCATCACCCCAACAACCGTGCCCAGCAAGCCAAGAAAGGGCCCACCCGCGATCGCAATGGTCAGCAGCACGATTCCGCTGTTGAGCTTTTGGGTCTCGCGCATCATCGCCGCGTCCAGCGCTGCACGCACAGAGTTGAGCATGGGATCAGTCAAATGGAACACCTGACCAGACTGCACCTGCGCGTCATACCTCTGCTTCACCTCTTGTACCCCAACAAGGTAGAGACGGTAGATGGAAGACTTGAGCAAGGACTTGTCGTCCTGCAGAGACGCAGTCTCCGAGCTACCTGGAGACAAAAGAGAGTGCCAGTCGGACTCAAATGCCTGCAAAAAAGTTTTGTTTGCCTTGCCGTTGGACGACAGAATCACAGCCTTGCTGATCATCACATAAAAACTCACCACGGCCATCACCATCAGAAGACCGATCACAATCCACCCGTCCAAGGTCACCGCCCCGAGCAAAATGCCGATCACGGAGTCGCCAGAGTCGGCAGGGGCGTCGTCGGACGGCTCTAACAAGACGCTATCAGCCTCCTGGCTGGCAAACAAGGCCTTGATGTAGTCTGCGGATCGCGCACTGCCCGCAACGGCGAGCTCGTCCATGTCCCCACGAAAACCCTCGCCAACATAAGCGCTGCCGTTTGTGTCCGTCACTGACAAAGAACCGTTACCAGCGGCCATGCCGTTAATGAAAAGAGCCGCCTTGCCGGGCTCGACCACCAGCGCGACGTGCTGCCAGACGCCGGGTGAAATTGCAACCGATGACCGAACCACGTCTTTGCCGCTCGTCACCTGCAGCAACCCGCCGGTCACCTCGAAGGCTAATTTTTTAGTTGCCTCGCCCATGCGCAACAGCACGCCCGAGTCCACCGCCGTGGGTTTGACCCAGGCGCTAACCGTGAAAGAGGAGTTTGGCTCTAGCTTAAGGGACGCGGTGCCCTCAACGGCCATCCTGCCGGAGCCATCAAAGCTGCCTGAAGAGCCAATCTGCCCACTGGCTAGGGTCAACACCCCGGAGAAAAGGGGGTTGTTGGCGTTGCCGGTGGCGTCTTTGAAGCCCTCAGAGAAGTGTTGCACCATCAGATAGCCCGGGTCGTAAGTTGACTTGGAGGAGGCCACACTCACCGCCTTGGGATTCCCCCAGGCCATCAAGATCGCGTCTGTCTTTGCGTTGGGAGTCAACCTCGGAACGCCGATCCAAATGTTGGCCAATTCGTTTGCCGCGTCGAAGTTTTCAATGTGATAGCTCAGCGGCGTCTTTCCGTCAGCCCCAAAAAAGCGCAGGTCAGAGCCGTCCTGCTTGGCCTCCGCAAAGGTAAAGTTGCCGCTGTGCAAACGTAAAAGCACAGGCAACTGGGCGACCTCTGAGCCGATCTCTACCCCGCTGGAGGTTGTGTCTAAATTGAACTTCTTCTTGTGCGCCCAATCGTCGGCCAGTGCGCTTGTCCAAAGGAACGTTAACAATAAAGCGAAAAAAAGCGATGCGGGTTTTTGAATCAAAGGTTTGTGCATGGGGAGATTTTTGTAGGAGTTATTTGAGATTTTTAGATTTGTCTTCTTTTCTGTCCGCATCTTCATCTTTTTCAGCCGAGGGCAGTGCCAAAGCAGCGCCCCCCTCACCCTGAGTCTCACCCAGGCCCAGCAACTCGACAGATAGGCTGGCTAGTGAAGTTGCGTTGCTGGGTAGAGATTTCTTGACATCGTCCGTGCTGGTAGGGGCGGGCGCTGAGGGCGAGGCAACCGGAGCAACAGCCGGTGCGGCCACGGGTGGTGCCTGGGTGTTGGAAATTGTGCCGGTTGCCACGATGTTGTCAGCGTTTCTGACGGTTGGTGCATTGATCTCGACAGAGCCCGTTGACCTCACGCCTGCGTCGCCGGCATCAAAGTAGCCCCTGGGCGCCACCGCGTAGACATTACTGGCAGGTTGACCGGGGTGGGTGAACAGTGTTGCAATGCCAGAGCCGGCTATAGAGTTCGAGACGTCTAACTTGGTGTTGCCGTTCGGGTCGATAGTAATCAGCGGCGGAGGCGCCGATGAGGCAGTCTTTGCCCCCTTACCGGCCTCAAGATTACCGTACTGAGAGACCAGAGTGATGTCACCGCCACCAAGGGTAAAGATACGCCCTTGGTTGACTAAAAATTCCTTATAGACCAGCGCGTTGATATCGCCGCCTCTGATGGTAAAGATACCTTGGTTAGAAGGGCTAGCAACCTGAGCCCCTTGGGCCAGGCCGGCGAAGACAGAGCCAAGCGGAGCAAAGATGTCAATTGAGCCGCCCTGCTCGGTTTTTATTTGGCTGGAGTGCGTGGAGATGTTACCCAAACTAGAGCCGCTAGCGCCCGGAAACATTGCAGATACAAGTCCGTCAAAGTAAGTCAAATTCAAAGCGCCGCCGTTCGCGTTTTTCAATTTACTTGCGTCAACCAGGAGCTCAAAGAAAATCTTATTCTTTACAGATGAATCTTCTGAGAGACTCCAGCCTGCTAGCGCAGCAGAGCTTATCGGGTTGCCTGCAAGCTTACTTCGAATGTACTCATCCAAAGAGCTGTAGTTAGGCTCTAGCTTGGACGCGCCGAGCATGACGCTAGCGCCGCCGTATGCAAGGAAGGGATTGCCTTGGTTGCCCTTTGTGACAATGCCGGCAAGATTGCCCAGGTCAATGTCTCTGCCCGCTGAGACTTTAAGCATTCCAGGGCCGTACAACAGGTGCTGCAAACAAGCGCTGGACACACGCGTGCAGTCCGCATAATTGGTGTTGTCGTCGCGCACGTCTCTGCCAGCCGAGAGCGAGCTGACGTCAGCTTGGTCTACGTTCTGTAGGATAAAACCAAGGTTCAGTATGTCCCTACCCGCGATGACGGACGTGTTCTTTGGAAGGTTGATTGTGGCTTTGGCTAGATTGATGTCGCCGATAACGTCGCCACTCAAAGAGACGATTGACGCGCTCTGTGGGTCACCGGCATGAAGAGGTGTCGGTGCGTGGGTGGTGAAGTTTGACAAAAAGCCGTCAAACAAAACGCTCAAGTCTGACTCCAAAAAGAGCCGGGGTGCGTTAGCACTTGAAATACTCTCTGCCGCAACGTCAAGCATATGGATGGGGCCGTTGGCCCCGTTATTCATAAGGATGCTCTGGTTGGCCCACATGCTCAACTGCCCCTGCCCTGAAGGCATCAAAACAAACCCGTTGTCAGAGGTCAGAGAGCCATTCATGGAAACCACCTGAAATTTGCTAGGGGACAGTGTGTAGAGTTGACCGAATGTGTAGCCAGACAGCTTGGCAAGATCATTGGCAACCAGGGTCATGCCCGACCAAGCAAGCGGGTTAGGGTCGTTTTTAAGAGTTACCCCCCCACCCAGAGATAGGGCGCTGAATGAACTCCGGTCGGTGTAAGTAGAGAAATTTGAGAACTGAGAGTACTGCTGACCAAACTTGCTCAGGCCGTAGGTAGCGATTCCTTCTTGAGTGGGAGAGAAATAATTAGTGTTGGTGATGATCGGGAAGGCGTTGAAGTAGATGTTTGCCGTGTCATTATTGACACCGGCTGTTGTTCCAAGGGTAAAGCCGTTGTAGTCACTGCTGACAACTGGATTGACAGTCCTATTGAAAACGCTCTGCTCCGAGAGAGTGGGGTTGTAAACAACGCCAACGCTGATGTCTTTTAGGGCTACGAGACTGAGACGGGCGTCGCCTAGAGCAAAAACAGATTGAAGCTTCACCCTGGCGTCGGATGAGGAGTCGACCGTTTTTGTGTGAACGCCGGAGCTGTCCTGGCCGAAGACCAGGCTGCTGCCCGATGTGATTGCCCCGCCTGTGGACACGTTTGCGACACCCTTTTGTATGAACAGCGCCACGCCAGCAAGATCGCCGCCTGCGCGAACCGTGATATCACCACCGCCTTGCTGCTGAATTGATCCCGTGCCGTTAGCATAAGCATTGGTAGCCGTGCTGGCATAGACATCACGAATGGAGCCCTGGGCAGAGATACTCAGATCTCCCCCCCCAAGGGTAGCCATGCTCTGGTTAAAGTAGTCAGTCCTGACCCACCACGCGCTGTCTGGTGCCGAGTCGCTCGCGCTTAGACTAGACCGTCCCTGTCTGAATAACCAGGTATTTACAAGCGGAGATACCGTGGTAGGTAACCAATCCTGAGTTGTCTGGTAGATGTGATTGAAGGTCACCTTGAAGTAGTTACCCCCGGGGTCTTTTACATAGACCGGCTTTAATGAGACGTTGGAATAGTCGGCGGTGTCTTGGGCCAACTCCGCGATCTTTGCCTTGGCAAGGTTTTGAGCATTTAGCCTCGCGCCACGCTCGGTGCCAATGTAAAAATCAAATTCGTCCTGAGGCGTGCCTCCGTCGCCGTTGAGGACGTACCACTTTTGAGGCTCCAGAGCAGCGGCCCCCTGAACGCTTCCACCCGCTTTGACACTCAGCGAGCCACCATTCTGCCCAAAAGCAGCGGGCGTATAGAGGCTTGAGAGGTCAAGGCTTTTTTTGTCCTCGCCCACATAGTGCAGGTTGATAAGGTTGTAAGGCACGTTGGCTACAGCACTCAGGTCTGAAGCCTCGCCCGCTGTGTAAATACTTGCACCGACAACAGACACCGAGTGTTTTTGCGAATATGGATTCTTGTCTAGAACTACCGTATTCTTGTAGTCAAAGACTGAAATGTTTCCTGTTTGAGATTCTTGATCAACCGAGCCAACCAGCTGATCGATCGACATTAATTTAAGCGTCACGTCTTTGGCCGCAGCAATATTGATGCTCCCCGTGCCAGTTCTGATAAGAGCGACTGGCATGTCGTATACGGTCACAGGGGCATCTGACTGCGGGTCTGCCTTACGACCAGCAAAGTCCAGTGTGAAACTGCCCCCAGAGATCTTGGGTTTTGTCGCCAACGGGTAAGCTGAAGAGAAATCGGCCCCCGCGACAATGCTAATGTCTGCAGAGGGCCCGGTGCCAAGCTCCCAGTTTGGCATTGACATCCCTGATCTGTTGCTGCCAGTAGCGCCGGGATTGACAAATCCGTCACTAATAGAGCCCCGCACAATCAAGTCATTGTCACTTCGCAGGGTCAAGTTGACTGGCTGGTTATCTGACCCAAATCGCCATGTCGACAAATCCCAGCCACGGTTGCTGGGAACAGGGTCAAGCTCATTGACGCTTACAAGCAAGCTAGATCCGAGGCCGGAGCGAGCCTCAATGCCTGGCCTGACCTTGAGGCTGTCGGCCAAACCGGATTGGTAGAACAGAAGCTTGTCTTTAACGCCAGCGTCAGCGAAGATCTGGGCATCTGATCTCATGAGGGGGAGGTCATTGACTCCGTCTATCGTTGCGTATTGATAGACTTTGAAGCCCTCAATGGTTACGGATGGAATTGTCGCCCCCCCTCCGATCGTATTAGCACCGGTGAATCTGGTGTTTACGGCTTGGTCGAGTGCGAGTTGGGTGCCGTCAGTTGTTTGAGGCACACGCAGAAACACTGATCCATTTTTGTCAAAGGTGCTGCCACTGGCCCGGATTTCCCCCCCCTGCAGAAAAAGGGTAGACCCATCGGCTGTTGCGCTCGGTGAAGACCCGTCGAGGGTAGACGTCGACAAAGTGACCCTTCCGCCTTTTCCTAGATTAGAAGAAGCTGACTGGGCAAAGAGGTTGAGTTGGTTCGAGCTTTCGTCAAGGGTGCTACTCACATTCAAAAGCGCGTTTTGAGTTATAAATATGTTTCCTTTGCCCACGCCGCTTGCAGGTTGGGCGGCGTAAATAGAGATGTTTCCTCCTACGAGACCAGAGGCGTCAAGGGTTCCGTCAACTGTAATACTACCTCTGTCGGCTACGAGTGTTATGTTCCTCGCGACTAGTGCATCTCCAGGGGCAATAGAGATATCGTCGTCGGTCAATCGGAAGAAAACAGACTGAGAGAAACCCGAACTCCTCGCCATCGAATTGATAGAGCTAAAGTTTTGGCTGGAGAGTCTGTTGGTCTGCAAGAAAAATTCACCTTGCGTCTGATTTGGGTTGTCAGAGAATCCGGCGAAAGTAACTGAGGGGCTAACAGAAAAAGCCTCGTTGCTGTCAGTCGAGGATGCGTTAAAGAAGAGTCTTCCAGCGCTGGCGACGCTGTCGGCTACTGTGTCTCCTTTAGCTTTTGATGACGAGACATCAAAAGTACCGCCGTTTAAAGTTATCGTGGTACCGCTGACCGAGATAAGGCCAGCGGGTGCGTATGCCCATTGCTGACGCCCTGTGGCGTCGGCCCCAAAAAACTTGTTGGCACCGCTGACTGTGAGCCTGCCGCCGTTAACCGTCACGTCAAACGAACCAGCGTAAGCGGATAGATACGTCGCCTGGTCGTCGCTGTGGTTGAAGAAGATGCTACCGGAGGGCAACACGATGTCTGCAGAGGATACAAGGTTGGGGGCAGTGAAAGCCAACTCCCCTCCGATTGAAGTTGCCGCGTAACCTGACACACCGCTGCCCTGCACCTGCTTGTCCAGGATCATATTACCAAGGCTTATAAAGTGCGCTGACTTAGCAGAGTCAGAGGTAAAGGTATTCGCAAACAAGGAGACGTCACCCGTGAAAACAAGCGATCCCTTGGCACCTGTCGCACGGATAGTGTCAAGGGCAGACAACTGGCTTGTGGAGAAGTCTTTAACAGTAAACGTGTTGTCTCCAACCAAAATGTTACTGGCACCTATGCTCAACGAGGTGTTGGTAAATCCGGCTGTGTTAGCTGCAACGGCCTGGGGGGAGGCACCGTTAAGCCTGACTGTCTGCGCAGTGATACTGACAGCCGTGGCCTCGGCAGCTGCGGTGATACCTGACGCGCTGATGACCAGCTCACTCAAGGCAGGACCACCTATTGACACGGCGTCGCTGAAACTGACAGGTCTTTGGTTGTACGTCGTCAACGCTATTTTGTTGAGGGAGGTGCCTGACAAAGCGTCTGGGGCTAAGGTTATACCCTCCCCTGGCATTTGAGGCTCGCCAAAGGAAATGCCGTTGCTGTTGATACCAAGAAATCCACGGGTCGGGAGGGGCAGTCTGTTGTTGATGTTTATGGCTTTTGTAGCGTCAATGACTAGCGAGCCGCTTGAGGAGAGACTGGACGTGTTTGCAATGTCAACTACACCAGTCAGGAATGTTGCGGCCGAAACGTCACGATAAACTTGCGTGTATGGACCTCCAGTGACCCTGACAAGAGCCCCGTCACCGCTCAAAAAGAGGCCTGCCACACCGATGCGGGGTGAACGATCAGAGACGATGCTGGAACCGTTGCCCAGCGTTATCGAATCGAGGGACGCAAGGATGACATCTCCGGCCAGCAAGGATGTAGCTTGAGAGTTGGCGATTTCAAGGGACTGAGACTGGTTTTGTATGCTGTAAGCCGCTTGACCATCAGGGTCCTTCGTTGGGGTCCGCACACCGCCTAGCAACAGACTGCTTGCTCTGATACTTGACAGGCCTGTTGCAGAGAAATTGTTTGCAGTTGATTTATCGTCCGAGGAAATTGAAATCTTTTGACCAGGAACAGAGATGTCTAAAACACCGTCTGGCAGCCGCAAGCTACCGTTTA
>Ga0114963_10003465_pt1 | contig 10783 bp, 6 predicted proteins | sample C_131016_EF_Meta_FD_87019 | JGI IMG/M metagenome (GOLD analysis project Ga0114963, IMG submission 87019) | Freshwater microbial communities from Lake Croche, Canada to study carbon cycling - C_131016_EF_MetaG | ecosystem: Environmental > Aquatic > Freshwater > Lake | place: Lake Croche, Canada...
AATTGCAGAAACTGAGAAGCTGCAAGTCTGACCAACGTTTGTTGAAACTGTAAAAGTTCCACTTGTTGTTGTTGCCTCTGCAGTTTCTAAACTGCCATAAATTATCGCTGCAGTTAACAGGCAAGTTAAGGCTGTTGTGCTTTTAGCTAAAGTTTTTTTTGTTTTATTAATCTTATTCAATTTAAATCCCTTTTTTTAAACTCTACTAAATAAAAATATTTTATATTTTTTATACTTATTAGAGGTTGTAAACGGAAGAGTTGTAACACCTAAAACGTGTTCGTGTAAAGAGAGAACTATATTATTATTAAAAAATTAGGTTGGCTAAAATCCAAAATCGATTTCGATCTTTTTTTCCATCCGAATCAAGACCTAGTGCTGAAGCTCCTGGGTTGCTACCATTAGTATGGGCCCAAACCAATTTGGAAGAGAACACATTGTAGCTAACAGAATCTAAGCTAACTCCATAACCTGAAAGAGAGTAATTATTATTATTAACGCTTGTGATTCCAGTGTCTTTGTACTGTTTAATTTTACCATAATCATAAAATACCGATCCAGAAAGATCTCCTATAAATGTATTGTTTGCAAAATTATATTTTACATCAGCGCTATATTTATAGCCCTCATCCCCTGAAGCCTCACCTACCGGATAAGCCCTAACACCCGATGGTCCTCCCAAAGACATTTTTTCAGAACTATCTAAATTTTTAGAAGCAAATTGAGCATCAGCAATAAGATTAATATTTATTTTTTCTGTCACCTGTTGAATTCTAGATAATTGAATATTTTGTTTATTAAAAGCTCCGTTAGTTTTATAGCCTGTAGCACTTTGGTCGCTAGTTAAGCTTGAGGCAACCTTTGAAAGATCTAAATCACCATGGGTAAAGTTATAATTTAGTTGAGTAAACCCACCACTAAAAAAACTATCGATTTGTTGTGCGGTAATTCCAAAAGTATAATTGTCGACTTCTTTGTCTGAAGTAACAGAACCAGTTGTAGTATTATATAAATATTTTTTATCATAATTTATATTTGTCATTAAAGTTTTTGATACCGAGCGATATATGGGATATTTTAAATTTAAATTAATATCTTCTGCTTTGCCAGTGCTTAATGGATTAGTCGTTAATTCTTTGCCAATTTTAAAGTTAACTACGCTATAAGAAGTTCCCGCCCTTAAACCAGAAAATCCTATTGGCAGATCATAAGAAATTTTTTTTAAATTTAGATCTCCTTCTATAGCTTTAGTTCCGAGTATACTAATGTGATCACCAATAGTACTTGGATCATTAACATCGACTGAAATACTTGCGCGAAGATCTCCTGTATAACGGTTACCATAATTATCGAATGTCAATCCACCTTGCATTAAAGGTCCTTCCTTTATATCTAAAATAATTTTTGTGGATCCTGGTTCGCTACCCGGCTCAAGATTAATATTAGCAACAACTCCAGGATTGTCTCTAATGTTTAACAAACCTCTTTCAATGGAATCTTTTAGAAGATTTTCTTTTAAAGATTCATCTAGATAAGCTTTCACTTTATCTTCTGAAATTCTTAAATCTTTCTTATTTATTTTGTAAGGTTCTTTAGAATCTAATTTTCCTTCGTTCACTAAAATAACAACTATGCCGTTTTGAATTTCTTGTTTTGGAATAATTGCTTGAGCTAAAAAAAATCCTTTTTCATTATAATAATTTGTAATCCGATCAGCAGCTAATTGAATTTGTGAAAAGGTTAAGGATTTATTAATTAGATCTAATAAAAGATTTTGCAGTTCTTGAGTAGTGACTGCTTTTATATCCCCATCTAATTTAAAGGAATTTACCTCAATTTTTACATCTGATGGTTGTATCTCTTTTTTTTTGTCTTTTTCTATTAAATTTTTAGGAATTTTTTTAGGTATTTCATTTCGCTTATCACGATCAAGTTCTTGTTTTAAAACTTTTCCAGCATCAGGTGTGGTCTGCGAAAAAGCAACTGAAGGAATTAAAAAAAATATAAAAAAAAACTTCTTCATTTTGTTATTCCATATGAATTTAGCCACATATATCGCCTTATGCATTGCTTTGCGATTATAAGCAATATTGTTAATTTTGATGCCTTTAAGCTGTTTTGTTAAGTAAAATTGCACATTTTTTATCCACATAAAATCAACCTTTAATGATTGTGAATTTTAATTAAGCTAATATTACATTGTTCTATCGTTCATTCATGAATCAATGAAAAATATTTTATGGATAAGCTTGAGACAGCAAAAGAATTATTTTTAGAAGGTGTTCGATTATTACAGAATAACCAATTTGATGAGGCTGAAAAAAATTTTTTAGATTCGCTTAAAATTATTCCAGATAAAGAATCCGTATTAAATAATTTATCAGTAGTTCAGATAGCAACAAAAAAATATAAAGAAGCAAGAGAGAATACGAACAAAGCAATTGCTTTAAATGATAAAAGTTCCGTCGCTTGGCAGAATCTTGGAATTATTAACATGGACGAAGGACAGCATCAGAATGCCATACAATGCTTTACACGCTCTATTCAATTTAACTCAGAATTTGCAGAGCCATGGAGCAATCAAGCAATAAGTCTAGCTGCAATTTTTAAATATAATGAAGCTCTTATTTGCTGTGACAATGCCATTGATATTAAAAATAATTTTTTTGAGGCCTACAATAATAAGGGTGATATTTTAAGAAAATTAAACAGAAATGAAGAGGCTTTAAAATGTTACGAACAATCAATTCTTATTAATACGGATTCTAGCAATGCCCCTGCGTATACCAAAAAGGGTGATCTTTTGTGTGACCTTGAAAGATATGATGAGGGAATCTCATCTTATGATCTGGCAATAAAAATTAGAAAAAATTTTATAGAAGCTCATTGTAATAAAATTTTAGCTTTAAATAAAATAAAAAAATATACAGAGGCGTTAGATGCTTGCAACGAAGCCTTGAAAATTAATGACAAACTCGCTGAATTATGGGTCAACAAAGCCCTAGTATTAATTAATATGGAAAAATTTAAAGAGGCGCTTGAAGCTTCTAATCTTGCGATTTTGATAAATGAAAACCTTCGCGAAGCATGGAACAATAAGGGCTTAGCTGAACAAAATTTAGAATTATATGAAGAGGGAATTAAATCTTTTCAAAAAGGTATAGAACTCAGTCCAAATTCTTATGAAAGCTGGCACAACAAAGGGGTCTGTTATTTCTGGTTAAAAGAATTTGATAAAGCACTAGAGTGCGCTGATCAAACCATACGAATAAACAAAAATTTTGCCCCTGGCTGGATGGCAAAAGCTGCTGCTTTAACAAGAATCGATAAACTTGAAGAAGCTCTAATTAATTTCGAAACAGCCCTGCAAAAAAACCCTAATGAAGTTGCTGGAATAGCGAATTATGGTTTGTGTCAGCACCAAATGGGATTGGTAACAAAAGACATGGCTTGGTTTGAGAAAGCTAAAAATACTTACAATCTTGGAATTAAATTAGATCCTAAATTTTATGAAAATTTTTTTAACAAATCGCTTACTGAACTAACACTTGGAGAATATAAAGAAGGATGGGAAAATTATGAATATCGCTTAAAAATAAAAAAAGCTGAAAACCAATCCCCATTCAACACATTGCCAATATTAAAAGCAAAAAATATTGAAGATTTAAAAGATCGAAAAGTAATTATTTGGTCTGAACAAGGATTGGGGGACTCTATACAGTTTTCAAGATTTGTTTTTAGCATGATAGAAACTGGCGCAAAAGTTATCTTTCAAGTGCCTGGTCCTGTAGTCAATTTATTATCTAAAAATTTAAAATGCAAAGTGATTTCGAAAGGAGAAACTATTATAGATTATATCGACTTTCAAATTCCCTTAGCTAGCTTACCTTGGCTTTTCAAAACTACCATGGATAATATTCCATTAAAAAAAGGTTACTTAAAATCATCGAGCATCAAAGACAATGAATGGAAAAATAAACTTAAACTTTCAAATACAAAATTAAATATCGGAATTGCTTTTTCTGGAAACAAAGAATATGTAGGTGATAAATACCGTTCAACTACTCTTAGTTCTTTTGAGCCATTATTAAACAAAGGCAAATTATTTTTACTTCAAAAAGATATAAAACCAGAAGATGAAATTTTTTTGAAAGCACATCCTGAAATAGAATTTGTTGGAAAAAATATTGATGATTTTTATGACCTTGCCTCTGTTGTGCAGAATATGGATTTAGTTGTTAGTACCGACACTTCAATTCCGCACTTAAGCTCAGCCCTAGGAAAAAAAACATTTATGCTTCTGTCAGCAATAGCTGATTGGAGATGGTTAATAAATACTGATTATTCTCCATGGTATTCTACATTGAAAATTTTTAGAAAAAAAGAAGCTGTTGGAAGTTGGAAAGATATTTTTGATGAAGTAATTAAAGCTCTGCCAGCAAAAATATAAACTACATTCATTAGTTGCATTATTAAAACTTAAATTGCTTAACGTTTATTGAAGTTAGATATTTTTATCCACAATGCAGATCTTTATCTCCTGATATTAATTTTTATACTCAACGCGAATCTAATAGTTGCCAATGAGTGCAACAAAATTACTTAAGTAAAATCAAAAAAAATTTAGGCTCCTTAATTTTATTCTTTATTGTTAATTGTTTTATATTTATTGAAACTAATAAAGCTCATGCAGAAGTAAATACTGGCTACGGTTCGTTTCAGGTTACAATGAATATACCAACGAGCTGTAATATAATTGTGGAAGATACAAAGTTATTAGATGGAACTTCTAATGTGCTTTTATTAGCAGCCAATGTGAAAGTTGAATGCAACACAACAAGTGCGATGGTAAAGCTGATAAATAAAAATTTAGAAGAGTTTAAAAACAACAGTATAGCTTTAAATTTTACTAAAAATAATAAAGAAAAAATTGAATTTGAAAAAAATTCTTTAGTTAGTTTGGTTCCAGCTACTTTAGTACGTTCTGACGCTGCAGATGAATATTCAAACTACAAAAATATATTAGCTGCAAAAATCGAAAATGATAATCGTTTTGTTGCCGCAAATGCCGTTGCTATAAATAGTTTAAAGAACTATTCGAATATTAAAGACAAAAATATATATTTTGAAGTTACTTATTAAGTATTAAATAATAGCTTTAATAACTATTTTTAGCGCCCGAATTACTCTTCTTCTTTTGAATATTACTTATAAATCTTAACGCAATAGATTTAATATATTTAAAACGTATCTAATATATTGAATTAATAGGGATATAAGTTAGCCGCAATGATACCCAATACTAGAACAAAAGAAACGAATAATATAATGGCTTTAATTAAACAATTAAAAAAGTGTTAGTTTTTTGAAAATTTTTTATTATTTAGTTAATGCGATAGTAATATTTGTTATTAGTCTTTTTATTTCCTTTGTTTTTACTAAATCATCTATAAAAATATCTTTCAATCTTAAACCAGCTGAAACCAAAACAGCAATTAAAGCTGAGGAAGAAAAAAAATTAGAAGCAACTCCCATTCCCGCTCCTATAATTGAAGATAAAAACACAAACAATTCTGGCGATGGCACAAAAAAAATTGAAGTTGCTAAATCAACCGCATCTGCAGAAAACAGCTGTCAAAATGAATCTGAGGTTTTGTTATTAGACTTAACTTTAAACTTAATGACACTTCCTGAGCCAGTTCGAGTAGAAAGATTGCGTAATGGAAATTTTGTATTACCAAAAAGTATATTTGAAGATTTTAATATTGTTACCAAAGCACCCAAAATAAAAACCTCTGATTGCTTAGAGGGATATTTGCTTGAAAAAAATTTAGGTTTTATTTTTGTCTATGATAGTGAAAAATTTTCACTCGATATTAAGGCCCCTTATGATGCCTTTGCACTAAATATTTATGACAAAAAATCTTCTACAAAAAGCATTCCAGAACCTTCTCCTCTTGGTACATATTTAAACTACAGTGTTTTTGGAACTCAAGATTCTAGCAGTTCTTCAAATGGTGAAAAAAAGACCATTAATAGCACCAGTGGTCTTTTTGAACATATTATATTTAATAAATATGGATCTTTATCTAATTCCATAGTTGCAAAAAACCAAAGTGATGGCGCTTCAAGTTTTATTAGAGCAGACAGTTATTTTCAAAAAGATTTTCCTAACACCTTAAACAGTCTTGTAGTGGGAGATACTAATAGTAGTGATGGTGGCTGGAGCAGATCCGTGCATTATTTAGGTGTGCGTTGGGCAAAAGATTTCACGCTCCAACCTGGATATATCTATACTCCAAATAATAGTATTTCCGGATCTGCCGCTCTACCTTCTGTTGTTGACGTATATATTAATAATCAAAAAACTTTTTCTGAAAAAATTACTCCAGGTCCTTTTAATTTTTCTCATTTACCTATCCCTGATGGCGCTGGAAATGTTAGTTTAATTGTTAAAGATCTTTTAGGAAATGAACAGATTATTAATCAAAGCTTCTTTCAGTCATCCTCTTTTCTTGCAAAAGACGAAAGTAATTATTCATTTGAATCTGGTTTGTTTAGAAGAAATTTTGGCTCACGTAACGTGGATTACTATAGTCCTTTTTTATCATCCTCTTATAATTATGGTTTAACTAATACATTCACAACTCAAGGACGCTTTGAGTTACAAAATTCAAGACAAGCTGTTGGGGGGAGTTTAAGTACCAATTTAGGTAACTTTGGTTTATTACAAGGAATAACGGCTGTTTCTAATGACGAAGATTATGGTGTTGGAGGATTGTATGGCGCCACTATTCAAAATCAAAATAGTTATTTTACCACTAATTTATCATATAAAAAATCTGGTTTAGACTTTAGATCTTTTGCAAGCGGAGTCTCTGAAACAAGACCAAAGGAACAAATAAATGCAGGATTATATTTCCCAATTATTATAAATGAGAGAAAATTTTTACCAGAAATAAAAAGTGCACTTGGAATAAACTATATAGAGCAAACTAAATGGAGTGGTGAACCTTTTAAAGGGGTTTCATTAAACTCTGGCTTTCCTTTACCTTATGGTGGATCACTTGGGTTTTATGCAAACAAAACATTAACGGGTAATAATAATTGGAGTTCTGGAGTAACTGTGGGTTATTCTTTTGGAGATTATAATTTAAGAACTTCTAACTCTAAAGATCCAAGTGGAGTTAACACCCAAAGTACATCTATAAGCACTGGCGCTCCGAATGGCCCAGGGTTTGGTTGGGGGATAACAAATGATAATTTTGAAGATAATTTAAAATTTAATGCCATAATAAATACTAATGTAACTCAAGCCACTGTTGATATTAGCCAACTGAATGGAGGTATCACTGGCAAACGTTTAGGGCTGAATGGTTCTTTAGGTCTCCTAGAAGGACAGGCTTTTGCAACACGAACTATTGGTTCTAACAGTTTTGCTATTGCTAAGGTTGGTAATTTTGAAGGTATACCTATTTACAGTCAAAACTCAGTTGCTGCCACATCCAATAGCAGAGGAGTAGCTGTTATTCCAATAAGACCTTATGAAAAAGCAAAAATAGAAATAAAAGAAGAAGATTTACCCTTAGATCTAGAGGTAAAACAAACGGAATTTTATCCAACATCCTATGCGCGCGCCGGTGTATTTGTAGATATTCCAATACGTTACTCTAAAAATCTTTTAATACATGTTAAACTACCTGACGGAAGGAATGTTCCAGCCGGTGCTTCAGCTGGCTTAGCTTCTAGCGAAGAAAAATTTATTATAGCAAAAGATGGTGAGCTTTATTTAATGGGATTGTCTGAAAAAAATCACGTTATTATCACCTGGTTAGAAAATAAATGTGAATTTGATATTATTGTAGACTTTAAAAAACAAGACCAAGAGATTACTGAGCCATTCACTTGTATTAAATAAATTACTATTTATAATCTATTGATACAGTTGGGACATTGGAAACATTATTGTAGTCACCAGCAGATAATTTTCTAGTATAGTTAAGAATGCGACCATAAATAGGCTTCTTGTCCTGACCATTGCCGCCAATATTTTTAACAACTCCAAAAATGGGATTATCTTTATTCCATTCAACAGATCTATTTGCTGAAGTAAATAATTTATAAAAAATTTTATCTTTAGTATTTTGATCTAAACTTAGTGGCTTGCCATTATTATCTATCATCAAAGTATAGTTTACATCGCCTTTCATATTGGAACATAAAACGGTAATTTCTCCAACAGACTCCAAATTTTTACCCTCGCTAAGTAGTCCAAAATTTAATTGTCCTGCTGCAATATAACAATCTACCGCTTTAGCACTCGTCACAGAAGCAAACATTATCACTGCTAAATATTTTAAAATGGATTTAGAAAAAAAATTTTTTTTTGTCATTTTTTAATTAAATTTATATAAAGTTTAGGTTGCTAGTATCATCGCTCAAAGTTCCTGAGCCACTGTAAGTTCCTCTTAAATATTGAGGAGTAGATGATGAATAACGTAATATACCGTTATTTGTAATACTTCCCATATAATCACCGTTGTTTAAGCTACTTGAACCGTCAATTCTTAATGTTCCTGCATTAATAGTTGTGCCTCCAAGATATGTATTTGTTCCTCTTAAAGTTAATGTGCCGGATAAGTTTTTAACAACAGAACCCATAACATTTGAAATAATGCTGCCATCATAGTTTCTGTCTACTGATTGATTAACAGTTAATACTGATCTGTTGTAAAGCCAGATTACAGAACCTGTTACCCCTCAGATGTTAATGAACCAATTTCTGCTGAAACTCCGTCATGTATCAATAATAGTCTTGCTGCATTTGCAAATACAAGCGATGTATTTGGAATTGCATTGCTAACACCTATAACTACTTCACCACCAGATAAAGTGGTTGCTCCTGTATAAGTATTGACTCCATTTAATGTTAGAACTCCATAACTTGTTTTTGTAAACGATCCATCTCCACTAATTGCTCCATTATATGAAGTATTAGTTGTTTGATTAACAGTTAAAGCCCCGCCAGTTCCAAGTGTAATATTTCCACCCGATGCTCCGCCCCCCGATAATGAACCAATAGTTTCTGTTTTGCCGTTAAGGTTTAATGTTGCCCCATTAACATTTGCTAAAGTTACAAAACCAATATCTGATAAAACGTCACCTGTTGAACTATTATCAATTTTTAATGTCCCTGCGTTAATAGTTGTTCCTCCTGTATAAGTGTTTGTTCCAGCCAATGATAACGTTCCAGATCCGGCTTTCAAAACCGAACCTATTCCAACAATAGTTCCTGAATATAAAGTATTAGAACCAGAGGCTTGTGTAATAGTTAATGTAGAATAAGCGCCGGATAAATCTATGTTTGCTCCAGTAACATTATTCGCTGTTAAAGTTCCAATATTTTGAATCTGGTTATCGTTAAATAAATAAATGTTTGCCGCTCCAGTAAAGGTTAGTGGGCTATTTGGTAAAGCATTATCAACATCTAAAATAATATCTCCAGAGTTAACATAAGTTGTGCCTGTGTAAGTATTTGCATTACTTAACATAAGTGTACCAGCACCTGATTTTGTAAATGATCCAGCTCCACTGATGACTCCTGAATACTGAGTAAATCCCGATTCATTAACCGTTAATGCTCCACCAGATCCAAGTGTAATATTTCCACCCGATGCTCCACCCCCCGATAATGAACCAATAGTTTCTGTTTTGCCGTTAATATTTAAAATTGCTCCAGCTGTATTTTGGAATATAACTGCGCTCGTATCTGGTAAAACGTTTCCTGTTGTTCCTCCTATAGATAAGGTTCCTGAATTAATATAAGTGCCGCCTGTGTAAGTATTAGTTCCAGTTAAAGTAACGACTGTTCCTGAAGTGCCTCGACTAGTTAATCTAACACCACTTCCCGCCAATACTGCATCAATAGTATGGCTTGTTCCAGTAGTTGGATTTAAACTATAGCTTGTTCCCCATAAAGCATTTCCAGTTGTTCCAACTGTGATTGATCCACTTGTTAATGTAACCGCCCCTACTGATTCCGTTAAATCGTTTAATTGTAAAGTGCCACCGTTAATTGTGATTGCAGCCGCATTTGCAATAACCGTTCCTGTAGTAGAGCCGCTCTTATCAAGAACTAAAGTTCCACCAAGAATTGTTGTTAAGCCAGTGTAAGTATTTGTTCCTGTTAAAGTTACTGTACCAGCGTCTGCTTTAGTAAACGCGCCTGCTCCACTGCCGATAACTCCGCTAACAACCGTATCTCCTGCTCCACCAATTAAAAGAAGTTGTGAACCATTAGTGATATTTCCACTTAATGTTAACGTTCCAGAGTCACTATTAATTCTAACGCCAGAAGCTGATGATGAAATATTAATTGTTCCCTGATAAGTGTTGTCGCCGCTTATATTTCTTAAAGCTCCAGTTGAGGCAATTCCATCACCGTTTAATATTAAAGCTTCAGTCGCAATTGTAATTCCACCTGATAATTGTAATGCAGCTCCACTTGCAACTGTTATGCCACCAGCTGTTGTTCCAAAAGCTGAAGCGTGACTTGCTCTTATTATACCTGCAGAAATTGTTGTTGCGCCTGTGTAATTATTAGCGCCTGTTAAGAATAATGTACCCGATCCATCTTTAGTTAAAGTTCCACTGCTTGTATCAATTGGATCTGCAACTGTAGTATTACCTGATCCACCGAAAGTTATATTGAAAGTTCCAGTAATTCCGTTTCCACTTGCAACATCTAACGTTAATAATCCAGAGTCAGAGTTAATTCTTGAGT
>Ga0114963_10003467_pt1 | contig 10782 bp, 6 predicted proteins | sample C_131016_EF_Meta_FD_87019 | JGI IMG/M metagenome (GOLD analysis project Ga0114963, IMG submission 87019) | Freshwater microbial communities from Lake Croche, Canada to study carbon cycling - C_131016_EF_MetaG | ecosystem: Environmental > Aquatic > Freshwater > Lake | place: Lake Croche, Canada...
TTCTGAGCTTTTGAGCGGTCTCCTAAAGACCAATGCCTGTGTCGCGGTAAGTAATTCTATTGCTAAAATTCGTTCCACATTAATCAGCACTTTCAAACTTTTGGTGGCGGCATTTGCTCCCATACTTACGTGATCTTCTTGGCCATTCGAGGAAACTATCGAATCAATGCAAGCTGGTGTGCAGAGTTGTTTGTTTTCGCTCACGATTCCTGCGGCTGTGTATTGCGGAATCATCAAACCCGAATTTAAACCTGAGTTTTTAACTAAAAACAAAGGTAAACCACGTTGTCCTGATAATAATTGATAGGTGCGTCGCTCAGAGATACTGCCTATTTCTGCCATTGCCATGCTCATCAAATCAAATGCGATTGCTAAAGGTTGGCCGTGAAAATTTCCACCTGAAAGAATCAAGTCTTCCTCTGGGAAAATAGTAGGGTTGTCAGTCACGGCATTGATTTCTTGCAAGAAAGTTTTACTCACAAAATCAATTGAATCTTTACTTGCTCCGTGTACTTGTGGAATACAACGAAACGAATACGGGTCTTGGACTTGATTTTTTGTTTGGTTGATTATTTGGCTGTTAGTCAGATGCTTACAAATAATTTTGGCGGTTTCTACTTGTCCTTTATGCGGACGAATCTCATGAATTTTTGGGTGAAAAGGTTGTAATGAAGCATCAAAGGCATCAATCGAAATAGCAGCAATCAAATCAGCTAGTTTGAGGAGTTTTTGGGCTTTCAGCAGACCATAAATCCCGTATGCGGCCATAAATTGCGTGCCATTGATGAGAGCAATTCCTTCTTTGCTTTGTAGTTCAATAGGTTGCCAGCCAAATTGGTCTAAGACTTCTTTTGCTACCCTTTTTTTCCCATTAAAATTTACTTCTCCTAAACCAATCAACGGCAAAGCCAAATGTGATAGTGGAGATAGGTCGCCCGAAGCACCGAGAGAACCTTGTGTATAAACAACTGGTGTAATATTGTAATTATAAAAATCAATTAATCGCTGAACGGTTTGTTCTTGCACGCCCGAATGTCCGTAAGAAAGCGACTGGATTTTTAAGAAAAGCATCCATTTTACAATCTCATGCTGAACTTCATCGCCAATTCCACAAGCGTGTGATTGTAATAAATTATATTGTAGTTGAGCAATTTGAGTTTTGTCAATCGCTACATTTTGTAAGAAACCAAAGCCCGTATTTATGCCATAAAAAAGGCAATCACTGCTGTTGAGTTTTTGGTCGAGAAAATCTCGGCAACTATTGATTCGGTGGCGAGTTGTTTCCGAAAGAGTAAGGTCTAGTGTATGTGTTGATATTTGCAGTAAATTATCAATATCCAGCCAATCTTGGTTAATAAATTGTGTGCTTTTGTTAATGATTGTATTTATCATTGTTGAACCTTATTTTTTTACAAAATTCGGCCTACTATTTAATAATTAAAAATAGTATTTTTGTTAATAATTAATCAATTAAAATGATTAATTGAGATATTTTACATCCTGGAAGGATTTTAAAATTTCCCCTCCCTTTTTCAAGGAGGGATGGTTAAATTTTGACGAAGTCGAATTTTGACAGGGACGCCCAGACGGGGTGGTTTGTTCCCAATAAGCCTATTTGGTTAGTAACCACTCCGTCCGACTTCGTTAGGAGGACACCCCTCCTTGAAAATAAGGAGGGGAAATTAACTCTCAAAAAAGAATGTAATAAAACATTTTAATCGCACCCATTGGCATTGTATTTTATTTTAGGTATTTATCTTTATACAACCAACAACATCAAACTTAAGAAATGACAAGAATAGCAAAGACTATCAATAAAAAGCCGGACGTAGTGCTTATTGGGGCAGGAATCATGAGTGCCACGCTCGGAATCATGCTTAAAGAGTTTCAGCCCGACCTCACGATTGAGGTTTTTGAGCGTTTAGATTTTGCGGCGGGCGAAAGTTCGGATGCGTGGAATAATGCAGGAACGGGGCATTCGGCACTTTGTGAATTAAATTATACACCCGAACTTGAAGACGGTTCGATTGATTGCAAAAAAGCCATTATGATTGATGAAGCCTTTGAGACTTCTCGTCAGTTTTGGGCTTTTTTAGTCGAGAAAAACATCGTTCAATTACCTCAAAGTTTTATTCGTAGTATTCCGCACATGAGTTTTGTGTGGGGCGAAGAAAACATCACTTACCTCAGAAAACGTCATGCAGCTTTAACTAAATACCATCCTTTTAAGGGCATGCAATATTCTGAAAGTCATGCACAATTGAAAGAATGGATACCGATTGTGATGGAAGACCGTAACCCCAATCAGCATATAGCTGCCACAAAAATGGATATCGGAACTGATGTCAATTTTGGAGCTTTAACTCGTATTTTGCTCGAATATTTAGATGGATTAATTGGTGTAAATATTCATTTGCACCACGAAGTAGAAGACATTGGCCGAGAAGATGATAAGAAAAAATGGACGATTGGGGTAAAAAACTTAGATACTATTGAAGAAATAGAGGTTAAAGCCAAATTTGTGTTTATAGGGGCGGGAGGAGGCTCATTGCATTTGCTCGAAAAGGCCGATATTCCTGAAGGTAAAGGTTTTGGCGGTTTTCCTGTGAGTGGACAATGGTTGAAGTGTATTAACCCCGAAGTCATCAATGCTCATCATGCCAAAGTGTATGGTAAGGCTTCGGTTGGAGCTCCACCAATGTCAGTTCCTCACCTTGATTCACGCATGATTGATGGTGAAAAAGCTTTACTTTTTGGCCCTTATGCAGGTTTTTCAACGAAATTCTTGAAAAATGGCTCTTATTTCGATTTACCGGCTTCAATCAAATGGACGAATCTGATTCCGATGATTTCGGCTGGTCTGGATAATATACCACTCACAAAATATCTAATTCATGAAGTCATGCAATCTGAAGAGGAAAAACTGGAAGCCCTCAGAAATTTTATGCCAACCGCCAAAATGAAAGATTGGGAATTAGAAATTGCAGGGCAACGGGTACAGGTTATCAAAAAAGATGACGAACATGGTGGCGTTTTGGAGTTTGGAACAGAAGTGGTCAGTGCCGCTGATGGCTCATTAGCTGTTCTATTGGGTGCTTCGCCTGGGGCCTCGACCTCGGTTTCTATTATGTTGAATGTAATAAAAAAGTGTTTTCCTATACAAATGCAGTCGGAAGATTGGCAGCAGAAGCTTAGACAAATGATTCCGTCATATGGCCGCCAGTTGATTGAAAATCCAGCTTTATGCGATGAAGTGAGAGCATGGACAAGTAAGGTTTTACAATTAGAAAATAAATAGAAAATGGCAACACAATACGGCAAAACTTGGTGGGGACAGCAGTGGCTCAATTCTCTTTCAAAAATTGATAATAGCAATCGCCTTCCTCGGGGCAAAACTTATGCCAATAATGGTGCAGTAAAAAATATTGAAATCGAAACTAATGCCATTTCTGCACAAGTACAAGGGTCAGCCTCTCGACCTTATAAAGTGATGGTCAGCGTACCTATTTTTACAAGTAGTCAAAAACAAGCACTTTTAGAAGCAATTTTGGGAAATCCGACATTACTCGCTAAATTATTGAACCGTGAATTACCGCAAGAATTAAATAAGTTTGCAGAGGAAAAGAATATTCCGCTTTTCCCAAAATCTTGGCGAGATTTTCCGATGAAGTGTTCTTGTCCCGATTCAGCCGTGCCTTGTAAACATTTGGCAGCAGTCATTTATATCATCGCCAAGGAAATTGATAAAAACCCATTTTTGGTTTTTCAGCTACATGATTTTGATGTCTTGGGCGAAGTCAGTAGCCGTTATTCTGTTGGTAAAAAATCAGGTATTCGAGTAAATGCGTTTGCAGATTTTTTTGAAGAAAAGTTTACAGAAATAGCTAAAATAAAAGATGATATTTTTGATGATATTGATTTCTCGTATATCGAACCAATGTCTGACAAACTATTGAAAATTATTCAGGGAAGCCCGATTTTTGCAGAGAAAGATTTTAAGAAAAACCTCGAAAAGGCTCATAAATTATTGTCAAAAGGGCTTTTAAAATGGAAACTTGAAGAAAAAAAAGTAATTATTGAAGACTTAGTTTTGGGGGATAATTTGGAAATATTTGTTTCGGAATCTGCTAAAATTGCTGAGTTTAGGTTTGTTTCAACCGATGAAGAAGTACGGGATTATAAGAAAGTTACGCTTGAAAAATTATTAAACTCAGTTTATTTGAGCGACGAAAAATATTTTGACCGAATGTCGGATGCTTTCCGAATTTTGAAGATTTCGCATCAATTTTGTTTGAAATTACTTGAAAATGGAGCAATTATACCTCAATTATTAAAAAACACTGGCGATGATTATTTTATCAGATGGCTTCCTGCTATCAATAATGCTGAAATAGAAGATATTCTTACCACATTTTCACAAGCCATTCCAGCAAATTTAATACAATTTCAGACTAAGAAAAAAACGCTTTATCAAACACCTAGTGAACAAATACTAACGCTTTGTTCGCTTATGCTGAATGAGTATGTAAGTCTGTTTACGATTCAGATGGGCGATTTTTATCGTGGTAAGGTTTCCTACGAAATGTGGGACGAATTTTTCTTTCAACAAGTTCCATACGAATTTAAAGGTTTTCGAGAGAAAGAAACGCCAATTGGCATTCAGACATGGCTGAACAATTATTATATTACTCAAAAAGATTTTGTGCCAATATTGAGAATTGAAGAAAACCCAGAACGAGGCGATTTTGTGCTTGATGTTTTGGTGCAAAATCGACTCGAACAACAGAAAGAGCCAATTGAGTTTCAGCAAATTTTGCAAGAGAAACTCTACGAAAATATACGTTTTGAGGTGCTACAGGATTTGCTTTTACTATCGAATCATTTTTCTGCCTTAGATAAATATTTACAAATGCAAGGCAGCCAAAAAATGAAATTCGATGGTGAGGAGTTTGTGGGAGTTTTACTTGAAATAATACCTACATTACAACTTTTCGGAATTCAGATTCTATTACCAAAATCGCTGAAACATTGGATAAAACCGCAGGTTTCAGGTATAATAAAATCAAATAAAGCCTCTGATGGAGGAGGTTTTCTGCACCTTGATGATATGCTTTCTTTCAATTGGCAAATTGCTGTTGGCGAAGATTTAATGTCATGGAATGAGTTTGAGCGTCTTATCAAGGGCATGAAAGGTTTGGTCAAAATTAAAGACCAATATATGTTGATTGAACAAGATGAACTTGAAAAACTCAAAAAACGTCTTGAAAATCCACCGAAATTGGCTGGTACAGATTTACTGAAAATGGCTCTTGCCGAAGAATATCAAGGCTCAAAAATCGGGCTTTCAGAAGATGTTCTTGTATTATTAAAAGATTTAACGAGTCCAGGTAAAGTAAAACTTCCCGAAAATCTTCATGCCAAACTCCGCCCGTACCAATTACGTGGCTATGAATGGATGGTAAAAAATACCAAACTGGGCTTTGGCAGTTTGATTGCTGATGATATGGGTTTGGGCAAAACTTTACAAGTAATTACACTTTTATTGAAATTTAAACAAGAAGGAGCTTTTGTCAAAAATAAGGCATTGATAGTTGTTCCGACAACACTTTTGACGAATTGGCAGAAAGAAATCAATCGTTTTGCTCCTGATTTAACCTTCCAGATTTATCATGGAACAAAACGAAAGCTGGAAATTAAAGACACTGAAAATCCTATTGATTTAGTAATAACTACTTATGGAACGGTGCGAAGCGATGCCGATGTTTTCAAGAAAACAAACTGGTATTGTGTAGCAATTGACGAAGCTCAAAACATTAAAAACCCTGATACTGAGCAAACAAAGGCTATAAAAAATCTCAAATCTGACATTAAAATTGCGATGAGCGGTACGCCTGTAGAAAATCGTTTGAGTGAATTTTGGAGTATTCTTGATTTTACAAACAAAGGCTATTTAGGTAATTTGAGTAAATTTACAAACGAATTCACAAAACCGATTCAGTTAGAACATAATCAAGAACAACTCCAAATTTTTAAGAAAATAACTGCACCATTTCTGCTCAGAAGAGTAAAGTCCGACAAAAGCATTATCAGTGATTTACCTGATAAAATAGAGAATAACCATTATACAAATCTTAGCAAAGAACAAGCTGCTTTGTATGAAGGTGTAGTTCAAAAGAGTCTGAAAGATATTGAAGAAAATGAAGGTATCGCCCGTAAAGGATTGGTGCTGAAATTAATGACAGCCTTGAAACAAATTGGCAACCATCCGTATCAATATTTGAATAAAGGAAAAAAAGTATTAGAAGAATCGGGGAAAGCTCAAATGTTGATAGAACTCTTAGAAAATATTCAAGAAGCTAATGAAAAAGTGCTGATTTTTACACAATATCGTGAAATGGGTAAACTTTTGGTTGAGTTTATTAAGGATAAATTTTGGGTTGATCCGCTATTTCTGCATGGTGGAATCGACCGTAAACAAAGAGATTTATTGGTGGAAAGATTTCAGAAAAACCGAGCAGATTCTATCTTTATTTTATCATTGAAAGCAGGTGGGACTGGACTAAATCTGACACAGGGAAACCATGTTATTCACTTTGATTTGTGGTGGAATCCTGCCGTAGAAAACCAAGCAACCGACCGAGCCTTTAGAATTGGACAAACCAAAAATGTAATGGTTTATCGCCTAATAAATCAAGGAACGATGGAAGAAAAAATTGATGCTATGATACGTTCCAAAAAAGATTTGGCCGATATGAGTATCACTACTGGCGAAAATTGGCTCGGAGATTTATCAAATGAAGATTTGAAAAACTTGGTTCGGTTGACTAAAATGTAATATTAAAATGGAACTTCGACAACTTCGTTATTTTCTTATGCTTGCCCATGAGTTGCATTTCAGACGTGCAGCAGATAAGCTTTTTATTGTTCAGCCCGCACTAACGAAGCAAATCCAAGATTTGGAGGCAGAATTAGGCGTGATACTTTTTGATAGAAACAAACGAAATGTAAAACTTTCGGTTGCAGGTGAGTATTTCAATACAGAAATAACTAAGCTTTTTGAGCAGTTAGAAAAGTCGAAAAACGAGATTAAGCAAATAGAAATAGGGCAAAAAGGCGAACTAAAAATTGGTTATGTTGGGTCATGCATTCATACTTTTTTGCCTAAATTACTTGGCGATTTACACGATAAATATTCCGAAATTCATACCTATTTATCAGAAATGACTTCGGCCTCACAATTTTTGGCGGTTCAGAAAGGTGAGTTGGATATTGCTTTTCTTCGAAATCCACCACCCAATAAGCGTTTTAAACAACGAATCGTTTTTCAAGAAAATTTTGCTTTGGTTTTGCCCAAAAACCATTGGCTTGATGCATCGAATTTTCAATCATTAACACAAGTTGCCAACGAGAAGTTTATCCTTCCAACCAAAACCGATGGTGAGATTTACCATAACTTACAATGGAGTATTTGTGAAGATGCTGGCTTTTCTCCGAAAATATCGCATGAAACAGTACACGGCTATACAACCCTAAAATTAGTCGAAAATAATCTGGGGATTTCGCTCATTCCTATTTCGTTTGAGCGAGTAACCAACACCGCCGTTAAATTTATAGAACTTCGAGATATTCCACAAAAAGCTGAAATAACTGCCTTATGGAATCTACAAAATACTAATCCGAGTTTGAGGCGGTTTATGGAGATTGTCTAAAACTATTTGTTGATAAATATTTGCGTAAAAAACAAATAACCATCCGCCCGACGCACGATACCCACACCCGTAAGCGTAAATTTGCCTTCGATATTTTTTCGATGCCCAGGGCTTTGTATCCAACGATTGACTACTTCTTGTGCCGAAAATTTTCCATACGCAACATTCTCTGCAATGGCGTTTGATAGTTCAATTTGGCTCATCAGTCGATCAGCTCGGCCATCAAAACCAGCGTGGCCAAAATCCACTCTACCGTCAGCCATATTTTTGCTATGTTTCAATGCCTCTGCCGTAACGAGTGGCATCATTTTGAGCGGTGCTAAATTTTTGGTTTTGCGGTAGAGATTTACATAATCTAAAACCGATTGTTGGAGTTTAGCTTCAACGCTGATTTGCTCATTAGTTTGCGAAAACGCTTGAAGAGTAAAGAAAATGAAAACTAAAAAGGAAAAAATGAAGCGATTTTTCATCATAAAAAATTATCAGTACGTTAATCATAACGTATTTGATGGGGTTTGGTATTGTGTGATTAGAACTTTAAAAATGAAACAACAATTTATTTGTGCCTAAACCAGCAATCAGTTCGGAGATCTTGATATTCTTTAAACACGGTATTGACGGGAGTGCCATGAAAAAATCTATTATTAAATGTTGTACGAATTAAATAATTGAATGCTCCCATATCTCCAGTATATGCTGTTTGATTATCGTGATTATGTAGTCGGTGGATAGAGGATAATTTTCCGATAAATTCACGCATTACCATAATATTACCACCAACTATTCCACAGTTTAAGAGAGTTTCATTGTCAAAAGATTCCTCATATTGTGCATAATCTTCGATTTTACTACGTAAATGCTCAGAATGAGCTTGCATCCATTCGTTATGGAGTGCTTTAGGTTCATCTCCACAAAAAATTGCCGAGGTATTTTGAAGATAAAACGGCTGCAAAAAAGGGTTTTGCACAACCACAACATCAGAAATATCGGTTAAAAATATATTATCAATCGTATCAAAGTGATTTTGTAGATATTCGTCATAAACCAAATACCGATAAACATTTGGATTGAATCGACTATCGTGTGCAATTTTTACAAAACTTAGGTGTTCATTTTGATATTCAAGACAAGTTTCTTCAGAAAAATTATTGTGGAAAATAATACCATTGAGTTTTAAATCAATGACCGAGTCTGCCCAAGCTTTTACAAGTGAATAATCATCATTAGGTAAAGTATAACTACGATTTACATCATAAATGCCCGTAATGTGGCAAGCCATGATTACGTTTTTATGAATTGGCAAAGGGGGCATACGAATTTTTATTGGTGAAGGTAGCAAAGGTAGCATTTTTGATTTTCGCACAGGTACTATTCGGTGTATTGCGATAGTAAATGTAGGTACGTAAATTTACTTTCTTTACCTCATACATTTGTGACGCACTTTCGTAAAATTGAGCATCAGCAGCGTATTTTTTCTGAAACTTTAGGTTCATGAAAACATCTTTTTTCCCAAACAAAGTAGCAAATAAGATACATTCGTCAACGTGAATAAGCTGATTTTGGTCATACTTATCAGGTACATAAAAATCATCTAAACTATCTACTATGGTTTCGGTTGTAGAGGCAATCAAATCCAATGATTCTATAGCATTTAGGCAAGAAGATAAATGATTAGGTTTATACTCGTCGTCAGCATCCAAAATAGTGATATATTCACCGGTACTATTCAAAATTCCTCGATTAATTGACTCGGACTGTCCACAATTAGCATGGCGTAGGTAGCTGATTTTAATTTCGTTTTGAATTACGTAATTTAGTAGTTGATTTTGGGTTCCATTCTGACTACCGTCGTCAATGACAATCATTTCAAAATCTTGAAAATCTTGATTTAATACAGAATCAATCGCACGTTTAACTAGAGAAAAATCAGTATCATATACTGCCATCAGTACAGATATTTTGGGCATATTTGCTAAAAAAGAAAGTCTTGCTACAATATAGTCATCACAAAGCTAAGGCATAATTAGAAACAAAACGTTATGTCAATATTATATTTGAAAAAATGAATGCTTTTAATCTGCTTTTTTCTAAAATTATGCTGGAGTCGATAGAATACTGAATTGATTCTTAAATTTTCTTAATAATATTCTTTCGCCTAATTGAGATATAATAAAATTAATACTTATTTTTATGGTTAAAAGTTTGGCGACTGGAAAACTGCCGTTAATTGGCGATGAGCCACAAACTTTACTCAACCTTCAATCTATAAAACTATAATGCGTAAAACTTTTTTATTACTGAGTTTTGTGCTGCTTGTTGCGTTTGGGCATCATGCAACTGCACAAACTAAAAAACAGCCGTTAATTGTCTTCGTCACTGGTGACCATGAGTATAGTGGCGAATTTACTCTTCCATTAATTGCTGCCGAGCTCGAAAAAAACTACGGTTTTCGAACCAAAGTCTTAAAGGCCTACCCTAACCAAAATGCTGAAAAAGATATTCCAGGTTTGGAGGCTTTGCAAGAAGCTGATTTGGCAGTTTTTTACCTCCGTTGGCGACAATTACCGCTTGAGCAGCTCGAATACATTGATAAATATCTTAAATCTGGAAAGCCAATTATGGGTTTCCGAACAACAACTCACGCTTTCAATTTTCCGAAAAGTGATGCATCTGTACGTTGGAATGCATTTGGCGAATTTGCACTTAATGCTCCTCCGGGCTGGGGTGGCAAAGCAGCTCATACGCATTACGGACACGAAAGCAGCACGGATGTTGCAGTCATTGAATCGAGCAAAAACCACCCGATTCTGACTGGAGTTGCTCCAAGTTTCCATGTGCGTTCGTGGTTATATCGAGTTCTGCCCGATTATCCTACCAAAGGGTCAGAATGGTTATTGATGGGAAAGTCAGTTAACCCTGATAAAGCCGCAATCGAAAATCCCGTTGCGTGGACAGGCACAAATTCGTTTGGTGCGAAAGTTTTCACTACCACAATGGGACATCCCGAAGATTTTCAAGTAGAAGCTTTCCAACGCCTTGTTATTAATGCAATTCATTGGGAATTGGGCAAAAA
>Ga0114963_10003473_pt1 | contig 10771 bp, 14 predicted proteins | sample C_131016_EF_Meta_FD_87019 | JGI IMG/M metagenome (GOLD analysis project Ga0114963, IMG submission 87019) | Freshwater microbial communities from Lake Croche, Canada to study carbon cycling - C_131016_EF_MetaG | ecosystem: Environmental > Aquatic > Freshwater > Lake | place: Lake Croche, Canada...
CAGTCATTACCTTGACGTACAACCGGCCTGGTTGGTTCGCCAATATGGCGCAAAACATCATGAATGCGGACTACCCTTACGAGAAGTTAACATGGATTGTAGCCGATGACAGTGATGCGTCGGGTCGTGTGGACGAACAAATCATGCGCTTTCAGAGCGTCAATCCCAAGATTCACGTCATCTATCAGTCGATTCCGAAACGAATGGCGATTGGCTCTAAGAGAAATAAGGCGTGTGATGCGGCTCCTACATCTGCCTCTGTATTTGTGATGATGGACGACGACGATCATTATCCTGCGCAGTCCATTGCCAACCGTGTGGCGTGGCTTCATGCGGGAAAGGCTGTGGGAATCGCTTGCGTATCCTGTGCCGTCTTACCTATGTATCATTCTGGAAAGTATGTAAGTGCGATCAATGTCCCTCCTCTAGCGCTGTCGCCTGCGGAACGGGTAAGTGAGGCTACGCTGTGCTTTACTCGAGAGTTTTATACGACTCGTAAGTTTCCTGCGGCCATATCGGTTGCCGAGGGCGAAGGCTTTCTGGAAGGTCGACTCGAACAAACAAGGGAAATCCCTCCCGAAGGTGTGATTGTATCATTTTTACACGGTAAAAATGCGACGAGTCGACGTGTACCCGATTTGTCGGAACCCAACGGATGCCACTACGGATTTTCGGACGAGTATTTTGAGTATATCAGTAAACTTGCGCTTTAATTTTTTCCTATTAACAAAGAAATGGCATTCTATATCATTTGTTTGTGCGTATTACTTTTTGTAACAAGTATAGTCCTGTATCGAGAGCAGAAGCGACTCGTGACATGTAAAACCTACGGAGGTCTTGGCAACCGTGTCTTTCAAGTTCTAGCCGCCATGGGATATGCGGAACGACACGGGTACAAATGTGTTCTCGTCAAGTCCTTCATTACATCCAGCAAAGAGGATCATGAACAAGACTATGTTCGTACCTTACAGGCTCTTTTTCCCTTCTTAGAGGTACGTGACAAGATCAACGACTATGAGGTTATAAAACGCACCGAGACTGCGTTTGAGTACAAAGAACTACCAGCCTCCTCACAGAATGTGGTGCTGGATGGATATTTTCAATCTGAAGGCTATCTTCCTACTACTGTACCGTCTGTTCGTAGAAGACATCTTCCCCATACCTATTTTATCCATGTAAGAGCGGGCGATTACTTGAACAATCGAACGCATTATGTGAATTTAGCAAGTTATCAACAGCGGTGTATTAAGATGATACAGAAAGCCGATCCATCGGCAAAGTTTTTAGTCTTTTCGGACGACAATGAGTATGCCAAACATCATATGAAACAATTTGAGATTCCATACACGCTATCATCGACAAAGACGGCGGAAGATACACTTCGTCAAATGTCGTCGTGTGCCGGTGCCATCTGTGCGAATTCATCCTTGAGTTGGTTAGGGGCCTATTTTCAAAAAGAACCACATGGGCTTATCTATATGCCAGATAAGTGGATTCATGACGGTTCCAACACTGCGGATCTGTATCCTATTTGGGCGAAGAAGGTGTCTGTGACCTAAACCAGGATTAGATAGACATTCAAAGAATGAGTTCAAATATTCCAACCATACGCTTTTCCGGTGGTGATGCCAGTAGTCCCGCCTTTTTGTACATGAACGGTATAGAAGACTATGTGAGTGGATCGGCCATCTTTCAGGACGCCGATGCCGGCTCAGGAACCTTTGAACCCTCCATTCAATCCGGTGTAAACAATGTTCTCCAGCATCATATGAATGTAGCAACCTCTATAGTTCCAGACGCCCGTGATATTTTAAGACCCTGGAATCGTCGTATACAAAATCTCATCCAGCATCAGAGTGCCGAGAACTTGGCCTTTCTTAAATCAGATACGCTTTCGAATCTCTCCACTATAGAAACACACTACACCTTTCTGAAATCAATTGATACACCTGGGTTCCTTACAAGCAAGTCGTGGCTCCTTTCGAATGTAAAAGATGTCGTCAATCAAGAGGATGTACTCGCAGATCTAAGCGGAGTTATCGGAATGCCTATACACTCCCTACATCATGTGCTACGAGAATCGGTGCCTGTATATCAATCGGTCATTGAAGACATGTTTCGAACACACACCCGCCTTCAAACAAAGTTGGAACAAACCGATGTCTTTACGAAGAAACTAGTTGGATTGTCGATGGAGGATACGGATCGCCCTGAATCGGATGCGCTTCGTAAAGCCATTCTAAGCTATGCTACATCTCAATATGAGTCCTATGGTATTAAGGAGGATTACATCGAACTATGTACTCTGTACACTAAATACCAAGCACTAAGATCAGTGCTCCTACTTCGTCAAGTTACCGAATCTGCTGCGCCTGTGTGTACTATTTGTATGACGGAATCTGTCAATATGTCACTTATTCCTTGCGGCCACACCTTTTGTAGTCCCTGTGGAAGCAAACAACGGTCTCAATGTTATATCTGCCGTGTTGGGATTCGAGATCGCCAACGTTTGTATTTTTTGTAAACAGGATATAGGAATGTATTGGTCTATTCTACCCTTTCCCTTTAACTATGCCAGCCTATGGCTCCAAGGCGCATGGAGCCAAAAAAAGAATCCTGGACAATGGCTCGTCCTTCCAGAACCTCCTCGACGGGCCACTCGAAAACGTGCGAGGAAAAATTGAAACCCAAGGACATTCTATGAGTTCCCACATCATGTCTTCCTTCCTTCCTCCTGGTACAAGAGTTATTACCAAAGATCCCTTAATTAAATATGCCATCATAGTGAAACATATTGAACAAAAAGACTATAAAGGACTGTGGGGATCTCATGATGCGTCTACACGCATGTATCGTATTGTGGATGCGGTCGATGGCGTTCATTATGCGGATCTATTTGACGCCTTCTTTCGACTACCACTACGGGGCGAGGCCTTTCCGAAAATTCCTTATACAAAGATTATTAAAACCTTGTATAAGGCTGGAGTCACCTATCACTGCGACGAGACAGCGACGGTGTAACCGGTCTAAACCTTTATCACCGTAATAGAATAGGAATGTCACTTATCCCTACAGACGGCGGTGCTAGTACCTCAGAATTGCCAACCTTGTTAAAACGATGGATGACGGTACAAGAGGAAATATCGACACTCAATAATGATTTAAAACAACGAAAGACGCAGGGCAAGGCACTGAAGGATGTTATATTACGAATTATGGAATCAAATCGAGTTGTACAACTCAATGTAAGTAAGGGAACGGTACTCCATAAGACACGAGAGGTAACAGAGCGAATTACGAATGACTATTTATTGAAACACTGTAAGGATTTTTTCAATGGGGACTTGGAACGGGCTACACTGTTAGTGGCGTATTTAGAAGAGCACCGAGGCACTATTACCAAGCACGATTTGAAACTGAATGTAACACGGGGCGACGATGATCGACTGTCCCATTCGTCTTAGTTTTTTTCAAGGGGCGGAGTAGAACATGCAAGCCGCCCTTTCAAATATGACCGTTGCCGCCATTTCCCAAACAGAGACCTTTGCGAACCCTAACGGCTTGCCCGGTCCCGGCGCCTCCGCCATTGGCTCTCTGGTCGCTGCCATTCTGGTGTTTTTGCTCCTGTTGCTCTTTGGCCAGTACTTGTGGAACAATGCCTTGGTGCCCCTCGTCACCGTTGTCAAGCCTGCCAAGTCGATCTTTGAAATCCTTGGTGTAGCGATTTTGATTGCGCTACTATTTCCTGCTTAAACGTTTATAAATAAGTTACGAACTAGAAAGGTTTAGAAAGTCTAAACACTTCTAGCAATGTACACGCTGCTATGGAAGCCCGAAGGTGTAACACGCAAAGTTAATACATGGACAGATGTTATTACCTATTTGTCGACTCTTACAGTGCCTCCCAAATCCATTTCCTTAGTGACCTCCAAAACAAAACAGAATTGTGAATCAGGTCCAGAACGCTTACTTGTCTTGTTGAATGAAACGGGGGGTGTCACCAATACATTGTATGTAAGTTACTGCGCTGAACCGAGGGTTCAACCAGGAGGGAAGTAGCCTTACAGCCCTGAACCTGTCGGTTGAACCGAAGGTTCAACCAGGAGGGAAGTAGCCTTACAGGCTACTTCCTGTCGTTTTCAAATGAGACAGAGTCTCATTTGAAAACTTAAGGGTTCAGGGCTTACAGCCCTGAACCCGTCATATCAATCAGATCATGCTGAACCTGCCGCACGTACGCCCGTTGTTCTTCTTCTACTTCCTCGGGAGAACTCGGAACATGCGAGGTCTGTAATTGAACCAGTGTGCCCATACTGTAACCAAACCCCTCTCGAAATCCTGCCACAGTCAGTAAAAAGATGGATAGTAAAAATACAGAATATAGAAAGGTGTTACGATGCATTCTACTATTCGGCAATTAATTCATACTTCTCCAGCAATTCCTTCGGAGGAGAAGGACCTATCTTCTTTTTCAAAACGACCATACAGTTGTCCGTCGTCTGATTCACGATTTCAAAATAATCCAATACAATATGATAATGCGGTCGAATTAGAAAGTCGTCGAATAAAATCACACAATCCTTTGACACGACATCATAACATTTGAGACAGCACGCAACACGAAATCGACCATCAATCAAGACTACATCCAAGGACCGTTGTACCTCAGGACTCAGGGTTCGAATGACATCGCTATAGACTCGCCAATCATCCTGCGTGCTTCCCAGTCCAGGATATCCCCACGTATTCGGTAAGGTCTTCACATCGCAAAATCTATATTCAATCCGATCTTGTTTAGGAATCATCGTCTTTAATTTAATATGCCAATCCAAGTCACTTTCCACAGAGATGATTCGTGTAAGATTTGTGCGTAAATTGGCTTGTACCGTCGATCCACCGGATCCATATTCCAAGTAGCTTGTAGCCTTCTCCAACTGTTTGTAAAACATGCGCCGATCGAGTGGCTTCATAAAGGGTTCCATTATTTTAGACACGGCCTGTATGTTTAGATCGCTAATCTTCCCATTTGTATTTCTGTTTTGCGTAATATACCAAGGCCCCGCCCACTAAAATATTTGGAATAAAGCCCGTCATGTCTTCTATAGTGCCGTCATGAGAGGTTAAAAACAGATGATCCATGACATCCGGTCCAAAGTTCGTCCCTACATTCATGTGATGCTGCTTATGCGTTTGAGATCCTAGCATACTGTAGTTTATAATATGCCCCGATACGTATCCCACTAAATATAGTAACAAGACGGATTTTGGCACAAACCACACCTTCGTAAGACTTTGTATAAGATATAACGCCATAAACATACCTGTATCACTCACAGTTTCCAAACATAATTCTAGCCATCGAGGCAGGGCCTTTTCAGGACCGTGATGAAACCGCCAATGTGTATTCAAGGCTCCAATGATGCCGTCCTTCGGCAACTCATGTAACGCCCTATGTATAAAATAAATCCATGCTGTCGTAAACATGAGACCAATTGTAATTTGTATAAGATTGCGGTCGGGATAGGCTATGAATAAAGCGACCAGCCATATAACAAACCAATTAGGCGCCCATTTGTAAACAAATTCCTGTAACATCTATTTTGATCATACAACTTTTAGTTGTACGATTAAACTTATTCATGTAATAAATCTACACATATTGAGGATTACCATGAATGGTGTAAGGCGCAGGAGTGTCCAACATACCAGGGACCAGGTAGGCCGGATCCCTCGTACCCTTCGGTGTATCCATATTCACTTGAAGACTGGTACAGGTCTGAGCGATTTGCCTGGAGGCCCGTTTCGTCACATTGCGGAACATCTGTAACGCATTCGCCCGTTGCGCCTCCGTCTGTGCCAATTCTAGCACCAGGACAGTACCTCGTCGCTCAAACTTGTCGATCGCAATCTCCAAATCACGACTGCGCATTGCACCCTTCAAGCAACGATTTACAAAGGACGCCGCCGGCTCAATATCATGTTGAGTGACGAAGGGAAGTTGAAAACTGCTGTAAGCACCGGCACCACTACTCGTCACATCCGCATCAATACAGAGCATCTTTTGTAAGATCAGAGTCAACTCCGCAAAGGCTTCGGGATGATGAGGCTTGGAAGACCGGAGGCCTTCCATCAGTTTCGTAGCTTCGGGATCCCTCAAAAAACATTTCGGAAATACCTCGCCGTCGAGCGCAATCGTCGTAAATCCTTCTGCTTCTTGCTTCTGCTGTTTCATTACATTCAGTCCTAGAACAAGGCCCAGAACAACAGCGCACACAAAGGCTACAACCGCATACATCATGGAATTGTTAGACGCCATTATTCAAGGCGTGAGAATTTCTATAGACCCGCAGCAATCTTCCAGGACTGCTGGAGTTGTCGAGCCTGCTGAACAATCTTTCGGCAAACAATCGCTAGAACAGAGCGAGCCGTTTGCTTGTGAATCTCACTGTCCCCCTCTGTAAATCCAATGCGAACAAACATCTCCTTTCTCAAAGGATGAGGAACCTTGTATCCCGCATATGTAATCTTTGGCTCCTCCGTTCCTGCTACATGATCTTCAATAAGAACTGTCTCCAATAGATTTCCCAACGTATGCGCCTCCTCCTTGAAGGTAATATCAATACAGGGAAAGCGAGCATCGCCGACGGCCAAGGTGACATTGTCCGCCAAGGTCGTATCCAGATTGCTGTATTGCTTCACCATTGCCTCTAACGCTGCGAGTCCGGCTTGTACAATCGCTGGAATAGGCTGTATTCCCGCCGATTCGATCGTAAAGGTAAAGTCGTTGGGCTCTCCCTTCTCGTCCATCTTGTAACAACGAGCGATCTCCATGGTATTAAATTCTCGTGTCAACGCCGCCTGCTTGTCGCCATCCAAGTCTTCCCACTTGACCGCCTTTGTATTTTCCGCCAACTTGTCCAATTCCTCCTTGGTCATGCCTTCCCTCACATAGATCTTCTTCGTATTTCTCAGCCACTTCGTCTTGACGGCTTGGATCTTATCCGGAGTGGGGTCTAAGGTATAGCCATAAGCGCACACCGTTACGGGAGACCAGCGGCTATTCTCAGCACCAATGGATACTGACGCCTTGGCCGTCAAGGCCAATCGCTGGTTTTTTGCCGATGGATTCCATTGAGGAGCCAACTCGATAAGAATCGACGTATCTCCTGTGACAGGATCGGGAGGAAAGAAATCCACCGTATTCTGCTTCACGGGCTCCTCCAAGGGATTCTCTGGATTTCGCTTCCACACCTCCATATCGGAAGCGCATACATCGATCGACTTTGTCGTCTTGTTTTCTACATCCAGCCGAAATTCGTACAACTCGGGATTAAACTCCACCGGATTGGCTCGAATAAGGAACAATCCAAGGCGGTGTGCGACCATTTCCATCGGCAAGAAGGTCGTATTATCCGTTATAACAACATCTGACTTATCGGCCGGTTCCGTACGAAAGGCCACCGATGGCGTGTGGGACAGGATACAACGTCGTATCACATTCGCATAGCTTATATTTGTGTTTTCAAGACGAAAGGTCGCATTCGTCTTGTATCCACTATCTCCCAGCAAGGCGTGTCCGTCTTCTTTGTAATCCGCAAACATCTCTGATCTATCCACCGATTCTCCAACGGAGGGTTCAACTTTTTGCGCTTCTTTGCGCTTCGACATTTGCGCTCAGAATGGATTTCAGGAATCGCAAGAAGAAGCAATAGGAATCATAGATGTCCAAGCATACACTTTATTACAGCACCCGGTGTCGATTCAGTCAAGCGTTCTTGGAAGAACTTGCGACGACACCCTTTGTATCCCAATTTAACTTTGTAAACGTCGATCCAAGTCCCAAACGTCCGCCTCTTCCCTCCTGGCTCAAGTCCGTACCCTCTTTATCCGTCGTCGGTGAATCGACGCCCCGAGTCGGACCCGGTCCTGTCAACAATTGGCTCTTTGAGCGTAAGATGGGCGGGGGCTCCACAGCAAGTAAACCCGCTATCAACACCTTGGAGGAGCGCAGTCTGGCCCTCCCCGTGTACTCTCCCGACGTTGCTTCACGACCGGCTGCTACCGCAAGAGGCGATGCTGGAAGGGGAACAGCTCCTATGAGCGCCAGTGACGTAGGACCTATGGCGTCTTCATCTGCGAATTCCAGCGCTTCTTCGGCCGACGGACCCAACGCCTATCACAGTGCCGAAATGGCCTCCGGCAAATGGTCCGATGCCTATTCCTTTATCGGAGATGCCTTCTCTGCCGAAAAGGGTTACGATCCTATTGAACGAAACTTTCAGTCTCTCCTCGGTGGACCTGTCGGAGCCGCCGCCCCTACAGCACCTGTCGAGAAGCGCTCTCCAAAGGAAGATGCGCTGATTAAAGACTTTGAAGCCTATAGCAAGGCAAGAGATCGAGATGTCACAGGGCCGCCCAAACGCCAGTAATCCGCTTTCGCAAAAAAATGAAACTTCCTTTGCGGTCTTAGTGTAGAACTTATCCTATGACCACACCGATTTCGGCCTTCAACAACCAACTCCTCAACTTCATTGAGGATCTAACCCAATCCTATCCAGAAGAGACGGATTTGAAGAAGGCCCTTGATTCCTTACAGGGCTTGCGCAAGTTGAACCCCAAAATCATTCATACCGCCTTTATGGAGTATATCTATCCTGACTTTCATGAACCTGTCAAGAAAGAAGATGAAAGCACACTCATTACAAAGGCAAACACCGTCTTGAACGGCGATTATAAAGACTACGCCTTTGCTTACGTAATCTTTCAAAAGCATTGGTCTACTATGACGGAAGCGAATAAGAAGGCTATTTGGAAATGGTGTAAGGTCATTGTTGTCTTGGCGGAACGCGCAGCGGCGGCATAAAGTGCCCATGCGTTCTTGATGGAGAAAGCATCTCTTCCAGACTGTCAGAATGCCTGCTTCTTTTTCTACAACGTACGCCCAGTTCATACAGGAATTGAAGGACACCTTTCCTGAATTTCTTCCTGCGCTCGTCGTGGCCGCCGACCTATCCGATGCGCAAGCGCAATTCACGGCTCTCTGGCATCCCTATACAACGGATGTTGCCGCAAAGAACGCCAGTATTTTTACAACAGAGGGCCTTGATCTCGTGCCCGGTGTTACACTGACCGCCTCCTTGTGGTCCGAACTGAGCACCAATACACAGAATGCGCTATGGAAGTATATCAGTTCCTTGTTGCTCCTTGCCGCCACAGAGGACGAATCCCTCTGGGATCTGTCGGGCTTCAAGACCTCCTTGTCTACGATGATGTCCCATTTGTCTAGCACAGGTGTCGATGTATCGGGTTCCCCTTTTTCCTTACCTGACGGCTTTGCCTCCTTGTTTGAGAAGTTGGGTTCGATGGGTGTAGGAATACCCGGCCTGGGTGCTGGATTCCCTGATCTTGGCGCTGGGTTCCCTGATCTAAGTGGAGCTCTTCCCAACTTCAAAATCCCCGAACGTCTCTTCAAGGGTCATATCGCCAAGATCGCAGAGGAACTCGTCAAAGAGTTCAAACCCGAAGACTTTGGTATCAACCCCGAACTGTTGGAGAGCAAGGATCCCGCCCGTGTCTTCACTTACTTACAGGAAGTCTTCACGAAGAAGCCCGAGATGCTCATGAATGCCGCACAAAAGATCGGTAAGAAACTACAGGCCAAATTCGCTCGAGGCGATATCAATCGTGATGAAATCATACGGGAGGCGGAGGAATTGATGAAGGAATTTTCAGATAACGACGCCTTCTCCTCTCTGTTTGGATCCCTTGGTGAAATGTTCAAAGGTAGCGATTCCGAAGGATCTCCCTCGGCCCGTCGTCGTGAGGTACAAGAACGTCTCCGAAAGAAGGCGGCCGAGAAAAAGGCGAGGACGGAAGGCGCAACGACCAATACTCTGGTTGTAGATACTCGTGCTGCTACAGCAGCAACAGCAGCCGCAGCAGCCGCCACGGCTGAATTGCTCGAAGAGGAGGAAGCCTCCAAAAAATCAAGTACAAAATTCATACTAAAAAAGAAGCGATAATGTAAGATGAGTGCCGAGTCCTTTCTGTGTGTGCCCTTTTGGCTAGAGTCCCCCTCCATCCTTGTAAGTCAAGCCGCAGATTTTTTCCCTTTTTCAAAGGCTGCGCAACTGTGTACATCGACTGCCTTGAATAGCCTCACCCGCTTCGGCCTTTATTTCGGAATCCTATTAGCAATCTTGATGCGCAAATCAACCTACTTGCTCATTCCTCTTGGAATGGCTATCATCAGCGTAGCTCTGTATTACTCGATGAAACAAAACAACACATTGAAAGAAGGGTTTGAAAACACCATCGTGACTCCTACACTGATTGGTCGCAAACTCAGTCCCGGTGAGACACCTCTCAACATTATAGGAGGTCAAGACGTCTCGGATAAGGTTGTAACGGATGTCATTGGTACTGCGACTCGCACCTCTCCTACAGCCGCCAATCCCTTCATGAGTGTCCTGGTAAATGAGATTCTCGACAATCCTAAGAAGGCGCCGGCGATGTCGGTCGATACTCCACAGATGGCAAGAGCTCTGTCGGATCAGTTCCAAACTCGCATGTACGGTGATCCCAGCGACGTCTTTCAACACACGCAGAACCAGCGCACCTGGGTTGCGCCTCCCATTACCTCGATTCCCAACGATCAGGGGTCCTTTCAAGACTGGCTCTTCCGTGTCCCAGGCCCTACCTGTAAGGAGGGGAACACCGCTGTTTGCCGCACGGGTACCGAGGGCGGACAGGTGACATGGCTCTCGGCACC
>Ga0114963_10003474_pt1 | contig 10771 bp, 13 predicted proteins | sample C_131016_EF_Meta_FD_87019 | JGI IMG/M metagenome (GOLD analysis project Ga0114963, IMG submission 87019) | Freshwater microbial communities from Lake Croche, Canada to study carbon cycling - C_131016_EF_MetaG | ecosystem: Environmental > Aquatic > Freshwater > Lake | place: Lake Croche, Canada...
CATTGAAGGGTACTATCGATTTACGACGTAAGACGGCTGATCAAGTGACCGCGCTTTTGACGACGATGAAATTCGCCTTGATTGATGGCGATTTCAAATATCTGATTAAGATGTCAATGGATTCAGTCACTCAAGAAAACGTGGACGCGATTACGAAAGAACAAGCAATGTTGGATACTGAATTGGCTGAGCTTCGTTCAATGACACTAGAATCAATTTGGTTTAGAGAACTCACCGTTCTTGAATCGCAGTACGACATTTACAAGGCCCGTCGTGAGATTATTCAGAATGCTTCAGTAAAGAATGCTGCCGCAAAGAAGATTACCTTAAAGAAGAAGTAAATAATTAAATCAAGAAACAAAAAAAACTACTGCGTCTTTGTAATTTGTTGTTGATAATTTTTTTTCGATTGGTATAATAATGGGGATTTCTAAAAAACGAAAAGAACGAGAACCGTCAATAGATTCGCAAGATCCGCTATTGACGGCTCTCGAAAAAAGATCACTGCAAAACCTATATTTGAAAGAAACATTTGGACAAATTAGTTCTGTTGCTAACGTAAAAGCTGAAATGGCGAGAACGGCGAGAAAAGGAGAGTTAATACAAGAACAAACATTAATTTTAGAACAAGCCGGGTGGTTTTATTTCCAATTAAAAGAGAGCATAACTGAAAACAAAATACGGAAAAATGTGAAAGACTTTTTTTCCCAAATCGAAGATGAAACCGCTAGAGGCGAAAGGATAAAAGAAATATACCGAAATTTAAAATCGTTGAACTTGACTAAAATTCAAGACATTCCTTTGGCTACCTATTTACCTGAAAATTATTTAAGGATTTTAAATCCAGATCAATATGATTCATCAAGTTTGAGTCAATTGGATTATTTGAATGTTGTTAAAGATGAAAAATGGACTATAGAAAATTTGTTTAGTTCCCGTAAAATTCCTGCGTTAAATGAAATTGAAGCACTTTTATTTCCTGGTCGTGAAATACAAGTTAAAAATGACATGAGGAGTCAGCGTCGTAGATTGAGTCGTTACAAAACGAGCGAAGTTCGACATGGCGATTTGGATTTACAGCGATGGCCGACGCCACGCACTGAAGAATCAGATGGAGGAAAACGAAAACGCAGAACTACGATTAAAAAAAGAAAAAGAAAATCAGTTCGTTTTTTTCACTAATTCGTTTAAGCAGTCTTTTATTTGCCCTTTCCCGTATTTTAAACAAGTCAACTGAACTTCGGCTGGTGAAATAATGTTCCCTTTTATTTTATGAATTAAATAATCGTAATCTTTCCAATCTATTTCATGGTCTTCTCTATATTTATGTCTTACCATTTCACGAATTATCTCGGAACTCGCGTTTGTCAATTTGAGAACGTAATCCATACGGCCAGGTCGGGTAAAAGCCGGGTCAATCTTTTCTATATGATTCGTTGTAAAGATCAACATAATATCGTGCAACTCAATGATTCCGTCTATTGTATTTAAAACACATTCTAACGTCAATGCATCATCTTTTTTATGGTTCTGTGCCATCATCATTTGCTCAATAAATGATCGCTTTTTTGACAATTCTGTATCGTCTTTTGATTCACTACCCTCTTTCTGAGGAAAAATGCTACAAAAATCACTAGTGATAACATCGAATTCACTGCATTGGTCACGGGTTTTTAAAACTTCATCCAGGTTTGCGTCGAAATCTTCAAAAATAAAACATAATTCACCTGGTTCGTACTGTACGTCATTGATTTTAGTAGACCTCATTAAGGCGCGAAATTCAGAGGAACTCGTTATAGACGACCAGCTTACTACTACACCATTTCGTCCCGTCCTATTTAAAATACCACGAATGGTAGAGGATTTACCACATCCCGGTGGTCCGGTCATTAAAATTCCGGCCTTGAATGTAACACCGGCATCTTCATATTGCTTTTCGGCGTCGGTTTTGACGCTGCTGTCTGTCTTTTTCACAAACTGGTCTACGTATTTTATGAATTCCGGTTTGCCTTCAAAAAAAATGTTTTTATCCAGAAATTTGTTGCTACGAAAAGGGTATTTGCGAAATACCAATTCGTATCGGTCTTCGTCATCTTTTTTGTACTTTATGTATTCAAATATACTTTGCTCTTTTTTATTGATCGTTTCATTTTTATACGTGGTAATACAGTCTTCCATGAATCGATTTAATAGTGAATACTGATTCTTACCGTATTTTGTCAATTTATACGTATAATTTTTATAAGAAGTCACGTCTTTGGTCTTCTTATCGTCACCATCTTTTTGTTCCTCCGTTATCGATATTTCAAAATAAATTCCAAGGTTTTTATTTAATAAAATGCGTTCATTATGGACAGGCAAAAGTAAATAATCAATCACTTCGTTTTCCCATACTGATTTCGTCTCGCGTCTTGAAATTTCAACCATTTTATTTATATCTTCCGGATGGTGTTTTTCCAAGTAATGATTTATTGCGCGAAATCGGTCACTGTACAATAACTGTACCGTCTCGCGACTTTGTCCTCCACAAAAAGTAGTAAATACGCGTTTATGTTGGGGAATGATAATGAAACTTTCGTCTCTTTTCTTTTCCCAGCTATCTAGCCAATTTTTAAGATATTGCTTCGTGTAAGGAAGTTGGACGACACGAACCATTGCAAATAAAAACAATCCCCAATAAATATATTTATTGTTTTCTGTGGCCACCGAGATCGTTTCGTTAATTATTTTGGAATACATGGTTACTTGTAAAATTTGAATTGGATCGACGTTCATTTTATCCTCAATAAATAGTTATCAATAAAAGCGTTTATATTCGTTTTTATTGGTTTAAAAATTGATTTCTTACTAAAGAAATCACCCGGCGGACATTAAGACCATGGATACTGATCCGGAAAATTATCAACCACGTAGCGTAGGAATAGTATCGTGTTATATATACCACCTCATACCCGACAATCATGCCGAGTTCAAAGAAGAAATTATGAATTTTATTAAATGTACCCTCTGTTATGTTTCGCCAGAGGATATGATTTTACCTAGTAAATGGATGAGACTCGAAATTATTATGAAAAAGTATTTACCCCGTACTCCTGCTGTTGAGGATTTGGACGCTGCTTGGAAACAAAAAATCATAGATGTCTATGTCGGAAAGATTGCTGTTCCCCAAACCTATTAAATTTTCTCAAAATAATAGTGGGTCACTGGATTTTAATTCATGCAGTTGTACATGAATTAAACTGAATATTGTTATTATTTATTTGGGTTCACAGTTTCCGGTTTTCGGATTCTTTTTTGTTCCGTTAGGACACCTTTCTTTCTTCATGCTTTTGTTTTTTTTGGGACTCATTTTTTTAGCTTCAACGGCTTTTGGGATTACCATGACAGGAACCGGAGCAATATGTTTATGTTGAGGCAATACCATATCGCAAAACTCTCGCATATGTTTTATGGTCGTCATTATATCAGGTCGTCCATATTTAGCTTGTTCTCTAGCTTGTTGTAGTTGTTTCAATCGATCAGGAAGAGTTGCATCATACTGTTTTAATTTTTCCGCATTTCTTGCAGCAAGAGTTCTCCACATTTTTATATTATGTTCATCGGATTGATAATCCTGTTCCCATTGTGATAATCGTTTAGAGATTGCCATTAATTTTGCTTCAGCTGCTACCGAAAGCATTGCTAAAGTTTATATATATTTAAGGTATATTTTATTCTTCTATTGTTTTTTCCCTTCATATATCGAATATCGCTTAAATAGTGTTCTCTCCCGTAAGGTTTTTCTTTTCATCAAAGGAGGAGGTGTGTCGCTTTTTTTTTCAGTAAAGCCATAAAATTGTGTATACCCATCCTTCTTTACATCAAAGGACGAATTCTCCACGTATTCGGTTTTATCGACCAAAAAATAAGTATATTTTTTTCCTACCGCATATGGATAAGGAACACTGTTATTCCCTATAGGCGAATAGTATTTTTCAATAACATCTCCATCCACGCCCGAAAATTCGCGAATGCCGTCGCCAATATAAATATATTTCCCATTCGTCTGTTGTATAAGAACGGTATTACCCTTTTTTGAAGAATAATCAGGGAGTCTCAGCGTATTATCACCTGGAAACAGTTTTTTATAAGGAATAGATAATATTTTTTTTACAACTACCTCTTCGTCCGAATCTCTATCGTATTGTAAAGCATAAACATCCGCTCTTGAACCATAATCATAAACATGATACGGATGAGAGCCGTTGTCTTCAATAACATATTTATGTTTAGGTTTGGGCATTTTTAAATTCTTTTGCGTAATCCCGATCTTTACCCAACGATATATATTATTTTTATCAGGACTAGATACATACTTACCGTCTTTTCCATCCATAGTTTTATTCTTACAATCCATAGCCGAATAAGGCGGGGATTTTCTGGATAAATATTTTTTTGTATCTTGTTTTTTACAGGACATATATAGTAACTAAATAATATATTTTCATGTAAATAAAGATAAAAATCTATTACTACGTAAACATAACCCATGAACCGCTTTTTATTGACGCTTTTGTTTATGCAGGTTCTCAAATCCAACGCATTTTTTGGATATGCCCGTCGGTTTTTTACTCCAACTTTAGAGACAAAAACTCCCAACGGTTTTTATGGTCTAATAGGACCAAATATAAAGTCATACGACAAAACCTCTCTTTTCGATTTGTTTACCGGAGACGGAGTAATCCAAGGCGTTTTCTTACAAAACGACACTATAACTTATAAAGAACATATAATCAAAACAGATAAATGGAAGTATGAGCAAAAAAAGGGTGCGATTTCTGAGAACCCAATAATACGCGCTGTGTTTATTGTTCTCCAAAACCACAACATTTTGCCGAATATTTTTGGTGTGGCAAATACAGCGCTATTAAAAACGAACAAAAGGACTCTTGCCTTATACGAACGAGACATGCCATACGAGATTGACATTGATTTTGATAACAAATCTGTCAATACAATTGGTAAAATAAGAATACCGGGGCTGCGTTCGTTTTCAGCACATTCCAAGTTGTCGAATTCGGTTATCGAAACCTTGGATTATCATGTCACAAAAAAATGCGTTAATTACATGTTATTAAACGAGAACCTTGAACCGCAAAATTGCGTCAGTATACATACTGAGTATTTGCCCATTATCCATGATTTTTTATCTACAAAAGATTCAATTATAGTAGCCGACTCACCGATTGTTTTAAAAATTCACGCAATATTCGAGAACAAGTTGCCCGTAGTTTTTGACAAGTCTAAAAAAACTATTTTTCATGTTCTCAAAAAGGGAAGCTCCTTCGTAGAAAAATATGTATGCGATGAAGGATTTTATTTGTTTCATTTTGCCCAAGGAGAAGAAACCGATGACTCGATCGAATTTTTTGCATCTATTTATGAGAACCTAGATTTTAGTAATCTGCGAATTCACGGCAAATATCGCCGATTTATTCTCAATAAAATCACTAAAAAAGTGTCCAGTTTTACAAACCCCGTTCTCGAAACCATGAATTTGGATTTTCCCGTTATGTACGGCGATAAAATAGTTCTCAGAAACGTGGAAAACAATTGTATAAAGGAACTAGTAATATGTCAGGATTTAAACATAATTTCTAAGATTACTCTGGAAAATAAAATGATTTGCGGAGAACCTGCAATCATCCCAGACACACCCAACCTCGTCTTTTTTGCGAACGATTTAAATACAAATCAAGGACTTTTTGTTACCGTAAATTTAGAAACACTAGAGTTGACATATCGAATCGTCAAAAACGACAACCTATTAGTGGGCTTTCATTCTATTTTTATATCAAAATAATATATATATTTGAAAAACCGAGATGAATTATTATCAATTAAAAGAGGACAACCTGTATTTATCCAAAGAATTATGTCAATACCCCGTTTTGTCTGGTCAAATATTTATTTTTGCCGCAATCATCGGTTGTTTCTTCAAATTCTATTATTTAAGTTTTACTATGTTTTGTTTATACGTAAGCACAATGTTATTTTGGTCAAATCATCATGACAGTAATAGTACCGAATTCAGAATAATAGATGGCTTCTTAGGCACACTCACTGCTGTATTGGCTATATATTATGGGGAAACACACGTCCTACCTAAATACAGATACATATTATATTCGGGTTTCGCTATAGGATTGGCGTTTTATATATTAAACGAGTTTTTATATTATATGTTGGCAGATAACCATTCGGAATTCAGTAAAGTCATCAACGTAGAAAATCGCGGGTTTTTAAATCGCGTCTCCGTTTTTCTGCATATTTGTTTTCTACATATTATGCCCGTTTTCGTGTTTTTTAGTTGCGTCATGATGTCCATATAATATTTTGTCGTTTTTATCAAATATTATACAGTTACTGCATTTATGATGTTATAAACAAAATAATACGTATCCAATAATTTTATGCAGCGAATTTCCCAAAAAGAAATAGGCCAACTTTTGAAAAATGGACATTTATAAAATGTCCAAAACGGAAAAGTTGACAAACAAATTTTCGGGAAAAAGTGAAAAATCGATTTCGCATCATATTGATAAGGATACCAAAATAATAATTTTGCGTTGTGACCAAACCTATTTTCGCAAAAATCCCCAAATGGGAGAAATCGGTTCGAAGTTTTCGAACTTTTTTGTCCCCAAAAATCCCCAAAATATTTTACGTCTTTGGGTCTTAGCGATTCAGGTAATAATATTAAAATAATCAACACATAATTTCTTACTGAAAAAAATTTTCGAACTTTTTTCGAACCAAAAAGTCCCAAGTTTACTTTAGGGGATTTTTTTCGTTCTATATAGTAGAATGGAAAAATCCCCAAAAATCCCCAAAATATATGATTGTCAATGTTGCAGCTATTCGACACGTAATAAAAAGGATATAGCAAAACATTTTGACACCATAAAACACAAAACGAACGCGGTTCGAATCTCCTCGAATGAAAAAATCCCCGAACCGACCGAATTTTTTTGTAAAAAATGTAATAAATCATACAAAGCCAAAAGCAGCCTTTGGTATCATATGAAAAAATGTTCTCCGGAATCGGAATCGGTTCTGACATCAAATAACGGAAAACCCCAAACATCTGAAGACTATGTTATGATCACTGAATTATTAAAACAAAATCAGGATCTCCATAAACAAATCCTGGAAATATCCAAAGAACGGAAACAATATATCACCAACACAACGAATCATACCAAGACCTTTAATCTCAATGTTTTCTTAAATGAAACATGCAAGGATGCCGTAAACTTGATGGATTTCGTGAATTCATTACAATTAAAATTAAGTGATTTCGAGAACACAGGACGACTGGGATATATTGAAGGCATTTCTAAAATCATCGTGAACGGGCTGAAACAGATGGATGTTCATAAACGCCCGATTCATTGCACGGATTCTAAACGCGAAACCATGTATGTAAAAGATCAGGACGTTTGGGAAAAAGAGAATGCAGACAAATCGCGGCTAACCAAGGCGGTAAAAATGATCGCTAACAAAAATCTTTTACAAACCCAAGAATGGATAGAAACTCATCCCGAATGTGCTATCAATAATAGTCCAGAAAATGAGAATTTCGTCAATATGATGTTGTCTATATTAGGTGGCCAAACCGAAGAAGAGGATAATAAAAATCGTGAGAAAATACTACGAAATATCGCCAAAGAAGTTAGCATTGATAAATTAGAACGGTGATTTTGTGTTTACTGCCCAGACAATGCAGTCAGTCAAATAAAATATTTAGAGTTTTATATATGACTGGCGAGGAAGGAGAACCTATTGATCTGATTCCAAATCCTATGCTTAAGACGGTGGTAAAAAGACAGCATATTCGTGATATGGGCCCCATTACTGATGGTGAATATATTTCGTTTCAAAACGACGTGAATTACGCTATAAATATATTAGGTCACGTAAATTTGAATATTTATACTAATGCGTCGGGTACTATTTTTGACACAGACGCTAGTGGTAATCCTATTCAAAACGCGTTGATTGAGCGTATGGTATATACTTATCCTCATCTAGATGAAAATGGCAACCCGGTAGATGGACTTTTCGAAATTTTTTTTTACAATGGTGCATATTGGTCCAATCCCGACGCAAACAACGCGGCATATTGGTATTACATAGAAGGTATATACCCAAAAGTGCTTTATCAGTTTAGTTAATATAAAATATTCTACAGTATTTTATATTAAATTTAGCAAGAATTGTAATTACTTACGCCATCCCAGTGAACGTCATATTTGTTTGCCCATTTTTGTTGTTGGCAGATTGCGGTTTTGCCGCCACTAGTCCATGCATTATCGGCAAAATTAATGACATTTCCGTTTACTTTATATCCCAAAGTATCACTGATATTATAATTACCCGACGTATTGCCACTATTAATTTTCCCGATTACGCAGCCCGGATTTTTAGAATCCGAAGATTGAACCCAATAGTCAGGACAAGGTTGAGAAGAGGGAGGATAAACGAGAACGTTTGATGTTTTGTCAGACATTTTTATTCCAACATAGGTCAATACGGAAATAAGTAAAATAATGGCTACGGCCGATACAATAATATAAAAAGAATCCATTATATATTATTTTTATATATTTTTTTCCAATTTTCCTAAATGAATATGGACTTACGAACATTTAGTAGTAATAATATCTTTGGTAAAATTATATTATGTCATACAAAGATTTATATCCAGTATCGATAAATGATTCTTCTCAATTAATCGGTCCGGTTCATAATGGCAGAGTAAATTTGATAGAATCTCCATCGACCGACGTTTTGTTTAAAATGCAGGAAAAGATAGGAATACGCAATAAAGCGACAGAATTTCGCGAGGCACTGAATGGAATCTGGGAGACCAATATATTGTCAACTCTATTTTTCTCCGCAGAGAACATTCAAATCATTCAAAATGCGTTACGAGCAGGTGTATATAATATGTCAAACGAAAAATATGTGATTGCTCCTCAAAATATTGACACGTTGAAAATTATTATGCGTAGTATTTATTTACAAAATGCAGAACACCGTGTTGATGATATCACGGGACAGATCGAACGTTTAAATAAAATGGTTTTGGATTATGCGATTCCGTCCGTATACGGAGAAGCAGTGGGTTATGAAAAATACTGCGAAGACCAAAGCACGTTGGTTGTTCCTTTGGCTCCACCCAAACCGGTTGACCGCGAATTTAAACAGTTGTTATTGAAGCCCTTCATGTAGTCGGGGCGTTGATTCCCCTTTACCTCCTCCTTTTACAACCTTCTCATTTTTTGATCGACATACCCAATTGTATGCAACAAAATATATAAATAGTTTTTCTATATAATATAATACATGCAGTTGAATATATTATATAGAACATTAATAAGCTTTATTTTTATCGGATATATGACGTCTTCAATAAACATCCGGATCATGAAATTTCCTATAATTCCCATTTTTCCGACTTGCGTAAAACATCATTATCTCGTTATTTCAAAAACAAATAGTTCGGATGGCGTTTATGTAGTAGATTATTCGCCAATTACCCCAATGAACGAGACTGTTTTAAAGACACGAATTAATCTACTGTTAGGAAATCCCGTTCCTGCTGAAATCAGAATACGATTCATAAGAGACGCAAAATTCAACGAAGACCAAAAAATACTAAAATCCGACGATTTTTTAGACGTCCCCAACCCAGACTTATCCTTGGCAAAGACCGAACAAGTATTCAAAGAGATAAAGGACGAGGGAATAAAAATGACAATTTGTACCATATTACACAAATGCAATAATAACTATCAGATGAGGCTATATAAGTACAACTGCCAAGATTTTTGTAAACACGCACTCGACACAGTAGCACTAAAGTGAAAATTTCACCACTCTCGGTGTTTCTCCGGCATTGTGATCCATTTTACTAAGAGAAACGGGGTTTTGAAATAAATAATTCATCACAGTGCCATTATTTAATTTGGCAACATTGATTTCCGATAGTTCATATTTAAGCAACGATAGATTACGCGTTTCAGGCAACAAATGATTTACTTGCAAAGTCATTGCCGTTTTTAAAAGTTCTCGGTTACCGGTTTTTTTATATTCTACAAGTAGGTTCCCGATTTGCTCAATATACAAAAAAATAGTATTCCGTTTTCTTTCCATAAGTTCCTTTTTATGATCATTCGAATAATTATCCTCATACTGATCGAGTAGAGTTTTTAATATACGATTATCAATATTATAATTTTCCAATTCTTCTTTAAACAACGTAGCTGATTTATCTGCTGAAGTATAATCAAACAAGGTATCCAGCTTCAATGAAATAATTTTCTCTTTAATTTGTTCTCGGTCATTTGTAAACGAATAAATAATATCGGTCAATGGAGAGAATTCGCCCTTGTATAATTCTATATTTAAAGAACAGGGATTTACTGCATCACCACAAATCGCCAAATATCTATTGTTATTTGTAGAAAAAATAGTTCCAACCGGTCTCGCGCAATGAATACATTTGGGACGAACCTCCATAACCAGTCTTCTTCCTGCTTTTTTTGTCAGTGCGTTTTTAAATACGCGTTTTTTAGTCTCAAACATTTTATTTTCATATTCATTTTTTAACCGAAAATATTTGTATAGAGACTCTACATATTTCAGCTCCAATTCAACAACATCTTCCTGTTTCTTCAAAGGAACAACAGGAGAATTGACAAACTGAATACTCGGATTGTTTTCC
>Ga0114963_10003476_pt1 | contig 10768 bp, 11 predicted proteins | sample C_131016_EF_Meta_FD_87019 | JGI IMG/M metagenome (GOLD analysis project Ga0114963, IMG submission 87019) | Freshwater microbial communities from Lake Croche, Canada to study carbon cycling - C_131016_EF_MetaG | ecosystem: Environmental > Aquatic > Freshwater > Lake | place: Lake Croche, Canada...
AAAGATGATGTAAAAGATGATGTAAAAGATGATGTAAAAGATGATGTAAAAGATGATGTAAAAGATGATGTAAAAGATGATGTAAAAGATGATGTAAAAGATGATGTAAAAGATGATGTAAAAAAAGATATTCGGCATATTCCATATATTAATGAAGATGATTACTATTAAAAAATTGATTTATAAAAAAATAAATATGTGTAATGGTATATTTAATAGATTATAATATGGATCCATTAAGTTTATTATTACTATCAAATAACAATAAAAGTTATTATGAAATAGCTATTATGATTGTTATTATACCAATGATTACTATTATAATTAATAATATAAAGGAAATATTTATTGAATATTATAATTATTCTAAAAGGAAGATTGATTATTGGTTAAAAAAAAATAGTATAGAATTTGATGGATTAGCTTTTATATGGTCAACTGTTGAATATATTGATTATCCTATACAAATTATAGCAATATGCGACTATCTATTTGTTAATAAATTAGCAAAAAATTTTAAAATATTTAAATCAGGAAGAAATGGTAAAATGAATCATTCAAGTTTTAAAGAGAATAATATGAATGAATATGTTATTGATAATGATACTATATATATTGATAATATCGAAATTAATTTTTTTAAGGAAAAGTTAAAAAATGATAAATCAGACGCTACATTCGAATCCAATAAAATAAAAATGGTTATAAGTTCATATAAATTAGATATAAATCAAATTAATGAATTTATTAATAAAAGAATTAAGGAATATAAACAAAAATTAAAAAACAAACACAAAGGTAAAATATATCATTTTATATATCAGGGCAAGAAAAATAATAAACTAACTTGGTCTGTAAACTTATTGTCAGATGATGAAGATGACAATTATAAAAATTATATAACATTTGATAAACTATATGGCGAAAATAATGATATGTTAAAAAATGATATGAAAAGATTAAGAGATTTAGAATATTATAAAAAACACGGATTTAAAAGAAAAAAAGGATACCTGTTTTATGGACATCCAGGTACAGGAAAAACGTCAGCAGTACAGGCGATGTCTAGTGAAGATAAAAGACATATTATTGAAGTACCATTTTCTAGATTAGAAACAAATGAAGAATTAGAATCAATATTTAGTTTAACAGAAATTGAAGGTATTGAATTTACTCAAAATGATATTATAATTTTATTTGAAGAATTAGATATCGGTATTTCAAGAATGATGAATAATATAAATAATGATAAAAATGAAAATATATTAGATTACCTAAAAAACAGTCTAAAAAATGATATTAAAAAAAATAATGATGATAATAGTAATGACAATGATGATAATAGTAATGACAATGATAAAAATGATAAAAATGATAAAAAAAATATAAAAAATGAGAATAATTTAAATATAGACAACGGGAAGGACAAATTAGATTTAGCAATGTTATTATCAAGAATTGATGGTATTTCTGCAGCAACTGGTATTATTATAGTAGGAACAACAAATGATCCAAGTAAAATATGTCCAGCATTGAGAAGAAATGGAAGATTATCGCCTGTATTTTTTGACTATATGGAACAAAATAATATACAAAAAATGTTGGAGGATTATTATGATGTAAAATTTACAGCTGAACAAATTAAAAAAATACCAAATAAAGACAGAAAAATAATACCTCCTACTATGATAAAGTTATTGGAAAAATATGAACATAATTTAGATGAATTATTAGAATGTTTTAATTCTAATGATATTAATAAACTTTCTGATATTTTAGATTTCTAGATAAAAAAAATTGATTTATTAAATAATAATAAAATTATCAAATAATACATATAGAATACATAACATAGATAAATAAGATGGATAATAAAAAAAGAGCAAGAGTAAATAGTACTGATTCTGATGACATGTTACATACAAATGATATGGATCTTTTTTGGGGAGAATTCAAATTAGATAAAAAGAAAGATATTGTATATTTAGATAATTCAGTTTATTCTGTAGGAACAGAAATACATTTTACTTGTGAAATAAATAAAACAACAATACAGGAAATAATAAAACAAATTACAACAATTATAACTGATAATTTATCAAAATATACCGGATCAAGTGAAAAATTAACAATTACATATGTTGTTGATAGTCCAGGTGGTTCTGTTACATCTATCTTAAAATTTGTAGATTTCATTAAAATTACAAAACAAAAATATGAATTTGTTGAATTTGTTTCTGTAATATCTGGATTAGCTGCTTCGGCAGGTACTATTATGGCTGTTGTTGCTGATAAAAGATTCATGACAAAACATGCATATGCTATGATACATGAATTATCATCAGGTAATAATGGTAAATTTACTCATATGCGATCATATATTAAATTTTTAGAAGGGATGCATCGTGATTTATTAGATATTTATCAAGAAAATTCAGATCAGGATAGAGAGGTACTTGAAGGATTATTAAAAGATGAATCTTGGTTCTCAGCAAAAGAATATATGGAATTGGGTTTTGTCGATGAAATAAAGGGATAAAAATTTGATTTATTTATTAATTAAACAATTTTTATATAAATTAACATTAATAAAATATAACATGACTAAAGTTGGTATTGTTGGTGCATCTGGACTTGTAGGACAGGAGATATTGCGATCAATTGAAATACTAAATTTAAAAGATTATATAAGTAAACTTTGTTTGTATGGATCTTCTGATTCAGTTGGTAAAACTATGTCATGTTGTGACAATATTTATGAATTATTACCATTTGATAATACTGAATTGAATTATTTAAATTATTGTATATTGGCAGTTGATAATAAATTAGCAAAAGATATAATTGAACATTCTAAAATTAATAACTATAAATGCATTATTATTGATAATTCATCAGTATTTAGATTATGTCACGATGTTCCGCTTATTGTTCCTGAAATAAATAGTAATAAATTATTTGAATCAAAATCAACTATAATTTCAAATCCTAATTGCACAACAACAATGCTTGTTATGTTATTAAATGTATTGAGAAATATAAAAAAAATTGTAAGAATAGTTATATCTACTTATCAGGCATCAAGTGGTGCAGGTATAAAAGGATTAAATGAATTATTACTCCAAACAAAACAAATATCTGATAAAGATATATTAACTACAGACTTCTGGAAAAAACAGTATGCATTAAATATATTTTCACATAATAGTTCTATTAATCCGGAAACAGGTTTTAATGAAGAAGAGGAAAAAATTATAAATGAAACACATAAAATATTAAATGATGATACAATAAAAATATCTCCAACTTGTATTAGAGTTCCAACATTGAGATCTCATTGTCTCTCTATAAATGTAGAATTTGAAAGTGAAGTTAATTTAGATGATATAATTGAACTACTTAAAGATGCAAAAGGAATAAAACTTTTTGATTTTCCTGAAAAAAATTTATTTCCTGAACCTGTAATAACAGAAGGTAAAACAGATATATTTGTAGGAAGAATTAGACATGATATTGGTGATAAAAGATATTGGAACTTTTTTATTTCAGGTGATCAATTGTTAAAAGGAGCAGGTTATAATTCTGTTCAAATACTTGAATTGTTATTAAAATAATATTATTTAAAAATTGAAAATCATAAAATTAAATAGTCATCTGCATATATTATATTAAACAATATGTGTGCTTTTCCAAACTTACAACCAAAAAATATAAAGACAGTAATAATTGAATATAAAAATGGAAAGGCATTCAGATCTATATCTAAAAAAGATCCTTTATCTGATTTGTTTTGTCCAGGTGAAGTAAATTTATTAATAACACTTGATTGTATGAATGAATTATGTGTCGGTATATATAAGGAAAGTTCTGATTCAATGCATAGTACTACAGGATTATTAATATCTGCATCAGATACCGATATGAAATTATATAATCAAAATAATCAGGAAACAGTTGAAAGATTTGCTGATTACATTATTAAAAAAATTAATACAGGATATTTTAACGAACATCTTAAATGTTTAGAAAGCGATAAAACTTTTTTTAATTATTGTTGTATTGTGTCATAATAATATTCAATTTAGATTTATAAATAAAAAATTGATATTTTATTTATAAATATAGTTTATTATCTAATAAAATAACATTATTATGGATTTAAATATTAAAGATGCATGTGTAAAGTATTATGATTCATTTGTTGAATCTAAATTAGGAAAAAGAATTTTTGAAGATTTAAAAAATATATTTGATAAGGAGGAAGCAAAAAAAGTAGAATATAATGGTGAAATGTATAAATTAAATAGAAAAACTCTAGTATTTGTTGATAAAGATCTAACTGATTATATAATCCCTGCTATATGGCATTGATATTACTATTGTTAAATTTACTGATGATTTAATTGAATTAAAAAATAGTATTGAATTAGAATTAGGATATAAATTTAATATATGTTTAGCAAATTATTATGCAAATGGAAAAAAAAGTATTGGATATCATTGTGATAATGAGGAAAAAGGAGATATTGAATGTATTGCAAGTATCAGTTTAGGTGCAGAAAGAGTATTTTCATTTAGAACAAAAGATAAAGAAAATGAAAAAAGTATTAAATTAGGTAATGGTAGTTTACTTGTTATGGATAAAGGATGTCAACATAATTATGATCACTCATTATTAGTAGATAAAAATGTAAAGGATAGTAGATTAAATTTAACTTTTAGAAGTTTTAAATTTGATATATATAAAACAAATTAATTAGCACAATAATAAAAACGTATAAAATAGTTTACAATATCATTATTTTTATTGAAATTATGAACATCAATGTTTTTTTTTGTAACAAAATTATATACAGCAAGTAATATTAATAAATTATAATAATTAGTTACAGATTGACTATATAACACAATTTCTGATATATATGATAAATATTCATTACAAGCATCTTTTTTTAAATTTAATAATGTTTTATAAGGTGTATTTAAATTTGCTAGAATATTATAACCATGATCAGAAACACTAAATGTACATATTTTGCAGAAACCATGCATATCATCACTATATAAATCACATGGAATAAATGAATTATGACATTTTTTTTCTAAATGTAAATCTCTTGAATTACCACAATCAATACAAATTCTATCAGGTTCATCATATATATAAATACTTTGGAATTTTTCTTTTTTATTTTGTAATTTAATATTTTTTGTTAATGTTATTATAGTATCTAAATATTTAAATTTATCACATATATGATCATAATTATTATTTGATTTTATATCTGTATTATTATAATTTATTGGATTATTAATCAATAATAATAAATTATTTAACATTTTTATAATATTATCACTAAAATTATTAAATATAGCTTCTTTATGCATATTAGTTACACATAAACAAAATTTTTCAAAATCGTTTATTGTTTTTATATTTTTTGCCATATTTTCTAATGACATTTTTATTAATAATATTTATATTATAAAATAATATGGAAAACAAATAAAATTCAATTTTAATGTATTGTTTAATTTAGAATCTTTTTCACTAGTGAAAAAGATTCTATTTTTACGTATTAAAAGTCCAAATTAAACAGTAAAATAAATTTAAAAAAATTGATTTATATTTTTTATGACATCTATATAGAGATTATTAACTTATATCTATATAATGTCACAATACCCTCAATATAAGGTACCAAATGCGTCCAATGTATTGAATCTTAATGTTGGACAACCATCAGTAAGATTTTTAGAGAAGTTTTTAAATTTGTTACAGAAAAATGCATTAAATTTTGCAACCAAATCTGAATTTCCTGAATTATTACAATATGGTGATATACCGGGGTTTGTGGAATATAGAGAAGAGATATTAAAAATGCTAAATATAAAATCATATCTTATTAATCCATCAAATGTTTTTATGACAAACGGTATAAGTCAAGCTGTACAAAATATTGCATCTTTATTAAGACATAATAAAACAAAAATAGCATATGATTCTTATGATAATTATGATTATAGTGATGATTATAATTATGATACTGTTTTTGTAGAGGATCCAACATATTTTATTGGTCTTGATATATTTAGAAATTTAGGATATACAATAAAAACATTTTCTTTTGACAATATTAAAAAATTAGAGGATGATATTAATAAGTGTAAAAAAAGTTGTTTGATATATATGATTCCTTATCATCAAAACCCTACAGGAAAGTGTATAACAGAAAAAAATATAAAAGATTTAACTAGAATACTTATTACAAATGGAAATACTATAATATTGTCTGATGAAACATATGAACAATTAGGATTTAATGATTTACAACAAATAAAAGAAATATGTACATATCATGAAAATATAATATCATTGGGAACCTTTTCAAAAATATTTGCTCCCGGTTTAAGATTAGGTTGGCAAATAACTATGAATAAAAGAATTATTAATTTAATAAAAGAAAGTGGATTAATGGTTAGTAGTGGATCAGTTAATCCTTACATTGCAAGACAAGTGATTGATGTTATAAAAACAGATGATTATAAAACAACACTAAATTATGTTAGAAATGAATTAAAGGAATCATGTGAAATTTTATATTCTGAATTGGCAAAATATCCGGATTTTTTTGAGGTAGCAAAACCAACAGGTGGATATTTCTTATGGGTTAAATCTTTAAAAATGGATTCTCAAAGTCTATTAAGAATAGCACAAAAACATAAAATAAATTTTATAATAGGTTCAAAATTCTCAGCTTCTTACGGGTGTAATGATTATTTTAGATTAAGTTTTTCATATTATTCAAAAGATGATCTAAAATTATTTGGTGAGAGACTTAATAAAATTGTAGATGAAATAAAATTACTGTTTCCTGTATTAAATGTTGCACTACTTGGTGGAAATGGAAGATTAGGATCTCTAATAGCAAATGAATTAAAAATACAAAATATAAAATATGATTTATTAAGTCGTGATTTTGTTCTAGATGAATCATTCAAATCAAATAGACTAATTATAGATGTTTCATCACCTATTGGAACAACATATTTATTGAATCAATTATTAACATTAAAATACAGAATTCCGCTTATAATTGGAACTACTGGAGATCTGCCAAATGAAATGATTAATGAATATGCTAAAATTGCACCGGTATTAGTATCAAGTAATTTTTCAGTTGGTATTAATACAATAAATAAAATGTTGGAAGGAATTTTAAAAGATTATTGGAAAAGTGCAGAAATATTAGATGTTCATCATGTACATAAAAAAGACCAGCCAAGTGGAACTGCAAAAACATTTGGTAAAAAATTAGACCAAAAAGAGATATCTTATCAGATTGAAAGTGTGAGAGAAGGAGAAGTTGTAGGGTTTCATAGAATAATATTAAAATCTGATAGTGAAACTATAACTATAGAACATAATGCAAGTGATAGAAATATATTTGCAAAAGGTTGTATTGAATATCTTAAATGGATTGTTAATAAAGAGAATGGATTGTATAGGGACTGTTTAATTTGAATAACATATATGTCCCCATTTTATTATATTATAATGTATTTGATCAATTATTATTTTATCTTTAATATCTTTATCAAAAATAATATAAAATTTATCAATTCTACTAAAATTTATAGATTTTATATTCATTTCATTTGACAAATATTTATTTTGTGATCCTTCTGAAAATAAATTATGTATATTATTAAAATTAATTATACAATATTTATCCGTAAATTCAAAATAATCTGTTATAAAATTTTCAAACACCATCCTAAATTTGCAATTAAATATTTCATTTTTACATAATGTTAATGCAATTGTAGGATGATTTATATAAGATTTATATAATATATCAGTATCATTATGACTAGTTTTTACATAACCATATATATATTTATTATTTATAGTATAACATCCTAATACATAAATATTAATATTATCACTTAATTTTGTATAATTTCCTAGTATTTTTATATTATATATTTTTGATAAATCAATACTGTTTGATATAATATTTTCTATTTTTTGTTGTAAATTAAAAATAATATATTTTTTTTGATTAGCTTCATGATATATACCATTACATATATTTTTGTCATATATATTTAAAATTAAATCTCCAACAAAATCTCCTTCTATTATAATTAATTCAGCATATTTGCATTCTGAATAGATTTTTATATTAGAAATATCTAATTTATTAATTTTAATATTTTGGTCATTAACTAAAATACCATTTTCATATTGTTCTGTAGTAATAAAATTTAAAGGTGGAATATTGACAGGAATATTGATATTAGATTGCGAAAATAAACATGGATTTTTATATTTTATATATTGTTCTGTTAAATCATTATAATTTTTTAAATTAAAATTATTAAAATTTTTTTCAATTAATTTTTGAATATTAATTTTATTTTTAGATTGAATTAATGTTTGATATTGTACCATAATATATATTATTTATATTTTTATTTATAATATTTAGACTTACATTTTTTACATATTAATTTAGGATATCCATCAATCATAATATAACCGCCATAATGTTTATTTGCAAATATTGTTGGTATTTTACAATAATAACATTCCTTTTTAGTACACAAATAAAACCATAAATCAGTAAACATATTTAATATTTATCTGTTTTATAGAGACTGTTTAATTTATATATTTCAATATTTTTATTTTAAAATATTGAATATATATTTATCAGAGGTTCTATTAATAATAATGAAATAATAAAGAAAATTATGTATACAATAGCAGATAATATATTAACATTTGAAGATACATTTAATGAACCTATTGATAATATAGTATTTGAAGATGGTATTAAAACAATTATTTTTGGTAATTCATTTAACCAATCAATAAAAAATGTTAAATTTCCTGAAACATTAAAATCTATTACATTTGGAAAAGACTTTAAAAAATCAATTACATCAGCAAATTTTCCCGAATCATTAGAAATTATTACATTGCCTAGGTTTTATTTAGATCATTATAAATCATTAAGTGAAAAGTTAAAATTATCAAATAACTTTGTAAAAGAATCTAGAGAACTTGCTGAAAAAATACATAAAATAGCTACTAGAAAATTACCATCAGATGTTATTAAAGATATTTTTAAATTAGAAAATGAAGCAGAACGTGAAGAACATTTCCAAAAATATATTTCCGAATTAGAAGATGATGAAAAAGAAGAATTTAAAACAATGTATGAACATAAAAAGATGGAAAAAATATGTGATGATATTTTAAACTTAGAATATAAAGTAGACAGAAAAGAGGCATTTGAAAAACATATGTCTGAATTAGAGGAAAATAAAAAGGAAAAATTCTTAGAAATTTATAATGATAAAAAATTGCGAAAGGATCTAGATGACAGTATTAATAAAAAAAAATATTATAGAAAAATAAGAATATACTCCATATATATTATAAATGAATTATATGATATAAAAAATGAACAAAAAAGAGCAATTAAATTAGAAAAACATTTAACTACATTATCTGAAAATGATAGAAAAGATTTTTTAGTTTTTTACGAATTTCAAAAATGTATAAATGAATTTAATAAAAATAAAATAAAAACAGTAGAAGATCATAAAATATTTTTAGCTAACATTTTTAAAAATGATAAATATTATCAACATACCTTTATAGATGATTATATCGAAAAAGAATTGTATAAAAAAATAAAAGATGATAATGAACGTTTACAATTATTTAATCAATATATTGTTGATTTGGAAGATAATGATAGAAAATTTATAATTGATATATATAATGAAATTGTAGAACGATTAAATAGTAAGGAATATAAAGAAATAAATGAATTTCTTAATAAAAAAAATGAAGAAACTGTAATTGAAGATAAAAGTACATGTGAAATAATGTGATTTTTTATTCTTCTCTTTTACGTTTTATACTTCTTAAATTATATTTATCATCATATAAAGACGATAACCATTTTTTTACTTCTTGAGATTTATATATACGTTTATTATAATTATAATTATTAGAATACAAATGTACAGTATTATCTAAAGAATATAACCATTTTGCTACATCTAACATACCATATTTACAAGCATTAACAAAAGCTTCTTCATAAAATTGGGTATAATTAATTTTATTTAAAGATATTAACCATTTTGCTGTATCTAATTGTCCACTTTCACATGTTCTAATAAATATATTATTTTTATTTTTTTTATTATATTTTTCATTTATAATAACATTTTTATCTAAAGAATATAACCAAATGTAGTTATCTATTTTCCCTGTTTCACATGCTGAACTAAATCCTGCTGCATATAAATCACGAAATCCATTTTTATCAAGAGATATTAACCATTCTAACATACTAATATTACTACATGATGCAACAGAACAAAATAATTCATGTCTATTTTTTTTATTAAATGTAATTCCTACAGAATGTAACCATTTTGCTACCTCTAATTTGCTATTCATACATGCAGATAGAAATACTATGTTATTATTAAAATGTACATCAAAATTAATATTATCTTTATTAATAGAATAAAACCATTTTGCTACATCTAAATGATCATAAATACATAAAATATAAAAGCCCCCAATATAATTAAAATTAATATCTTTATTTTTCATGTACGGCGTGTTTTAATTGAGCTTTTTACTTTTTTCTTTATTTGGTTCATTTCTACTTTTAGCTTCTAACATCAACTCGCACAATTTAAGATCAACACTCTGCTTGATGATCTTCCTCTT
>Ga0114963_10003480_pt1 | contig 10765 bp, 8 predicted proteins | sample C_131016_EF_Meta_FD_87019 | JGI IMG/M metagenome (GOLD analysis project Ga0114963, IMG submission 87019) | Freshwater microbial communities from Lake Croche, Canada to study carbon cycling - C_131016_EF_MetaG | ecosystem: Environmental > Aquatic > Freshwater > Lake | place: Lake Croche, Canada...
ACACTTGTGATGTTGGGTTGTGCGTTTGTGGTCACAGTGCCAGCGTAGGTTGAGTTGTTGGCATTGAGAGCGTATGTGGCATTGGCCACAGTGCCTGTTACGTTGGCACCAGTCAAGTTGGTTAACAAACTACCATTGCCAATCACATAAGCGGCAGTGACATTGCCACCTGCACTCACAGCACCTGCGGTCAACAAGTTGCCAGATTGTGTGTTTCCATTCACACTCAATGTGCTTAGAGTTCCAACTGAAGTGATGTTGGGTTGTGCGGCAGTGTAAACTGTGCCAGCAACCAAGGCATTGGCCACTTGACCTGTGACATTGGCACCTGTGATATTTGACAAACCACTTCCGTTGCCATTGATATTGGCACCTGTGATATTACCACTACTACTCAAACTGGTCAAGATGCCAACACTTGTGATATTGGCCTGTGCGTTTGCTGTGACATATTGTGCTGTGTTGGCAGTGCCTGCTGAGCCTGCTGTGACAGCATAGGCAGCATTGGCCACAGTTCCTGTTACATTGGCACCAGTTAGATTTGACAACAAAGATCCGTTGCCAATATGATAAGCGGCAGTGACATTGCCACCTGCACTCACAGCACCTGCGGTCAATAGATTGCCACCTGTGATATTGCCTGTCACACTGATACTACCACCGCCCACATTGCCTGTAATGTTGCCGATGAAGTTGGCTGCTGTAATATTGCCCACAGCACTGATAGCGCCTGGTGCTGATAGATTACCTACAGCGTCAAAGGTCCAGGTTGGATTTATATTGCCGATGGTATTGGTGGCTATGGCAACATAACTATTGGAAAATATTGCGGCTTCACCAGTATCATTGAAATAAGCACCTGTGTTGACTCCCTGGGCATTGCCTGTAATGGTGATTCTCTGATCACCTTGTTCAATTATGCCACTGTTGTTGGTAAAATTGATCAGATTGGCCAGCACTGTTCCACCATATGTGGGCAAGAAGTTGGCCACATTGGCATTACCATATGTGGCTGGTAAACCAGTCAGTTGTGAGCCATTACCAAAGAAATAAGGTGCTGTGACATTGCCTGTGGCACTGACCTGTCCAGAAGTTAGGAAATTGCCCGAAGTCACATTGCCTGTGGTTGATATGGTGTTGCTACCAAATGCAGCCATCAGGCTCACAACGTTGGCATTGGAGTAACTGGCTGGCAGTCCTGTCAACTGCGAACCATTGCCTAAAATGTAGCCACCTGAGATATTGCCTGTGGTTGAAATGGTGTTTGAACCAAATCCGTTAGCCAAGAAGTTTGACACATTGGCATTGCCATAACTGGCGGCTATGCCTGTCAGTTGTGATCCATTACCAATGAAATATCCACCTGTGATGTTGCCTGTGGTCACAATGGTGTTGGAACCAAAATTGGCCATCAAACTGGTTGCGTTGGCATTTGAATAATTAGCGGCTATGCCTGTGAGCAAACTACCATTGCCCACAAAGTAACTGCCGGTCACAGTGCCTGCTGAAGAGATAACACCTGCTGTGTAAATGTTGCCGCCAGCACTGACTTGTCCACCTGTGCGTAGATTGCCACCTGTGATGTTGCCACTCACGCTGGCTGTGCCAGTGATGCCCATCTGATTGGTGGCTTGATTGAATGTAAAATTGTTGGTAGCACCGGCATTGCCGTTGTTGTTGTAGAGAATGTCAGTGTTGGCACCTGGCACAACCAAGTTGCCTGTGATGTTGCCCAGAAACGTGCCAATGAAATAACCTGTTGTGGTTATGTTGCCGTTGGCATTGATTGCACCAACCACATTGCCGCCAGCATCTGATCCCACTGCCAGCAATGAAACCACATTGGCGTTGCCATATCCAGTGGCTCCCGGTGTAGCATTACCAGTTGATGTGCTGTAAAGCGAGGTGTAATTGCTTGAACTTGTTGTTGCCATTGCTGGATCCTTATTTTAAACTGTATTGGCGATATTGTCTTGGCTGCCAAACACTGGTGAGTCGCGTGTGCCCACCTGACCATTTGCCCAGATTGTTTTGATCATTCACAATGTTCCAGGCATCAGCATATTTCTGTTGATACACAGCGGCATCTGCGTCATTGTGGCGTTTGATGTAGTATTCACGCAGGCTGGCATACACATAGCCTTCGGGCCAGGTCTGAAGCACAGCATTGGTTTGCACTGTGGTAGGCGGATTGGTATCTACAGGAGCAAACAACAAGGGCCAGGCCTTGTAGTAATACATGTTGACCTGTGCACCTGCACCAATCCAGGGCAGGAATTGATACTGATCATAAACTTCTGAGAACTTGCCGCGGATAACTGCTGGCACGTTGACAGGACTCAAATACAATTGGGCAATCATGCCCTGTGTGATGATGTCACGATCGCCAATGCGGTCATACACAATCCAAGGACCTGTGGCACCTGATGTGCTTGCCACTGTGGAGAATGTGAGTGTGCCTGACACAGTGCCTGTGTTGGGCAAGTCCAACACAATGTTTGTGGTTGAATTGAAACTGGCAATTGAGGCTCCGGACGCAATGCCTGAACCTGCCACAATCATGCCTACCTGTAGACTCTGTGAGGGTGTTGAGGTCAAGTCAATGGTGTATTGACCAATGGTGCCTGTGGCAGTGGCTGACGTTGAATATTGATTGCCTTGCTTGAAAAACAAGATGGGCTTGTTCATGTCTAACGGAATTGGTATGCGTCCCTGACTGTCAGCCACGCCAATGTTTTCTATTGCATATGGATCACTACGCAGGGCAGGCAGTTCAATGTTACGCATTGACAACTCTGCCAGGTAGATACATTGTTTGATTTCGGCTGTGTTGGTTGACCCTGTAAAGTCTTTTAAGAAATCAACTAAACTGTCACCATCTGGGATCTGAAAACTCATAGGGTATGTCCTTTAAAGAACTTTTGTTCACCAGCCTTTGCAGGATAGGGAACATCAATTGGAATGGGCAATTTGCCACCTGGATAGCAAATATACTGTGGGCACTCTTGTTGCACCACACGATAGAATTGTGCTTTTAGTGTGCGATCATGCTTGATAGCCGCCCAGGGCATGCCACCAAAATAAGTGTCTGAGATTCTAATGCTCACAACATTGGGCAAGTCCATCCATTTCCAACCCAGGGTGCCGTCCGGCATGAGTGGAGCAAGTGGATCTGGATAGCCTGCTTCGGCTGCCTTGCGGTATTCAGCACAACGGCGTGCCACTGCTTCAGCGTTCATTTGCTCGCGACGGATGTAGAACTTGCCATCTTCGCGACCAGTTGTGGTCTTGATATTATGGCTGGCATTCCAGGCAGTGCGGCTCCAATCGCCTTTCATGGCGTTGTATAACTTGTCGTTTTTTAGCAGTTTGTCAGCCACACCATTGTGGTTTGTCACAGTGCCACCGTGGTCTTGACGCCAGTAGTCGTGATTTCTTTCTGGGTCAGTGTCGTCTAAGTATTCGGGTTGGTTGATATCATAACTCATCCAGTATTTAGTGGATCCGTAAAGAACCACTTGAAAGCAACAGAAAAGGCCCCGAAGGGCCTTTTGTATTTCCAATCACCAGGGTGATTAGTAAGTGCTTCCGCCGCCTGCGTTTGTGCGACTGACGAATGTTGCACCACGTGGTGCTGCCGGAGCAGAACCTGTTGTGGAGATGTTGTTCAACAAACCAACGCCTGCTGGGTTACGAACAATTAGAGTTCCTTCAAGCAAGAACTGATCCAAACTTGCGTCAGCGTTGGAGAACACTTCGTTGTTTGGTCCCAAATCACGGAGCGAGCCCCATTGCAGAACGTCCTCATTCAAGAAGTAGATTGAGTTTGACACACCAGACTGGTCCATGATCCAGGAATCATAGATTTCGTATGTGTAGTTAAAATCTCCCTCATAAGTCTGGATTGTGTCGCCACGCTCCACATTACGACGGTTCACACTGGTGTTGGAGTTCACAATGTTGTCAGAGATCATGGTGCGTAATGATGTTGGAACAACCATTGTGCGGATCTTGGCATTGTAACGCTGTTCAGCCACAGTGACCAATTGCTTGTAGATTACAGGAGCAAATGTTTGGTTGGTGAACGTGCCAGTGTAGAACTGTGTGCCGTTGGAGTTGATCACCAAGTTACCAATGTTGGCAGTAGAACTGTCACTGGAGGCGTTGTTGGTGTTTGTGGTGATGTTGGCAATGGCAGCATTAGAAGGGTTGAAACTCAATGTGCCTGCGAAACTGGCCAAACTACCCATACGACGACCGCCTGTCTGGGCTGTGCCTGGGTTGGTGATAGCAGTTCCAGATTGTCCACTATACTGTGTGCCGATTTGGTCAGCACGAACAAGTTGTTGCTCAACGTCGAACATGAGTTCGATCAATTGTTTAACTTCTTGGTATGCTTGAGGATCGCCACCTGATTGCATTACAGCACGAGCAGTTCCAGAAGCCGCAATGGTTGTCTGGAAAATCTGTGTGTAGTTGGCCAAGTTGTAACGTGAATTAGATTCAGCGTTGCTTGTTGACACATTGGCACCCTCTTGCACGGCTTGTGCGGAAGGCAAACGATAGATGTCATCAGTCCACAATGGGAGTGTTGAATTCACCTTGCGTTTTTTGCTCATACACATGTTGAGCACTGGGGTATCGTCTTTTACACGATTTGAAACGTCTAAGTCTAAGTCTTTGACAACGATGTCACTTCCATATGCGGTCGTGCCGTTACCAATTTGACTGGTTGTAATTTCTGCCATGTTATTCTCCTTGAATATTATATTAGGCTATTATCTACCACCTCTTGCTGTGGATCTGATTTGACTCAGTCTCTGCATCAAGAGGTTGTCTCCGGCTTTTTTATCACCGGCCTTGGCTTGCTCACGAAGTTTTTCAATGCCTGAATCAGAACCTCGATTCTGAACAGTGCCTTTACGCTGTGTCAATTGTGCGATGCTGGATCCTGCTTGACGTGTTTGAGGTTTGGATCGATATTTCAATCCGTCTCTCACAAGTCCCAACAGGGTTTCATCTGACGCTATCAAGTCAATGTTGGGAACACCTGGTATGAGTTCTGTCTTGGCCCCGGTCCACAGTTTTTCGATCTTGCCACGCAATTCATTATAGACAAATTCGTTTCTCAACTCCTTGTCAGTAAATCCCTTGCGAGTATTTTCAAGAACTTCCTGCACCTGTTGTCGTCTTATGGTTCGAAATTCGTCCACTGCGGGTTTCAATTGACCAATCACAGCCTGCTGTTGCTGAATGTATTGCTCATTCTGTTGCATACTGGCCTGGATACGAGCCTGTTGGGCTGGATCCTGTGTTTGGTTCATCTGTTGTTGGAAAACAGTTTGATACCCTTGCGTCTTCACTATCTCATCATAAGCCTTTTGCAGTTGCGGTTGAACCGTAAACTCCATGGCCAATGTTAAACCTTCCTGGCGAGCCCGCTGTTCCTTGACAAATTCGTCAAACTCACTGCGTTCTACTTTTAACTGGCGTGCTTCTTCATGTATGGCACCTCCTTGACCCAATATGCTTGCGGCTTTCTTAGCGTCGATAACAACTTCTCGACCATTCCTGGTAAACTTGAACTTGGCATTGGGATTAGTCTCTGCAAATTCAATAAAGTCTATTAGTTCTTCACTACTACTGTCTGCGTCTGGTTCACTTACAGCATCTTGCTGGGTGACTTCCTCTGCATCGCCGATGGGCATGTCAGAATCCAAATTGGTTTCATCTTCTAACCCTTCTGGGGTTACAGGGCTTGTGGCTTCTGCCTCACTCTCCACAGGACCTGGTGCAGTTGGTCTGGTAGCAATAACCTGGTTACGCATGGCGGCCATTTTACTTGCTATTGATTCATCGCTGACTGCTGGTGCGTCATTGGCCGTGCCTGCGGGGGCATTAGGCGTGATCGTTGTCATCATATATTTCCTAATTGTTAAAAGGGCCTTGCGGTTACCTTTGGTGTTTTATTTATATCATTACCCTAAATTGGGCTGATTATCGTCACGTGCATTGGCTTCAAAAGAGATCACTTTGTTCTTTTGATACACTGCTCGCTTGAGACTTGACACAAAGCCATCAATGCCACTCAAGTAGTTGGCCATGGCAATGCGAGTCAGGTTGTCTGTGTCAGTGTGGCCGGTGATTGTGACCATGCTGTCGGCCAATTCAAACTTGTAGTGATGCACAAACATGGCCAGTTCGCGATTTTTTAGCAGGGCTTCTGCCTGTGAGCCATAGTGCTTGATTTGATCACGCTGGCTGGGTGTTAACCTCTTGAGATTTGAGGTATCTACGGTGAGTCTCGTGTTGAAACTCTCCACTGTTTCTGTTTCTATCATGATCTAATCCTGTCTATTCTAAAAAAGTCACACGCTTATAGTGTTAGTTGTAAACCTTGGGGTTGCCTGCTGCCACTGCCATGTAGTCCAGTTGAGATTGGGAATCGGATCCTTGTATCTCGGCCTTGATCTGTTCGGTTCTGGCCTGTGATAATCCTGCATCGGCCAGGCGTTTCTTGTCTTCTGCTGAAGGTTCGCGGTTCTTGGCAGCCTCTTGACCAGCCTTGACCATGGCCACCACTTCTGCATCCGACGGCAAGTAAGCGTCACAGTCTTTCACACCCAGCACATACAGGGTGTCAGCAAAGGGCTTCTTGACCTTTTTGTAAACGTCAGGATTGAGTGTGCCTGCTGAAGCCATGCCTTGCACTGTTTGATACAGGTCCTGCTGACATTTCTGGATGATCTGCTGGCGACCCAGGGCGTTTTCTTGACTCATCATGCCTAATGCCAATTCAGTTTGAATGTGATGACGATCACAGAAGTTCATGTCGTCCCAGGATTCATAGTCCATGAACACCGGTTTCTTTTCTGGGTGGTATTGTTGTGCCAGACGCTTGACACCATAGTCATCACCATACTGTATGAGTGTTCGCCATACCAACCAAATGGCTTCTTTCAAGCCATCAGCGGCATTACGCACTGTGTTGTCTTGAATGATCTGGTTGGGCGTGAGAGCCATCTGCAGTTTGATACCTGAATTGCCTGGACTCATGACTTCGGGATTGAACACGTCTGAAGGTGTGGTCATACCTACCATGGCCATGGTGTCCTGCTGAATACGGTTCATGGCCACTTCCAGGAATTGGAGGTTGCCCGAGGGCGGAGGCAGTTGATAGATGTCTTTGGTAGGATCAAATTTTGAATCCAAGATAAAGATTGCTGATTCACCATCCTGCAACATTTCAAAGTCCAGGCGGTCTGGTTTGACACCAATGCGGGGCGTGGCTGTGAGCAGGCCCAGTTGGATTTCTGCACGGGCGGCTGAGGTGTTGTATTCCTGCATGGGGATCACACTCTCAGCAATGCTCATGCCATAGAAGTTGCCAGGTAGTGGCTTGGGACACATGTTGGCCACTGGGATAAATTCCACTTCACGTGCTGATATGATGTAGGTGCCAGAATAGATCAATTCAACCAGTTCCAGTTCACCATCACCGTCGATGTCATACTTGTTCCATACAGTCACAATTGATACCTGGCGTGAATAAGGATCAGCAGAGGCTGCCGAGTTCACAGGTATACCCATCACAGGCACTGAGTCACGTGCGTGAATGGCCAAGTTGTTCAAGACTGAACCTGCTTGGTAAGCACCGTTCATGTTGTATTCAGCGTGGCGAGCAAATTCTTCCAGGTCAATGCCAGGATACAGTTCTACTGCTTCTTGAATGGTCATTGGATCATAGTAGCCGCAGAAGGGTTGGTCACGCATTTCAGCCACTGTGGGATCACAGATCCAGTAGTGCTGTGCAATTGGGTTGAACTTGATGCGTAGGTTGTAGCCTGTGAGTTTGTATTTGGCAGTGTAGATGGTGTTGCGAGCAATGGCTTCGTTGAGAATATCTTCTTGTCCCTCAATGTCTATGGCCTGCTGGTCAGCCATGACAGCATCCTGATCTTGTTCTTCGCCCAGGCTGGCAATGTGCTGGTCAATCATGCCTTGCACTTGTTCTTGCTGATGTTCGCCCATGAGTTGTTGCACTTCGGCCATGACCTTTTGCAAATCTACTGAGGTGCGACGTCGTGTTTGGCGTAGGGCTGTGAGGCCGCCATCGGCTGCCTGTTGTTCAAAGGCTCGCAGTTGATCTTGTGTGCCCTGTGTTTCCACATACCTTGTGATGGGTTCACGCACAGGCATGATCATCATCATGCCATTCTTGTGCATGGCAGCATCCATGACCCAGCGTTCCAGGATAAAGTGCGGATCGTTTTGTTCATTGATCACTGCCGACACCATTTCTGAGGCCTGTCGTGCGGCGTATTCATCACCTTCATCATCAGCCACAAATTCAAAGTTGACTTCACCGTTGGGCACCAGGCCTTTGGTGATAACTGCGGTAGCGTAATCCACCACTGGTTTGACTGAAGGGTGAATATAGTCAATGCCGTTGACCGGTGCTGTGGAGTCGGTAACTGCCAGGCACAAGTAGTGGTAATCACTGGCTCTGTTGATGGCGTTTTTGGTGCCCAGATAGCGTAGATAGGATGCCATTTTCACATCCATCAGGTTCTTCATACGCACAAAGTTTGAATTGATTCGTCGGTTTTGATTGATACGGTCAATCGTAATATTTTTTAGGTCAAGCACAGTGGTTTCCTCACGATATGTTATTTAGCGGTTCGGGCTAAACCCAGTTCTAATGGTGCGTTTGATTGGCCTGCACAGCAGCCAAGTGACAGGCCTGGCATGAGATGGGGTCTTCATCTTCGCCCATCTCATACACTTCGTAGATCCGGTTCATGGCAGTGTTGATGTGTTCAAATGCCTGCGTGTGCCGTTCACACAGCACAGTGGCACCACCGTCCATCATGATAAGATATTCTGCTAATTCAATTGTGTTCATTCCAGGTGGCCCATTTCAATAAGAATGCTGTTTTGTCCGCACAGGTTTCTGGCCAAATTAAATCGGCCATTTCACGCACAGTGACCATGCGTCCTGCAAACACCCAGGGTGGCACAGGATCCTCCCACATGACAGGTGCTGTGTGTGCTTGAATGGCTTGTGCTGTGCGTGAATCCATGTTATCCTTGTGCGTTGAAGGCACGCTTCCATGACGGCTTGTTGGAATCATCAAACTTCACATAGCGATCACGCTGTGCGGCCATGCGTTGTTGTGGGCTCTTGTCATCCCAGGGTTCGGCAATGCCTTGCAAGCAGGCCAACAGTGCGTAACGAGCAGAATCAATACAGTCATCCGGATCCGAGAATCTGCCTTGTGTGTCCACATAGTAGTTGGAGGCTTCTCTCAAGAAGTCCACGCAGTTCTCATTCACATGCAACACGCCCACTTCCAGCATCTGTCGCATTTGGTTTATGCCATAACTCTTGTGGTTGGTTCTGCGTCCTTGTGCATCTGGTGGGTTCATTATGGCACCTTCGATCACATTGAGTTCATACTGTTCAAACAGTTCGCGGATTGATGTTGAACTCATGGTGTAGCGTCCGGGCGTGGAGGCATCTGCTGGCAACACAATGGGTGTGCCATACACTTCGGGTCTCAAGAGATGATTGATGTATTGCGTGGGCACTGCTTCTTCAACTCCTTGCACCACAATCTGACGATGCAGCCAGGCTTCGCGTTCGCGTGGTTCCCAATACATCAAACTGATCACAGTTTTGTCATTCACAAGGCCCAGGTCCAGAGCAATGACTCTCTGTATTTGAGGCATGCGGCTGAAGTCATAGTCGCCCGTGGTATAGACAGGCCAGGATCGGATCTGAAACACCGCACCCTTGCCCATGATTGGACGGCCTTGCATGCGAGCCTCTCGCTCGTGCGGCAGGTAATCACGTTCCAATTGCTGTCGCGTGTGTGCCAAGAGAAAGGGTTCGTGCCAAAGATCATACTCAGGCACATCGTCCCAAGACACACGAATGTAATCGTAACCCTGTTCACGATTCCAGAATTTTGATACCAGGCCATTCAATCCTTTTAGCGGTGTGAAACTGCACAGGATCATGCCCTGTGTGGTAGCAGTGCGTGTGACAATTTCTGAAAAGAAATCATCTGGTGGCTGCTCATCAAACACAGCCAGGTCCAATTTGAAACCCTGCAGTTGTCGCACCTCTTGTGTGTAGTTAGCAAACAGCAAATAACTCTTGCCTCCCGAGGAGTGACGTATCTCAACACCAATACAGTTGGCCCCATCCGACCGCATGGTGTCTCTAATGATGCAGTCACGCGGTATGGCTCCTGTGCCTAATGAATCACTCTGTTTGATGTCTGGAGCACCCAACAGTTCATTCTGTAGCACCAGGGCAACTTGACTCCAACCTTCACCAGCAACCATCACAGTTATTGGTTTGTTGTAGCGTTTGCCCACCCACCAGTCAGGATAGCGACCAGTTAGATGCATGGCAGTTTCATAGCAGGTTGAAACTGTTTTGCCAATTCGGTTGGCTGCCAGGATACCTCTACGATCACTCTGGGTCTGAAAGAACTCACGCTGGTGATCAAATGGTCTGAAGTATTCCAATTGATTGTGCCGCATGTGATCCGCCACTTCGATAGCAAGATCTCTAAAGTGTTCTTGTGTAGCATGATCAAACTGGGAGAGACTGTCAGGCTTGAGGTTGTTTTGTTCACACACATACCGGATGGCCCGACGCATCAACACGCCTGGATCCAGCATTATAGGGCCTCAGGAATGGGCCAGTGTTCACGCAGTTGCTCCAGTTGCCATAGAGCCTGTGTGAGACTGT
>Ga0114963_10003482_pt1 | contig 10763 bp, 10 predicted proteins | sample C_131016_EF_Meta_FD_87019 | JGI IMG/M metagenome (GOLD analysis project Ga0114963, IMG submission 87019) | Freshwater microbial communities from Lake Croche, Canada to study carbon cycling - C_131016_EF_MetaG | ecosystem: Environmental > Aquatic > Freshwater > Lake | place: Lake Croche, Canada...
AAGCGCCGCATGCTGCTGCACACCTGCGCCAGCATGGGCATTGCGCCCGACCAAGCCATCGCCATGGGCGACGGGGCCAACGACCTGCCCATGATGTCCGTAGTCGGGCTGTCTGTGGCGTACCACGCCAAGCCAGCAGTGCGCGAGAAGGCGATAGTAGCGATTGACAGCGGAGGCTTAGATCGCTTGTTGGAGGTGCTACGGGCGGGATAAGTGCATTGGGCAGAAGCGCAAAGTATCGAGGCCAGCACAAGCCCAGCGAAAATCCGCGTCTTCAGTCTCTTATCCCCACCCCACCACAAACCACCACCAACACCACCCGCGCATCGCCCACCACCTGAGGTGTTTCATACAAAGCTGCAAGCGCCGCGCCGCAAGCCGGTTCGACCAGCGTGCGATGGTCGTGGGCAAAGCGTTGGCAAGCGCTGAGCGCTTGGGCGTCGCTGACCAAAGCGTTATGCACCGAGTGGCTTAGCGCGCTTTGCACCACGGCATCGCAGACCCGGGCCGAGGCGAGTGAGTTGGCGATGGTTTTCGTCCTCCGGCGGCAATGCTGGCTTGGCCGTGACCTATGCGCGCCGCAAATTGGGCGTGCCGGTTACCGTGGTGGTGCCGAAGACGGCCACCGAGCGCGCCAAAGAACTGATACGCATGGGGTCCCAAGCTGCGCTTTGCACGCAAGCGGGCCATCCGGTCACCTTGCCCGCTATATGCAGTACGGACATGTTTTGCGTTAGCGGTGCAATGACGAAGACGCACCAGCTTAGCGCAGCGGGCGCAGCAAATCGGACAGGCCGTTATGGTTGATTTCGTGCATGAGGTGCAGCAAGCGGCCTAGCTCACCTTGGGGGAATCCTTCGCGTGCAAACCAGGTCAGGTAGTTGCCCGGTAGATCGGCCAGCACACGGCCTTTGTACTTGCCGTAGGGCATAGACATAGACACCAATTTTTGCAAATCTTCGGGGTGCATGGCGCAGCTTCTTTCACGTGGTGGTGTTACGCACCCAGCCTACGAGCAAGCGCGCTTAGTTCAGGCGGGTAATACGCCCCAGCCTGGGCGCTTGCACCACGCCTTTAGCGCGGAAATAGAGTTTGAGCACTACCGAATCCATTTCGCCGGTTTGCACATTTTTGCCTTGCTTAAAGACACTAAAACCATCGCCACCCTCCGCTAAAAAGCTATTGGTGGCCACGCGGTATACCGCATCGGCCCGGATGGGCTCGCCATGGAGCATGGCCGAACCGGGCAGCACGCGCTGGCCCACGGGCCGGGCGGCATCCCAGCTGTAGCTAAAGCCTTCAGACACATGCAACACCAGCGACCGCATGGCGCGGCCTTCCCACTGCTGCTCAAGCAATCGCAGCAATTGCGCGCCCGACAGGTCCATGCTGACCAAGGCATTGTTAAAGGGCATGACGCTGAACAACTGGCCATAGCTAACGGACAAAGTGCTGTTCAAGTCCGCGCGCACGCCGCCGGGGTTAGTAAACGCTATCTGCGCGGGCGCTGCGCCGTCCACACTGCGCGACGCACCGGCTAAGAATGCGTCGCTGATCAGCGCGCCGAGCGTGCTTTCGCCGCCAGGCGTCTGTTGCCGATCCAGCGGTACGGCGATGCGGCCTACAGGCAGGTCGGCAATCGTGGCTGTCAGATCGCCATAGCGCAGCGCGATAGCGGCAATTTGGGGGTCCGGCGTTAAGGCGCTATAGCCCGCGGGCAAGGGCGGACTGTTGCCGACGGCCACCTTGAGCGGCTGGTCGTTGACCACCACCAAGTTGTTGGCTTCTTTGGCAATGAGCTTGCCGGCGGCGCGCTCCACGGTCAGGTCGATGCGCGTGAGCATGCGCCCGTAGTAACCGGACTGGGTAATCAGACGCCCGTCGGGGCGCGTGCACACATATTCTTGGTGCGTATGCCCGCTGATGACCACTTGCACCGCTGGGTCCAGCCGGTCGGCAATGTCTACGATGTCGCCGCTAAAGCCGGGGCAGCTTTTGTCCAGCGCAGTACGCGCCGTGGTTTGGCCACCTTGGTGGATGAGGACCACAAAGACGCTGACGCCCTGCGCCTTGAGCTCGGGCACCAGCGCATTGATGGTGCGCACCTCGTCACGAAACTCCAGACCCGCCACGCCCGAGGGAATCACCATAGCCGGCGTGCCACGCAACGTCAGTCCGATAAAGCCGACGCGTATGCCGTCGATGTCGCGGATCGCATACGCCGGAAACAAAGGCTTACCCGTGGCTTGCACAATCACGTTGGCAGCCAAATATTTAAACCGCGCGCCCTCAAAGCGTCCTTGGTTCATGCACGTGTCTGCACCCACGACGCCGCTATTGCCGTCCGCGCTGCGCGGGTAGCAGCCTCCGTTTTGCAAACGCAAAGCTTCGGCTGCGCCTTTGTCAAACTCATGGTTGCCCACGCTACTGATGTCGAGGCCAATTTGGTTGAGTACCTCCACCGTGGGCTCGTCATGGAACAAGCCCGAAACCAAGGGCGTGGCGCCCAACAAATCACCTGCGCCCACGACCAGGGTGTTGCCAGGGTTGAGCGCTTTTTGTTGGCGTACCAACGTCGATAAATACGCCGCCCCACCGGCCGATACCCGCGCGCCTGCAGGGTCCGACGCGTCGGGCACTGGTACCGCAATGCCAGGCGGTGCGATATTGCCGTGGAAGTCGTTAATGGCTAATAAGGTAATGCGAACGCTTGGGCTGACCGTTTCCGAGGCCCCTGCCTGGGTTATCGAGATAAACAATGCCAAGCAGCAACACACCAATGCCATAGCAGCGCGGGTTCGAGGGATAGCCATGCAAATTCACTCCAAAGAGAGCAGTGTAAAAGCATCAGCATTAGGCAGATTTAATTCATCGTTTAGTCACACAAGCGAAATATGCTCTCGCCCGTCGGCGGGTGATGCGCTCCACCGTGCAGCCCCAAAATTAGGACATTTACTGGAGATTAGATGCACTACCGCGCTGTATTTATCTCAGACTTGCATCTGGGAACACCGGGCTGCCAGGCAGAGGCATTGATTGAATTTCTCAAATCGCATACCAGCGACCATTTGTATTTAATCGGCGACATCATTGATGGCTGGCAACTCAAGCGCAAATGGTATTGGCCGCAAGCCCACAACGATGTGGTGCAAAAATTATTGCGTAAAGCGCGCAAGGGCTGCCACGTTGTTTTTATCCCCGGTAACCACGACGAATTTGCACGCGGATTCATCGACCACCACTTTGGTGGTGTAGAGGTGTGCCATGAGTCCAGCCACACACTGGCCGATGGGCGCAAACTCTGGCTCATCCATGGCGACTATTTCGATGCGGTCGTCAAGTACGCCAAGTGGCTGGCCTACTTGGGCGACAACTTGTACGAATTAGCCCTGCGCCTCAACCGCCATTTGAACAATGTGCGTAGGCGCTTGAATCTACCCTATTGGTCGCTATCGGCTTACCTGAAAAACAAAGTGAAAAAGGCGGTTAACTTTGTCGCCGACTTTGAGAATGCAGTGGCCCATGAAGCGCGCAAGCGCGGCTACGACGGCGTAGTGTGCGGCCACATCCACCGCGCCGAGATCCGGATGATTGACGGTATCTTGTATTGCAACGATGGCGACTGGGTAGAGAGCCGATCGGCCTTGGTAGAGCATATGGACGGCACGCTAGAGATGATCTACTGGGACCAAGTGCTGGATTTTGTGCCGCCTCCTGCACAGCCGGCCAAGCCCAAGTCCCAGGCGACCAACCCGCCTCTTGAAGCGCTGCCTGTGCCCAGCGCAGCCAGAACAGCCCTGTAACTTAGGGCAAGCGCAACAAGGCTTGCCCCATACGCACGGGCGTACCGTCTCCGATTCCCGGGGCCAAGGTAAATCCCTTGGGTGCGAACACGATGATGGTGGAACCATGCTGGAACCAGCCCATTTCCTCGCCCTTACGGTAGTGGGCGTCACAGGCTATGTCCACCGGTCCTTCATACCGGGTATGCAGTACGGTGTCGATGGCGTGCAAGCGGATGCTGGCTACCAATATCGCCGCCACCGGCACGAGCGCTACGGGGTATTTTTGTTCGCCCACTTCAACGCGTAACAAAGCGCGCTCATTTTTACAAAACAGTTTTTCCACGCGCTTGAGGGCAATGGGGTTAACGTTCCAGGTATCGCCCGAGAAATAGTGCACCCGGTGCATGTGCAAGTCATAAGGCGCGTGAAAACGGTGGTACATGGCTGAGGTGATGCGTATGGTGAGGAAGACACCGTCCGCCCAGGGCGTTTCCCGACCTTCCTTGCCCAGTAAGTCCTCTAAGGAATACGGAAAGCCCTTGGCCTGAAACACCTGCCCGTCCACCACCTGCCCGCAGGCGCCGACGATGCCATCGCAAGGGCTAGCCATGGTCTGCGGGTCCGCATCTACCGGGCGTGCGCCATCTTTGAGCTCGCGAATAAAGCATTCATGCAGGCTTTCAAAACGCTGCTGGCGCGACTCGCTCAAGTCCAAGCCGGAAAACCAACGCCACACCGTAATCGACATGCGCGCGAGCAGCGGACTCTTGATCTGGCTAAACCAGCCTACAAAGTGCGTGCTGGCCAATCGCGGAATGCGGTTGGTAAGCAGAAAGTTGAGGTCTTCCTGGGCGAATATTTTTTGAATGCGTTGTGAAATTGTCATCAATTTTTAACCTCAAAGTCATACAAAGGAGTTTTTAGGGAAAGTGAATACATATGGAAACTTCTGGCGAAATGGTTCAATGGTTGACCTGGGCTGCTGGCGCAGGCGCGGCCTTGGTGGTGGCAGGGCGGGCTAAGCAGCGGCTGGAGTTGTCGCTGGCCAAGCACCCGTCTTTGGGCGGACACTTGCGCATGGCCAAGCGCATGGCGCATTGGCTGCCGGCGTATAGCTACGACGAAGCAGCCTGGTTTGCCGCTGATGGTGCGCCGCCGTCTATCGCTGCGCAGCGCAAAACAGCTCTGGCCCGTTTGGGTACGCAGTTGCGCGAAAGCAGCCCGCTGACGATCGCCCACACCGACGCCACCCGATCCATGGTGTCGGATATGCAGCTGATCAGCCAAATCCGTGTGCCTTACCAGTTCCGCGACGTGCTGTACCGCTACGTCAAGACTGGCAACTTTTGGCAGTCCAGTGAAGGCGTGTGGCTGACCGATATGGACGGCAAGCGCCATATTGATGTGACCGGTTCGTATGGCGTCAACCTGTTTGGTTTGGACTTCTATAAAGACTGCATTCGCAAGGGCTCGGCCATGGCCGAAACCCTGGGGCCAACACTGGGTGCTTACCACCCGGTAGTGCGCGACAACGTGGAGCGCTTGTGCCGCATCTCCGGCCAAGAGGAAGTTTCCTTCCATATGTCCGGCACCGAGGCGGTGATGCAAGCAGTACGCATGGCGCGATACCACAGCGGCAAGCGAAAGATCGTGCGCTTTACCGGCTCTTACCATGGCTGGTGGGACGATGTGCAGCCCGGACCGGGCAACCCGATGCCGCCCTCTGGCGACACGTTGACGCTCAATGAAATGCACGCCAACACCCTGCGCGTGTTGCGCAACCGTAATGACATTGCTTGCGTACTGATCAACCCCTTGCAAGCGCTGCATCCCAACCGCGCCGCGCCCACCGACGCCACCCTGATAGATGGCGGGCGCAATATAGGCTACGACAAGGAAGCCTACCGCCAATGGCTCCACACCCTGCGCGCGGTCTGTACCGAAAAAGGTATTGCGCTGATTTTGGATGAGGTCTTTTTGGGATTCCGCCTGGCTTATGGCGGTGCACAGGAATACTTTGGCGTGCGCGCCGATATGGTGACCTACGGCAAGACCTTGGGCGGTGGTTTGCCGGTGGGGGTGGTCTGCGGACAAAGCCGCTGGATGAAGCGCTTTGGCGATGACCGTCCGGGCGACGTGGCCTTCGCGCGCGGCACTTTCAACGCCCATCCATATGTCATGTGTGCCATGAATGTGTTCTTGCACTATATCGAAACGCCTGAAGTTCAAGCGGTGTACGCCAATGCATCGGCGACCTGGAATGGCCGCCAGGCAAAGCTCAACCAGCGCCTGCAAGAGGCCGGTGTTCCAGTGCGGGTGCGTGGGATGGAGAGCGTCTGGGCTGTGGTGTTTGAACAGCCGGGGCGTTACCACTGGTTGCTGCAATACTATTTGCGGGAACAAGGCGTTGCCCTAAGTTGGGTGGGCTCAGGCCGCATGATTTTTAGCTTCAACTTTGACGACCAGACGTTTGACTTGTTTTGCGAGCGCTTTGTGGCGGCAACCTTGGCAATGCAATCAGACGCTTGGTGGTGGAGCGATACGGCGCTGTCGCACCGCTCGATTCGCCGCCAAGTACTCAAAGAAATGTTGCAGCAGCGCTGGCCGCTGCTAAGCGGCCTGGTGCGGTAACGCTTGGAGCTTCGTTGGCGCGCGCCTAGTGACCGGTCGCGCTAACGTGGTCCATAGGGTCAATCATCTGGCCGCGCAGCAAGTACAAGGGAGCCTTGTGGTACATCTTGATATCATGCACTGGGTCGGTAATGATTTTGTACGCCCAAGCCAGGCCAGCGGTCAGATTTTCCTGTTTCCACAGTTGCATGACACGGAACACCAGACCACCGGCGCCTAAAAACAACCATGCCATGGCCGTCATACGGATGGGGGTGTCTTCATAAGCCTCGGGAACAGCCCAGCGCAACGCATCGGGCATCCAGTAGGCGATGACCGGGATGGCGGCGCAGATGCTGAGGAGCACAACTTTACGAAACAGGTTGTAGCCAACCTTGATCTCTTCCTTGTGCTCATGGGTGGCCTGGTTCACATGGTCATAGTCTTTAGGTTCAAAGAAAAAATGACCGATCTGGCGTGTGGTCATAGATACCAGCCAAGCAACCAAGGCGGAGACGACCGGATCGATAAACAAAAATGCATAAGCGACCAAAAAAGACATGGCGCTGATCAAATGCAGAAATTGGTTAATGCGGCTGTGGTGGTAGTAACGATGATCGTCCCAACGCTGGGTGGCGACGGTTTCGAAAAAGGGATGCATATTGGCTCCTGATGGACGTAAAGACTAGGCACGAAGCGCTCTAGTATTCGCAATGTCCCGTTTTTACATGAAAATTTGATGACAAAACATGCTTGTAGCGCCAGCATTTGTAAGTTCATGAAATCGTCACGCAAATTTCATCAAAATGTTTTGTTGCTTTGCGACATTCGCAACCATGAGCTACACCTCTACTATTCAAGTTGAGCGCATTGCGCCTGCGCACACGGCCCTGAAAATCGCCGTGGTCACCGAGACCTACCCACCCGACATAAACGGGGTGGCCCATACCCTGTCCAAAATCGTGCTGGGCCTGCGCGAACGTGGGCACTTGGTATGGCTAGTCAGGCCGCGCCAACAGGCGGGGCAAACCGCCGATAACACCGTAAACTTTGAGGAAGTATTGGTTCGCGGTATTCCCATCCCTTTTTACAAACAGTTGCGCATGGGCCTACCGGCCAAGCGCGAGTTGCTCAAACTCTGGACGCGCCAGCGGCCGGACGTGGTGCATATTGCGACCGAGGGCCCTTTGGGCTGGTCTGCATTACAGGCGGCGCGCAAGCTCAAATTGCCGGTCAGCACCGACTTCCGTACCAATTTCCACGCCTACAGCCAGCACTACGGCATGGCATGGTTAAGCGGGGCCATCTTGGCCTACATGAAAAAATTCCATAACAGTGCCCACGCCACCATGGTGCCGACTGCCAATTTGGCGCATGAGCTGGCTCGCAAGGGCTTTAAAGGCTTGCACGTGGTGCCGCGCGGCGTTGAGACGCAATTGTTTTCCCCCGCCAAGCGCGACGCCAGCTTGCGCGCTCAATGGGGCGTGCACGACGACAGCCCAGTGATGCTGTACGTGGGACGCATTGCTGTCGAGAAAAATTTGCAACTGGTCATCAAAACCTACCAAGCAGCCAAGCTATTACAACCGGGCTTGCGCCTGGTCATGGTGGGTGACGGGCCCATGCGCGCTGAGTTAGAACAGGCGCAAGACAAGGGCATTATTTTTGCGGGCTTTCGTACCGGTGACGACCTGGCACGCCATTACGCGAGTGCGGACGTGTTTGTATTTGCCAGTAAAACCGAGACGTTTGGCAACGTAACCTTAGAGGCGATGGCCTCCGGCCTGGCCGTGGTCGCGTTTGACCACGCCGCCGCGGGTGACATCATCCGCACCGGTGTCAATGGCATGCTGGCGGACCCTAACTCGGAAACTAGCTTTGTGATGGCAGCCCAAAGCCTGCTGAACGCCCCAGAGAACCTAAAAACCATAGGACTGCGCGGGGCGGCAACCGCTGCCAGCATGGGATGGCCCAGCATCGTGGAAGCTACCGAAGCCATCATGCGCGCGGTAGTGTGGCAAGAAGAAATAGCCGGCGTGCCACCGCTGGGCACCGCCGGGCTAGCGGCACCCTAGCGCCGATTACTCCGCTTTGCCGATCCAGATAGTTTTCGGTGCGGGGACGGCAAAGTAGCTGGGGCACTGGTAACGCGCAATGTCATGCGCGTGTAGGGGGAATGACCCGCAGTTGGAATAGCGGCGCAAATAGGTGCCGTAGATACCACAACCAAGCTTGCCTTCGCCCATGGGCTCTAAAAAAGCGCATCGCTTGTCCAGGCAGCAGTTACCGCATTGGATGCATTCGCCCTCGATGTGGGCGGGTACTTGTTTAACGCGCAAGAATACGTCAGCCAAATAGTGACGCACCGGGCCCTCGCGCAGAGCCTGAAAGTGCACAACGAACTTGCGCAAGTACAGGCGGTAGTTGCGTACAAAGCGCAGGTCGCGCAGCAAAATACTAATCACAACCGGCATAACCGGTAACAACAGCAGGCACAGACTGTTAAAAACCCAGGCCACAACGCTGGCCAGGCGTGCGCGCCACGGGAGGTCGGCCACCAAGGCAAGCACGGCGCTCACCGGCCAATACCCTGATAAGTAAAGCCGCGCTCCCGCATACGAGCGGGTTCAAACAAATTACGTCCGTCAAAAATGACCGGCTGCTTCAGGGCAATTTTGATGGCATCAAAGTCAGGCGCTTTGAACTGGCGCCACTCGGTCATGATGACCAGCGCATCGGCGTCTTGCATTGCAGCTTCTTTGGTGCCACAAAGTAAAAGGTCTGGGCGCGGGCCATAAATATGCTGGGCCTCGTCCATCGCCGCCGGGTCATAGGCTTGCACGCGCGCGCCAACCTGCCACAAGGCTTCCATCAATACCCGGCTTGGGGCTTCGCGCATATCGTCGGTATTGGGTTTGAACGCCAGGCCCCAAAGCGCTATCACCTTTCCGGACAAATCGCCCTGAAAGTGCGCTTTGAGTTTGTCAAACAAGACGCGTTTTTGGGCTTGGTTGCGCGCCTCGACCGCGTTCAGGATAAACGGGTCCATTCCAATCTGCTGGGCGGATTTGACCAGCGCGCTGATGTCCTTGGGAAAGCAACTTCCACCATACCCGGCCCCAGCGTAAATAAAGTGGTAGCCAATGCGCTGGTCGCTGCCTATGCCTTGGCGCACAGACTCAATGTCCGCGCCCAGGCCTTCTGCCACGATGGCCATTTCGTTCATGAGGCTAATACGCGTGGCCAGCATGCAGTTTGCGGCGTATTTAGTCATCTCCGCGCTGCGCGGGCTCATGACAATGATCTTGTCGTGGTTGCGATTAAAGGGCTCGTACAGCTCGCGCATCAGCTTTTCGGCGCGCTCACTGTGGGTACCAATGACGATGCGGTCCGGGCGCTGGCAGTCTGCGACGGCTGCCCCTTCTTTCAAAAACTCCGGGTTAGAGACCACATCAAACTCTATGCTGAGGCTTCGCTCCTTGAGAGTCTGTGCAATCATTTCGCTGACCCGGTCTGCCGTACCCACTGGAACTGTAGATTTGTCAACAACGACTGCGTAGCCCGACAAATGGCTGGCAATGGTTTTGGCGACCGCTAGCACGTGGCGCAGGTCAGCGCTGCCGTCCTCGCCTGGCGGGGTGCCCACGGCAATAAAATGAATATCGGCGTGTTGCACCGCCATGGCTGCATCCGAGGTAAACACCAAGCGGCCGTCGGCAAACGCATTTTTAACAATCGAGTCCAGACCGGGCTCAAAAATCGGAATCACGCCTTCACGCAAACCCTGTAACTTTTTTTCGTCAAGGTCCACACAAGTCACTTGGTGACCCGCGTCCGCAAGGACTGCACCCTGAACCAAACCCACGTAGCCCGTGCCGAAAACCGATATCTTCATGCTTCCCCCTTTGGTGCCCGCCATGCTAGAAATGCGATATTGCAATTCAATGTCATAAATATGAAATTTTGATGATGCTCGCCATCAACCATGGGGCGAGTTTGCCATTTATACGTAAACTCTTTGCCATATTGTGGTCGTTCAACCCGTGAGGTAATCCCATCGTGAAAGCAGTTTTCCCCGTCGCCGGTTTAGGCACACGCTTCCTTCCTGCGACCAAAGCCAGCCCCAAGGAGATGCTGTGCGTGGTGGATAAACCGCTCGTTCAATATGCGGTCGAAGAGGCCATAGAAGCCGGGTTTACTGAACTGATATTTGTGACCGGGCGCAGCAAACGCAGCATTGAAGACCACTTCGACCGGTCTTTTGAGCTGGAGTACGAACTGCAGTCCAAAAACAAAACCGATTTACTGGCCTTGGTGCAAAACATCAAACCAGCGCATGTGAACTGCATTTATGTGCGCCAAGCCGAA
>Ga0114963_10003483_pt1 | contig 10759 bp, 8 predicted proteins | sample C_131016_EF_Meta_FD_87019 | JGI IMG/M metagenome (GOLD analysis project Ga0114963, IMG submission 87019) | Freshwater microbial communities from Lake Croche, Canada to study carbon cycling - C_131016_EF_MetaG | ecosystem: Environmental > Aquatic > Freshwater > Lake | place: Lake Croche, Canada...
CCGGGCAGGAAGAGCCGGTGGCGGCGGATGTAGGCGGCGACCTGTGCGGGCACGAACTCGTCGATCGGCTCGCCGCCTGCGTGCAGCGCCCGCAACGCCTCCGCCGCCGGCCCCGCGGGGCCGCGCAGCACCACGTGGGTCGGAGGCACGGTCGATTCCCAGGAATCCACCGGCACGTCCGCGAACACGGCGAACGTGAGCCGCTCCCAGCCGCCGCGCCGGTCGGCCGCGTCGGCGGCGTCGGCGAGCCGCTCCTCGCTCACCTTCCAGGCCGGCAGCGCCGAGGCGTCGGCCACGATCCAGGCGTCGCCCTTGGAGGCGTGGCGCGAGAGCATCTGGCCGAGCGACGACCGGCTGCCGAGGCTGAGGTCGTCGTAATCGATCTCGACCCCGGGAAGGTCTGCGAACGCGAGCGACACGAGCGCCGCCCGGTGCCGCGGCGAGGCGTGCTCGTACTCGCGCAGCTCCGCGCTCGCCGCCGTCGGCACGACGATCACCCGGGAGAATCCCTGCGCGAGGAGGGCCCTGATGCGCTCGCGCTGCGTCGACGTGGGCGGGGCGAACGCGTCGGGAAAGACGGCGATCCGCTCGTTCGACGGCCGGGCGGGGGGCGGGGCGGCGAGCTCCGGCTCGCGGCCGTGCGCCGCCGCCGGCAGGTCCGCGGCGGGCGTGCCGGTCGGCGCGGCGATCCGGGAAAGCGTGTCGGCGACGAGCTCGAGCGGATCCCAGCCGCATTCGCCGCACAGCTGCAGCACGCTGGTGAGGAGATCGCCGGCGGGCGATCTCAGCCCGGCGGGGTCGCCGTGGCCGAGGAGCACGAGCGCTCGCGCGTGAATGTCCGCCACCCGTTCCGCGAGCGGCGTGGGCCCGAACCTGGCGAGAAACACCTCGTTGATCCGGTTGCGGATGTCGGGCAACGATTCCATGCACTCCTCCGGGCCGGATCTCCGCAATCGACGACCTGCTCCGTCCCGGAGATCCTCGGCCAGTCGGTCAGGCCGGCAGGTCGTCCCACATCGGGCACCAGAGCGGCACCCGCGGGAAGAGCTGCGTCGCCAGCTTCTGCGCGACCTGCGTCGAGGGCTCCATCCGCCCCGCGGCCGCGGCCTCGAGGGGATCGCACTGGCCGAGCAGCAGCCGCGCCAGCTCGTCGTCGGTGAGCCGCAGGTAGCTGCGGCCGACGCGGCCGGCATGCACCGTGGCCCGGCCGTCGGCCACGATCACCGAGCCGCGGAAGCCGGGGGCGTCGAGTCCGAGCTCGACCGTCTCGCGGATGCCCGCCGCGGCGACGTTCTCGGCCACCTGCGGCGCCAGCGCCGTGAGCAGCTCGAGCGGCCGGAAGACCCGGGCCACGATCATCCGGTCGTGGGGCGTGACGAGGCTCTCGCCGCCGGCGACGGCGCGGTGGAGCGGATCGGCGGCGCTCGACTCGTAGACGATCTCCTGGCGGTCGTTCTCGATCGCCTCGGCACAGACGCGGGCGAGGATGTCCCGCTCGAGCCCCTGAAACTCGGGGTCGACGAGCAGTTCGAGCACGCGGTTGCCCGACTGGACGCAGTAGCCCACGATGCGGGCGCTCGTCTCGTGGAGGTCGTAGCGGTCCTGCCCCACGAGCGCGACGATGATCGAGTCGAAGGCGCCGCGGCTGACCAGCCAGCGGGAGTAGGCCTCGCTGCGGTCGAGCGGCCCCACGAACCGGGCCGTGTTCTGCATGTAGATCCGGAGGATGGCCGGCAATTCGACGTGCCGCCACTGCCGCATCGTCACCGCTTCGCCGTCGCGGGCCGGACCCTCGAGCAGCCTCGCGAGGATGCCGGTCGGCCGCCCCGGGGTGGCGCAGTCGCGGCCCAGCACGCTCCAGCCGAGCTCGCGGAGCGACGGCGCGATCTTCGTGCGGGTGATCGCGACGGCGGCGCCGAGCGTACGCATGCGATCCTCCGCGGCCCGCACCAGCCGCTGGCCGTGTCCCGCACCGCGGCACTCGGGCAGGACGGCGAGCCGGTCGACCACGGCCGCCGGCACGGTCACCGACCCCACCCGCACGTTCCGCGGCAACACCTCGACGTGGCCCACGATGCGGCCGGCGAGCCGGGCGATGAGCCGGTTGGCGGAATCATGATCGGGATGATCGACGGCCGCGTGAAACTCGGCCTTCGTCGGCGGCGACGGCAGGCCGGAGAGCAGCTGGAGAATCTCGGCCTGGTCGCCCGCCCGCGCCGGTGCCACATGGCACTCCTCGAGCATCCACGCCGGCGGACGGTGCCGGACCGAGGGCTCGGTGGGAAGATGCACCACCGGCGATCGCCGCGCCGGCAACGGCCGGCGGCTCACGACCGTTCCCGCCGGACGGATTTCCACCGTCTGCACGGTGGCCGTTTCCTCGGCGACGTGCGGCGATTCGGCCGCGACGGCGGGCTTGGCCCTCGACCGCTCCGGGGCGGCGGGCGCGGGGGCCGTCGGCAGGCCGGCCCGTGCGTCAGCCGTCTCCTCACTCGTCTTGCCGCGGCTCGTCTGCTCGGGGCGGGTTTTCGCAGTGGCAGTATGCCCGGTGTCAACATGCCCGGTGCCAGTTTTTTCGGTGCCTGTCGCCAGCCGGATCGTCGTGCCGGATCGCGGGGGCGCGGGGCGCGTGGGGGCCGCTGTACAGGCCGTGCCCGCCCGGATTTTCAGCCGGGGCTTCGCCTTCGCCCGACCCGGGACGACGGCGGCCTGTCGCTCGGCTGCGCGGGCCGGCTGCCGCGAGGAGGATCGGAGGGGCGGCCCGTTCGAGGCCGCCGCGAGAAACACCCCCGCGCTCCTGCGGGCCGCACCCGTGCGGGCGGCCGCGCCACCGACGATCCGGCGACGGCAAATCATTCGACCAGACATCGTGCCTCCTCTCCCTGGGGCTCCACGACCCAATCCGTTGACGTTCAGGATAAGCGTTTTCTCACTCGATTTCCAGTAGGAGGAATGATTTGAGCGCGTTTTCGGTGAAAAAACACCAGGGATATTCCCGCGATCGCAGCACGTTCCGCGCCCGGATCGCGGTGGTGAGCGTCGCGACGCGGTCGAGCAGCCGCGACCGCAGCGCGGTCACGTGCGCGGTGAGCCGCTCGTTCGCGTCGCGGATCTCGTGGCAACGTCGGCGCGCGAGCGACGGCGTCGGATGCGTGTCGATCCAGCGCCACTTGTGCCGCACGAGATCGGCGATCGGTTCGCTCTCCGCGTCGTCCGCGGCGAGGTGCCGCTCGGGATGAAACTCGAGGTCGCGCAGCGTCGCCCGCACGCCGGCGAGCTCCGCCTCCGGAGCCGATGACTCGAGAGCGGGGAAGAGACCGCCGAGCGGGAGCCGCAGCGTGCCGCTCACCACCGCGTGCCGCGGCGGATCGCAGCCGGTGAGCCTGCGCACGATGTCGTCGGTGATGCCGTCGTAGGCGGCGCCGCCGATGCCGTGCACGAAGACGTCGGCCACGAGCAGCCGCGCGACGAGCGTCGTGACCAGCGCCCGCGGCCGCAGCCGCAGGCTGTGCTCCTCCATCCGCGACAGCGCGTCCACCCAGCGCGACGGCGAGGTTTCGGGCGAGATCGGCAGCTCCACCCGCAGCGTTTCCATGTCGGAGAGCACGAGCGTGCCCGGCGTGGCCGTGCTGGCGAACACCCGCCGCCGCCGCGGATCGTCGCGCGTCCAGATCCACCACGGCACCTCGAGCCACGGGCCGGGGCCGGAATCGTGCCGCACCGCGAGATCGGGCATCGGCCGCGCGCGGCCGCGCACGGCGAAGCGGCGGCGGTGGTCGGCCAGCGCCGCGTTGTAGGCCTCGTGGAGCCGGGCCGAGTGGGCGAGCAGCCAGCCCATGAAGACCATCACGGTCGGCAGGCGGACGAGCTCGCTCACCGGCAGTTCGAGCGACTCGAGCCCCAGCCGCCCTTCGTAGGCGTGCCGCGCCTGCGCGATCGCGAGGCCGAGCCGGTGCGACTCCGCCGCCCGCTCGACCACGAGCGGCCACCAGCGGCGCAGCACCGCGTCGCGCTCGAGCGGTTGCAGCACCGCGTCGGCCCGCCGGGCGAACGACGCGAAGCACTCCTGATCGATCACGCCGCGCTCCTCCCACGGCATCTCCGGCGCCATGCCGTCGAAGGGCACGGTCTCGACGTGCGCCTCGCGCGGCGTGCCCACGGGCACGCCGACGCTCGTCCGTGCGCAGCGGTCGGTGTCGACGACCAGATTGACCGCGGTGCCGCCGAGCCGCCGCGCGTAGGCGTCGAGCGCCGCGTTCTTGATCCACACGCCCGGATGGAAGAGCTCCGGCTGGTGGCCTCCCATCACGATCGGGCGGGCGATCCAGTCGGCCACGTCGGCGGGACGCTCCACGTCGCGGTAGCTGCCGGTGTACGCGGCGGCCACGGTGAGCACCTCGCGGCGGGTGGCGGCCACGAGCTCCCAGAGCCTGAGGTCACCGATCCGCGTGTCGAACGCCGCCCGCAGGAGACGATTGTTGTCGACGAGCGCCTCGATCGACGCCGCCGGGCGGGCCGGATCGGCTTCGAGCGGCGGTACGAGGAGATGCCCTCCCGATTCCGGCGGCGGCGTGAGCACGCGTCGGCGTGGCGCTGGCGGGCCTGAAGGAGGATGCATACGACCCTGCCGTGGATGCCGTCGGCCCCGCGGCCTGCTACGGATGGCTGGCCGGCCCGGCGGCCGCGACGGCGGCCTCGGCGCGATCGAGCACGCGGCGGTAGTAGGCCAGACGGGTGGACGCATCGTCCAGTGCGCCGCCGAAACTCCGCGACAGATCGAGATACAGCAGTGGCACCGGCAGCTCGACGACCCGCAGTCCCGCGGCCGCCGCCTGCACCCAGACCTCGAGCGGCATCGCGTAGCCGGTCTCCGTGACGTGCAGCGCCTCGAGGGCGCGGCGCGAGTAGGCCTTGAACCCGCAGAACGCGTCGGTGAGGCCGAGGCCGAGGCGGCCGTTGATCTCGGCGGTGATCTCGGCGTTGATCCGCCGCCGGGCCGCGGGGGGCTGGCTGTCGCCCGGGAACCGCCGCAGGTAGCGGCTGCCGCTGACGATGTCGGCCGCCGTGGCGGGATCGACGCAGGCGGCGACGAACTCGGGGATCAGTTGCGGCTGATGCTGGCCGTCGCAGTCGATCGTCACGAGGCCGTCCCAGGGGCCGGCGAGCGTCTCGCGGAAGGCGGTGGCCAGTGCCGCACCGTAGCCGAGATTGAGCGGATGGCGGACAACGCGGAGCCCGCCGGTGGAGGAATCGCGGAGCCCGCCGGTGGAGGAATCGCGAAGCCCGCCGGTGGAGGAATCGCGCAGCCCGCCGGTAGAGGAATCGCGCAGCCCGCCGGCACCGTCACGCGCCAGCATGTCGTCGAGAAGCCCCGAGGTGCCGTCGGTCGAGCCGTCGTCGACGACGAGCACGTCGGTCGCGTGGCGCCGCACGAGATCGAGCACGCCCGCGAGGTGTGTCGCCTCGTTGTAGACGGGAAGGGCGGTGAGAAACCGGGGCATGGAGTGCCCTTTCCGGCTGCGGGGCGACGATCTCGAACACGTCCTCAAGTGTAGAGCCAAAAAATCGCCGGGCAACAAATCGATCCGCGGCCGGCGGCGATCAGTCGCCGGTCGTCAGTCACGGGTCGTCAGCCACACGATCGGGTCGCGGTCGTCGCGGCTGGGCAGGCAGACGAGCCCGGGCACGGCGGCGGCCAGCCGCCGGGCGAGCACGTCCAGCGAAAACCACTCGCTGGCGTGGTGGCCCACCGCGATCACGGCCAGCCCCGACGCCCGCGCCTCGAGCGCCTGGTGCAGCTTGACCTCGCCGGTCAGGAGGGTCGTGCAGCCCGCGCGGGTGACGACGGGGATGGTGTCGCCGCCGCTGCCGCACACGATGCCCACGCGGCCCGCCGGCCGCCGCGGGTCGCCGACCACCTGCACGCCGCCGAGGCCGAGACTGTCGGCGAGTCGTCGCGCCAACTCCGCGACGCTGCGGCCGGCGGCGTCGCCGACCCTGCCGAACCCCGTCCGCGGCTCGACGGCGTCGGGCTCGATCGGCGCGACCGCTCCGAGGTCGAGCATGGCGGCGAGCTGGTCGTTGATGCCGCCGGCCGCGGAGTCCCAGGCGGTGTGGCTGCTCCACACGCCGACGCCGGCGCCGACGAGGGTGAGCAGCACGCTGCCGGTGGCGGTGTCGGCGGTGATCCGCGGCACGGGACGGAAGGGAAGCGGGTGGTGCGTGACGACGAGGTCGGCGCGTTCGCGGACCGCCTCGGCGGCCACCTCGGGCGTGAGGGAGAGGCAGGTGAGCACGCGATCGACGGTCGGGCGGCCCGCCACGAGCAGGCCCACCGCATCCCAGTCGGCGGCCAGCCGCAGCGGGGCCAGCGCCTCGAGGGCGGCGGTCACGGCGGAGAGCGCGGGCATGACGATCTCCCTGTCATTGTCGGGGAAAAGTCCCGGGGCGGGATGTCGCCACATTACAATCGGTCGTCGGCTGGTGCGAACGCGGCGTCGCCCGTGCCGTCTGCCGCCGCATCCCGTGGGCTCGCGACGCCGATGGACACCTCCACTCTCAGCGTGGCCGCCGCCGACCTCGCCGGCGACCTGCGGCGGGCGCTGCGGCGGGCGCGGGAGCTCGGCTTCCGCGGCGTGGAACTCGACGCCCGCTCGGGGCTCGCTCCGGAGCAGGTGACGCAGACGGGCCTGCGGCAGATCCGCAAGTGGCTCGACGACGAGGGGCTCGCCGTGGTGGCGGTGTCGTTCCGCACCCGTGGCGGCTACGCCGACGCCGAGCGGCTCGAGGGACGGATCGCCGCCACGAAGGGGGCGCTGTCGCTCGCGCACTCCCTCGGCGCCCGGATCGTCACCAATCACCTCGGCGACATGCCGCCGGCGCCGACCGATCCCGCCGCCGCCGCCGACCCGCGCTGGCGGCTGCTCGTCGACGTGCTCGCCGACCTCGGGGCGTGGGGGCAGCGTGCCGGGGCGACGCTCTGCGTGGCGACGGGCCGCGTGAGTCCCGACGACATGCTGCGCCTGATCGCGGCCTTGCCCGAGGGATCGATCTCCTGCGACGTCGATCCCGGCGCGCTCGTCGTCCACGGCCACGATCCCGTCGCCGCGGTCGCCCGGCTCGCCGGCCACGTGGGGCACGTCCACGCCAACGACGCCGTGGCCGGGGCCTTCGCGGGCCGCGGTCGTGCCGTGATCCTCGGCACCGGGCAGGTGGACTGGCCGGGCGTGTTCGGCACGCTCGAAGAGCGGGAGTATCGCGGCTGGGCCTGCCTCGAGCCGGTGGACCGCGTCGGCGGCGGCGCCGAACTCACCGCGGCGCTCGAGTTTCTCCGGGCGATTTGAGGGAGCGATGCACGGCCGCATGCGATCGGACGCGGGCGTGCGCCCGGGCGGGAACAGGCGCCGCGCCTCCGGCGGCAGGCGGCCGCGGGCACCGGCGAACCTTGCACCCGTCCTCGGGTGTGCCATACTTCTCGTCATGCGCCCCCTCCGCAGTCATCGCGGGATCACGACCTGGCTGGCGATCGTCGGCTACGTGCTCGTGGCCTCGGGGCTGCCGCTGCCGCTGGGCGTGATGCCGCCGGCGGGCCCCGGATCCGCCGCCGGATCGGGCACGGCCAAGCGGCTGGCCGCCAAGGACCGCTCCCGGCCGTTTCCCTGCATGGACAAGCCCTGCGGGTGCGCGTCGGCCGAGCAGTGCTTCACGCGATGCTGCTGCAACACGCCCGCCGAGACGCTCGCGTGGGCCAGAACGCACGGGGTCGAGCCGGCCGTGCTCGCCGCGCTCGAACGGCGGGTGGGCCCCGTGTCGGCGGAGTCGTTCGCGACGACGGTGCCAGTGATCGAGACGGTGTCGGCCAGCGAGGCGGTGCACGCCGCCGACGTCGCGGGGTGCTGCGCCGCGACGAAGGCCCGCGCATCGTGCTGCAACACGACCGGCGACCGCACCGCTGCGGGGTGCGGTGGCGACGAGACGCCGGTGGCGGTCACAGGCACCACGGAGGCAGGACGATCCGCTGGCACCGCGTCTGGATCCTCCCGCCATGAGCCGAACGAGCCGCCGCGGTCGCGCGGTCTTTCGCTGCGGGCGATGCTCGTCTGTGGCGGCATCGTGGCCGAATGGTTCGCGGCGGGCGCGTCGTTGCCGCCGCCGGCCCCCGAGCTTTCCGAGATCCTGGTGATGGTCGAACGCCGCGAGAGCGTCGACCGCGCGGCCGTCGGCCTGAGGGCGGCCCCCGACGCGCCGCCGCCGCGGGCGGCCTGACGACGGCGTCGCGGCCCCGCATCCCTTGCGGCGGTCTCTGCGCGACGCCCCGCGTGCGACGGTTTTCCTGCCGGTGCTTCGTGCGCCGGCGGGCCGCGTGCGCGGAGTGCCCGGTGTCGTCAGTCGTCCCTCGTCCGCTCGAGGCTCCGCAGGTCGCGGGCCGGCGGCACGCCCGTCCACCACCCCGCGCGGCCCTCACGGAGATCGCGCGGCTTCCGGAAAGGTCTTCGTCATGCCATCACGCATCCGCCTGCGGGCCGGTCCGGGGCCCGCGGGTCGGCGGCACGGCTTCACGCTCGTCGAGCTGCTCGTGGTGATCGCCATCATCGGCACGCTCGTGGGGATGCTCCTGCCGGCGGTGCAGTCGGCCCGCGAGTCGGCCCGCCGCTCGAGCTGCCTGAACAACATCAGGCAGTTCGGCCTGGCGATGTTCAACTACGAGTCGGCGAAGCGGAGCTTCCCCCCCACCGACGCGAGGCCCAACGCCACCACCGGCAACTGGTCGGCCGGCGAAGGCTGGTCGTTCCACGCCCGGGTGCTCCCCTTCGCGGAGGAGGGGTCGCTCGCGAGCCGGTTCGACTTCAAGCAGGCGGCGTTCACCGGCCCCTACACCGGGCAGACGCCGAATCCCGCGTTCGCGGCGCTCTTCGCCACGCCGATCCCGATGTTCATCTGCCCCAGCGATCCCGCGCCGATCGTGCAGAAGTCGGGCACCTTTCCCTACGGCGGCAACAACTACATGGTGAGCTTCGGCTCGGGGCAGGCCGACGGCGCCGGGAAGTTTTTCTGGGACTTCAGCCGGCCCACCGACGGCATCGTCTACGAGAAGTCGGCCGTGGGCGTCGCGAAGGTCACCGACGGCCTCTCGAAGACGGCTGTGGGGAGCGAGGCGGTGCGGAGCATCGGCGCCGACACCGCGTTCGCCGCCGGCGCGCCGCCGTCGTATCCCTACCAGTACACCTTCAACGGCTCGGGCGACTTCACGTCGGGGCCGCCGCTTTCGTTCAACGCGAGCCCCGCGACGCCGACCACGGCCGCCCTCGACGCGCTCCTGGCCGCATGGGTCACGAAGTCGGTCACGTGGCGGGGCGCCTCGAGCGCCGCGATGCGGGGCCGGGGGCTGGCCTGGGCGGCGACCACGTCGGGCAACAGCCTCACCAACGGCTTCCTCGCGCCCAACAGCCGGATCCCCGACTACGTCGTCCACTGGTCGGGGTTCTTCGGGCCGCGGAGCTGGCATCCCGGCGGCGCCCACGTGCTCTTCGGCGACGGGCACGTGGCGTTCCTCTCGGAGTCGACCGACGTGACGCTGCACAGGGCGCTGCACAGCATCAACGGCGGTGAGCAGGTCGCGGGAGATTTTTGAGCCGCGCCGCGGCCCGGCCGCCGAACACCCCCCCACGTTCCCAGGAGATCGTCCCATGCTTCGATCGCATCGTTCCCGTCGCCTGTCTGACACCGTTCGCCGCGTCGGCGGCTGTGGTCGCCGGCGTCCCGCTGCCCCCGTGCCTAGCGCGCTCGCGGGCCTCGTGCTCGCGCTGGGCGTGACCGGCGCCGCCCGCGGCCACGACACCTGGCTGCAGGTCTCGCCGCGGGCGGTCCACCCCGACGACGTCGTGCACGTCGATCTCTTCCTCGGCAACCACGGCAACGACCACCGCGATTTCAAGGTCGCCGGCAAGCTCGGGTCGCTCGACGGCGTGCGTGTGGGCGTGATCGGGCCCGACGGCCGCACGACCGACGTCGCGGCCGACATGGTCGACCTCGGCTACGCGCCGAAGGAGGGCTTCTGGTCGGCCCGGTTCGTGCCGGCCGTCGCGGGGCTCCACTGCGCGGCTCACTACCGCGAGGGCGTCCGTCACGGCGCGATGGGATGCAAGGGGGGCAAGACCTACTTCCTCGCCGCCGAGTCGCTCGACCGCCCGGCCCCGCCCGACGGCAGGCTCCCCGGGCCGCTCGGACATCCGCTCGAGCTCGTGCTCGAGAGCCACCCGGTGCTCGGCTGCGGCCCCGGCAAGCCGATCAAGGTGCGGCTGCTCTTCAAGGGGCGGCCGCTGGCCGACCAGGTCGTGTCGTTCGTGCCGCGGGGGGCCACGCTCGCCGAAGGCTTCGATCCGACGCACGAGCGGAAGACCGACGCCGAGGGGCGGTGCAGCTACACGCCGAAGGAGGGCAATCTCCTGCTCGTGGTGGCGCATCTCGACAGCCCCGATGAGAAGGGGGAGGGCTACGACAAGGCGGCCTACGCCGCCACGCTCGTGCTCGACGTGCCGCAGCGGTGCAGCTGCTGCGCGGAGTGACGTCGGCGGGCGCGGCAACGCGGGCTCGGGGCCCCACGCGTCGGGGCGGCGCGTGCATCGAACCAGGTGACGCAGGCTCGACGGGGCGGCGGGTGCGCCCAAGCAGGTGACGCGGGCTCAGGGTCGCCCGTGCCCCGTCGCCCGGACGTTCGCTACGCCCATCCTGGGCTTCGCTCACTCGAAGCCGGCTGCGC
>Ga0114963_10003484_pt1 | contig 10757 bp, 10 predicted proteins | sample C_131016_EF_Meta_FD_87019 | JGI IMG/M metagenome (GOLD analysis project Ga0114963, IMG submission 87019) | Freshwater microbial communities from Lake Croche, Canada to study carbon cycling - C_131016_EF_MetaG | ecosystem: Environmental > Aquatic > Freshwater > Lake | place: Lake Croche, Canada...
ACATCAACCAGACGGTTGCCATGGAAAGGTCCGCGGTCATTGGCGCGCGCGATAATCGAGCGACCATTCAGTATATTGGTGACGCGCACATAGCTGGGCAACGGCATGGTGGGATGGGCAATCGACACCGAATTTCGGTCGAACACCTCGCCATTGGCTGTCTCTTTGCCATGGAAACTCGGCCCATACCAGGAGGCCAGACCCGTTGCCGAATAGCCCTTTTCCTCGCGGGGCACATAGAGCCTGCCGGCCACAGTATAGGGTTTGCCTGTCTTGTCGTAACCGATGCCCTTGGGCAATGCGTCTGGCTCGGCTTTGGTGGAGGACGGTGCCACGACCTCGGACAATACCGGTGTCAGCTTGGCTTCTGGCATGCACTGGGCCACACAAAGGCCGATCAGGCTCACGGCCAAACCGCGCACAAAAGGGTGCTGCGCAACTGCTGCAGCTGCAATGGATCCGGACAAAGGAAAGGTTTTGCGACTAATCATTAACAAAAATCTAACGCGGATTGCCCCGCCTGACAACCTTAAAGAGAGCTTAACGTCCAAGGCCTTTCACTTATTGTTAATGCCCATGGCCTGAAAAAACCTCGGACACTGTCAATTTTCACAAAAAAAGAGCCCAAAAACTCATGCCTGGGCCGTAATGCGGCGATTGACAAGCAACAGCACAATGCCTGCAAGGCCCGCAAAACCTGTCAGCAGGAAGGTCAGCATGACGATCACATCGACATTGTGCAGCCCGATGGCATTCATCAGCAAAAAGCCAAGCCCTCGCTGGGAGGCGAACATTTCACCCAGTAAAGTGCCGATCAGTGTCAGCGAAAAGCCGATTCTGATCCCAGCAAAGATTTCTGGCAAAGCGGAGGGAAAAATCACCGTCCGGATGGTTGCTGCTGACGAAAGACCCATAACACGCGCGGTTTTCAAGAGAACCGGTTTGACATTGCGCACGGCGTTCAGCGTGAACAGCGCGATCGGAATAATACCATGAATGGCCCCGAATGCCACTTTGGCAGACAGGCCCAGGCCGAAGACCAGCAACAAGATCGGGTAGAGTGTAATTTTCGGCACGGAATAGATGGCTATCAGGAAGGGTTCGAACACATCGCTGGCAAACCGTTTGAGACCCAACAGAAATCCGATGGCCAACCCCGCAGCCACGGCAATGGTCAAAGCCAGCACAAAGGCTTTCGAGGTCTCGGTGAGATGGGTGGCAAATTGTGCGGTCGACACAAATTTGGCAGTAAATTGCAATGTTGATAAAGGCGAGCGCAAGGCAATATCGCCGATCACAAGGTAGAGCCCCTGCCAGAGGGTGATAACAGCCAGTGTCAACCAGCCCATATTGACGGCCAGACGCAGGTTTGACGGGCTCATTGCAGCCCCCGCCGTTTGAGCAGGGATTTTTCCCAGCGTGAAATCACCATATTGATGCTGATGGAGGCGGATAAAATCAGGATGATCAGCGGATACATCGTGGCATTGTCGAAATTATTATAGGCAAAGCTGATCTCGTAACCCATTCCGCCGGTCGACATGATGAATTCTGCTCCGATCACCCCGATCAGAGAATAGGCCACTGCAAATTTGGCTCCTGTGAGGATATAGGGTGCCGCAGAAGGCAGTGTGATCTTGATTGCTGTTTCCAGCGGGTTCATGCCATGAACCCGCGCGGTTTTGAGCAGAACACGCGGCACGCGGTCCAAACCGTTCAAAGTGTTGACCACCACCGCAACATAACCGAGCATCACGCCGATAAAAATCTGCGGTGCATCGCCCAAGCCCAGCAGCAGGATCAGCAGCGGATAGAAAGCAAATACCGGAATGGCATAATAGGTAGCAAATAAGGGATCCAATGTCTCGCGCAGGCGCTTCATGCGATGGATCACCAATCCCGACACCACGCCCAGGGAAACCGCAATGACAAAGGCGATTGCCGCATTGCCCATGGTTTTCGCGATGGCCTTGTTGAGTTTGCCCGATACCAGCATGGCATAGAGATCAAGCCCCATTTTATGAGGGGCCTGCATCGTCAAGGCGTCGATCCGCCCGACCCTGACCATCACCTCGAGCATACCCACAAACGCGGCGATCAAGACCAGTCTGATCAATCCGGCTTTGGTCATCGGCGGGGTTCCGTTTTGCCGATCGCCTTCATCGATTCCACCCGCAGAGAACGCCACAACCGGGCCGTCACCACGCCAAAGGCATCATCCTCAACAATCCGGCTGTCACGGCCATGCGGCCAATTGGTTTCGACAATATCGATCAGCTGTCCGGGACGTGACGACATCACACCGATACGGTCTGCCAGCATCGCCGCTTCATCCAGCGCATGGGTGATCAGAAAGATCGTTGCACCGGTTTTGCGCCAAAGCGACAGGATTTCATCGCCCATCAGCAAACGTGTTTGCTGGTCCAATGCACCGAACGGCTCATCAAGCAGGATCAGACGCGGTTGTGTCACCAATGTACGGGCAATACAGACGCGTTGGCGCATGCCACCCGATAATTGCGAGGGATAGACATCGGCAAATTCGACCAATCCCATCATCGCAAGAGCGTTTTCAACCCGTTGATCCTGCTCGCGCCGATCCAGTGCCGTGCGACGCAAGCCGAAAGCGATATTGTCACGCACAGTCAGCCAAGCGAAGGACGCATCCTCCTGAAATACCACACCGATCCCGTCCGGACAGGACCCGTTGATCGGCTGGCCCTCGAAGGTAATGCTGCCCTTTGTCGGGCTGGTCAGGCCGATCATCAATTCCAGCAGGGTCGATTTGCCGCAACCGGAAGGGCCGACAACGGCAAAAAACTCGCCATGCCGCAAATCGAGATGGATCGGACCAAGCGCGTGAATGCCCTCTCCCGACCCGTCCGGGCGGGAAAAGATCATTTCAACATCTGTGAGGCGGATATGGGGCTGGTTCATCGTGTTGACTTGGTTATTTCAGCGGCTTGATATCGTCGGCGAGGAATTGGGTGTCGATCATTTTCGTTACGTCAATATCACCCGACAGGGCTCCGACGGCCTTTTGCACGTCGATGGCGCGGTTCAGTCCTTCCATGTGGAACTGTCCGGTCCCCCAATATTCGATACCGGCGGTGCGGCTGTCTACCAAAGCCCGGACGGACGCGCGGGCTACGGCTGGTTCGAGATTGTAGACTTTGGCGATAATGTCGCCCGCCTCATCCGGATGCTGCGTCATATAGACCACAGCATGCCGGCGCGCCCGCAACACAGCCTTGATGAAATCGGCCTTGGCCACCGATTGCGAGCTTGAAGCCGCACCCAGCACATTGGCAATCGGCGGCAGCAAATCGGAGGCGATGGCGACTGCGCGGTATTTGTCCTTGAATTTGGCCCATAAAGGCTCGGGCATCGGTGTGATATCGACAAGACCGGCATCAAGTGCCGCCACACCCTCGCCGAAACCTCCGGTTTTCACCAATTCCACATCTTCAACCTTCAAACCGCCCGACTGGATGATCAATGTCGCCAACCCCTGCGAGGTGGACCGCGGGTTGGTATAACCCATCTTCTTGCCCTTCAAATCCTTGACGGTTTTGATAGGAGAATCGGGTTTGACGGCCCAGACAAACTCGGCCACGGTCAGCACATTGTCGCTGACAAATTTGATATCAGCCCCTTGCTGGATGGCGGCAATCACGGCATTGGGGTTGACCTCGGCATAGGGCGCATTGCCTGCCAGCATATTGCGCAAGGTCGTGCCGCCACCGGCCGAAGACAGAATACCGGTGACATTGGCCCCCTCTTCTTTGAAGAAGCCCTTTTCCATGGCAACCGCATAGGGCATGCCATTGGCCGATACGCCATAATTGGAGACAACGATTTCCTCAGCCTGTGCCCCCATCGTGGCAACAATCAGGGACAGGCCAACAACCACCGATTTCAACTGAATGTAATTTTTGATCATTCTTGTTACTCCCCACACACTTATATGACCATCCGGATTAAGAAATCAGCGTTTTTGCCCGATCAGATCTTGCGGAAACAGCCAAGGATTCTCGCTCGATTTCATTTGATAAAAGTCTGCGATGTCCTCTTGATGCTGTAAAGTGGTCGAAATCTCGTCATCGCCGCGGATCATCGCTTGCACCCGAGAAGCCGGCATCCGGAAGCTCCATGAACGGTTATGGTTGGGATTGTGCGGATCGCTCAGAGACACCGTCAAGGTATGCAGATCCACGTTGAATGACAAGCCATCGGGATGATCCACAAGCAGGGATTTGATGTCCTGATAGGTCTCGACATCAATAATGCCCACGACCAGATTGTTCCGAAAGGCATTTTCATAGAATATATCCGCAAAACTCGGGGCCAGGACACAACCGATCCCGAACTGAACCAGAGCCCAGACCGCGGCCTCACGCGAACTTCCGCAGCCGAAATTGTCGTCTGCAAGAATCAGCCGCGATTGCCGGAATGCAGGCTGGTTAAGAACAAAACTGTCGATCTCCCTGCCCTGCCCGTCATAACGTTCACCGCCGAACAGACCCTTGCCGAGATCGGCTGATGCCGTGCGCAGCCAGGTTGAGGGAATGATCGCATCGGTATTGATATCGCAACGGTCAAAGAGTGCCATCACACCTTCTACACGTTCAAGACCATTGCTCATGACAATAATTCCGTATTTGGTTTCAACATGGAGGAATCCGGAAGACAGCCCGCCAAAGCCGCCACAGCGACAACCGCAGGGCTGGCAATATGGGTGCGGCTTTTGGGTCCCTGCCTGTTTTCAAAATTGCGATTGGTGGTGGCGATGCAGCGCGCCCCGGGCGGGACGACATCCTCATTGATGCTGACACACATCGAGCAACCGGCATCGCGCCACTCAAAGCCTGCCGCACGGAAAATCGTATCAAGCCCCAAGGCTTCCGCCTGGCGCTTGACCGACATCGAACCGGGAACAACCAGAGCGCGCACATGCGGGGCAACGTGCTTGCCGCGCACGAGAGAGGCAGCCTGCATCAAATCCGACAGACGGGAATTGGTGCAGGAGCCGATAAAGGCCACATCTATCGGCAAACCCGAGAGTTTTTGCCCCGGTTGCACGGCCATATAGCGGATGGCTTGACTGATCCGCTCGCGCCGCCCTGGGTCAACGACCTGCAAGGGATCGGGGACAACACCATCAATCGACACGACATCCTCGGGCGTGGTGCCCCACGACACCTGATGGCTGATTTGGGTGCAATCAATATGGATCTGCCTGTCAAATATGGCCTGGTCATCACTGCGCAAAGAGCGCCAATAGGCACTAGCCGTGACAAAATCAGCGCCTTTTGGGGAAAATTCGCGGTTCTCGAGATAGGCGATCGTCTTGTCATCCGGCGCGATGAATCCCAGCCTTGCCCCCAATTCGATCGACATATTGCACAGCGTCAAACGCGCCTCGACAGTCAAGGCCTCGATGACAGGCCCGGCATATTCGACGGCAAAGCCGCGCCCGCCCGCCACACCGATCCGGGCGATGGTGTGCAGAATCAGATCTTTCGCACTCAATCCGGCCTGAAGGGTCCCTTCATAGACAATCCGCATGGATTTAGGCTTAGTCAGCGCCAAAGTCTGGGTGGCCAGAATATGTTCAACCTCGCTGGTGCCGACGCCGATCCCAAGGCAACCCAAACCGCCGACTGTCGAAGTATGGCTGTCGCCACAGGCCAGAAGACTGCCGGGTAAAGCCAATCCGAGTTCAGGCGCGATAACATGGACAATGCCCTGGGAAGGGTGATCAATCCCATAATGGCGTATGCCGGCCGCCAGCGCGTTGGATCGCATCAACTGCATCAATTCACGGCCTGCCGGATTGCTGTCTTCGGTGCGACCGGGTCGGGTCGAAACAATATGATCCTGCGTGGCGATTGTCAGATCGGGATAGCGCACCGACCGGCCTGCTTTGCGCAAATTGACAAAGGCTTGCGCGCAGGTTGTTTCTTGCAGGACATGGCGATCGACAAAAACAAGATCACGCCCGTCATCGAGATGGCGAACGAGATGGGCATTCCAGATCTTGTCAAACAGTGTCAATACGCCTTCCTTGACCATCACGCCCACCGTTTATTCCGATCCATAGGTTACAAAGCCGAAGGCTTGTCGTCCTATGGCATTATAATTTTGCATGGATAGCTTGATCACGCCTTTGAAGCTGTTTCTTCCGGTTTCCGGAAAAACAAAATTATTAAACGCGCCAACCATCAATTTCATCATGGTATCGCTTGACGTTGCGGCAGGGATAGTCACAATTTCATGATCATCTTATGAGAAAAAATCAGAGCAAATGACCAGACTCATCCCACCCTTGAATGCGCTGCGGGCCTTTGAAGCCACGGCCCGCAATGGCAGCCTGACCAAAGCGGCCAGTGAATTGCGGGTGACACAGGGTGCGGTCAGCCGGCATGTGACCCAGCTCGAGCAATGGCTGGGCCTGGCTTTGTGCCGGCGGTTGCGTCGAGGCATCGAGACCACGACAGAGGGCGCGCTTTATGCCGCCATGCTCAGCCAGATGTTTGACGAGCTCGACATCAAAACCCGCCGGTTGAAAAGCCAGCCGACCGGCACGACGTTGCGGATCAAGCTGCCCCCCACCTTTGCTATCCGCTGGATGGTGCCGCGATTGGCGCGATTTCATGCGCTCAACCGCCATATCGATGTCCAGATCACCACGTCGCACCAGCCGGTTGATTTCGACCGCGAGGATATCGATGTCTGCATCCATTCCGGCCTTGCACCTCCCGCCAATACGATCAGCCGGCGGTTGTTCGGGGAGATGCTCCTGCCGGTGTGCAGTCCGGGCCTGTTCCGCGAACAGATTGCGCCCAAGCGTCCCTCTGACCTCGCTCGTTTTGTGATGTTGTGTTCGATGCACAGACCCAATGACTGGCCAGATTGGCTGCGCGCGGCCAAGCTCAAAACCATCAATGGCAATAGCGGACTTAAATTCGAGAATTCGGCTTTGTCCTATCAAGCCGCGCTTGATGAAGTCGGCATCGCTTTGGCGCAACAGGCCTTTGTGGAGGAGGATTTGCGCACGGGCCGTCTGGTTGCGCCGTTCAAATTGGCGGTTCCGACCCCCAATTCCTATTTTCTGGTTTACCCGGAAAGCAAAGCCACCTCTCCCTTGGTCAAGGCCTTTGCCGATTGGATAATGCTGGAAACAATCCCCAAAACCGTCTGATCCGGGGTGACAGTTTCGTAACAATCGCTAGTCTTTAAACCAATCAGACCAATAATCACCGACAGGATGAACCCATGACGCCCGAACAACGCCAGACCATCGCCCGCGAGCTTGCCCCGAGCGGCACTTTGCGCGCCGGGATCAATCTCAGCAATTTTCTGCTGGTATCAGGTCGGCATGACAATGGCGACCCCTACGGTGTGGCTCCCGACATGGCAAAGGCCATCGGCACCGAACTGGATCTGCCCGTGCAGCTGGTCCCTTTTGAATCGCCGGGGGCGATTGTCGATGCCACAGCCGACAACACATGGGACATCTGCCTGATCGGTGCCGAGCCCGCACGCGCTGCCATCATTAGTTTCACTACCGCCTATGTCGAAATTCTGGCCACCTATCTGGTTCCCGCCGGCTCCCCCCTTCAAACCATCGCTGATGTTGACCGGCCGGGTGTCAGGATCGCGGTCGCCGAACGGGCCGCCTATGATTTATGGCTGGTTGCCAATATCAAACACGCCAGTTTGTTTCACGCCCAGGGCATTGATGCTGCATTCCAATTGTTCGTTGACCAGAAGCTTGAAGCCCTCGCCTGCCTCAAACCACGCCTGCTGGATGACGTCCAGAAACTGCCCGGCTCGCGCATTCTCGACGGCCAATTCACCTCGGTCCAGCAAGCCATTGGTACCCATAAGCACCATTCTCAAGGCGCGGAATATTTAAGCCGTTTCGTCCGTGAGGCCACGACCAACGGACTTGTCGCCAACCTGATTGCCAAGCATGGCGTCAGCGGCTTGTCGGTGGCGATCGGGTAAAAGGATCGGTCTCCGGTCAAGACGTTTCGGGTGTGACCGGCATCAATCATCCGAGACACTGAATTCGGGTCGATCAACAACATCTTCACGTTAAGGGGCAGGACATGGGTGACCATCGGATTTTCAATGCGGGCGATGTGGTCTTGCAATCGGGCATCACCCATCGGGGCACCCAACTCGCCTACCAGACCTATGGCACACTGAATGCCGACCGCTCCAATGCCATTATTTACATGACGTCCTATGGCGCGCATCACAGCGATATTCTGTGGATGGTCGGCCCCGGCAAGGCTCTGGATACCGATCGCTATTGTGTCGTGATTCCCAATCTGTTCGGCAACGGCCTGTCATCCTCACCCGAACATGCCATTGAGCCGTTTAACGGAAGCTATTGGCCCAATTTCACCATTTACGACAATGTCGCCATCCAGCACCGCCTGATCACCGAGGAATTGGGGATCAGGCAATTGGCCTTGGCGGTTGGCTTCTCGATGGGAGGCCTGCAGGCTTTTGAATGGGCCGCGCACGCACCGGATATGGTCAAGAGGCTGGTGGTCATCTGTGGCGCAGCCAAATGCGCCCCGCATAATTATGTCTTTCTCGAAGGCATCAGGGCGACACTGACCGCGGATCCGGCCTACCAGAACGGCAGATTCCTGTCGCGTCCCGAGCGGGGCCTACGTGCCATGGGCCGAGCCTATGCCGCAATGGCGATGTCGCAGGAATTCTATCGGCATGAAACCTGGCGCGAGGCAGGTTTTTCATCGCTCGAAGATTATCTTGTGATGTCCTGGGAGGCCAATTTTCTCAAACGCGACGCGTCCAATCTGCTGGCACAATTGTGGACATGGCAGCATGCCAACATCGCCAATAATAGTCGCTATCAGGGTCGTTTTCATGAAGCCCTTCGATCCATTACCGCCAATGCCCTGATTATGCCGAGTGAAACCGATCTCTATTTCCGGGTCGAGGATAACCGGCTTGAAGTGGAACAGATGCGGCACGCAAAACTCTTGCCCATCCCCTCCATCTGGGGACATCGCGCCGGCGCCCCCTCGGTCAATCGCGACGATGCCGAATTCATCACAAGGGCCATTATCGGGCTTTTGTCAGAGGCTTGATGGATTGTCATTTTTGAGGATTGAAGGCCGGCCATCCAATCCGGGAGCTAAGAAATGGCGGAAGAGGTGTCCGCCTGTATCTTGTTTCCTATAGTTCCTATTTGTACTCAGAATAACGAATTATCATTGAAAATCAACATTTTTATGTTTATCTTTGTTCCTATCAATTCATCCCAATCCGCGCTTTCGGGTGGGTACTAAGGTGGGGACGGTTATGGCAAAGTCAGTCAAAATCCTTTCGGCGAGATCGGTTATGTCCATCATTGAACCTGGTCGTCATGCTGATGGTGATGGCCTCTATCTGAATGTGAAAGCCAGTGGTGCAAAGTCCTGGATCTTCATGTGGAAGGTAGCTGGCAAAAGGACAGAGATCGGCCTTGGCTCTGCAAATGCAGTTTCACTGTTAATAGCTCGAGAAAAGGCCCAGAAGGCCAGAGAAGCACTAGCCAGCGGCAATGACCCTAGAACTGTTTTCAAGCCTTCAGAGGCTATCCCCACCTTTGGCAAGACATCAGATGACCTAATTGCTACGATGGAAGGGTCTTGGCGCAACGATAAACACAAGGCTCAATGGCGCATGACTATGCAGGAATACTGCAAGCCAATCAGAAACCTAGCCGTTGATAAGATTGACACCAACCATGTTCTTTCAGTCCTTAAACCCTTATGGACAAGCCGCCCTGAAACGGCCAGCAGGCTTCGTGGGCGCATAGAAGCTGTTCTTGCTGCTGCTACTGCCAATGGCTACAGAACTGGCCCTAATCCAGCGCAATGGCGCAATCATCTGGATAGGTTGCTACCGAAAAGAACCAAGCTTAGCAAAGGCCATCATGCAGCCATGCCTTTTGGTCAGTTGCCAGCATTTGTAGCAAAGCTCAGAGACAACAAAAGTATGTCAGCCCTAGCCTTGGAATTTACAATTCTGACGGCTGCGCGGTCTGGAGAAGTTTATGGAGCAACATGGCAAGAGTTCGATATGATTGAAGCTGTTTGGACTATCCCGGCTAACCGGATGAAGGCTGCAGAAGAACATCGCGTTCCTTTGTCTCAAAGAGCACTTGAAATCATCAAACAGTTGTCAGAGCATAAAACCAGTGATTACGTTTTTGCAGGGCGAAGCAATAAACCAATGTCCAACATGGCAATGGCGATGCTTTTAAGGGATATGGCTCCTGGCACAACCGTGCATGGTATGAGGTCCGCTTTCAGAGACTGGGCTGGTGAAATGACACATTTCGCAAGAGAAGTTGCCGAAATGGCATTAGCCCACGAGGTTGGCGACCAAACAGAGCGCGCTTACAGGCGCGGCGATGCCTTGGAAAAGAGACGTGAACTTATGCAACAGTGGTTTCATTATTTGTCCATAGCTAATGATTGAATCAAAAGCCATGCTGTCAAAAAAAATTAAGGCTCAAGGCACAATCAAGCGAAAAAAAAGGGATGGGAGAGTAGCCGCTTTACAAAAAATGCGTATGTCAACTAATCCCCCACTGAGCGAAGAAGATCAGCGTTATAGATTAGTTAGCGCCTTACTTAATGGTATATCCGCTGCAACTAGTGGAGCATCCATAGCAACATATTTTATTAGAGGAGAGAAAGAAGAAAATTTGGCACTTGTTGCAC